>Ga0136617_10001026_pt1 | contig 24426 bp, 25 predicted proteins | sample AntDrymUQ3222106_2_FD_129672 | JGI IMG/M metagenome (GOLD analysis project Ga0136617, IMG submission 129672) | Polar desert sand microbial communities from Dry Valleys, Antarctica - metaG UQ322 (21.06) | ecosystem: Environmental > Terrestrial > Soil > Desert | place: Antarctica: Dry Valley...
CACCACGAGCGCCAGAGCGTCAAAGCGCGGCCGGATGGAAACGATGTACTGGCGGCCCAACCCTCAGCCCCCGTCAACGATGTTGTGGCGGCCCGACGTAAACGATGTGCTGGCGGCCGTCACCTAGGCTCCTCCGCCGGCACGCCGAGCGCGCGCGACGTTGCGCTAGGCCTCGTGCGACGCCGCGGCCGGCTGCCAGCCCGCGCGCGGGTCGGGCAGCGGGGTGAGCCGGGCCGCGATCTGCTCGCGGCGCGGCTCGAGGAACGGCGGCAGGATGAGCTTCGTGCCGAGCTCCTCGACGGGGCCGTCGACGGTGAACCCGGGCTCCCGCGTCGCGAGCTCGTAGAGCACCCCGCCCGGCTCGCGGAAGTACAGCGAGTGGAAGTAGTGGCGGTCGACGTACCCGGAGTTCGGGACGCCCGCCTGCGTCACGGTGTCGATCCAGCTCTGCACGTCGGCGTCGGTCGTGGCCCAGGCCACGTGGTGAACGGTGCCGGCGCTCTGGCGGCCCGGCGGGTCCGGCGCGGGGTCCCACGCGATCCAGCCGCCGCGGCGATCACCACGCAGCTCGAACGTGTCGCTCTCGCCGTCGCGGCGGGTCGCGCCCATCAGCCGCTCGAGCAGGCGGGCGCTGCCCTCCGGGTGGACGCTGTAGGCACGCACGCCCTCGAAGCCCTGCAGGGCGAACGCAGCCGGGATCTCCGGGTGCTCGGCGATCAGCGGCTCGTCGCCGCTGCTGTCGACGAGGAGCTCGTGGTCCAGGCCCTCGGGGTCGGAGAACAGCAGGCCGCCGCCGTCGACGCGTTCGGTCACAACGCCACCGTCGGCGAGGCGCGTGGACCAGAAGTCGATCGCCTCAGGGGATGCGACGCGCCACACGACGCGGTGCACCATGCCCGCACCGGGGCGGCCGGGGACGGCGCCCGGGTACTCGAAGAACGTCAGGTCGGCTCCCGGTTGGGCGTTCTCGTCACCGTAGAAGAGGTGGTAGACGCTCGGGTCGTCCTGGTTGACGGTCTTGGCGGTCAGCCGCAGCCCGAGCACGCGCGTGTAGAAGTCGACGTTACGCGGGGCGTCGCCGGTGATCGCGGTGATGTGGTGGATGCCGTCGAGGTTCATGGCTGGTCCTTTGTGGCGGGGCGGTGGGCGACTTGGTTGCTAGGGCAAGTATAGCTAACCACTAATTGCTGACGCAACTACTTTCCGCGCGGCCGGCTGACGACGACAGCATCCGGAGGTCGATCGGCATCCGTCCGACGAAGGATCTCCTACTCAAGGCTCGGGCGGGACGGCCGCCCGTGCTGAGCCGCGCCTCTGGCGCCACAGGCGCTCGGGCCCGAGCCGCTAGCGCTCGGGGCGCACCACGAGCGCGCTGCCGCCGCCGCGCCGTACCGGCTCGGCGGCCGCCACCAGCCCGTGCTTGTCGAGGAACTCGATCCCCGTCGCCGCGCCGATCTCCGCCGCGCCGGACGACACTGGCGCGACGCTGAAGACATGCCCGCGCGCACCGAGCGCGGTCGCCTCCGGCGACGCGATGAACGCCGGCTCGGCGACCGCCGCCGGCGTGTTGCGCTGGCTCGCGCGCGGGGCGGCGATCGCCGCCGGGAGCGTGCTGCCGAGATCGATCCGCTCGACGAGGATCCCCAGCACCGTCGTGATGATCGTCGAGCCGCCCGGCGAGCCGACTCCGAGCCACGGGCGGCCGTCGCGCAGAACGATCGTCGGCGCCATCGAGCTGCGCGGGCGCTTGGCGCCCTCGACGCGGTTGGGATGCGTCGTCGAGGTGAAGTTGAAGTCCGTCAGCTCGTTGTTGAGCAGGAAGCCGTAACCCGGCACGACGAGGCCGGCCCCGCCGGTCGACTCGATCGTGAACGTGTAGGAGACGACGTCGCCGTGCTTGTCGGCGATCGTGAGGTGCGTCGTCGTGCCGACGCGCATGGAGGTCGCGGACGCCTCGCCCGCGCGCGCGTCCGCCCCGTCATCGAACGGGTACGGGTTGCCGGGATCGACGGGCGTGGCCGCCGTCGCGCCGATCAGCGTGCGGCGCGTCGCGGCGAAGCCCTTGGAGACCAGGCCCGCCAGCGGGACGTCGAAGAAGTCCGGATCGGCGACATACGCGCCGCGGTCGGCGAACGCCAGGCGCGCGGCCTCGAGCTCGAGGTGCAGCGCGTCGGCGCGCGTCATCGCACTGAGGTCGTAGCCCTCGAGGATGTTCAGCGCCTGCGCCACGGTCGAGCCGCCGCTCGAGGGCGGCCCCATGCCGAGGACGTCGAGGCCGCGGTAGGTGCTGCGCACGGGCGGGCGCTGCGGCGCGCTGTAGCTGCGCAGATCGCGCTGATCCATCACGCCTGGGCGGAAGACGTGGTTCGCGGCCGGGCCGACGGGCGGGTTGCGAATGGTCTGCACGATCGCGTCGGCGATCGGCCCGCGGTAGAAGGCGCGCGCGCCGCGCTGCGCGATCAGCTCATACGTGCGCGCCAGGTCGGGGTTGCGGAAGACCGTGCCGACGTCACGCGGCGTGCCGTCGGGGTCGAGGTACAGCGCCGCCGTCGCGGGCACGTCGTCGAAGTAGTCGAGGTTCTCCTGCGTCTGGGCGGCGAACGCGGCGTCGATGACGAACCCGCGCCGCGCCACGCGGATCGCGGGGGCGAGCGCCTGGGCGAGCGAGATCGTCCCGTGCCTGCGCAGCTCGCGCGCCCAGCCGCGCACCGTTCCCGGCACGCCGACCGACAGGCCGCTGTAGCGCGCGTCGTTGAACGACAGCGGCGCACCGTTCTCGAAGAACGACGCCGGGACCATCGCCCGCGGAGCGCGCTCGCGGTGGTCGTTTGTCGTGACCTGCCGCGCGTGGGCGTCGTAGGACACCATGAACCCGCCGCCGCCGATCCCGCACGAGAAGGGCTCCGTCACGCCGAGCACCGCCGCCGCGGTCACGGCGGCATCGGTCGCGTTGCCGCCGCGCTGCAGCGTGTCGACCGCAGCCTGCGTGGCCACACGGTCGACCGTCGCCGCGGCGCCGCCGCGGCCGATCGAGGTCGGCGGCTCTGACGCCCGGGCCGCGGGGCTCGCGGCGACGAGGGCGAGGACGGCGGTCGCGGTGGCGAAGAGGGGGAGGCGCATGCGGTGCTTCTTCCCGCGCGCGTTGCGCTTCACGCGCGCGGGGTGGCGCGGGTCCCTGCTGGAGGACGACCGCGCTCAGCCCGGACCTCTCACCGATGCGTGCCGCCCACGCGAGCGCTGGCCGACTGCAGCCCCATCTGCGGCTCGCCCCGCGTCGTCAGTCCGTCCGCCACCCGCACGCAGTTGCCGCTGCGCACGGCGCCGCCGTTGTACGCCAGGCGCAGGCAGTTGCGCATCGCCAGCTGGCCCCAGTAGCTCGCGTGGCTGGCCTCCTGCAGCTGGTAGGGCCCGACGATCGTCGACGTCGTCCGGATCTGCGCGACCCACTCGCTCCTGTCGACGGCTCGGGCGCTCGTCCACGATGCCACACCCGTCTCCTCGAGCAGCCCGACGGTGTTCTCGCACAGCCGCCGCCCGTTGAGCGCGGTCTGCAGGTCGAGCACCTCGACGTTCGCGAGCCCGCTCGTCGCCGCCGCGCTGCGCGTCGTCGAGTTCAGCGCGTTGACGACGACGTCGTTGGCCCAGTCGGCATCGCGGTTCCACACGCCGCAGCCGCCGATCGACTGGCGCGTCCAGCCGCTCTCCGGGTAGCGGAAGCCGGCGCCGCGCGGCACCGGCGACCAGTACGTCTGGGCGAGGATCGAGTACTGCGACGTGCTGTAGCCGGCCTCTTCCATCGCGTCGCGCACGCGCAGCAGCGCGTTGCGCACATTGGTCGTCTCGGTCGCGATCCGCGCCGCGGTGAAGCGCGACGTCATGTCGCTGTCGTCGCTGCAGTAGTTGCGCCACCACGACGGCGACGTCAGCCAGTTCGTGACGCAGCGGGTGACGATGTCGGCGAAGCCGTAGTTGTTGGCGCCGATCATCACGACGACGGCCGTGACGTTGCGCGTCGCGGCGAGCGACTGCAGCGCGAGCGCCTGCCCGACGCGTCCCTGCGCGTCGGAGTAGAAGTCGATGCCGGGCTTGAAGTCCGCGCCCGGCGCGGTGCCGTGCGTCGCGGTGCGCGCGCCCGAGCAGGCGAGGTTGTAGGCCAGCACGCCGCCGCCGATGAACGCCTGCGCGGCCTTGGAGCGATGGCAGCCCCGGATCGACTCCCCGCTCGGCGCGTCCCAGTACGCGGTCGGCCCGAGTGCGTCGACCCGCGCCGGATCGCCGTTCGTGTTGCCCGCCCAGCGGCCCGCCTCGCCGGAGATCGCCGAGTCACCGAGCGTGACGACGGCGGGCGTGCCGTCGCCCGGGCCATCGGCCGCGGCCGGAGCGCTGAGTCCCAACGCGCACGCCGTCGCCACGAGAACACACCGCATTGCATCTCTCATCGCACGCCCCTCCCCCAGACGACACTGCACACAGCGCGAAAAACTACGCCGCGGCCAGACGGACTGCAACGTTCATCCGAGCCTGGCGACGACCAACCGCTGCCGGCGCTCAGACGAGCCGCCGTAGCGTGCGCAGCGCATCCTCGGGACGCTGGAGCATCGTGGAGAAGGCCTCGCTGGCGGTGCGCAGGTCCGCGACGGACGTGGCCTGCTCGACGGCGTAGCGGGCCAGCCATCGCAGCGCGGCGCGTTCGAAGCGCTGCGGCTCGGCGTCGCGGATCGCCATGCACACCGCCAGCGCGTCGCCGAGATCCACCTGTGGAGCTCCGCGGCGGCCGCCGGATCAAGTGCAGGTTGCCGGTCACCAGCGCCCGCTGAAAGCGGGCATACGAGGTTCCGGCGTTGCCCATACGGGAACGCAGTTCGCATCACGGTCAAGCGCGGCCGGCGGCATGCCGCACCCGCTGCTGCCGCGCGGTTGGCGACCACCGGGGCGTCGGCGGTGATCGCCACCGCGGCGCCACCGCGGCGTCACCGCGGCATCGGCGCGGTATCAGCGCGGCGTCGGCGCGCGGCTGGCCAGCAACTCGGCATCGGCACGTGCGATCAGCGACTCGGCGTCCTCGTCCGCTCCGAGCTCGGCGAGACCCGCCCGGATCGCACCGGCATCCGCGGACGCCGCGAGCGCGGAGCCGACGAGGCGGATGCGGTCGCGCGCGTCGGACAGTGCCATGTTCGACATCGCGCACAGAAACTCGTCGCCGCCGAGCCGGATGATGAGGTCATAGGAGCGCAGATGCGACCGCAGCAGCGCCACCACGCGCCTGAGCAGCCCGTCGCCCGCGCTGTGACCGGCGCTGTCGTTGAGCGCCTTCAGTCCGACGACGTCGATGTAGGCGACGATCAGCACCCCGCCGCTGCGCCGGCAGCGATCGAGCTCGTGATCGAGGTCGATCAGGCCGGCGGCTCGGGCGCGAACGCCCGTCAGCGCGTCGGTCTCGGCGATCTCGAGCTGGCGAGCGAGCGCCTGGCGGTCGGCCAGCGCCCGCATGCGCTCGCGCGCGGCCTGCTCGCGGTCGCGCAGCGCGGCGTCGCGATCCTCGGCGGCCTGCGCGCGATGCGCGGCGGCTTCGACGCGATGGCGCGCGGCGCGCTTGCGCTGATCGGCGGCGCGCAGCACGATGTCGGAGTCCGTGACCGCGCGCGCGTGCTCGGCCTGGTCGAGCTGATCGCGCTGTGTCATCGCCAGATCGCGCGCCGCCGCAGCCTGATCGCGCGCGAGCGCGGCGAGATCGCGCGCAAGCGCCCCCGCGTCGCGCTGATCGGCGGTCTCCAGCCGTGCCACGGCGGTCATGTCGCGTTGTCGCGCCGAGCGCTGGCGCAGGTCACGGGTGAACTCGTGCGCACCAGGGTCGACACCGTGTGCGAGGTCCCGATCGCTCGCCTCCTGGTCACGATCGGCGGCGAACTGATCGCGATCGGCGCTCGACTGGTCGCTGTCGGCGCCCGTCTGATCGGCGTCCGCGAGCGTCTGATCGGTCTCGCCGACGGTCTGCTCACCGTCGGCGAGCGTCTGCGCGTGGCCGGGGGAATCCACCGCGCGGGGCTCGCGCTCCTGCTGTCCTTCGAGCGTCCCGGTGGAATCGGTGGGGCGATCGCCTGACGGAGGGTCGGCCACTAGGGCCTCCAGACGGCTGAGCGACGGGTCTCGAAGATCCCCGCACCCATCCAAGTTGACCCTGGCAGACTAGCGGCCGCCTGGGCGGCTCAGCACCCGCGACACCGCCACATAGCCCAAGTGCGCACGCTTGCCCCGGCGAGTCAGCGAAAGGGCGATGCATCGGGCAGCCCAGGCCGGACCACGCGGGTTGACCGCATGGACCTCAGCCGCGCGTGCCGAGCCCACGTCAGGCGCTGCCGGCGGCGCGGGCGCGGACGACCGCGTCCTCCACACCGGCGGTCCACGGGTCGCCGTGACCGACGAGGACCGTGCCCGCGCCGGTCTCCGCGAGCGCGTCGAGCGAGCGCAGGTTGCGCTCGCTGTCGGCGGTCGCGGCGCGCGCGACGATGCAGGGACCGCGGCGCGCCGTGTAGGGATCGAGCGTCACGAGCGCGTCGCCGGCGATCAGGACGTCGCGCTCGGGAAAGTGCAGCGCGCAGTGGCCGTGGGTGTGGCCGGGGCTGAACACGATCCGCGGAGAGCCGGGCACCGGCAGCGCCTTGACCTGGGTCGCGAAGTACCACGAGCGCGCGCGCTCGTGGTCGTAGCGCCACGGGTGGCGGGTCAGCGGCACATCGTTCTCGTGCACGTAGACCGGCACGCCGGCTCGCTGCGCGCCTTCTCGGCGAAACCGAGGTGATCGAAGTGCGCGTGCGTCAGCACCACCGCCTCGACGTCATCCGGCGCGCGGCCCGGGTGCTTCAGCGCGTCATGGAAGGAGTGCCACGACGTCGGGACGCCGGCGTCGACGACGGTCAGCCGGTCGCCCTCCTCGACGAGGTACCAGTTCGTGTACGAGTTCTCGATGCGATGGATCCCCGGGGCGGCGTCGGTGTGCAGCACGGCCGCCGCGGATGTCCGCTCGCCGTCATCTCAAACACGAGATTGCTCACTCACGCGAGCTGCGCTGCGCGACGGGCCATCGAAGCCCGGCGGGTGCAGCACGAACAACTCGGTGGCGAGGTCGGAGTCCGTGTCGATGCCGCTGACGAACGCCCGCACGGTGCGGCCCGTGAGCCGCTCGACCGGATCGCAGAAGACCTTGGTGTCGGCGTACTGAAACAGCATGCGCAGCTCGCGCAGTCGTCCATGCTCACCCAGCTCGCGGAGCCGTCGCTCCGCGGGCGTGAAGGTCTGCTCGAGCGTCACCAGCAGAATGTCCGGGGCTGCCCACACCGTACGGGTCTTCGTCGGGCCGCGCCCGAACTGGTCCTTGTAGATGCGCACCATCTCGTTGGAGATCGCGCTCAGGGTGCCGTGCTCGTTCGCGACGGTCTCGCTGTCTGGCATCGGGCTGCTCCCAAGCTGCATGAAGGGGACGGGCCCGGTGCCACGGCGGGCTCACAGTGGGGCCCGGCGGTACTCCGAGACGAAAAGCGACTCCCTCGGCCGCGGGCGAAGCCCACACCGAAGTGGCCGCAGGCCATGGTACCCAGTGCGAGCGGCCGTGAGACCCTCAGGCGAAAGCCGACGGGTCACCGGTGCCGCCGCGGGCGGCCGGTCGCGTAGCCGGCGCGCGGCGCCCCACGCGAGCGGCCAGGTGAGGGGCCGAGCACCGATCTATGCTCGAAGCGTGGCCGCGACCACCCCATCGACCGCCTCCACGCGCCTGCGCGACCAGCGCCGCAGCCTGCCCGACGGGCCCGGCGTGTACCTGTTTCGCGACGTGAACGGCAAGGTGATCTACGTCGGCAAGGCGAAGTCGATCCGCAAGCGCGTCGCCGGCCACTTCTCCAATCGCGTCACCCGCGGCGCGGTCGAGATGGTCGACCTCGCCCATCAGATCGACTTCCTGCTCGTCGCCTCCGAGGCGGAGGCGCTGCTCACGGAGAACCAGTTCATCAAGCAGTACAAGCCGCGCTTCAACATCCGGCTGCGCGACGACAAGTCCTATCCGTTTCTGGCGATCTCACTGGACGAGGACTTCCCACGCGTGTACTTCACCCGCGAGCGCCACCGCCGCGACCGCGCCTACTTCGGCCCGTACTCCAATGCCAAGAAGGTGCGCGGCACGCTCGACCTGCTGCAGAAGGTCTTTGCCTTCCGCTCCTGCAACGGGACCGATCCGGGGCGCCGCAGCGGCTCGCCGTGCCTGGACTTCTACATCAAGCGCTGCGGAGCCCCGTGCGTCGGCTACCAGTCCCGAGAGGAGTACCGCGCGGCGATCGACGGCGTCGCGGACTTCCTCTCCGGCCGCTATCGCCAGATCGAGCGCGACCTCGAGCAGCGCATGAAGGACGCCGCCGCGGCGCAGGAGTTCGAGCAGGCCGCCCTGGAGCGCAACCGCCTCAAGGCCGTGCGCTCGCTGCTGGAGCGCCAGCGCGTCGCCAACGAGGCGGTCGGCACGCTCGACGCCGTCGCGGTCGCCGTCGACGGCGCCGACGCCAACGCGCAGGTGTTCCAGGTCCGCGACGGCGTGCTCTCCGACCGCCAGTCGTTCTACCTCTCCAACGAGGGCGCGTTCACGATCGGCGAGGTCGCCGAGGAGTTCCTCCTGCAGTACTACGGCGACGCGATGTCGGTTCCGCCGCAGGTGCTCGTCCAGCGCGAGGTCGTCGAGTGCGAGGTGCTGGGCGAGGTCCTGGGCGAGCTGCGCGGCGCGCGCGTCGAGGTGCGCGTGCCCGAGCGCGGCGACAAGCGCCGGATCCTCGAGCTCGCCGAGCGCAACGCGGGGCTCGCGCTCGACCAGGAGCGCCTGCGCGACGAGCGCCGCCGCCAGCAGCGCGTCGCGGCGCTCGACGGCCTGCAGGAGGCGCTCGGCCTGGATGCGCTGCCGCTGCGGATCGAGTGCTTCGACATCTCGAACCTCATGGGCACGAACACCACCGCGTCGATGGTCGTCTTCGAGGGCGGGGCGCCGAAGAAGAGCGACTACCGGCGCTTCAACGTCCGCTCGACGACCGAGGGCATCCCGGACGACGTCGCGGCGATGGAGGAGGTGCTCGGGCGGCGCCTGGCGCGCTGGGAGTCCGAGCAGGACCTCAGCCCCAACGACCCCAAGCGCAACGAGTCCTTCGCGACGCTGCCGTCGCTGATCGTCATCGACGGCGGCCCGGGGCAGCTGTCGGCGGGCATGCGCGCGCTGCAGGGCTTCCGTGACCGCGGCGTCGCGGTCATCTCGCTGGCCAAGCAGCTGGAGGAGGTCTTCATCCCCGGCCGGCGCGCGCCGCTGCGCCTGGCGCACGACACGCCCGCGCTGCAGCTGCTGCAGCGTCTGCGCGACGAGGCGCACCGCTTCGCGATCACCCACCACCGCCAGCGTCGCGACCGGCAGATGACGGAGTCCGTGCTGGACGGGCTGCCGGGCGTCGGCCCCAAGCGCAAGCGCGCCCTGCTCAAGCACTTCGGCTCGCCCGAGGCGATGCTCGGGGCGTCGCGCGACGAGCTCGAGGCCGTGCCGGGACTGCCATCCAGGACGGCGCGCGACCTGTACGCGTATCTGAACAGAACCAGCGGCTGACCCGATGACCGAGCCGCCCGGCATAGTCCAAGGCGTGACCGTCGCAGACGAGGCGCCAGCCACGACGAGCCTCGAGGATCTCGTCGTCATCACCGGCTTCTCCGGCGCGGGCAAGTCGACGGCGATGAACGTGTTCGAGGACGACGGCTACTTCTGCGTCGACAACCTGCCGCCCGAGATGATCAGCGGCCTCGTCGACGTGTTCGTCCACGCGGGATCGAAGGTGCGGCGCGCGGCGGTCGTCTCCGACGTCCGCGCGCGCGGGCTGTTCGAGACGCTCGGCAGCGAGCTCGAGGCGCTCGCCGAGCGCGGCGTCGAGCACCGGGTGCTGTTCCTCGACGCCGACGAGGACACGCTGCTGGGGCGCTACAAGGAGACGCGCCGGCGCCACCCGCTCAGCCCGACCGGATCGGTCGCGCAGGGGATCGCGGCCGAGCGCGCGGCGTTGCAGAGCATCAAGGCGCGCGCCGACTTCGTGCTCGACACGAGCGGGATCGGAGCGGCAACGCTGCGCCGGCGCATCGCCGACGAGTTCCTGCCGCGCCAGGCGCGCTCCAAGCTCGCCGTGACGCTGACGTCGTTCGGCCACAAGCACGGGCTGCCGCGCGACAGCGACATCGTCCTGGACATGCGCTTCCTGCCCAACCCGCACTGGCAGGCCGAGCTGCGCCCGCTGACGGGCTTCGATCCGCAGGTCGTCGAGTACATGTCGCGCGACGGCAAGCTCGACGCGTTCTACGAGCGCCTCGAGCCGCTGCTGGACTTCCTCATCCCCGAGTACATCGCCGAGGGCAAGGCGCATCTGTCGGTCGCCGTCGGCTGCACCGGCGGGCGCCACCGCTCCGTCGCGATCACCGAGGCGCTCGGCGCGCGCCTGCGCGCCCGCGACGACGTCGAGGTCGAGGTCGCCCACCGCGACGTGGGACGCTCCACGCGATGACGGCGCGCCCTCGCTCGACCACGGTGCGGGTGGAACCCCGGCCATACTGCTCGCGATGATCGTCCACATCGGCTTCGAGGTCTCCGACCTCGCGCGCTCGGCGCGGTTCTACGACGCCGTCTTCCACGCCCTCGGCGCGCGCCGCACATTCGAGAGCGATCGCGCGATCGCCTACGGGCGCGACCACGAGCAGTTCTGGATCGTCGCGCGCGGTCGCCCGCCCGGGCCCGGCTATGGCCACGTCGCGCTCGCCGCGGCCGGCCGCGCCGCCGTCAACGGGGGCTACGACGCCGGGCTGGCCAACGGCGGCAGCGACGACGGCGCACCCGGGATGCGGCCGCAGTACGGGCCGACGTACTACGCGGCGTACCTGCTGGATCCCGACGGGCTGCGCCTCGAGCTCGTCGCCGGCGCCCGCTGACCGGGCCGCACATGCGTCACCGCCAGCCGTGCCTCAGCAATCGTCGCGCAGGCTCTGTACCTGCTGCAGCCTCGTCTGAAGGTGCGCGACGAGCACGGACATCCCGGCAGCCTCGGCCGCGCGCAGCATCTCGGTCAACAGCTGTGCAGCGATATCGAGGTGGTCTGCTGCACGAGGTCCTGCGCAGGGCTGGCGCCGGGAAAGAGCTTCAGCGCGCCGAAACGAGACAGATTGCGCCGAGGTTGACGCGAAGGATCGCGATGCTGTTCGCGACGAGGCAGCGGTGACAGGCGGTCTCGAGCGCGCGCATCGACGTCCTCGAGGCGCGTCATGGCCGGCAGGCGCGCACAACGGGGGCGTCTGGCGGCCGCCGCCACGCGAACGAGGCGGCGGGGGATCGGAAGAGCCGACATTCGGTCGTTCCTCTTGGTTCGTGAGCGCGCTTCATGCGCTTGCGCCGCTGAAGGGCGCCTGTGAGCTGCCTGGGCCGGCGATCCGGCGCCGGTGAAGCCAGCCCAAGGTGGGGGCGGCTCACACCGACAAGCTGTCGTGTCGGCACGGACCATGGCCGGCCAGGGCGCCCAGCGGCGCATCTCCAAAGACCCGGCGTGTATCTGGATGCGTGCTGTGCGCTCCTGTCATGCATGTACGACTCACTGCGATATGAGCTGGTGGTAGTCCGCGATACCGAGCTGCGTGCGCGCCTGATGGAACAGCGCGCGGGGCCGCCCAGCCGTCCGCTGGCGTTGCTGATGCTGGTACACGAGCGATCGCGGCGGTCGCCCCGGCGCCGTCGGCAGATTGCCGGCGTCGTGCGCGACGCGCTCGGTCGGTGGCCGGCCCGACATCGTCGTCAGGTGAAGCTGTCGGCGACACGTCCAGCGCGATCGGCCGCCGGGCGCGATGCTCGCTGAAACATGCCCGAGCCTTGCCAGCGCCGACGGGCCGATCTTCGACTCGTTCAGGGCGAGAAGGTGGCGCCGTTCTCGTTCGGCACCCCCCAGCGACGCGCGGCCGCGGAGGCGATGACGCCTACTCCACCTCGCCGATGAGCCGGGCGAAGGGCTGCTCGACGACCCGAACGTGCCGCGCCCGCCGGCCGATGCGCCGTCCCTCCGGTGTAGGGCCGGGAACTGATCCCGTGCACTCCCTGCGCGACAGCGAGGCGTGGTGAGTTCGTGGTTGCTGCCGTCGCCCGGCTGAGAGTCGCGGCCTATTGCGTGAGTGCCTTGCTGGCCTCGGCCCCGGCGCGCTGACCGGGCCGCACGTGCGCGACCGCGATGCCGTGGCGCTCGTGCAGCCGCGCCGCGATCAGCGACCGGTGGCAGGCCTCGGGCTCGGCCTCGACGCACAGCAGCGCGCAGGACGCGTCGGCGGGCAGCTGCGCGACGAGCGCGTCGAGGTCGGCGCAGTCGAGGATCTCGCGGGTGTAACGCTCGCTGTACTGCGCGTCGAGCCGCGTCCGCGAGCGCTTGCCCTCGCCGAGCCTGTCGTCCGCCGCGTACTGCTGCCGGCGCAGCTCGGTCGTCGGGGCGAGCTCGCGGTGGTGGTGGTACGCGATGCCGGCGTCGTCGAGCGCCGCCTGCAGGCGCTTGGCGTTGGCCCACGCGTAGCGCGCACCGCGCACGCCGCGGCGCTGGCGGACGTCGACGAGCAGGGCGACATCGTGCGCGCGCAGCGCGGCGAGGAACGTCTCGAGGTCGAACTCGTAGACGCCGATGGTGACGAGCGCGGGCATGCTCGACGTCCTGGCGGGGGCGCGCGCAGGCCGCGGCCGCAGGGCTAGACCCGCCGCGTCGGCTGCGTCGGCTGCGTCGGCGGCACCGTGGCCCCGGGCGCCACGGGCTCCTGCGCGCGGTCGCCCGCGGCGAAGCGCCCGCGGCCGGGCGAGACCGTGGCCGGTGGCACGTCGGTCGCCGGCGCTGCGCCCGGCGTCGCAGGCTCGTCGGGACCCGCGGCGCTGATCGCGATCGAGATCCGCGCCACCGAGAGCAGCGCGCCGGCCGCCATCAGGATCGCCGCCGCCAGCGCGAGCCAGAGGCCGGTGCCCGGGTCGCCATCCAGGCCGGCGGTCGCCGGGGGCGGGTCGACGATCGCGTAGAGCACGACGATCAGTGCCGCGACGGCGGGAACGACGAGCCACGGCGCCGGGCGGTGGGGCCCGAAGCCGAGCCGACTGACGACCGCGACGATTGCGGTGACCGCCAGCAGCGCGAGCACGAGATCCCAGACCTCGAAGACGTCCCATGCCTCGATGCCGGGCTGGTACCACTCGAGGAAGAGGCTGACGAGCAGCAGGATCGCCCCCAGGCCGATGAGCAGCATCCCTGCCTCGATGGTCCTCGCGGTGTTCGGCGCGGCGCGGCGCATGCGGGCCTCCTTGTGTCGACTGGTACGAACTGCCGGCTTTGTACCCCGGCGCGGTCCGCCCGAACCCCGACGGCAACGACGACAGCCCGACCGCGACGGCGAAGCCGAGCGCTGCGCACGCGGTGAAGCTACCCGCCGTCGTCGGGCAGCAGCAGGCCCGCACCGGCGAGCCGTTCGAGGCTGCGCTCCAGCGCCGCCGCCAGCTGGTCGTGTCCCATCGCCGCATCCGGCTCGAGCTCGTCGAGCAGCGCCGCCCGGTCGCGCGTGCCGTCGAGCAGGGTGACGAGCCGCTGGTCGAGGTCGTCGTCGAGCCGGATCGCGGTGTGGCGCGTCGTCGTCAGCATCTCGCCCTGCGCTGCCTCCAAGCGCGCGAGCGCGCTCGCGCGCGGCTTCTGCGGCGCGACGGCGCTCAGCGCCGGCGGATGGACGTGCAGCCGCACGAGGTTGGCGCCGAAGCAGCGCAGCAGCGCCTCGCAGATCGCCGGCAGCTCCTCCTCGGAGGCCGCCAGCTCGGCGATCCAGGGGGCGGACGGCCAGGCGTCTCCGATCTTCTGCAGCACGCCGATCACGAGCGGGTGGTCGGTGGTCAGGTGGGCGCCGCCGGGGCCGGTGAACGTCGTGCGGCTCGTGTCCGCGCGGGCGCCCAGCGCAGCGGGGCCGACACCGCGAGCGCGGCGAGCCGCTGCGGCTGCGGCGTGCGGTCCACCGCGATCGCGTCGTGCACGAGCAGCGTCTGGCGGAACATCCGCTCCTTGAGGAAGTCGAGGTACTGCTCGCGCCGCAGCGGGTCGGAGATCGTCAGCAGCGCCTGCTGAAGCTGCTCGGGCAGCGCCCCGAGCTGCGTCTCGGAGAACTCCGCCTCGGTGAGATACTGCAGGCCGTGCGCGGCCGCCTCGGCGACGAACTCGTGGAAGTACAGCGGGTGGTTGACCTGCGCCAGCGTCTCGTGGAAGAACAGCCCGTCGACGTGCTCGGCGAGCCGGCGCGCCTCGGGGCCGAGCGTCTTGGCCAGCTCGCCGTCGGCCTCGCTCGCCGCGGCGAGCAGGCGCAGGAATCCGCGCGCCGCCGTCATGCGCTGGTCGGGCGGCTCGATCGCGTCGACGTGATAGGCGAGCATCTCGCGCAGCGCCTGGCGCGGGTGGCCCCCGGGCAGCGCGTTGTAGCTGATGTAGGCGACGCCGCGGTCCGAGAGCGCGGTGGCGCAGAGCGCCAGCAGGCTCGCGCGCACCGCCTCGGGCACCCACGAGAAGACGCCGTGCGCGATGACGTAGTCGACGCCGCCGGCGGGCACGTCGTACTGCTCGATCGAGATCTGCTCGAAGCGGACGTTCGTCAGGCCGAGGCGCTGGCTGGTCGCCTGCGCGCGCTCGATCGCGCGCCGCGACGTGTCGATGCCGACGAACGTCGACCCGGGCAGCGCGACCGCCATCGGCAGCAGGTTGCCGCCCGCGCCGCAGCCGAGCTCGAGCACGCGGCACGCCGCCGGCGGCGGCGGCGATGCCGAAGAGCGCCGCGAGCGTCGCGAGCCGGTCGGGGTGCGTCTGGATGAACGCGCGGGCGGGGTACAGGACCGCGTCGTAGGGGGACGCGTCGGCCATCGGCATCCGCCGCGATGCTACCCCCGCGCTCCGCCGCCGCCGCGCTCTAGGGTTGCGGCCATGCCAGACGACGCTCGGATCGACTCGACGGACCGCCGCCTTCGCGGCGGCATCGACCTGGGCGGCACGAAGATCCAGGCGGTCGTCGTCGATGCCGGCCATGCCGTCCTCGGCCAGGCGCGCCGGCCGACGCCGACGAAGGACGGACCCGCCGGTGTGGCCGATGCGATGGCGGACGCGATGCGCGAGGCGACCGCCGCGGCGGGCGCGCAGACGGGCGACCTGCTGCACGTCGGCGTCGGCTCGCCGGGCACCGTCGACGCCGCGGCGGGCGCGCAGACGGGCGACCTGCTGCACGTCGGCGTCGGCTCGCCGGGCACCGTCGACGCCGCGGCGGGCACGGTCTCCAGCGCCGGGAACCTGCCCGGCTGGGCCGGCATGTACCCGCTCGCCACGCAGCTGCGCAAGCGGCTCGGCGCGCTCGTGGCGCTCGGCAACGACGTGCAGGTGGCGACCGACGCCGAGGCCGCGCTCGGGGCAGGACGCGACCACGGCTCGATGCTCGGCGTGTTCTGGGGCACCGGCGTCGGCGGCGGGATCGTGCTCGGCGGCAGGCCGTGGGTCGGCCGCGGCGGCGCGGGCGAGATCGGCCACGTCTGCGTCAAGGTCGGCGGCGCGCTGTGCCCGTGCGGGCGGCGCGGCTGCATGGAGGCCTACGCCGGGCGCAACGCGCTCGAGCGCCACGCGCGCGAGCTGCACGACAAGGGCGAGCCGACCGAGCTGTTCAAGATCGCCCGCAAGCGCGGCCGCGAGCGGCTGACGAGCGGCATCTGGGCGGCGGCGCTCGAGCGCGACGACCCGCTCGCGACGAAGCTCATCGACCGCGCGGTCGCGATGCTCGGCGCCGGCGTCGCCTCGTGCGACAACGTGCTCGACGTCGAGATCATCATCCTCGGCGGCGGCCTCGGTGTCCGGCTCGGCCAGGCCTACGCCGACCGCATCGCCGCCTCGATGATGCCGCACCTGTTCTTCAGCGACCGTCCACCGCCGGTCGTCGTCGCCGCGCTCGGCGATCTCGGCGGGGCGATCGGCGCGAGCCTGCTGACGCCGCAGTAGGTCGCCGTGCGCGCGCGATCCGCGCGGCCTGCGCGGGCGGACGCGGCTACGTCGGCCAGACGGCCTGCTGCGCGGCGCGCAGCTCCTCGTCGGGAACGAAGCGGAAGGTCGAGCGGTGCAGCGCCGCCGGCTCGGACTGGATCCCGCGCGCCGCGAGCTGCTCGCAGATGCGCTGCCACGCCTCCAGCCGCGCGCCCGTCGGGGGCTGGCGCAGGCGCAGCGACATCTGCACCGACAGCTCGAGCGCCGCTAGCTTGGAGCGCTCGCAGCGCAGGCTCGTCGACGCGGGTTGCGGGTCGTCGACCTGCTCGCCGCCGTCGATCAGCGCGAACAGGCGCAGGTCGACGGTCGCGAAGTCGGGGTCGTCCGGGCCAGCGTGGTTCAGCGATGCGGTCGCGCCCACGTTGCGGATGCTGTCAGGCATGCGCTCACCGTAGTGAGCTGGACGCGAGCCTGCCCCGCGGCCGCGGCCGCGGCTGCGGCTGCGGCTGCGGCTCGGGCTCCGCGTCCGCCGGCGCGTCGCTCGTGCGGCGCCGGCGCCGCCAGTGCTCGAGCAGGATGTTGACCGTGCCGCCGATCGGGATCGCCACCAGCGCCCCGACGATCCCGGCCACCTCGACGCCGATCAGCACCGACAGGAGGATCGCCAGCGGCGACAGCCGCACGGTGCGGCCGTAGATGACGGGCTGCAGGACGTGGTTCTCGAGCTGCTGGTAGACGATGAAGAACGCGGCCACGACGATCGCCGACGTCGCCGAGTCGCTCAGCGCGACGAGCGTGACGATGAGGGCGCCCAGCGTGGCGCCGGCCAGCGGGATGAGGTCCAGCAGCGCGACGAGCAGGCCGAGCGCAAGCGCGTACGGCACCCCGAGCGCGAGCAGGACGATCGTCGTCACGGTTCCCGCGATCAGGCTGATCAGCAGGTTGCCGGTCACGTAGCGGCCGACGAGCTGGTAGATCTCGTCGGCGATCTCGCGCGCCTCGGGCTGGCGCTCGGGCGCCAGCAGCTCGATCCCGCGCGTGACCCAGCGCGGTCCCTCGAGCACCATGAAGATCGTCATGAACGTGATCGTCAGCACGGCGACGACGAAGGTGGCGACGCCGCGGGTCACGTCGAGCGCCGCGTTGGCCCCGCCGGCGATCGACGCCGCGTCGCCGTCGCCTTCGACCGCTTCCCGCACGCGCTCGACGACGTGGTACTTCGTCTCCAGGAAGCCGAGCGGCCCGTGGCCGGCCGTCAGGTCGCGCACGTAGTCGGGCAGCGCGTCGACGAGGTCGGAGACCTGCTGCACGAGCGTCGGCACGACGAGCGCGCCGATGCCGGCGATCGCCGCCAGGACGAGCAGCAGGACGATCGCCGCCGCCGCGCCGCGGCGGCGCACGCCCGCGCGCTGAAGAGCAGCGACGCCGGGGTTGAGCGCCATCGCGAGCAGCAGCGACACGAGCATCCAGACGAGCACCTGCTCGGAGCGCAGGACGACCAGGACAAGCGCGGCAACACCGAGTAGCACCGCCGCCACCATGAGCACCGTGCGCGCCCGAATCGTCACGACGTGGTCAGGTGGCACGGTGGCGGTCATACCCGCCACGGCGCTGCGGGGTTCCCCGAGACCGGATACTCGGCGCAGTACCGATAGGGTTGCGCCCCCGGTCTGAGGCGGGGAGGCCTCGCTCTGGCCAGTTTTCGGAGAACCCTAGGAAGGACAGCCACCACCGCATGCCCGTACGTGTTGGAATCAACGGCTTCGGCCGTATCGGCCGCAACGTGTTCCGCGCCGCTCAGGCGGCCCAGGTAGACATCGAGTGGGTCGCCGTCAACGACCTCACCGACAACGAGACGCTGGCGCACCTGCTGCGCTACGACTCCATCCTGGGCCCGTACCCGGGCACGGTCGACCTTGCCGACGACGGCCTCGTCGTCGACGGCAAGACGATCCTCGTCAAGGCCGAGCGCGATCCCGCGGACCTGGGATGGGGCGACCTCGGCGTCGACGTGGTACTCGAGTCGACCGGCTTGTTCACGAAGCGCGACGCCGCCGCCAAGCACCTCGACGCCGGCGCCAAGAAGGTCATCATCTCCGCGCCGGCCAGCGACGAGGACATCACGGTCGTGCTCGGCGTGAACTTCGACCAGTACGACCCGGGCAAGCACGACGTCATCTCCAATGCCTCCTGCACGACGAACTGCCTCGCGCCGTTCGCAAAGGTCGTCCACGAGGCGGTCGGCATCGAGCACGGGCTGATGACGACGATCCACGCCTACACGGCCGATCAGAACCTGCAGGACGGCCCGCACAAGGACCTGCGGCGCGCGCGCGCCTCCGCGATCAACCTCGTGCCGACGTCGACGGGCGCCGCCAAGGCCGTCGGCCTCGTGCTGCCCGAGCTCAACGGCAAGCTGCACGGCTTCGCCATCCGCGCTCCCGTCCCGACCGGCTCGGTCGTCGACCTGACGTTCGTCGCCAGCCGTGAGACGACGGTCGAGGAGGTCAACGCCGCATTCGCCGCGGCCGCCGGCGGCGACCTCGAGGGGATCCTGCAGTACACCGAGGACCCGATCGTCTCCAGCGACATCGTCGGCAACCCGCATTCATCGATCGTCGACGGGCTGCTGACGTCGATCATGGAGGGCACGCTCGTCAAGGTCGTCTCCTGGTACGACAACGAGTGGGGCTACTCCAACCGCTGCGTCGACGTCCTGCAGAAGGTGCTGTAGCGGTGGCCCGGCTCGCAACGGTCCGCCCGAACGCGATGGACCACTGACGTGCGGACGATCGACAGCCTGGGCGACATCGACGGGCAGCGCGTCCTGGTCCGGGTCGACTTCAACGTCCCGATCGTCAACGGCAAGGTCGGTGACGACGCGCGGATGCGGCGGGCGATCCCGACGCTGCAGGCGCTGCGCGACAAGGGCGCGAAGCTGCTGCTCGTCTCGCACCTGGGCCGGCCGAAGGACCGCGAGCCCGAGTTCTCGCTCGCGCCCGTCGCCGAGCACACCGCGAAGCTGCTGCACACCGACGTCGAGCTCGCGCCGGATCTCGACAGCATGCCGGACGCCGACGTCGTCATGCTCGAGAACATCCGCTACGAGCCCGGCGAGACGAAGAACGATTCCGAGCTCGCCGCGCGCCTGGCGTCGCTGGCGGACTACTACGTCAACGACGCGTTCGGCACGTCGCACCGCGAGCACGCCTCAACGGCCGGGGTCATCCCGCTCGTCAAGCATTCCGCGGCGGGCCTGCTCTTCCAGAGCGAGGTCGACACGATCCGGCTGATCCTGAACCACGCCGACCGCCCGTTTCTGGCGATCATGGGCGGCGCCAAGGTGACCGACAAGATCGCCGTGATGGGCAAGTTCCTCGACGTCGCCGACGTCGTCCTCGTCGGCGGCGCGATGGCGACCCCGTTTCTCAAGGTGCTCGGCCACGACATCGGCGACGGGCTGTGCGAGGAGGCCGGCCTCGAGCCGGCGCGCGAGGCGCTGGAGAAGGACGGCTACCCCAACGGCAAGCTGCGCCTGCCGATCGACCTCGTCATCGCCGACAAATTCGGCGGCGACGCGCAGGTGCAGATCATCCAGGGCGTCGACGTGCCCGAGGGCTGGATGCAGCTCGACATCGGCTCCAAGACGCGCACGGAGTACGTCGCCGAGATCCGCAAGGCCAAGACGATCTTCTGGAACGGCCCGATCGGCGCCTTCGAGCACAAGTCCTTCGCCGCCGGCTCGCTGGCGATCGCGCAGGCAATGGCGCAGACCGAGGCGGTGACCGTCGTCGGCGGCGGCGACTCGGGCGCGGCGATGGCCGAGTTCGGCCTCGCCCACAGCGTGACACACCTGTCGACCGGCGGCGGCGCAGCGCTCAAGCTGATCGAGGGAACGACGCTGCCCGGCCTCGAGCTGCTGAGGAAATAGGCTCGACCTGATGGCACGCACGCCCTTCATCGCCGGCAACTGGAAGATGCACAAGACCATTGCGGACGCCGAGGACTACATCCAGGCCCTGCTGCCCCGCGTCTCCGGCGCCGACGGCGTCGACGTGGCGATCTGCGTTCCCTACACCGACCTGCAGGCGATGGTCGACTCCACGCGCGGCTCACGCGTGGAGGTCTTCGCGCAGAACATGCACGAGGCGCACAGCGGCGCGTTCACGGGCGAGATCTCGGCGCCGATGCTGACCGAGATCGACGTCCGCGGCGTCGTGCTGGGCCACTCCGAGCGCCGGCGGTACTACAACGAGACCGACAAGGCCCTGTCGCAGAAGATGGTGACGGCGTTCGAGGCCGGCCTGAAGCCGATCCTCTGCGTCGGGGAGACCGAGGACGAGCGCGAGCGCGGCGACACCGAGCGCAAGCTGCGCCATCAGGTGCAGGAGGGGCTCGAACGCCTGACGCCCGAGCAGATCGCCCAGGTGACCGTCGCCTATGAGCCGATCTGGGCGATCGGCACCGGCAAGGTGGCCACGCCCGAGCAGGCGCAGGAGGCGATCGCCTTCGTGCGCGCGCTGATCAAGGACAAGGCGCCCGACGCGGCCGACCACGCCCGCGTCCTCTACGGCGGATCGGTCACGCCCGACAACGTGCCCGAGCTGCTGGCGCTGCCCGACATCGACGGCGCCCTCGTCGGCGGCGCCTCGCTGGACCCCGAGAACTTCGCCCGGATCGTCGAAGCCGCGGTGCAGCACGCGGCTCTGTAGCGAGGCCGTGCGATGAGCCGTGCCAGCCGGCTGTCGGCACTCGACGGAGCGCCGTCGTGAGCGACCCGACCTCCGTCTGCCTCGTCGTCCTCGATGGCTGGGGCCTCGCCCCCGGCGGGCCGGGCAACGCCGTCTCACAGGCGCGCACGCCGATCTTCGACGCGCTCTGGCAGCGCTACCCGCACACCACGCTGACCGCCTGCGGCGCCGCCGTCGGACTGCCCGACGGGCAGATGGGCAACTCCGAGGTCGGCCACCTGAACCTCGGCGCCGGCGCGATCGTCAAGCAGGACCTGACGCTGATCGACGAGGCCGCGGAGCTCGAGGCCTTCGGCGGAAACGAGGTGCTGCTCGCCGCGCTGCAGGGCGCGCCGCGCGTGCACCTCATCGGCCTCGTCTCCGACGGTGGCGTGCACTCGAGCATCGACCACGTCCACGGGCTGCTGCAGATGGCGGCGCACGCGGGCGTCGCGGATCTCGTCATCCATGCCTTCACCGACGGCCGCGACACGCTGCCGACGGCGGGCTCGGAGTTCGTCGGGACGGTCGAGCGGTGGTGCGCCGAGGAGGGCGTCGGGCGCGTCGCGAGCGTCATCGGGCGCTACTTCGCGATGGACCGCGACGGGCGCTGGGAGCGCGTGCAGCAGGCCTACGACCTGCTCGTGCAGGGGATCGCGAGCCACACCGCGCCGACCGGCCGTGCGGCCGTGCTCAACGCCTACGAGCGCGACGAGACCGACGAGTTCGTCGCTCCGACGCGCGTCGGAGCGGAGGGCACGATCCGTCCCGGCGACTCGGTCATCGCGTTCAACTTCCGGCCCGACCGCATGCGCGAGATCTCCTGCGCGCTGGCCGATCCGGTCTGCCCGGGGATCGACCGCCGGGGCAGCGCGCCGGTCGCGCGCTACACGACGCTGACGGAGTACGGCGGCGATCACGGCGAGCGGTCCGTGGCGTTTTCCCCGGCGCGGCCGACGGTCACGCTGTCGCGCGTCATCGCGGCGCGCGGCGGGCTGCAGCTGCACGTCGCCGAGACCGAGAAGTACCCGCACGTGACGTACTTCTTCGGCGGCGGCAAGGAGCGCCCGGAGGAGGGCGAGCGGCGCGAGCTCGTGCCCTCGCCGCGCGACGTGCCGACCTACGACCTCAAGCCCGCGATGAGCGCACGGGGCGCGACCGAGGCGTTCGTGCGGGCCTGGCACGAGGCGGACTTCCTCTTCGCGATCATCAACTTCGCCAACCCGGACATGGTCGGCCACACGGGCGTCATCCCGGCGGCCGTCGCGGCGGTCGAGACCGTCGACAGCTGTCTGGGGCGGATCGTCGAGGTCGTCCACTCGAGGGGCGGCATCTGCATCGTCACCGCCGACCACGGCAACGCCGACCACATGCTCGAGCCGGACGGATCGCCGAACACGGCGCACTCGCTCAACCCGGTGCCGCTGATCGTGACGGTCGACGGCGCGCAGCTCGATCCCGCGCCGGGAATCCTCGCCGACGTGGCGCCGACGGCGCTTGCGCTGCTCGGCGTCCCGCAGCCGCCCGAGATGACCGGGCGCTCGCTGCTCGCGGCCGTCACCGCATCCGGCTGAGCCGCCGTGACGGTCGCGCTTGCGGCGCTGGCGGTCTTCGCCGGCGCGGTGCTGCAGTCGGCGACCGGCTTCGGCTTCGCGCTCGTCGCGGCGCCGATCCTCTTCGCGCTGCTCGGCCCGCAGCAGGCGGTCGCGGCGGGGGTGCTGCTCGGGCTCGTGCTCAACGTCCTGACGCTGGCCACCGAGCGGCGCCGCCCCGCGGTGCTGGCGCGCGACACGGGCCTGTTGCTGGCGTGGTCGCTGCCCGGGCTGGCGCTGGGCGCGCTGGCGCTGCGCGAGCTGTCCGAGCAGCTGCTGTCGGCGCTCGTGGCGCTGGCGGTGCTGGCGGCCCTGGCGCTGCGGCTGCGGTCGCGATCGCGACCGCGACCGCGAGCGCAGGACGCCCGGCCGCAGACCGGGCGCGGCTGGCAGGCGCCCGCCGCGGGCATCCTGAGCGGCGCCCTCTCGACGTCGACCTCGCTCAGCGGGCCGCCGCTCGTCTTCTACCTGCTTGCGCGGGCTGCCGCGCCGGGGGCGATGCGCGACACGCTGGCGGCGATCTTCGTCGTGCAGGCGCTGCTCGGCGTCCCGGCGCTGCTCGTCACCGCGACGTTCGAGCTGCCGGCGGGGCTCTGGGCCCTGGTGGCGGCGGGGCTGGCTGGGCACCTGCTCGGCCGGCGCGCGTTCGCGTGGCTTCGCGGGGAACGCTACGAGGGCGCGGTGCTGGCGCTGCTGGCGCTGACGGCGCTCGTCGCGCTGCTCGGCAGCCTCGTCTGACGGCTGCGGTCAGCCGGAAATGCCGAAGTCGGCGGTCACCGTCCGGTCACCCGTCAGCGTGAGCCGGCAGGTCTTCGTCGTGAAGCTCTCGCAGTTGGCCCATCGCTGCACGGGGAACTCGGAGACGACCGTGACCTCGATCACCGAGCCTTCAACGTAGCTGCAGCCGCGGCTGCAGTTGCGGCGCTTCGGCGCGGTGTCGGCGCTCGCCCGCATTTCGTAGGCGGTCGGATGCTGCTCCGCGCGCGTCTTCAGGGTGTACCTCGTGATCGGGGTGGTGGTCGTGTCCGTCGTCGTCGGCGGTGGTGGTGGTGGCGGTGGCTGCGCCTCGCGCTCGAAGTTCGCGGTCACCTGGGTGAGCTCGCCCACGGTGACCCGGCAGGTCTTTGCTTCGGAGCACGTCGACTCCGTCCACCCGGCGAAGCGCCAGCCATCGTCGGCGTCGGCCGTCAGCAGGACCTCCTCGCCGCGCCGGAAGGGCCTGCGACACTCCTCCCGGCAGATGAGGCCCTCCGGCTCGCTGCTCACCTCGCCGTGGTCGTCGACGTTGAAGTCCACGCGGAGCAGACCCCGCGCCGCCGGCGTGAGATCGAAGCGCGGTCGCACGGTGGTCGTGCGGCCCGTGAGCGCAACGTCGCAGGTCGCCGCCGTACCCGCGCAGGCGTCGCCCCAGCCGGCGAACTCCGAGTCGCCGCCCTCGGCCGCGCGCAGCTTCACCTTCCTCGTCCCGGCGGGGAACGTCCTGCGACACCGCGACGTGCAGTCCAGCCCGGCCGGGCCGGTGACACGACCGCTGCCGGCGCCGGTGGGGTCGACGATCAGCCTGACGTCGTCGCCGCCGCCGGCGGGGCGGCGCTCGAAGCGAGCGGCGACGGCCTGCGCGCCGTCCATCCGGACCTCGCAGCGCGTCCGCCGCCCGAAGCGCGAGCACGCGCCCGACCAGCCGGCGAAGGTCCAGCCGCTCACCCGCTTGGCCGCGAGCACCACAGTGCGCCCGCGCGGGTAGTCGCCGTCGCACGCCGGCCGACACACGATCGCGGCCGGCCGGCTGACGACGCTGCCCCTGCCCGTCACGTCGACGCTGAGTTGCTGGGGATCGGACAGCGCAGCGAAGCGCGCAGTCAGCTTCGTGTCGCCGTCGATCGTCAGCCGGCACCGTCCGGTTCCCGGGCAGGCGCTGTCGCTCCAGCCCCGAAACTCGGGACCTACTGTCGCTTCCGTGGGTCGTTTCACCGTCCCGGAAGTGGCGGGCAGAGTCCGCCGAGCGTGAGCATGGCGAGGGCGATGACGGCTTCTTGTGAGTGGTAGCCGAAGCCGCGG
>Ga0136617_10001027_pt1 | contig 24420 bp, 29 predicted proteins | sample AntDrymUQ3222106_2_FD_129672 | JGI IMG/M metagenome (GOLD analysis project Ga0136617, IMG submission 129672) | Polar desert sand microbial communities from Dry Valleys, Antarctica - metaG UQ322 (21.06) | ecosystem: Environmental > Terrestrial > Soil > Desert | place: Antarctica: Dry Valley...
ATGGTTCGGGCAGATCACCTTCGAAGCCCCAGCCATGCACGACCTTCCCGCCCTTCTGCTTCACGCAACCGAGCGGAATCACAGGACCGTTGGCCGGCACCCCGAGTTCCTCTTGGAATTCAACCCGTGCGCGGGCGAGGAGATCTTCCCCCGGAGCAGCTTCGCCTTTGGGGATACTCCAGGCTCCGTCGTCTTTGTTGGCAAAAAAAGGGCCGCCGGGATGGACAAGGAAGACTTCGACCTCGTCGCCCTTTCTGCGAAACATTAGCAGTCCCGCGCTCAGGCGGCCCGATCCGGATCTATTGCGCATGTCTGGATCGGGCGGTGAAGACGGCGGCTTCCAAGTTGAAACCCAAAACTGTTATCGCAGGCCTGGCGGTGTTCTGCACGCTGCTTTGGTTGCTCGCGGCGATTCATCCGCTCGATCGTCAGGCATGGGCTCTCGAGAACATCCTGCTTGTTCTTTTTGCGATTACGCTCGTGTTCTCCGGCTCTCGGCTGCGACTCTCAAATGGCGCCTACATCTGCATCGCTCTCTTCGTGATCGTTCACATCATTGGTGCGCATTATACCTACGCCAGGATGCCTCTCGGTTTGTGGGCCGAAGATCAGTTTGGATTTTCCCGTAATCATTTTGATCGGGTCGCTCATTTTTCGTTCGGCTTCTTTCTCGCGCTGCCTGTCCATGAGCTGCTGCTCAGGCTTAGCGGACTTCGTCGCGCCTCGAGCTTTTGGATGACTGCGGCGCTGATTCTGGCGCTGAGCAGCCTTTTCGAAATCATCGAAAGCGTCGTGGCCGAGATCGTGGCGCCTGGAGTCGGTGTCGCATGGCTGGGCGGCCAGGGCGACGAATGGGATGCGCAGAACGACATGCTTTGTTCGTTCGTCGGTTCACTGGCGATGGCGATGCTGGTGGCCGTAGCGGAGTGGAAAGGAAAAACGGAATGATGGGACGGCCTGTGCGCTTCGGGGCTAATCGCTTTCTACAGGTTATGCTCGCGCTTTATGCGGCGATATGGGTTGTGCTCGCGATCCGGCCAGTCGATCGGGCCGATTGGTTCCTCGAAAACCTTTTGGTCTTCACCGCGGTTGCCGTGCTGAGTCTGACTTACCGCAAGTTTCAATTTTCAAACTTCTCCTATCTGCTGCTGGCGATTTTCCTGGTGCTGCATGCGGTCGGAGCGCACTACACCTACGCGAAGGTCCCGGCCGGTTTTTGGCTGGCTGACATGCTGCACTTCGAGCGAAATCATTTCGATCGTCTGATTCATTTCGCCTTTGGCCTGCTCCTGGCATATCCGCTGCGCGAGGTGTTGCTGCGCTCAGCCGGCGCAAAGGTGCGATGGGCGCCAGCGCTCGCCTTCATCGCGATTATCGCCATGAGCAGCTTCTTTGAGATCATAGAAGCAGTCATCGCGCAGCTGGTATACCCGGAGCTTGGCAGCGCTTATCTCGGCACCCAGGGAGACATTTGGGATGCGCAGAAAGACATGATTGCGGCATTTTTCGGCGCCGTCGTTGCCACCGCTCTCGGTCCGCTCCTGCCGCGAGTCGCTACCGACGCATCATCGCGCTGATCATCACTGATCGGAGCGTTGCTGTAAGACCAACACCGGGCGACTCGTTAGGCCGATGAGGCGCTGCAGGACGTCTCCGTGCGGTTCGCCGTTCCGCTGCGGAGCATCAATGCAGATCATGTCCGCATCCAACTGTTCCGCTTCCTTGGCGATCGCCTCCGCCGGGTCGTCGCTAAAGCAAATCTTCACTTCAATCTCAGACTCCCCGGCGCATTTGCGCGGCACCAGGGAGCGAAGTTGCGCGATCATCTTCGGATTGAATGTGTCGGGCGCCGCGTTCGCTGCCTGCGCTGGAGCTTGTCCGCTGTGCGGCGTTACATGAATAATCTTCAACTCACCGCCGCGCTGCAGGAGCGCGCAGGCGTACCGAGCCGTGTCACTGCTGGAATTGGCAAAATCCGTCGCGACGAGCACACGCTCAAACCTCGGCGCATCCGGTTCCCGGCGCTGAGCGAGCGAGGATCGTGCAACACAGACGCTTGTCGTGGCGCGATGCAGAAGAGCGCGCGCGGCGGAACCAATGTGAAGGCGATGGCCAGCGCGGCTGCCGACGAGCAGCAGATCGGTGTCGCCGCGGTTCGCGAGTTCCAGCAGATGTGCGTCTGCTCGCTGCCATCCGGAAAGAACCGAGGCGGCAACGTTCTCGCCCGGCAGGATCATGACCACGCGCTCCGCGAGATCGCGTTGCAGCATCTGCCGGGAGGCGTCGGAGTCCTCCGGCAAGACGGCGGCACCATGGAATCCGAGCCGGTATTCCTCACTGCGGTGCCAGTCGATGTGCGTAACCTGAAACTCGCAGTGCGCGAGCAATTGCAAGCTGCGCGCGCACCGCAACGCAGCATCGCTCCCTTCGGAGAAATCGTAGCCCAGCAAAATCTTCAACGCGCGGTCGCCGCGGCTCCAATCCACGAGAGTAGATCCCGGCCGCACGACGAGCGTCGGGACTGTTGAAGTTTGCGCGACCCGCTCGGCCACGCTGCCGATAAGCAGGCGCCGGGCGAGGCCATGTCCGACAGCGCCGACGACGAGTAACTGCGCGTGGGAATCGGCCGCGGTGTTTACCAATTCCTCGAAAACGGAGCCCGAAAGAAGAGTATGCTCGACCATGACGCCGAGGTTGCGCAACCGTGCAGCTTCACCTTCCAAGGCCGCGCGTTTCTGCGCGAGCACGGCTTCGAACAGGACGGGATCGGCAACGGCCACTCCGCGAAACTCAGCGACGTGCAGCAAGAGCAGTTTCGCGCCGCCGCGCTTCGCCAGCGCTGCCGCCACTTCCGCTGCTTCCGTGGCCGCAGGCGAAAAATCCGTGCCGAAAACGATTGGCCGCAAGGCTTTTCCTGGCGACTTCGTTGACGTCATCTCTGCGACCCCGTACTCTTCGTACTCGCGGAGCGCAGCTGATTTCGAGCCCGGTTAAGAATGGGCGCCGAAAGTGCGTGCTTTGCAATTCTCCTGGACCGTGGCGTCGCTGCGGCATCCGCCAATGTCTTGCGTGAGCGATTGGATTGGGACCGTTTTCGTGTTTCGCGAACGGCGACCAGGCGCTGCTCGAGGTTATCTCTCCTGGTTTCTGGATGCGAAGGAACCACCAGAACCGCGCACGGCGCATGCCGCACCACCCCTTCAGCAGTGCTGCCGATCAGCGCATGTTTGAACCCGGTCCATCCATGCGTGGCAGAGATGATCAGATCGGCCTTCTGAAGTCTCGCGACCGTGCAGATGCCATCCACCCGTCCTCCCGCTGCTACGGCCGTGTCGTGAGTAACCCGGCCGAATTTCACCGCGTTCACAAACTCGCGCATCCGCCGTTCAGCCTCCTGGACTATCCTTTCAGTCGAAGCCGAGAGGTCATACATCGCGTAGCCGTCAGCAGTAATCAAAGGACCAAGATCCACGACGTGGAAGACGAGAATCTTCGCCGCGAATTTTTCGGCGAACTGAACCGCATATTTCAATCCCGCTAACGAACAGGCAGAGAAATCGACCGGCACAACAATCGTGTCGATCGCGCCGGTCGATCCTGGTTTCGACTCCCCGGGCTGCGAATGTTTCGTGCTTCTTTTTCGCGCCACGAATACAGGGCAAGGCGAATGTTGGATCAGTCGCTCGGCGGTGCTGCCGAGAAGAGCGCGCTTCAATCCGGTGTGGCCGTGTGTAGAAGTCACAATGAGATCCGCGCTGATTTCGCGGGCGACCCAGCAAATTTCGTCGAAAACAGGACCGCCGATTCGTGCATGGCAGGTGCCCGTCACGCGATATTTTTTGGCCAAATCCTTCAGCCGTTGCTCTGCAAGTTTCTGCGCATCCTCGAGGTATGTGACCGGGGACATCGGAATCGGCGCGCCGGGAGCGAAAAATCCCGCCGGGTAGAAATATCCATGCACATGGGCGAGGTGGACTGTCGCTCCGAAGCGCTGCGCCAATTGGTTGGCCGTCGTAATCGACCTGATCGACCTCGCCGAGAAGTCGATCGGAACCAGAATGTGTTGGACACTCCAAAGGCGCGAGATCGGTTTAGTGGCCGAGCGATTTCTTGATGGAGTCTTCATATGCTTTTGAAGGATGACCGGTGAGCCACGACGGCTCATGAGTGGAGACTATGCTGCCTCGCGGGAGGCGCTCGCCGCCGATTGCGAAAGGACGAGCATTTCTTGCGGAGCTTTTCTTCCGAGGCCCGGAGCTCTTCGGCCTATGGCGCTGATCCCTTTCAGAAGTTCTTCAGAGATGGCGCCGATCTCCTTCACGTTTGCGGCGCCTGGCCTAATGGACGTACGCTCGTTCGAGCTTGATGCGCGCACGGCGTAGATCCACGAGATCGAGAACGACCAGACCCGTGGCTACGAAAAAGGCAAAAGCGAGCACATAATCGCCCAAGAGCGCCGCGATGAATGCCGTCCTTCCCAACACCAGGAGCAGGGCCAATCGCCAGGGCGATTCATCGCCGAATCTACGCGCGTCCTCAATTCTCTTCATGGGTCGCGCTCCTTGTCGCTGAGCGAACGAAGCCGCGGCGCAAATAGCAACGAAATCGTCGCGTCGTAGCTCGGGCTGTTATACTCGTAAATCACATTGAAGCGCGGCAGCGCCAATGAACGCGTCGCGTTCCTTCCCATCCAGCAAAGCGTAGAGTTGCTCGCTTTCGGATCGCTTAAAAAAGCGGGCGTCGAAAAAGTCGCGCACGAGAGTCATGCCGTAATCGTCGATCACATTGAATTTTACCAGCAGGTCAGAGCCGTAGCTGGTGACAGTGATCGAATAAAACTCCTCTCGGTTGTGGCCCCTGCGGAAGACTACTTCATCGAGCCGCCTCTCCTGCGGGAAGTAGCCCGAACTGGCTTCGAAGTGGTTCACAACCTCGAGGAATGTGAAGGGCAGCAATTGCGGCACGGGCGGCGATTCGGCCGTGCGATTCCAGACGGGCGGCTGAATAGACAATGACGGTGACAGCCTCCCATGGAATTCCGAACCAAGGAATGCAAGAGCAGCCGCGCTCATCGAGAGAAACGCGACCCGGGAGATATTGAAGGTGGTGAGAGTCTTCATCCTGCTTCCTTGCCCGAGGTAACTTCTCTCCAAGGGTGAGCAAGCTCTAACCGCCAATTGCTAATCACTGGCTTTGTTTTGTCGTCGCGTGCAGAAATCCGCCCGCAAACAGAAGCTGTCGTTAGGCCGAAACGCTCGCGGTTAGAGTAGGAACAGCGCGATGACCGCGCCCCGCGAAGGCATGCTCGCTGCCGCGCTGAGGGAACGCCGCTGGTTTGCGGCCGCGCTCGCGGCGGCGATTAGCCGGCGCCCTCCGCCAGATCTGGCGGCGAGAGCATGTGGTATTTGCTGCGTGCCAGAATGGGACCTTCCGTGCTGCCACTGAGGAACTGCACCAGGATTGGATCCTTCGATTGTTTTAGTTCGGCCGGCGTCGCATCCGCAATGATCGTCCCGTGGTGCAACATCGCCATCCGCGTGGCGATCCGAAACGCGCTGTCCATGAGATGCGTGACCACGATTGATGTTACTTTCGACCGCGCGGTGAGGTTGATGATCAGCTCATCTATGACCGCCGCGACCACGGGATCGAGCCCCGCAGTCGGTTCGTCGAACAGAATCAGCTCCGGTTCCATCACCAGAGCGCGGGCGAGACTAACCCGCTTGCGCATGCCACCGCTAAGCTCGTGCGGCATCGTCTTGCCTTCCCCCGCGAGTTCCACCATCTCGAGTTTCTCGTCGACGATGCGGTTGATCTCGGCTGGGGTTTTGTCGGTCAGTTCCTCGAGCGGCAACGAAAGATTCTCGCGCACATTGCGAGAACTAAGCAGCGCGCCGTCCTGGTAAACCATGCCGATGCGCGTGCGGATTTGCTGCAACTCGTCTGGCTTCAGGCGAGCAACGTTCTGCTGTTTGAAAAAGACCGAGCCCTCCGTGGGCGCCAAAATTCCGAGCACCAAACGGAGGATGGTTGTCTTACCCGCGCCGCTTTGACCGATAATGACCAGTCGCTCCTCCCGCTTCACTGCAAGCGACACATGATCGAGAATGCGTTTCTCGCCAAAGCGCAATGACACGCCTTGCAGCTCGGCGACTGCATTCTCGGAGACGTTCACGATCTGCTATTGGCCCCGCGGCGGATTGACGCCCGGTTCGCGGTGCGATTCCCGGAAACGGTTTACAATTCGACGCTCGGGCGGAGCATTTTTGGTTTGCTTCAGATACTTCTTCGTGAGCTTTTCCGACTCCACGATCTTGCCTGACGACTGAGCCGGTGTTTTGCGGCTACTCGATTGCGTGCTCGTTTTTGTTTTCATAATCCGCTCGGGAAGGTCTCTTCCACTTCGCCTATTTCCCATTCGACGGTGCGCTCCAGCGGCTCGACCGCGCGCGTGTGATCGAAGTGCAGAACCGCGTCGAATTGGTCTGAGAGATGTGCGTTGAAGTAATGGCTCTGCAACTCCGTCTCAGGGCGATAGATCACGCCGATGGCGCGCTCCAGTTTTTCAGCCCGCAGCGCAGAAGCGACTTGCGCGTCGCTCCGCAGGTCGAGCCAGAAGCGCGGACATTCCGTTTCATGAAAGAGCGCTTCGTAGCTGTCGGGCAAAGCGGGCCGAACCTTCTTCCGTTCAGCAGGTTTGTCCCAATCCGAGGCCGCCGTGACCGTCCCGCTGTGGGTGGTGAATCCGATGAGCACCGCCGCGCGCCCGAAACGTTCGCGCACGAGCTGACCGAGATTGAGTTCGCCGCGCTTACTTGCCTGCGTCGCGCGGGCATCGCCGAGATGTGAGTTGTGCGCCCACACGATCACCTTGGCCGGTGTGCGCTGCGTGTTCAGATGAGTCGTTAGGCGAACGAGCGATTCCATCATGTGCGTGTCGCGCTGGTTCCAGGAGGAGTGTTTCCGCCGGAACATCGTGCGGTAGTACTGCTCGGCGTGGCGGACGAGGAGGGCGTTCTGCTCCGCGCAGAAATAGGCGTCAGCCGCCACCTGCCCATCGCGCTGCATGTATTCCATTGCTTTCGAGCGGAGCGCCACCAGCTCGTTCACGACTTCGTCTTCGCAGTTCGAGGTGATGCCCAGCCCTGCGAAATACCCATATGTCTCCATGCTGCTCCCAAAATGGGTGAAACAATCGTAGTGACGGCGCGCGCGATTTGCGGCTTCGGGATCGACTTTGTGCAGATACCCAAGCACCGCCTCCATGGACGCCTGCAAGCTGTAGAGATCCAGACCGTAGAAGCCGCACTTCCTCTTCTCCGATGACTGCTCGTCATTGTGTTCGCGCAGCCAGCCGACAAAGTCGAGCACGTCGGCATTCCGCCACATCCACTGCGGGAAGCGCTTGAAGCCATCTAGCGCGTCCACGCTATCGACGGCATCGCTCACGCCCCGAACAAAGGTGTTGATACGGTACGCGTCCGGCCAATCGGCTTCGACTGCGACGGCGCTGAAGCCGCGCTCGGCGATGAGCCGCTTCGTGATCTGCGCGCGTTCGCGATAAAACTCATGCGTGCCGTGGCTGGCTTCGCCGAGCAGAACGAAGCGCGCATCATCGACGAGCTCGAGTAACGCATCGTAGTCGTTAGGGGCGCCGAGCAGAGGCTGGCACGCCGAGCGCACGAGATCCGGAAGTTCCGCAATCATCCGAGATCGGAAAGGTCGGTGGTCCGTTCGTTTGCGGGCCAGAGTTCGCGGAGATGCGGCGGAAAGATTGCCCGCAATTTCTCCACTTCGCCCACGCCAATATTCCAGGCGACCACGGCCATGACTGCTTCAGTCAGGCGCTTCGGATTGACGTTGTGATCGGCGGTGAAATTTTCGCGCACCGCATCGTAGAATTCCTGCGTGGTCTTGATCTTGACGGGCGTGGCGGCCGGCCTCCAGCAATCGTAATAAAAGCCGCGCACGAGCATCGGCAGCTGCGCGCCGAGATGCGCGGCCTCTTCTACGGGAAGGCGATCGCGGAGAACGTGCAGGACGGCACGCAGACCGTGATAGGCCTTCTGATGATCGTCCCAGTGCAGTCGTTCTGCGACTTCCTGCAACCAGAGGTTGGTCTTTTGCAGGGTGCTTTCGAAAACTGCCGGTTGAGTCGATTTCATGGTTTCTCTCCAGCGAAACGAAACAAAACGATCTTAAACCTCCACGGACACCGCCTGCGGTACGGGCTGCTTGAAGGGCACTGCCAGCGTGTGGACGGGATGAACGCAGATCGCCTTGAGTGTGTTCTCGACATCCTGCGCCGACAGCTCGGCTCCGCCATCGGTTTGTGCTTTGAGCACGACGTCGTTCATCGACAAAATGCCGACGAGCTTCCCATCCTCTGCACTCGTAATCGGCAGCCGTCGCACCTGTCTTTTTTCCATGATCTTGAGCGCGGCATGAATGTCGGTATCGGGTGACGAGCGGTAGACCTCTCCCGTGATCACTTCATCAACTCGAATGGTCGCGGGATCCCGATGCTTGGTTGCCGCCGCCATACAAATATCGCGGTCGGTAATCATCCCGACGACTTTTCCACCGTCAGCGAGGACCGGCAGGGCACCGAAATCCCCATTCCACATCTGCATCGCCGCCACCGAGAGGTCGGTCTCGGGACGGCAGGTATGCACATCGCGCGTCATCACATTGTGTACTTTCATATCTTCATTCCTTCTTTCTTGAGCCAGTGAACACGCTGTCGGAGGGGTCATCTCAGCAAATCTTGCGAAGAGCTGCGCAGTTCTTGCCGCGCGACGGAGGGAAAGCGCGAGCCGCTTTGAATTTCAGGCGGAGATCGCGTGCGCAGGGTGATTCAGTTGCGCAAGAAGCTGGCGCACCTCGTCGTCGGTCGTTTGCGAAAAATCTGCATACCACTGGCCGACGCCATGGAATTCTTGCGGCACAATCACGGCGACGACTTCATCTGCGGCGTCGTGTACTTGATCATAAGTCGAGCGTGCGATCACTGGTGCCGCGACGATGACGCGACCCGTTTCCAACTGCCGCAGCGCTGCGACGGCAGCAATCATGGTTGAGCCAGTCGCGATTCCATCATCGACCAGGATAACAGTTTTGCCCTGCACTTCCGGCGGAGGAAGATCGTCGCGATAAGCGCGCTCCCGGCGCTCGAGTTCTTGTTGTTCCTGTGCGGTTACCGCATCAATCACGCTGTCGGAAATTCGCAAGGAATCGACCACGTCGCCGTTCAGCACGCGCACGCCACCCGTGGCGATAGCGCCCATGGCCAGTTCCGGGTAACCGGGCAGACCGAGCTTCCGCACCATGAATACGTCCAGCGGCACATTCAATTTCTTCGCCACCTCCGCCGCCACCGGCACGCCGCCGCGCGGCAACGCGAGGACGATCACGTCGGGCTGGTTCGCATTCGCACTGAGCTTTTCCGCCAGCAACTGACCGGCCTCAGTGCGATCTCGGAATCGAGTTCTCATGGCCGCGCTAAGTGGGGCACTTGACGGCGGAATGGTTCCATCGCCACCCCCAACGCAGATGCGCCGCGCAGAATTTTTTCACGCGCCTCGGAGCGGAAGAGAACTTGTTTGTGTGCCATGGCGGATTCCTCGTTTCGTTAGGCAGTGGGGGTTATTAAGCGGCGGTGGGGATGGCCCCAGACATCGCTCGTCCAGCCTTGCTCATCCGGTTCCGGCGAGCAGACCTGCTCAATAATTAAGGTGAGCTTTTCGACGGTGAATGGCTTGCGGACACACGCCGCAGCCCCGCATTGCCGTGCCATCGGGACCGCACCGAGCTGCTCCGTTTCGGCCAGGACAATCACGGGCGGAGCCGTCTCCGATTGTGTCATCGTGCGGAGCAGGTTTACGGCTGGCTGACCCGGACCAAGATCAATGATTACCGCTTCAATGTCGTCCCGACGTTCGGCAAGCGAGCGACATGCCTCCGGCTCCGTCGCTTGCACCAGCTCACGGCCACCGGCCGTGGCGGTATCCTGAACCGCAACGTTGCTTTCAGTATCGTCGCTTCCAATGAAGAGAACCGCTCGTTTCATGTAACCAAGCTATCCCGAACAGATCGCGCGGCTCGGCATCGATTGGCTTTATCTGTGCGGAAATTGCTCAGCCGGTCGGCGGTTGCACAAGGCAAGATTCGCCCAGCGTGCTCCCACAGGAGGCGGTTAGTTCGTCCTCGAATTCACCACTGGTTAGGCCGATGAAATGCCTGTTCGCACTAGCGCTACGCTGCTCGCTCCTGATGCTGTTTCACCGCCGACCGTGAGATTATTCGGCGCGTCCCGTAGAACTTAATTCGGATAGCTGACAGAACGGCCGCGGGGCGAAAACATCAGGCTGACGACAGTGCTCTCGCCGCGGTTGTCGCATTCAAAGACAACATCAAAGCGCGGGAGGTTAATCGTGCGAATGCCGCTCCCCATGGAGAGCAAAGCGTAGAGTTGCTCGCTTTCCTTCCATTGAATGAATGGCGCCTCAAAGAACTCGCGCACGATGTTCATTCCGTAGTCGTCGACGACGTGGAACTTGATCAGCAGGTCAGGTCCGTTGGTCGAGACGGCGATGGTAAAGGAATGCTCGCCCCCGTCGCCGCCGCCGACGCGGAAGAAAGCGTAGTTGAAACGTCTTTCCTGCGGCGGCTGCGCAACGAGACCGTCCTGGAAATATCTGATCACATCGTCAAGCGTGAACGGTAGCCGTGTGGCGGCGCTCGGCGGCTCGCTCGGGCGGATCCGTTCCACGGCGGCGACAGGAAACGTCGTCGGCAGCTTGTCGCGCGTATCCCATGCCACAAAGGTCAGGGCCATCGCGGCGATGGAGACAAGTCCGATTCCGGTGATGCGCGGGTGAGTGAGAGTTCTCATATCACTTCCTTCTGGTGTGAGTTTCGAGCCGCGCTTTGAGGCTTCTCACGCAGCCAGGGGGACGCGGGTCGCCGGAAGCTTGGCCCGATATTCACTCGGGGATTGGCCGAAGATCCGTTGGAAGGTCCGGTTGAATTGCGTGAGCGATTGAAAGCCAACCTCGTACGCGATCTCGCTGATTCGCAGGTTGGGATTCGCGAGACGCGTCCGTGCGTCTTCCAGGCGAATGCGGGCGACGTAATCGGTGAACTTCAGTCCGGTGGATTTCCGGAAGACTTTGCAGAAGTGAAATACGCTTGCTCCCGCGGCCTTCGCGACTGCGCCTAACGAGAGGATTTCGGTTTTGTTCTGCGCAATGAACTGCCGGGCCCGCGCGATCATGGGCGGCTCCGCGTTTACTTGCTCGACCACGATTTGGTTGCTCAAGGCGGAGAGCTGCTTCGCGAAGAAGCTCAGCAACTGAACGGTCGCTTCGTAGCGCGAGGGTGCGATGGAGGGAGTTTGCTTCCACAGCGCAGTCGCCTTCTTCTCCGCAGCGGACCCGATTGGAAACAAACGGCGGATCGACTTTTTGAACGTCGCCAGTTTCGGCGGCCGGGTGAAAACCTGGCCTGTCGCGAGGAACCCGATGACGCGCCCGCCGAGCCGGACCGGCACTGTCGTCTCGGTCAAACCAAATGGGCACTGGATCGAGCGCGGCTGTTCACCGGGATTGTTCCCGCACCGGCCCTGCGTTTGCAGGCACATGCTGCACGACCCTTTGCCGCCGGCGAGAAACGCGCAGAACGCGTTTTCATTTTTCTTGCCCTGAAATGGCAGGCCGAAGAATTCCACCGGCCGCAGTGCGAGCGGCAAACCGGTCGCTTCGCTGAAGGTGCGCTCGTACTGACGATAGACTTTCGAGCGCGCCAAAGTTTCGAGCAATTTCTTGTCGTTCTTGCGATCAACTTCCTCGTGGGCGGCGGGCGTTTGCATGCATCAAGAATGCGTCTCCGCTCGGCCGCCAACAATTGGGACAATCCTTCGATCGCTCCTGGGGAGCACCCTTACATGCCGTAAGGAAATTCCCTTACGGCATGCGGGTAGTTGTTCTACCGGTGAGGAGCAGGCTCGGCTCCCGCCGCGGATTTTGAGACGGCACGATCGCCTTTGCTCTCTCGCACGAGCAGCACCGGACATGGTGCATACCGCGACACACGCTCCGCCGTATGTCCGAGCGCCAGTCCGCGTAGCGGCGCCGCGTCATGCACCCCCAGAACGATGAGTTCAACGTCATTTTCCGCGGCGGCAGCGAGGATTTCGGAAAAAGGCGTTCCAATCCGAACCAGCGGTTGGACGGCATGATCGTGGTCGAGTCCGTCGCTCTTGCTGAATGACGTCAGGCTTGCTTCGGCTGCCGCAATCAAGTGCGTAACATCACTCCCTTTTACTCCTGATGGCGCAATCACATGCAGTAGAATCACGCGAGACGCGTCGCCGGCCAGACCGATGGCATGCCGGAACGCGCTCTTCGCACTGGCTGAAAAGTCGATCGGGACGAGGATCTTCTTTGGCTGCTTTGAAGGCCGCTTCTTCTGCTTGGCTGCTTTGACCACGCTCCCATCTTCGACGCGGTGCTTTTTACAGTCTGTGCAGTAATTGCGAAACTCTTCGCATCTGTTGCGCAGGGCTGCTTCGGCAGATTTATCGTTACCTCGCAATCGAGGACGGATACCGTGCCACAAGGTCATCTCGCTTGGCGCGCAATGTTCGCTCTCCGGCGATCGACGCATCCATGAAACAGCCGACCCACAGGCAGCCAAAGAGCCGCGGCACGGCCCAGTCGGCAAACCTCGTCCGCCGCAGCCGCCCCCCCGGGACGGCGGATGTCGGAAGACTGCTGCAGCAAGCGGAGATTTTCGACATTTCGCAGGATGCGATTTTTATGTGGCGCGAGCCTGGAGGGATCGAGCTTTGGAATAACGGCGCAGCCGACCTTTACGGGTTCAAAGCAAAGGAGGCTTTGGGCCGCGCTTGCCACAAGCTTCTGCGGACAGGGTTTCCGCGGCCGTGGAAGGAAATCAAAGAAGAGTTGCGGACACGAACGTCGTGGCAGGGGGAATTGCGGCACATGACGCAGGACGGACGCGAACTGGTCGTTTCGTCGCGGCTTCAAGTCATCGAGCGTTCGGAGAAGGGGATGCTGGTGCTGGAGAGCACACGCGATGTGACCGAGGCAAGGCGCAATGAGGAACGGTTGCAAGCACGACTGCGCGAGCAGGCGGTCGCCGCAAGATTCAGCCTCGATGCGCTGCAAGCGAAGGACATCCAAAGCATCTGCGATGACGCCACCCATATCCTCGTCCGCGAGATGGAAGTAAACTTCAGCAGTCTCTTCGAAGTTTCCGCGGATCGGAAGACGATGCTGCTTCGATCCGGCGCAGGGTGGAGTCCCGGCTATGTCGGAGTGACGCGCATCGAGGTCGGAGAAGAAACGGCGACAGGCCGGGCTTTGCAGTTAAATCAGCCGATCATCATCGAGGATGTGCAGACCGACCGACAGTTGAGGGTGCCTGACTTTGCGCGCGACCATAAGGTGGCGAGCACCCTGGCGGTGGTGATCGAGGGTCGCGGAAGCGCATTCGGAGTGCTCGGCGTCGATACCACTGCGCGCCGCTCCTTCGGCCCGGAGGACGTGCATTTCCTCGAGGCCGTCGCGAACATTCTCGCCACTGCCATTTCCCGTCTCCAGTTTGAACACGAGCTGCGCGATACCGCCAGCCGGTTCCGGGGCATTGTCGACACCGCCGTCGATGGCATCATCACGATTGATGAACGCGGAATGGTGGAGACGATGAATCCGGCCGCGGAAGGCATTTTCGGATACGAAGCCGATGAAGTCGTGGGTCGGAATGTTTCGATGTTGATGCCCGGGCCGTATCATTCCGAGCACGACGGATACCTGGAACGTTACCGGAAGACAGGAGAGCGCCGGATTATCGGCATGGGTCGCGAGGTGCGGGGCCGGCGAAAGGATGGCACTGAATTCCCCATGGACCTCGGCGTCAGCGCGACAAGTCTCGGCACCCGACGAATCTTCACCGGATTGGTGCGTGACATCACTGCGCGCAGACGTTTGGAACAAGAGATCCTCGAGATCAGCGACCACGAACAACGTCGCATCGGGCACGACTTGCATGACGATCTTTGCCAACGCCTCGCCGGCATTCGGTTTTCGTGTGATGCACTGAAAAAAATTATCGGGAACGCTCAACCGGCGCCGATCGGGGAGCGGCTCGCCAAGATCGCGGCCGATGTCAGCGAAGCGATTGATCGCACTCGGATGCTCGCGCGCGGAATGGCACCGGTTGCTCTGGAGACGAACGGTCTGGTCTCGGCGCTGCAGGAGTTAACTCACGGAGTAAACACGTTGTCCGAAGTGCAGTGTGTATTTCGTGGCGATGAAACAATCGCAGTGACGTGCCCGATCGCCGCGACGCACCTGTATCGGATCGCGCAGGAAGCCATCAACAATGGCCTAAAGCACGCACACGCATCGCGGATTGTCGTCTCTCTTCAGAAAGCCGACGGCAGCACAGTGCTGACGATCGAGGACAACGGCGACGGCTTTGCCGCGCAGGAAGCGCAGCGGACGGCGGAGGGGATGGGACTGCGCACGATCGCGTACCGCGCCGGAATGATCGAGGCCAGCGTCGAAGTGCTTTCCGCAGTTGGGACAGGCACGAAGATTATCTGCACGTTCCGCTCCGACCTGTGAAAAAAACGCGCGCCACTTTACCGGCGACGAAGAAAAGCCGCGTCCTGATCATCGACGATCACGTCATGGTGCGCGAAGGCGTAGCCGAAATCATCAAACACGAACCGGATTTGGATGTTTGCGGCACCGCGACCACCGCGAACGAAGGCCTCGACGCCGTAGCGAAGCTGAAACCAGACCTGGTCATCGTCGACATCACTTTACCCGGGAAAAATGGCATCGAGTTCATCAAGGACGCTAGAGCCATGCAGCCGGAGTTGCGCATTCTCGTCATGTCGATGCACGACGAATCACTCTACGCCGATCGTGTCCTCCGGGCCGGTGGGCGGGGCTACATCCGAAAGCAAGAAGGCGGCGAGAAGTTGATCGCCGCAATGCGCCGTATGCTGCGGGGCGAAATCGCCGTGAGCGAAAAGATGACCGGCCGGTTGCTCGAGACGTTTTCCGGTCGGCAGACGATGGATTCGCCGCTCGAAGGCCTCACCGACCGAGAGCTGGAAGTCTTTCAGATCATTGGGCAAGGAAAGACGATGAAGCAAATCGGGGACGAATTGCACCTGAGCCCCAAGACCATCGAAGTGCACCGGGCGCATATCCGCGAAAAACTCCGCGTCACGAGCGCCGCCGAACTAGTGTCCTACGCCGCGCGCTGGAACCAGACGCAAGGAGTGAGTTAAGCGGCCATCGATCTCGCATCGGTGGCCTGCCGCTCTGGCTCGATCGCGTCGGTATCGAGTTCCTGTTCCATGAAAGGAGACAAACCGATAGCCGGCTCGAGCTTTTCGCCGTGCATCTGCGTGGCCAGCATCTTGTTTCGGGTCGCTTGCAAACAATTCACGATGACTGCGCTCATGCGCTTGTCCTTCTGGTCGAGCGACAGCAGATATGAAAAACAGTGAAACGCCGTTACGCGCACTCTCGGATGAATGCACGCAACCAAACCCTTGGTCAGTCGGTTTCGCGATGATCTGGATCCATCGGCCCTGCAACAAACGGTCGACTTCGTTGCTTTTCGCGGCCCTCTCTTCCACCTCGAGCACTGAACATCAAATTCTTCAGCAGCGCACTCGAGGCGTCGAGGACGGTCGAAGCTTACACTCACGTCGCGCTTTAGTTATTTGCGGCTGGATTTCAGCGAATGGCAGCCGGGACGATCATTTTCGCTCGGAACGTTACCTGAACCACGCGCAGATTTGCCCACCCGGCTCGATTGGCGGGAGTAGCTTTCTGCGATGACCGCGCTCGCAGTGCACGACCACAGCAGTATGCTTCTTTAGATTACGCAGGAGGTGCGGCTTTATCTTAGGTTCTTCCTGCTCGGAATAGTTTCGCGACATCTTACCTGCGCTGTAGCCCCATGACTTTTTGATGACGCGCTTCTTGCCGAGGAAGTCTGCACTTTCCACAGCGCCTTCTTCGTCGGCGGCTTTGAAGATAAGGCGGTTGCGGAGATTGAGGGTGAAGACGCGGGCTTTGTCCCGGCCGAGTGGTGGGACGAACGAAGTTGAGGACTGCGCGGCTGCGACCACCGTGGCTTGCGCTTCGCGGATTACGTCGATGCAGTTGTAATCGCTCATTCCATCTTCGCTTGCGGTGACAAAGCGTTGCGCTTCGTCTGCCCAGAGGATCAGCAGATTGTCGTAGCGACGTTCTTCCGCTGGCTTGTCGAAGCGGCGGAGTGCGTGCGTATAGAAAAGCATCTTCAGGAACGTGTTCACGTAGCGACGCTCGAGTTGGAACTTCTGCGGCATCGCGACGCAGATGATCTTCCCGCGGTCGATGTCGGCGAAATCGAACGTGTTGTGACCGGGACAGAAAACTCGTGCGATGTCCGGCGTGATGAACGCCTGGAGGTAGTTGGCGATCGTTTCTTTGACACCGCCGATTTGCTCGGGCGGTTGGGAGAGAAAGCGATTCGAAAAGTGCTCGGACAGCTCTTGGCGCCGAATCGTTTGATGACTTGAGGCGAGGTCAGTCATCGCTTCATCCAAGTCGCCTTGGTCGAGTAGCAGGTGATAGGCGTTCTCCAGCGTCACATCCGCGCCGATCTCCCGCAGCGTCTCCAACGCCGCAGCGATGTGGATCTGCGCCTGGTTTTTGAAGAAGCCTTTATCGCCCGCCTGCCCGAGGCTCGAGGCGGTGTCGACAACGGCTTTCGCGAACGTGTTGTAGGGGATGCTGCGGTCGGAAGTGAGATTGTAAGTGTGCCGCGGCTGCCAAGTGGCAGCCGGGCAATCATCCGGCCGCACCTGTAAGAGAATGAGATCGTCCTCGCGGCCGAAGTGCCGCGCCATCTCCGAGAGCGTTTCCCAATAGAGTCCTTTGTCGTCGATGCAGAGACCGCCCCAGGTCGGCTCATTCTGGAACACCTGGAACAACAATGGTGTGATGCCCGAGCGTGTCTTGCCTGAGCCAGTGTCGCCAGTGATGAGCCAGCCGCGACAAAAGTCGGCCCGAGTCCATTTGAATCCACCAAGCCGGACAACTGCTCGCTGCTTCCGTTTTCGCGCTAGGTGCGAGATCACGATGCTGAGCGCCACCAGCCAAAGGACGCCGACGACTGCATAACTGACAGTCGCGCTCATACCCAACGCCCGATCAGCCCCCCGATGATAGCCGCGCAGGCGATCAACACTAAGAGTGTCGCCAACCGGACTCGGTTGAGTCGCTCCACGTTCTGTCCGAAGCGGCGCAGCTCGGCGACCAGATCAGACGCTTGGTTGATGAAGGACTTCGATCGTCGATCAAGCAGCTCCATCGTGCCGCGGAAATCCTCGAAGCTCGGGATCTGCGTGTCCTCGCCGGCTTCATCAGGGCGCGTCTGCTGTAGGTAGATGCGGACGAGCTCCAACGCGGCAATCATCGGATCGCCGTCGGCGATGCGATGCTTCCGTTGCCAATCAGCAATCGCGCTGGCCAATGGATCGTCTGCGTCCATTTACTTCCCCGCCTGGATCGTGTTTCGGTTAGGCAGAAGCACGTCGGCAGCGCGATCCACCTCCTGATAGAAGCGGGACTGCCAGTGCTTCAGTCGCTGCCGGTCGAGCAGATTGAACTCGGGACGCTTCAGCGCTGCCGTCAGCGTGACGTTGTGTTCGTTCAAGGCGGTGACCAGCCAGTCGTATAGCCGCGGCATCGTGATCTCACGCGCGTCCAGCGCATCGAGAAGATGGCGTCGCGTCTTGCTGTTTTCGTAGAGCTTGAAAGTGTCGCTATGGGCTTCGTTTTTTACGACGACCCAGCTGCAACCATCCCCTAACGCATCCGACAGGATGCGGACCTGCTCGACGCTGTCGGCTTCGTGGTTGACGGGACAAACGACCGTGAGTCGCGCGTCGATCGCACGAAGAACCTCGGCCAACCCGACTTCATCGAAGAAGTCGAGGAAGAGGTCAGTCGAGGCCGCACGGCAATCGATCACGAGCAGGTCGCACGTCTCCGCTGTCGTGAACACCCGGTCGATCTCGCGCCGTTGCTCGAGGTTGATGAACTCCGCCTCCGGGTGAAACCGCTTGAGTGTCGAGTTCTCGTGATCGCTATCGATGGCGCGGTGAACGTGACCGTGATCTTTGAGATACTGGAGGAAGTTCGTGGCGAAGAAGCTCTTTCCGACACCGCCTTTGCCGTTGATGACAAGGTTGATTTGTTTGCTCATTAGAAGGTGGGTTGATCAGAGGTTGCGAGGGTCGGCGATCCGAGGACCGCGAGTGCGTGGACGTTCAGGTGCCGGCTCGCTGTGCGGCGGCGATGTTGCTACTGGCGCAGCTGCCGGTGGCCCGATGATCGGCGGTCCGGCCGCAGGTCGCCGACGGTTCGCGTTCTGGACAGCCGCCGGTCGACGAGCGGAGCGGCGAGGTGGTTGTTCTGCCGTTGAGTCGCCAGTCACCTCGGCGAGGAACCGCGCGATCGTATCGGTGCCCACGGCCACATCGACGGTTGCAAGCAGCTCGCGGATGAGCCGGAGTGACGCGCCTTTCTGCCGCAGTTCGACAATGCCGTCTTTGACCGGCATCAATTTGGCGTGACGGCTCGGTGACGGTGGCGTGAATGCGCGCGCGGCGTCGTTGAAACGCTGAGTGCGCGCAGTGATGTCTGCGGGCGCGCTCATCGGATCCGGAGCGGGCTAGTGGCGAGCCGGAAATTCCTTAGCTGTGCTAAGGGGTAGGGCGTCCCTAAATTCAAGATTTCATATCCGATCCTTCGGTCGGTGCGCTTATTCATGCACCTGTGATCTCACGTCTGGCGAGCGGCTCCGCTCTCAGACCGGAGCAGGGTGACTCGGTCTTTGCGTTACGAGTGGGCGAAATGCTATCGCCGAAAACGCAGACCAACCTGAAGAACGCAAAGGGTTATTTCGAAGAGCATCTCGCTGTGGGCGACTACTACAGCGAATCGGAACACATCATCGGCGAATGGATCGGAGCAGGTGCTGCTCAGTTGGATTTGGGAGCAGTGGTCGGCCAGAGCAAGTTCCTGAAGCTTTGCGAAAATCGACACCCGCAGACCGGCGAACGACTGACGCAGCGACTCAAGCATTCACGTTGGGATGCAAATGAGAACGAAGCCGAGGTCGCTAATCGCCGCGTGTTTTTCGATTTCACATTCTCTCCGCCAAAGTCTGTTTCGGTGGCGGCACTCGTTGCGGGAGATTCCCGGATCGTCGATGCGCATCGAGCGGCGGTGAAGCTCGCGGTGAACGAATTGGAGCGGTTTGCAGCTGCGCGCGTCCGTCAAGCCGGCAGCAACGCGGATCGTGCGACGGGCAACATTATTGCAGCGCTTTTCGAGCACGAGACTTCGCGCGCGCTCGATCCGCATCTGCACACGCATTGCATTGTTTTCAACGCGACACACGATCCGGCGGAAGGTCGTTGGAAAGCGCTGCAAAACTATCCGATGCTCGCCGCCCAGAAATACGTCGAGAACGTCTACTATCATGAACTCGCCAGAGCGCTCCGACGTTGTGGATATGCGGTAGAAAACTCTGCACGCGGCGATTTTGAGATCGCAGACATCAGCCGCGAATTATGTGCGCGGTTTTCAAAGCGGCATCGCGAGATCGATGCTCAACTCCAGCGCCTGCTCGCCGCCCATCCCGAAAAGGCGAGCGGGAATGTTCGCGATATTCGCGAACGCCTGGCACACAAGGAGCGTTCTCGGAAGCGGCAAGATATTCCGCGCGGCCACCTGCGCCAGCTTTGGCAAGACCAGCTCGGGGACGAAGACAGGGCGACGTTGGCGTTGCCCAAGCGGGGAAAGAAAATCCAAAAGGTAAGCGCGGCGCAATCCGTTGATTGGGCAGAAGCCCATCTCTTCGATCGGCGTTCGGTCGTGCAAGAACAGGAGCTTTGGCGCTACGCATTGGAGCGGGTCCGAGGATCTTTGCTTAGCGTGGAGGAGATCAAAGCCGAGACGGCGGCTCGTCCGTACATTCGCGAGGCGAATGGAAAATTGACTCGCCGCGACGTGCTCGCTCGTGAGCTGCAAATTGTCTGCCTGGCGAAGGATGGTGTCGCACGGTTCGCACCGCTGACTGATCCATCCCAGCGTCGAGCTGACGATCTCGCCCCGGACCAGCGCAGGGCATTCAGTCAGATCGTTGCCTCACGCGATCTCGTGACGCTCTTCCGGGGTGGCGCTGGCACCGGTAAGAGCTATGTCTTGCGACGGGTCCAATCTGCCTTGCAGTCCGCAGGACATCGCACTTTTCTGCTGGCGCCGCAGCGACAACAGGTTCTCGATTTGGAGAAGGACGGACTCGCGCACGGCCAAACAGTGGCAGAGTTTCTCGCCGGCGAATCGATTTCGGAGTCCGCGGTGGTGATCGTGGACGAAGCAGGTCAGATCGGGGCCAGTCAACTCCTGGAGCTGCTCAATCGGGTGAAGGCCGGCGGCGGGCGCGTGATCCTTTCCGGGGATACGCGGCAGCACGGTCCGGTTGAAGCGTCGGATGCGCTGCGGGCGATCGAGCGTTACTCCGGCTTAAACCCAGCGGAGCTAAACTCCATCCGTCGACAAGACCCAAGCCGTGCCGCAAACGAAGCGCAGCGCGCTCAGATTCGGAGTTATCGGGAGGCGGTGCAGCGGGCCTCTGAAGGTGACATTGTCGGTTCGTTCGACGAACTCGAAAAACTCGGAGCGGTCGCGGAATGCTCACCAGAAGCGCTGCGAAGCGAACTCGCCAACGCCTACGTTGATACCATCGCGAATAACGAGAGTGCGATCGTCGTTTCACAGACATGGGACGAGGTCGACGAACTGAACGATAAAATTCGGTCGAAACTGCGCGCGCGGAAGTTCCTCGCCGACTCGGAAGAAAGTATCACAGCGCTCCGGCAGATTGATCTCACCACGGCTCAAAAACAGGATCGGCGCTTCTATCCCAACGATCATGTGGTGGTTTTCAATCGCAACGTGGGGCGCTGCCAACGCGGTGATGTGGGCCGGCTCTACGGATTCGTGAAAGGAGGCGCGGTCATCGACACCGGTTATTCGCTACACCGGCTCAAAGATGCGCAGCTCGACGCTCTTAACGTCTGCAGGCCGCAGCGTCTCGCTCTCAGCCGTGGTGACCGATTGCAACTCAAAGCCAACGCCACGACTTCCGCGGGAGTGAAGCTCGCCAACGGCGAACTTGTCACTGTCGCGAAGATCAGGGCAAGCGGCGAGATCAAGCTCACAGACGGCCGCATTTTACCAGGTAGCTACCGCCAGTTCGTGCGGGGTTACGCCGTCACTTCCTACGGCTCGCAAGGTAAGACCGTCGATCACGTGCTCTTCGCAGACTCTGCCATCCGAGCGGCCACCAATGCTCAACAGTGGTATGTGAGCATCTCGCGTGGGCGGAGGAGCGTCCGCATCTTCACACCCGACAAAGAAGCGCTCCGCAGGCACGTAACGCGGAGTGGAGACCGGCCGCTCGCCCTCGATTTAGATGTGCCAAGTCGTCAACGGCTGACGTTCCGCCGTGGTCTTCGTGGTCTTCGCCGCGGGCGGGCTTTCGCCAAGGCTGTCTGCTTGATGTTGCCGCGCCGGCTTTATCCAAGAGCAACCCAGAAACAAAGAGTAACTCATGAGCCTCAGGCAATCCTCCACTGATACATCCCGCCAGCGCGCCTCCGAATCGGGTAGACGATCGCTTTGTTGGCGGCCAGGAAGCGAGCAGCCATGTCTTCGTGTCGAGATTGCGCCCGATGACACCTTCATCTTTCCCTACCAGCAGTTTCTTGGCGCTCATCACACCCGCCAAGGTGAAGCGGATAAATTGACCATCTCCTTCTCGACCCATGAAATCACGGTCTCCGGTCGGCAACTCGATGAATTAGCAGCGGCCCTGCAGGACCTCTCGATCGGTTGGATCAAAACCATCCCCGCGCGATATCGAGAGTCGTCAGAAAATGAAAGGGGGTGGATCACGCAGATCGACGTAAAACCCGTCGAGTAGCGTTAATGATCGCTCCCATTCTTTGCCCGAATCGATAAGATAATTTTCGTGAAGGATTTGGTCTGCCCGCACTGCCAAAGCGTCGTCGACTCAAGGGCATCGATATGCTCAGGCTGCGGTGCGGAAATCGTCCATGGTGCGTCACGAAGAGAGAAATCCGTGGCAGGCTGTCTCTCGAGCGGCATCGGCGCCTTGATTACGATGATTGCGATAGGCCTGATGCTGCCGTCCCTCGGCGCGTCGAACGAATTTGGACTCACAATTTTGGTTGGAGTGTTGCTGTCTGCGTTGATCTTCAATCTCCTCGGTCGGGCACTCGTTAGGCTGCTCTTTCGCTCGCGTCTTCGCTTCTTTCGCGCATACCAGCACCGATGATTTTCGGTCCCGGCGTGATCTGCGTCGATTGAGGCGGGCTTCGATTGCTCTGGAGACTGCGCAGCACTCAATCCGAATGGGGTCACAGTCGTTCGCAACAACGGGTTATGAATTGCGCTCGCCTTCGTTTGCACGCCGAGACCACAACGATTTTTATTCGCGATGGCTGGCTGATCATCGAGGCGGCGGATAGCGCCGCGCTCCAGGATCAACTGCGAAGCGCGGAAGGAAGCCAGCTTCTGACCGTAGCAGAGGTCAGCCATCGAACCGGATTCACGCCCGGAGCAGTAAGAGATTGGATCAAACGCTCGTTGTTGCAGGCCGTGCGAGTGGGAAAGGAATATAGGATCCGAGAAGACGAGCTGGAAAAACTGATCGAAGGAAAAGCCGCTGGCAGCGTGTCAGTCTCGAAGAGGATCGGTCGGAGACGGAAACCGGTGATGTCCTGAAGGCGCATTCGGGACTGCGTGGCCATCAAGCCGCCGCGGCTACCCAGCGCAGAAAAGGATCGCTGGCGCGCTTCTTCGCCGAGACCGGCCAGGAAATTTGAAACCAACGCAAACCTTCCTCGAAAGTTTTCGCTTCCAGGTAGTGGCGCTTGACCATGCCGACCGAATTGCCCATCTCCAACGCCACTTGCGGAACGTTCTGCGTCAGAGCGGTCCGGTAACTCCCATAAGCATGCCGAAGCGCATTATGTTTCCAGCGGAAATCAGGACGAACGGCTTTTACCTTCGAAAGAATTTGTTCGATCTCCCGCTGCGGAACCTTGTCCTCGCAAACCGGACCTCGAGCCTCGCGCCAGTGCGCGAGCTTTTGAATCAACGCATCGCACATCGGAATAATCCTCCGCTCATTCACCTTCGTGACTTCGGGCGGCAGGTCGATCAGCTTCTGCCCCCATCGGACACTAGACCAATCCATCCGCAGAACTTCGAAAGTCCGAATGCCGGCGAAAGCGCTGATGAGAACCCACGGCAGCCAAACGGTACGCGTGTTCTCGATGATCATTTGCAATTCCTCAGGCGTAAACATCGCAACTGTTTTCCGCGCGACTTTCATCTTCGTTACGTCTTCGGCTTCGGTTGTGCGGTCTTTCGGAAGGTAACGCTCGGAGCGCGCATAACGGAAAAGCGTCACGATCTGATCGCGCAGATTGTTCCAGCGGCGTGGGCCAACTTCACATTCATTCAAAAATTCTTTGATGTGCGGGGCATGAATTTTCTCAAGCTCGTCCGGAACTGCGGCGGCGAACGATTTCAAATCGTCCTCCAAACGATTGACGTAGGGAGCCGAGAGTTGCTCCCGATGCTTGGCCGCGATCAACTCCGCGATCACTTCGGCAGTTTTCTTCCCGCGATACGGCGCCTTCGTCTGCTCCCATTCTCGAACCGCCTGAAGCACGGTGTAACCGAACGGTTCCACGAGATCACGGGCAAGGTTGTAGGCTTGGCGATCATCGAGTGTCATCGCGCCATTCACCTTCTCCCGGAGAGCCTCGGAAACATCCCGAGCCAACTCATCCGCTTCCTTCAATGTCGCGCGCGACCGTCGCTGCCGTCGGCCGTCGGAGTCATACCAAACCGTCATGTACCTACCCGACGAGAGGCGATAAGTGGAAATCTCGTGTCCCTTGACCGCTGTAACGCGAAGAGGCTCTTTCATGAGCCCACTTTGTCACAAATTGTCACAAACGGACAAGGTAATTCGTTCTACCATACTGAAAAGAGTGGAGGCGAGGGGAGTCGAACCCCTGTCCTCGAAGCCATCTGCACAAGCTTCTACATGTTTAGCCGGTGATTTATTTTTAAGGGGCCGAAGGCTGCGCCGGCACACTCCGTCTCCCGAGCCACCACGAAATTCCTTCACCGTCCGGCGCGGTCACTCCGCCGTCCGATTAGCCTGCTGTCCATGTTTGGCGCCGTAGCAGGCGTCCAGCTCCAAACATCA
>Ga0136617_10001028_pt1 | contig 24409 bp, 23 predicted proteins | sample AntDrymUQ3222106_2_FD_129672 | JGI IMG/M metagenome (GOLD analysis project Ga0136617, IMG submission 129672) | Polar desert sand microbial communities from Dry Valleys, Antarctica - metaG UQ322 (21.06) | ecosystem: Environmental > Terrestrial > Soil > Desert | place: Antarctica: Dry Valley...
CCGCCGCGGCGGTCGCTCTGGCGGTCGTCTTGGCATCGGTTGTCGTGTTCTTCGTGGTGCGCGGTGAGCTGAGGGCGCAGATCGACGACACGCTGGAGGAGCGTGCACAGGAGATCTTCCGCATTCCGCTTTCCGAGATCCCCTTACGGAACGGCGAGTCCTTCCTAGGCATTCGACCTGGGTTCGGTGAGCCGAATACGTTCGTTCAGGTCGTCAAGGCAGACGGGGATACGTTGCGTCAGCTCTACGACGACGTCGAGCTGCCGGTTTCGGACGAGGCGCTCGCACTCACAACGTCAGGCCTGCGAGGCGAGTCGGTCATCTCGGAGACGGAAATCGATGGGACACATGTCCGGGTCCTGTCCGTCGCGTACGAGCCTGGCTATGCGGTGCAGATCGCGCGTCCTTTGACCGAGATGGACGAGACGCTCTCTCGCCTGCGGCTCTTTCTCATCGCCATCGCGCTCTCCGGAATCGGGATCGCCGCCGGGCTCGGGCTGGTCGTTTCGCGCGCGGCGCTGACGCCGGTCCGCCGACTGACGGAGACGGCTGAAAGTGTCACGGAGACAGGCGATCTGTCGCAGCGCATCGAGGTCGGCGGACGCGACGAGCTCAGCCGGTTGGCCACGAGCTTCAACACGATGCTTGCCGGCCTGGAGGACTCGAATCGCGCGCAGCGCCAGCTCGTCGCCGACGCGTCGCACGAGCTGCGAACACCGCTCACGAGCCTCCGCACGAACATCGAGGTGCTGGTCGGAGATCGCGCTCTTCCGGCCGAGGAGAGAGGCCGGCTTCTCTCGGACGTGGTGGAGCAACTCGGGGAGATGACGACGCTGATCGCGGGGCTGATCGAGCTCGCGCGCGCTGAGCAGCAGACCGCTCGACCAGAGGATGTTCGCCTGGACCTCGTGGTCGCGAACGCGATCGAGCGGATACAGCGGAATCGGCCCAGCGTGGCATTCAAGGCGTGGCTCGAAGAGTCCGTCGTCCAAGGGGTTCCCGCGACGATCGATCGTGCGATCGGCAACCTCATCGACAACGCGGCCAAGTGGAGCCCGCCGGGCGGCGAGATCGAGGTCGACGTGCGGGACGGACAGGTGTCGGTTCGCGATCACGGCCCGGGCATCGCTGACGAGGACCTCCCGTACGTCTTCGACCGCTTCTACCGGGCCCGATCCGCCCGGGGAATGCCAGGCTCGGGCCTCGGGCTCGCGATCGTCCGCCAGGTTGCGGACACACACGGCGGCGAGGTCGTCGCCGAGCAGGCGGAAGGTGGAGGCACGCGGATGACGCTGCGCCTTCAGCGCGTGCGAGTCATCGCCGGCTGAGGTGTTCGCGATGCCCGCGCGCGACCGGGGCGCTCGTCTTCGAGAGCTCTTAGCGGTCTCTTAGCCGCGTCTTAGCCGTCTCTGATCTCATCTTCGGAATGGATAGACACGACAAGATCAAGCTCGCAGCGGCCGCCGTCGCGGCGCTCCTTCTCGCAGTCGCCCTCGGCGCGACCGCGGCCGTCGGCGCGTCGCGTGTGTTGTCCTCGAGCGACGACGGCCAGACAGTCATCGACGACGCCGCAGCCGAGCTCGGCGTTGAGCCAAGTGCGCTCGAGGGAGCGCTCCGAAACGCCCTGAAGAACCGCGTCGACGACGCCGTCGAGGCGGGAATTCTCACTGAAGAGGGAGGGTGCGGAGCTGAAGGAGCGGGTCGATTCCGGCCAGACGCCGCCCCTCTTCGGCGGCTTCGGCCGCTTTCACGGCTTTAGTGATGGAGGGCCACGCCCGGATCCGCTCGCGGGGCTCAAGACGGCAGCGTCCTATCTCGGACTGACGGAGGCTGAGCTGCACGAGCAACTTCGCGACGGAGACACGCTCGCGGACATCGCGAAGAAAGAAGGAACGTCCGTCGACGGTCTCGTTCAGGCGATGGTCGACGCGGCAAGGAAGGAGCTCGACGCAGCGGTTGCGGCCGGTCGCCTGACCGAAGAGCGCGCCGACATGATCGAGCAGAACCTCGAAGAGCGCACGACGGATCTCGTCAACGGCGAGCTTCGTCGAAGCCGGTTTGGGGCAGATCGAGGCTTTGGCCGCCCCCACGGCGACTCGCCGCCGTTCGGCGGCCCCCGCTCCTGACTCCCGCCCACCCAAACGGGGGATTACCTCCCCCATTCGGGTGGGCTACCTCGTTCGAGGGATTGCATCCCCCAAACGCGTGACTAAAGAGAGGAGTGGGGAGAGGGAAGGGGACCGCGCGCTCGCTCTCGGGCGAGCGCGCGGCATTCCTCTCCCTGTCCTGTTATGGGGTCACGCCTCGAGATCGTCGCCCTCGAACGCCCGGACGGCGAAGCGAATCGCCTCGGGAATCGGTACGGGCTTTCGCTCGCCGAGATCCACCAAGACGACCGTGAGCTCGGCCGTGACCATCAACTCCTCCTCGGGAAGGAGATAGGCGGCGCACTGGTACGTCATGCTCGTCGTGCCAATGCGGCTGACTCGCACGAACGCTTCGATCAGATCGTCGAAGCGCGCGGGAGCGTGGTACTCGACCTGCAAGGCGCGCATGACCAAGTCGCCGCCTTCCTGCGAGAACGGCGCCTTCGCGAGATGACGGTGGTATTCGGTACGGGCGTGATCGAAGTAGGGGAGGTAGCGGCCGTAGTAGACGATGCCCTGCGCGTCCGTGTCCGAGAACCAGACGCGGGCCAGGGCCGAGTATTTGAACGGTGGCCTGCGATCGGTTACGCGTCCGAGCTCGGCCCGATCGCCGGGATTAGGCACGGATGAGCGCGAGAACCTCGTCACGTTTTTCCTCCATCAAGCTCTGATCGAGTGCTTCCAGGTTGAGCCGCAGCAGCGGCTCGGTGTTCGAGGGCCGCACGTTGAAGTGCCATTCGTCGAAGTCGACCGACAGCCCGTCGAGATGCGAGACGAAGCCCCCTTCCGCGAAGTAGCGCTCTTTCAGCTCCTGGAGCTTCAGTGGGACGTCCGCGACGGGAGTGTTGATCTCGCCCGTGAGGAAGAAGCGCTCACGGAAAGGCGCGAGGAGCTCCGACAGCGTCTTCCCCCGGCGTGAGAGGAGATCGACCATAAGCAGGAAGGGAACGACCCCCGAATCTGCCTGGGAGAAGTCCCGGAAGTAGTAATGCGCCGAGACCTCCCCGCCGAAAGCCGCGCCCTCCTTGCGCATGCGCTGCTTGATGAACGCGTGCCCCACGCGATTGACGAGCGGGATGCCACCGGCGCGCTCGATCGTCTCGGGCACGGCCCGGCTCGCGCGGACGTCGTAGATGACTTTCGCGCCCGGCTCGCGCTCGAGCACGCTCTCGGCGAGCAGCGCGGTGACGAAATCTCCGGGAACGAACTGACCGGTATCGTCGACGAAGAAGCAGCGGTCCGCGTCTCCGTCGTAGGCGACCCCGAGCGCAGCACCTTCCTCCAGCGTCTTCGCGACGATGAACTCGCGGTTCTCCGGGAGAAGCGGATTCGGTTCGTGGTTCGGAAACGTCCCGTCGGGCTCGAAGAAGCAGCGAACGACGTCGAGCTGCGGAAGCCGTTCGAGCACCGGCGGAAGCATCGCTCCGGCCATGCCGTTCGCGGCGTCGACGACCACTCGGAGCGGGCGAATCGACTCCGGGGCGACGAAGGACAGCACCTTCTCCACGAAGCCCGGCCACACATCCTCCTCGCGCACGGCGCCGCGTCTCTGCACGTGGCCGAACCCTTCGAGGGCACGGGCGCGGATCTCCGCCAAACCGGAGTCGCCGCCGACCGGCAGCGCGCCCCGGCGCACGATCTTCATTCCCGTGTACTCCTTCGGGTTGTGCGACGCCGTGATGCAAGCCCCGCCGTCGAGACCGAGCTCGACGACCGCGAAGTAGACCATCTCCGTCCCGACGAGACCGATGTCGAGCACATCCGCCCCGGCGTCAGCGGCGCCCTCGACGAACGCGGCAGCCATCGCGGGAGAGGACAGACGCATGTCCCGGCCGACGGCGATCGCACGAGGCTCGAAGTGCTCGACGTACGCACGACCGACGAGGTATGCGCCGTCCTCGTCGAGCTCGTCGCGATAGAGCCCACGAATGTCGTACGCCTTGAACACGGCGGGATCGAGCACAGGAGGATGCTAGTGCCGTGGGCCGGAGCGTCCGCGGAATGACCGCCGCCCCCGCTTTCGTTTCTACACTTACGTCATGGAACGAAAGCTCGCCACCGTCCTGTTCATCGATCTCGTGAACTCCACAGGTCTGGTCACCGGCTCGGATCCGGAGGTCGTTCGGCGCCGTGTGAACCTGTTCTTCGACAAGGTCTCCCATTGCGTCACGCTGCACGGGGGGATCGTGGAGAAGTTCGCGGGCGACGCGGTGCTGGCGGCGTTCGGCGTCCCGCAGGCGCACGAGGACGATGCCGAGCGAGCCGCCCGCGCCTCGCTCGCAATGCTCCACGCCGTTGGAGACCTGGGGCTCGAGGCGAGGATCGGCATCGAGGCCGGCGAGCTCGTCGTCGAGGACTCCGAGTCCACCTTCGCCACCGGCGAGGCCGTGAACCTGGCGGCGCGCCTGCAGCAGGCAGCGAGACCGGGCGAGATCCTCATCGGGCCGACCGCGTACCGCCTCGCAGGAGCAAGCCTGGTAGTCGAGGATGCCGGCCCGCTCGAGCTGAAGGGTATGAGTTCTGCGCTGCGGGCCTGGCGTCTAGTAGACGCGGTCGACGGTCCCGCGCGGTCGAAGGGGCCGCGCGCTCCGCTCGTCGGGCGCGAGGCCGAGCTCGAGCTCCTCGAGAACACCTTCGCGCGCACCGTGCGCGACGGGCGCGCGCACCTGTTCACCATCTTCGGCGAACCGGGAGTCGGAAAGAGCCGCCTAGCCCGGGAGTTCGTGGACGGACTCGAGCGCGCCAGCGTCCTCTCCGGACGCTGCCTCCCCTACGGCGAGGGCGTGACCTACTGGCCGCTCGCCGAGATGATCAAGGCTGCAGCGGGAATCTCGGACGACGACCCGCTCGAGGAGGCATTCGCGAAGCTCCGCGAGTGCTGCGAGGAAGAGACCGTCGCCGACGTCCTCGGCCTCGCCTCCGGAATGCTCGAAGCGCTCGAGGGCGAGCGGAGCTCGCAGGAGATTGCCTGGGCCGCGCGCGAGGTCATGGTGACGCTCGCCGAGGTGCAGCCGCTCGTGCTGTTTTTCGAGGACATCCACTGGGCCGAGGAGCCCCTACTTGAGCTGATAGAGCATCTCGCCGACTGGGTGCGCGCGCCGCTCCTCGTCATCTGCCTCGCACGACCCGAGCTCCTCGACCAGCGGCCGAGCTGGGGTGGGGGGCGGGTACGTTCGACCGCGATCGAGCTCGAGCCGCTGTCGGAAGAGGAGAGCGCGCTCCTCGTCGAGAAGCTTCTGTCCCAGCTCGCAGGAGCATCGGGCGAGCCGATGAGAGCGCCGTCCAAGGAAGTGCTGGAGCGTGCGGAGGGCAACCCCTTGTTCGTCGAGGAGACGATTCGCATGCTCGTGGAGAGCGGGGCGGGAAACGGCGAGTCGGATCGGATACCGGACACGCTGCAGGCGCTGATCGCCGCACGCATCGACCATCTACCGCCGTCCGGCAAACGGCTGCTACAGCGCGCTTCGGTCGTCGGTCGGGTGTTCTGGAAGGGCGCACTCGAGCACCTCTCGCCGGATGTCGAGGACATCGAGGCGTTGCTCGAAGACCTTCAACAGCGGGAGTTCGTCTTGCGTGAGCCGCGCTCCTCGATCTCGGGCGAACCTGCCTACCGCTTCAAGCACCTCCTCATCCGCGAAGTCGCTTATACGGGGCTAGCGAAGCTCGCCCGCGCGCAATATCACGCTCGCTTCGCCGAATGGCTCGCCGATCGAACCGGCGAGGAGCTCCTCGAGATTCGCGCCTACCACCTCGATCAGGCCGTCGAATTCCTGACCGAGCTCGAGGGCGCGCCACCCGAGGAGCTCGCGCAAGAGGCGGGAAGCGCTCTCGTGAAAGCCGCGAAACGGGCAATCGCACGTGAGGCGTACCCGACCGCCCGCAGGCTTGGGCTCCGCGCGCTCGAGCTTCGTCCGACGCTCGGAGCCCGCTATGTCGCGGCGCGAGCGGCCTGGCGCCTGCAGGACTGGGCGGCCGTCGAGGTGGAGATGGCCAAGGTCCGGGATCAGGCACATGAGCAGGAAGAGCCGGTGATCGAGGCGCTCGCGCTCACGGCGCTCGGGGAGGCCATGCTCAAGCGGAACGGTGACTGCACGGAGGCGAAGGCGATCGTCGACAACGCCCTCGAGCTCTTGACGGGAAAGGATGACCCAGTTGCCCATTTCGACGCCCTCACCGTCCGGGCGACGGCCGCCGGCTGGCTCGGCGAGATGGAGGACACCGTCCGGTACATGGAGCGGGCGTACGTGATCGCGCTCGATGCCGGCCGCAAGGATCTGCAGACGCTCGCGGCGCAGGCGCTCGCCCAGACACACATTCTGCGACTCGAGCTGGACGAGGCAGAGTTGCTGCTCACACGCGCTCTCGAGCTCGCGGGTGAGAGCGGGAGCGTGCGCGCGCGGGTGGGCGCCACCCTCTCGTACGGCTGGTTCTTGACCCTGAAAGGGGAGCTCGACGCTGCAGAGACGCTCTTCGAGGAGGTACGTGCAAGCTCGGTTGAGCTCGGTGTCGAGCCTGCGGTCGCAGCCGCTCTCGCGAAGCTGGGTTGGATCGCTCGCTTGAAGGGGGACCTGAAGCGCGCCGAGAAGCTCATGCGAGAGGCGGTCCGGATCACGGAGACTCGCGGCGATCTCGGCGTGCTCCCCGACCAGCAGGCGGCGCTCGCCGAGACGCTGGCCGATCTTGGGAAGGTCGACGAGGCCGAGCGGCTTGCCCTCGAAGCTCGATCGAATGCCGGAGTACGAGACATGAGCGCAACCGTCGCGGCGGCGACGGCGCTTGCCGCCGTACGGGCGGCACAGGGTCGCGGGGACGAGGCGGAGGTGCTCCTCGATGCAGCTCTCGAGGTCGCGCGCGAGGGTGACTTCAAGGTGTTCGAGCTCGAGCCGCTCACGCGCATGATCGACCTCCAGCGCACGGCCGGGCAAGACGGCGATGCGACCGTCTACGAAGCGCGCTTGGCCGAGCTCACGCCGATGCCCTCGAGCACCGCACGGATCGCCTGACTCGACCGCTCGTCCGGCGACTCGGAGATCACCGTCGCCTGACGGTCGAACGCGTCGAGCGCGTCACGCAGCGGATCAGCGCGCAGCGTCCCATCGCCGTACGGAAGGTGCTTCGTCTCATTGCGATTCGCGAAGGCGATGTCCGAGAAGTGGATGTGAAACGGCGCTTCGGGCTCGAGAACCGCGTCGACCGCGCGAAGCGCCTCTGTGAAGGCCTCAGCGGCGAGAAATGCGCCGTCGCTCGTCGCGTGCATGTGCGCGAAGTCGAGTACCGGTCGCACCCAGGCCGTCCGTCGCGAGATCTCGATGACGTCGTCGAGCGAACCGAGATCGCGCACGCGCCCCATCACCTCGACGCCGAACGTCACCGCGCGATCCTTGCCTTCAAGCCGTTCCCGAAGCGTCTCGAGTTGTTCGACGACCGCGTCGAGCGCGTCCTCCCGGCTTCGGCCGAGTAGGAATCCCGGGTGGAAGACCACAAGCTCGGCCCCGCAGGCCATGGCGATCCCGGCGCTTCGGTCGAGCGCTCCCACCGCCGAGGTGAACTTGCGCCCGCTCGCCTCCAGGTGACCCATGAAGCCGAAGAGCGGCGCATGTACCGAGAGCGCGATGTCGTGCTCTCGGGCGAGCTCACCGAGTCGCTCCGCGAACGGATAGTCCATCCAGAAGCCGCTCTCGAAGTCGATCTCGCACGCGGTGTAGCCGCGTGCGAGGAGGATGTCGAGCGCCTCCTCGGGTGACTCGCGCGAGGGAAAGCGAGCCGGGCCGACGCGGATCCTCGTGGACACGCCTTCATGCTAGTGGTCGATGTGATTGGCTCTCGGGCGTGAAGGCCACGATGCTCCTTGCCGACTACGCGGTCGTCTCGGACGGCAAGCTCACGATCGTCGGGGGAGGCTGGTCGCAAACGGGTCCCGAGCCCGCGTCCTTCGGCATCGGCCTGCTGATCCAGGTGCCGTGGGATCAGGCGAACACGTTGCACGTGTTCGCGGTGGAGCTCGTCGACTCGGACGGGGCGGAGGTCGTTCTCGAGACTGACGACGAGGACAACGAGCAGTCGGTCGCGTTCGGAGGGGAGTTCGAGGTCGGGCGGCCCCCCGGTCTCAAGCCCGGAACGCCTCTCGACTTCCCGGTGGCGGTGAATTCGACGCCGCTTCCGCTCGAGCCCGGACGCTACGAGTGGCGCCTGACGATCGACGACAAGTCCCGCGAGGACTGGACACTTCCCTTCACGGTGCGGGGTGAGGAGGTCTAACGAGGCTGGGGGCGTCATTCCGTCCGACCACCTGCGTACGCTCGAAATGTGTCCAGAGAGCCCTCTCGTATCGATCTGCTCGAGCTCGACATCGACCTCCGCATCTCGGATCTCTGGCGCGAGGCGGTCGACGTGTCCGAATGGAATCTCGAGGTCGTTGCCGCGTTCATCCGCGCGGCGTACGGCAAGGGCTACTGCGATGCGCTGACCGAGGAGCTCCCCGGTGAGCTCTGCATGGAGCACGGCTACCGTCTGCCGGAACGCCACGCTCCGACGTCCGCCTGGTCCGAGCGCGACGCCGCGTAAGCGCTTGTTCACCGGGTTTCGCCTTCGCCCGGGCTAGACTTCTCTCGTGGCACGCACGGCCAGTCCTGCGCGGCTCGTGATCGCCCTCTCGGTGGCAGCGGTCCTCGCCGTTTTCCTCTTGTACACGTCGATCGCCGGGGGCGGGAACCCATCGCTCGCTCCGAGTGAGCTCGCAGGCCGATCCGGCGACGTCCAGCTCGCCGGGCTCGTCGTCGGCCCGGTGGCAGGGCATGCCCACGCCGGCGGCTTGACGTTCCTTCTTCGTGACATCGGCGAGAAATCGGGAAAGGCTGTGTCGGTCCGGTATGCGGGGTCGGTGCCGGACCTGTTCAAGGTCGGACGTCACATCGTGGTCGACGGCCGGCTGCGGAACGGGACCTTCGTCGCCGAGCCGGGCTCGATGATCACGAAGTGCCCTTCGAAGTACGCGCCCAAGCAGAGCGGCGACCCCGCGTAATACGGCATGGCCGAGCTCGGTCGCGCTGCCCTCGTCGTCAGCCTCGGTCTGTGCGTCTACGCGCTCGTCGCCGGTGCTGTTGCTGCGCACCTCGGTCGCCGGCGGCTCGCGCTCTCCGCACAGAATGCCTTGCTCGCCGCCTTCGGCTCCACGCTCGTCGCTTCCGCGGTCCTGCTCTCCGCGTTGCTTCGCAACGACTTCTCGTTCACGTACGTCGCGAGCACGACGAGCGAAGCGCTGCCGACCGCCTACACGATCTCGGCCTTCTGGGGAGGGCAGGAAGGCTCGCTCCTCCTCTGGCTCCTGGTTCTCACCGGTTTCGCCGCTGCAGCGGTCCGATTGAACCGAGGCTGGGCGCGTGACCTGATCGTCTGGGTCGTGCCGGTCTTCGGCGCAGTTGCGACGTTCTTCGCCTTTCTTCTCGTCGCCGTCGCGAACCCGTTCGCGACCCAGGCAGCGCCTGTGGACGGCCTCGGGATGACTCCGAGCCTGCAGAACCCCTACATGCTCGCCCATCCTCCACTTCTCTATCTGGGCTACGTGGGCCTCACCGTGCCGTTTGCGTTTGCCATGGGAGCGCTGATCTCCGGCCGCACCGACGAGCGCTGGCTCGTCGCGACGCGACGCTGGACGCTCGTGGCCTGGACGGCGCTCGGCATCGGCCAGCTGCTGGGCGCGCACTGGGCGTACGAGGAGGTCGGCTGGGGGGGCTACTACGCCTGGGATCCGGTCGAGAACGCGGCCCTCATGCCCTGGCTCGCGGCCACGGCGTTCCTGCACTCGGTGATGATCCAGGAGAAGCGCGGAATGCTCCGCATCTGGAACGTGCTCCTCGTTCTCCTCGCGTTCTCCCTCTCGCTCTTCGGCACGTTCTTGACGCGATCGGGAGTCGTCAACTCGATCCATTCGTTCACGCAGAGCTCGATCGGACCGTGGTTTCTCGCATTCATCGGCGTTGTCGTTACGGTCTCGCTCTCGCTCGTGTTCTGGCGCCTTCCGAAGCTCCGGTCACCGACGCGGCTCGAGTCTCCCATCTCGCGCGAGGCCGCGTTCCTCTACAACAACCTGCTCCTGCTCGCCCTCTGCCTGACGATCTTCTGGGGTGTCGTCTATCCGCTCCTCTCCGAGGCCATACGGGGCGAGGCGGTCGTGCTCGGGCGCGAGTACTACGACTTCTTCCTGCGCGCCTTCGGGTTACCGCTCCTCTTGCTCATGGGGATCGGGCCGCTCATCGCCTGGCGGCGAGCTTCGCTCCGAAGCCTCCTGACGACGTTCCGCTGGCCGACCGGCGTGGCGCTCGTGACCGGCGTCTTCCTCCTGGCACTCGGCGCCGGAAGCTCGGTTCCCGGGTTGATCGCCTACACGTTCGCGGCATTCGTCATCGCCACGATCATCCTCGAGTTCACGCGCGGCACCAGAGCGCGTAAGGCGCTCGGAGCGACATCGTGGCCGGGTGCGTTCTCATCTCTGATCTCGCGGAACCGTCGGCGCTATGGCGGCTACGTCGTCCATGCGGCGATCGTGCTGCTGGCGATCGGAGTCGCGGGGTCGAGCGCTTTCGACACCGTGGCCGAGGCGAAGCTCGAGCGCGGACAGTCCATGGAGGTCGGCGACTATCGGCTCGAGTACCGAACGCTGGACGAGCGCATTGCCGCGAATGCGACCGAGATTCGCGCCGAGCTCGCGGTGAGTCGCGGCGATCGCGATCTGGGAACCCTCGAGGCCGGAAAGAACGCGTACACGATCGAAGACCAGGTATCGAACGAGGTCGGGATCCGTAGCGATCCACTGACAGGCGAGGACCTGTTCGTTATCGCCGAGCAGATCGACGCGGATGGGACGGTGTACTTCCGCGTCTTCGTGAAGCCGCTCGTGAATCTGATCTGGATCGCCGGGCTCGTCTTCCTCCTCGGTGCCCTCATCACCCTGTGGCCGGATGCACGGGAGCAGCGCCGCCTCGTCGAGAGAACGCGGGAGATCGGCGTTCCCGCGACGCGTTGACGCTGGCCTTGGTTTTCGCTGCGCTGCTCGCGGCGGCCTGTGTGGTCGCCGTGGCTCTCCCGTTTCTCAGAGAGCCTGAGCCCGTGTCCGACGCGCTCGACGAGCTCGACGCCGGTGAGCGACGTCGCCTGGAGCTATTCGAGGCGCGCGACCGAGCGCTCGCTGGTCTCAAGGAGCTCGAGTTCGATCATCGAACCGGGACGGTCTCCGACGACGACTACCGAGCGCTCGTAGGTCCACTTCGTCGCGAAGCTGCGGGCGCGCTGCAGGAGCTCGAGCGGGAGGGCACGGAACAGGCTGCCGAGGAGGTCGACGGGGAGGGACGTCCGACCGGCGAGCGAATCTCATGAGCATGCGACGACTCCCCGTCGTCCTTGGCCTTGCGCTCGCGCTGGTCTTCGCCGCAACCGCGGCCGGTCAGGATCCTGGGACCGAGAAGGCGCAGGTCGATCAGCGCATCGCCGAACTGCAGGCCGAGATCTCGGCGGCCAAGGAGCATGAGGGTGTCCTGACGTCTCAGCTGGGTGCCGTCCTCACCGAGCTTCAGGCGGCGCAGTCTGCCGTGGGGCAGGCCGAAGGAAGCTTGAGCCTTCTCGAGGCAGAGCTCGCTTCGGAGCAAAGCCGGCTCGAACGTCTCACCGTCCTCCTGGAGAGGCAGACGCGCCGCTTGCGGCGACTCGAGAAGGAGTACCGCCGCGCGGTCGTGATCTTGGAGGCTCGAGTCCGTGCGATCTACATCGAGGAGGAGCCGGACACGCTCTCGGTGCTGGTCTCGGCGACGACGTTCGGCGATCTGATCGACGGCTACGAGTTCGTGAGCCGGATCGGGCTCCAGGATCAACGGATCGTAGGTCAGGTGGAGGCGGCCAAGAGACGGGCAGCTGAGGAGCGTCGCGCGACAGAGCGCACCCAGCGCCTGACAGCAGCAACGGTTTCGGTGATCGCAGCCAGAACGGACGAGGCCCGGGGCCTTCGCAACGCGCTGGCGTCGAACCGTGACACGCTCGCGTCGGCACGCCGGCTCAAGCAGAGCGCTCTCGCGACTTCGCGTGAGAACCGGGAGGAGTACCTGCAGGAGGTCGACGCGCTCGCTGCGCAGAGTGCGTCGCTGGCTGCTGCGATCCGGGACGCTCAAGCGAGAGCGGGTTCGACCGGAACCGGCACGCCCTCTTCGTCAGGGCTCATCTGGCCGGTGAACGGGACGGTCGTCAGCGGGTTCGGATGGCGTTGGGGAAGGTTGCACGAGGGGATCGACATCTCCGCCTCGTCCGGAACACCGATCTGGGCTGCCGCGGCCGGAACCGTCATCCACGCGGGCTGGCTCGGCGGGTACGGCAATCTTGTCGTCGTCGACCACGGAGACGGCCTCGCGACCGCGTACGCGCATGCGTCGGCCATTCTCATCGGCGTCGGGCAGCTGGTCTCGCAGGGGGAGACCGTGGCGCTCGTCGGCTCCACCGGTAACTCCTCGGGCCCGCACCTGCACTTCGAGGTGCGTGTGAACGGCGTCGCCGTCGACCCACTGCTCTATCTGTAGATGGTTGATCGATAATTCACGGCGGGCCGGATGACGGCCACGACACGGCGCCGGATCGCCACCCTCCCTCGCCGTCCAGGCTTACCAGCCTTTGACGACGAGTGAGTGCGTCGCTCGGCTTGATCGTGACCGCCCCCGGCTGCGCGTCACTTATCGATCACCCTAGGCGGCAGCCTCGGCCGGCGAGAGCTCGGCCGGGATCACGCTGTGCAGGTCCGGGTACGCGCGCCAGCGCTCGTCGAGGCCGAGTCCGTAGCCGGCGAAGAGCTCGTCCGGAACCGTGAAGCCGATGTATTGGAGGGGCACATCCTCGACGAGGCGCCTGTACGGGCGATCCAGGAGCGACACCGCCGCGAGGCTTGCCGGACCTCGGAGCGCCAGCGTTCGGCAGAGGAAGTGCAGGGTCAGACCCGTGTCGATCACGTCCTCGACGATCAGCACATGGCGACCTTCGAGCGGCGAGTCCACGTCTTTCAGCAGTCGCACGCCGCCGTCGTCGGAGCCGGTGTACGCGGCGAGCTCCACGAGGTCGAGCGTATGGGGAATGGGCAGTGCGCGCGTGAGATCGGCCAGGAAGACGACGCTCGACTTGAGCGGCGCGATCAGGATTGGATCGAGCTCTTCGTAGTCTCGGGCGATCTCCTGTCCAAGCTCGGCGACGCGGGTCGCGATCTGGTCGCGCGTCAGGTAGACGGCACCGAGCGCGCCGTGCTCCGAGGCGATGTCCCCGACCACCACTACGAAGCGAGCCGCAACCGATAGCGCTGGGCGAGCCGCTCGATGTCGCGCCGGTAGAAGAGCTTGACCCGCACCTCCGGATAGAGCCGCCGCACCTCCCGAAGCTTGCGGTTCTTGCGCGTGACGAGCGACTGCTTCATGACGGTGACCTCGATGAAGAGGTCTTGTTCGGGAAGGTAGAAGTCCGGCGTAAAGGCGCTTACGACTCGGCCCTCGTCGTCGCGCTCGAGGACGAACGAATGCGGCTCATAGTCCCACCGGATGCCGTAGTAGTCGAGAATTTTGGCGCACTCGAGCTCGCTGCGATTTACGAAGCGCGGCGGCTTAGAGCCACAATATGCCTGGAAAACGGGACTTTCAACCCGCACCTAGGCCACGGTACCAACCGCCTCGGACGCTGCTCGCTTCGTACACTGTGACCATGTCGGGCTCACAAGGTGCCTTCCGCATCGCCCAGATCTCGGATCTCCACTGTGGCGGCCCCTACTTCGAGGTCAGCCTCCTGGAGCGCGCGATCGCCGAGATCAACGAGCTCAAGCCCGACATCGTCGTGTGTTCGGGAGACCTCACGACCTTCGGTTTTCGCCACGAGTACCTCACCGCGCGCGAGTACATGGATCGCCTCGATTGCGAGTCGATCGTCGTCGTGCCCGGAAACCACGACTCTCGCAATGTCGGCTACGTGCACTTCGAGGAGATGTTCGGCGAGCGCAACTCGGTGTTGCGAAAGAACGGCGTAGCAATCGTGGCAGTCGACTCCAGCGAGCCCGACCTCGACCATGGACAGATCGGGAGAGGCCGCTATGTCTGGATCGAAGAGCAGTTCTCGCAGGAGCAATCCGATCTCAAGATCTTCGTGCTCCATCATCACCTGCTGCCGGTGCCCGGAACCGGGCGGGAGCGAAACGTCGTCTACGACGCGGGCGATGCGATTGAATGTCTCCAGCGGTCGGGGGTGCGCCTCGTCCTCTCCGGCCACAAGCACGTGCCATATGTCTGGCGGCTCGAGGATCTGTTCGTCGTAAACGCGGGAACTGTCTCCTCCCTCCGTCTGCGGGGGAACACGAGGCCCTGTTACAACGTCATCGAGGTCGCGGGCAGCAAGGTCGACATCTGGCGCCGGCATCCGTTCCACGACGAGGTCAAGCTCGTCTCGTTCTCGCTCGACACGCTCGAGTACGCGAAGTACACGGGCGGAATCGAGGACGAGGTCACCGCCAAGACCTGAGAGCTGACGACACGATGAGGAACGAGGCTGTCCGACCGCGCTGGACACAGCGATACCGCGTCCTCAGTCGTGTCCATATCTCATTCGATATGGACACTCCCTGCGTCCTTGTCTCCCTGCGTCCAGCACACCCGGACAGCGTGTCCTCATCATGTCGGCAGCTCTGAAAGCCCTCGCGATCGTCGACGGCGAGCACTACGCGCCCGTCGTCCGCGACGCACTTGCCGAGCTTCCCTATGAGTTCGTGGCCGCGGTCCTCGTCGGAGGGACGGAGAAGCTCCGCGGCGGCGAGAGCTACGGCGTGCCGCTCGTCGATGACGTCTCTGCGGCCTTCGAGCGTTATCGGCCCGAGATCGTCGTCGATCTCTCCGACGAGCCGGTGCTCGGGCCCATCGAGCGCTTCGCGCTTGCAAGTCGTGTTCTGGCCTGTGGGATTCCCTATGTCGGCGCGGACTTCCGCTTCGATCCGCCGACGTTCGCGCCCTTCGAGCTTCCCTCGATCTCGGTGGTCGGAACCGGCAAGCGCGTCGGTAAGACTGCGGTCACCGGGTACGTTGCGAGGCTGCTTGCCTCGGAAAGCCACGTTGTCGTCGTCGCGATGGGACGCGGCGGCCCGCCCGAGCCCGAGACGGTCAGCGTGCCACCCACGCTCGATGCGCTCGTCGCGCTCTCGCGAGCCGGACGCCATGCCGCGTCCGATCACCTGGAGACGGCCGCGCTTGCCGGGGTCGAGACGGTTGGCTGCAGACGCTGCGGAGGCGGTCTCGCGGGAGCGGTGTTCGTTTCGAACGTCCTCGAGGGAGCGCGGGTGGCAGCAGGGCTCGCTCCCGATCTCGTCGTCTTCGATGGCAGCGGGGCTGCTTTGCCCCCGATCGCTGCCGACCGGACGATCGCCGTCGTCGGAGGGCATCAGAGCCCCACCGTCGCAGCCGGTTACCTGAACGCCTTCCGTCTACTCCTCGCCGACCTCGTCGTCGTGACGATGGCCGAGGACGAATCGGAGTGGCAGCTGACCTACGATGCTGTGCGCGCGGTTGTTTCCTCGGAGGTCGATGTCGTCCCGGCGGTTCTCCGGCCGCGACCGCTGACGAGCGTGCGGGGACGAACGGTGGCGTACTTCTGCACCGCCCAACCGAGCGCACACGGCGTGATCGCGGCGCATCTCCAGAGCGCGCACGGCGCAGATGTCGTTCATGTCTCCGGCAATCTTGCGGATCGGGTCGCTCTCCAGGGAGAGCTCGAGGAGATCTCCGCAGACGTGTTCCTGGTCGAGCTGAAGGCCGCTGCCGTCGACCTCGTGGCGGAGTACGGGCTCGCGCGAGGTGTCGAGATCGTTCTTGCGGCGAACGACGTCGTTCCTCTCCCCGGACATCCGGACCTTGACGGGATAGTGCTGGAAATGTCACGAATACAGGTATGAGCGAACGACGTCACGTGATGCCGCTGCCTCTCGGCGACGAGATTCCGTTCTCGAAGGGGCTCATGGCACGCGCGCTGGTCGTCACGGGGCTCGACCCGGAACGGTCCTATCTCATAGCGCATCGCGCAGATCGCGACCTTGCCGATCGTGGGGTCTCGACCCTCGACCTCGACCGGCTAGCCGAGCTCGCTGCGGACGTGATCGGCAGCGAGCACGCGTCGACCACGATCGGTCGCCTCAAGAGGTTGAGCGCGCTGCAGCAGCTCGAGCAGCCGCTCCTCCTCCTCGTCGGGGGCGCGACCGGCACCGGTAAGTCGACCATCGCGACCGAGGCTGCGCACAGGCTCGGCATCACGCGTGTCACGTCGACCGACTTCATCCGTCAGACGATGCGGGCCTTCTTCTCCGAGGAGTTCATGCCGTCGGTTCACTACTCGAGCTTCGAAGCGCGCCTTGCGCTGACCCGCGCCGAGGAGGAGGAGTCGGGCGACGCAGCGATTCTCGGCTTCCTCGACCAGACGCGGAACGTCGTCGTCGGCGTCCAGGCGGCGCTCGAGCGTGCTGCGACAGAGCACTGGTCGCTCGTGCTCGAGGGGGTGCATCTCGTGCCCGGGATGATCGCGACCGAGTTTCCCGGCGCGTTCGTAGTTCAGTGCGTCGTCGCGATCGAGGACGAGAATCTCCATCGCGGTCACTTCTGGGTACGTGACTACGCGACCGAAGGCCTGCGTCCACTCGAGAAGTACTTGGACGCGTTGCCGCAGATCCGCCAGATCCAGGACTACCTCGTGGAGCGCGCCCGGCGCTACGACGTGCCGGTCATCGTCAACGACTCGCTCGACAAGGCGATCGGGGATGTCATGGATCTCGTGCTGCGTCGCGCAGATCAGCTCGTCAGCGTCCGCTAGAGCGAGGTCGAGGCATGCCTCGACCCGACGACGCCTGAGTACACTGGTCGCATGGTTACGCGCGACGACGTGGTCGAAGCCCTGCACCAGGTCGAGGACCCGGAGCTCGGCATGGACATCGTCGAGTTGGGCCTCATGTACGACGTCGAGGTGGACGCGGGGAAGGTCAAGGTCCTGTACAGCCTCACGTCGATGGGTTGCCCGGCGGGAGCAATGATCGCGGACGGCATCCTCGACGCAGCTCGGTCCGTGCCCGGCGTGGAGGAGGCGGAAGTCGAGCTCACGTTCGATCCTCCCTGGACCCCCGACCGCATGTCCGACGACGCGAAGTTCATCCTCGGCTTCGGGTAGTTCTCACGAGGCTGCCGCGCAGGTCGGGTGGCTTAGACTCGAGACTGAGGATGTCGGACCCTGACGAGATGCTCGAGCTTCTCGGCCGTTGCTCGATCGTCCGGTGCGCCAACGTTGGAAGCAACTCGTCAAGATAAAGAAGCGTCGAGATCTTCTGCACGACGACGTCGATTTTGAAAGCTTCGACCCCCAGCTGATTCAGGTATTGGAGTCGCGTGCCGCCGACTCTCGCCGTCTCCTCGCCGCGCTGGTCCGCTCGGGGCACGTGATCGCTGCGCGATCATCGCCGTCGGTCACGGTATCGAACCGTGGGAAGCTCCTCTCGAGCGGCGCTCGAAACACTGCTGACGACAAATTGGGTGACCAATGATGAGGGGGAGGCAGCCGACAACGTGATCCTCGTGTGCCATCCGGGCCGCCTTGCTTTCACCCAAGACGACTACGCTCACCGACAGATCATCCATCGCGCGACCTGAGACGGGGTGCGCCGCGGCTCCACATCTGTGCTCGAAGCCAGCCGAGCCATGTGGCTCTTGCGGTCTCTCGGGTGGCCGTCTAGGCCGGGATCCGCAGAACCACCTTTCCGAACTGCGCTCCTGACTCGAGTCGTTCGTGCGCCTTGGCGGCGTCGCCGAGCGGAAGCACAGAATCGACGTGGATTCGCGCTCGCCCGTCCTTGATGAGCTCGTATGCGCCCTCGAAGTCCGAGGGCATTCCCATCGTGGATCCGAAGACGGTGAGCTGCTTCCACCACAACCGGTAGAGACGCGCGGGTGGGCTGTGCCCCGTGGTTGCTCCGCATACGACGACGCGCCCTTCGGGTGCTGCAGAGGCGAGGGATCGCTCCCACGTTGCCTCGCCGACCGTTTCGACGACGACGGCCGCGCCGGTGCCGCCGGTGGACTCCTTCACGGCTGCGACAACGTCATCGTCGACATGGTTGACCGCGACGTCTGCGCCCAGGTCACGTGCGCGCTCGAGCTTCTCTGGGCTCGACGACGTGACGATCGTGCGCGCGCCGAGAGCGCGGCAGAGCTCCAGTGCGGCGAGCGCAACGCCGCCTCCGATGCCCCAGATCAGCACCCACTCGCCCTCGCGGAGTGCCGCTTTGGTCACGAGCATGCGATAGGCCGTCTCGAACACGAGGGGGAACGCCGCGCCCTCCTCGAACGAGAGGCGGTCGGGGAGCGGGTAGAGCTGCCCCGCGGGGATCGCCTTCAGCTCGCAGTAGGTCCCGTCCGTGTGCTCGCCGATCACCGTGATCCGACCGTCCTGGACGATGCCCGGATTGAGGACGACGCGATCGCCGACCGAGAAACCCTCGACATCGGTACCGAGTGCAGCGACGACTCCCGCCCCGTCCGCGCCCAGGATGCGCGGCTTCGGAACGGACGGAAGTCCTCTTCTGATCCAGACGTCGAGATGGTTCAGCCCTGCCGCCCGAAGCGCGACCAAGACCTCGCCGGCAGCGGGCTCGGGATCGGGAACGTCCTCGTAGCGGAGAACGTCGGGCCCACCGTCCTCGTGGATGCGAACGGCCTTCACGAGGCAGAATCCTCTCATGACCGCCGCCGAGCTGGCTCGGCTGGCCGCGGACCTCGAGTTGGATGTCCTCGGTGCAGCCGTGGCCGCGCCATATGAGGAGACCGAAGAGCACATCCGTGAACGGAGTGCCCGAGGTCTTTTCGCGGACATGCGCTTCACCATGGCGCGTCCCGAGATCTCCTGCCATCCAGAAGAACTAGTGGAGGGCGCGCGCACCGTCATCTCCGCAGCGCTCTGCTACTACGAGGACGGACCGGAGCCGGGTCCGGACGAGGGGCGGCTGTCTCGCTATACGTGGCGCGATGCATATGAAACGTTGCGCCACAGCCTGGAGGAGCTCGGGAGCCGACTCGGTGGCACCTATCGTGTTCTCGTCGACTCGAACGACCACGTCGATCGCGAAGGGGCCGTGCGCGCGGGTGTCGCGTTCTACGGAAAGAACACCATGGCGATCACTCGGCGGTTCGGATCGTGGGTCGTCCTCGGAACGCTCGTCACGGACGTAGAGATCGAGCCGAACGAGCCGCTCGCTCTCGACTGCGGGTCATGTCGGATCTGCATCGACGCGTGTCCGACAGGTGCACTCGACGAGCCGGGCGTGCTCGATGCGACGAAGTGCCTTTCCTACTGGACGCAGGCGCCGGCACCCATTCCGGATTCGTATCGGGCCGAGCTCGGAGACAGCGTTTACGGCTGTGACATCTGCCAGGACGTCTGTCCGTGGAACCGCGGCGTGGAGAAGCGTCGCTCGGGAGCTCCTCGCGACGCCGAACCGGTGTCGCCCGTATCGCTCCGCGATTGGCTCGAGCGCGATGGTGAAGAGCTCGTTGCCGAGCTCGATCGCCTCTATGTCCCGCGGAACGATCCTCGCTGGTTGCGGCGGAACGCGCTCGTTGTTGCGGGCAACGCGGGGAGCCCCGAACTCGTCCCGACCGTCGAGTCCTTCGCGGAAAGCGACGATCCCGTCCTGCGCGACGCGGCCGAATGGGCGCTCACGCAGATCGAAGTGCGATCCGCGTGACGCAGTCGGACAGAGAGCGGTTGGCCGTACTGATTCACGAGGTTCGGAGCCCGGTCGCCGCTCTTCGCGCCATTGCGGAGACGTGTCAGGGCAACCGACTCGAGACCAGGGAGCGCAGGTCGCTAGTGAACCTCGCCATCGCGGCGTGCCTGGGAATTGAGCGTCTGATCGGCGACGTGACGGTCTCGTCTGTGCGGCTGGAATCAGTCGACATCGGCCGTCTGGTCGAGGAGGCAGTTGGAGCGGCGGTGCTCGGAGGCGAAAGCGTGCGTGCGGAGGTCGACGAAGGCCTGCCTCCGCTTCGTGCTGATCCTCTTCGTCTACGGCAGGCGCTCGACAATCTCGTGTCGAATGCGCTCCGACACGCCGGATCCTCGACGGAGGTGCTGATACGCGCGCGGCCCGCGAAGGCAGCCGTGCTGCTCTCGGTCGCTGACCAGGGTCCCGGAATTCCCCTGGACGAGCAGGAGAAGATCTTCGAGGTGGGTGTTCGGTTGGACGCCGCCCGCCCAGGATCGGGCCTTGGGCTTGCAGTTGTGCGTGCGATTGCCGAGGCGCATGGCGGAACGCTCGCGGTTGAGTCCGTCCCGGGCGAGGGCACGACGTTCACCATCGCGCTCCCCATTTCCTAGCCTGCCACTACCGCCTTCAGGCGGTATCTGCGAAGGAGCTGACCGTTTTGGTCGTGCTCGAAGAGATCGAAGCTCGCGCGTGAGCCTTCGACCTCTACGCCATTCCTGGTCGCGACCCGAACCGGGAGATCGTTCGCGACCTCGTACACCTCGATGTACTCGGGCTGTTCGACCGAGATGTAGCGCGCGCGCTCGCCGGGCTGCACCCAGACGAATCCGACCATTTCGTCGTTCTCCGTCAGGCACCCGATGTTCAGACGAGGATCGCGAAGACGTCCTTCGAACAGCTGTCCATAGGCTCCTCCGCACCAGCGCCGATCCTCCTCGAGCGGTCCGGCCGTGTCGTCGCAGCCGTCGATTCCGCGGCCGTCCTTCGTCCGCGATGTCACGCTCGATGAGATCACTCCGACTCGCTCCACAACCGGTCCGGAAAGAGGATTCGACGATCCGCGGTAACACTCGGCAATCGGCGAGTCGGGCACGATGTCGGCGAAATCCGTGACCTTGAAAGAGGTGAGTACGACATCAGCCTCGGCGACGTGTTGCAACTTGACCGACAAGGCTCCAGGAGCCGAACCGTCCATCAATCTCGTCGGCCTATCGTCGTTGCCGGTGCATGCGACCAACACTCCGGCTATGAGAAGGAGGGTGAGGCGCAGACGGATCATGCGCCTCACCCTCCGCGTGTTACGACTGGCTCCAGCCGAGGCGTCGAACACCGCTGAAGATCGAGTTTCCGCGGTACGCCCGCGTCCAGACGTTGGTGCCATACGACTCTCCCAATGCCTCGATGATCTGGTCGGTTCCATCCGGATTCGTGACGTAGATCATCCCGATATGGGTCGCGCTTGCATAGGCGTCCATTTTGATCGCGGCTGATTTGGACAGGGGGTAGTTGGCAGCCCCGTCCGCGTTCTTGAATCGTTGAGCGGTGTACGGCCCATGGATGTTCCGCAGCCTCCACCACTGATGAAACGCCGTGCTGGTCTCGTCCAGCGTTTCACGCCACACCTTGAACGTGAACCCCGAGCAGTCGGGTCCCTCGCCGCCGGTGTTGGGATCGGACTTCGGGTCACCCGGCGAGTCGTCGACGTCGTTGTCGTTCCAGCAGCCGCCGCCCCACTGGTACCCCTCGTGACGCGCGTACAGCGCGACGGTGATCGATCCGTCGCGGGTGATGTACGACGTGGGCGTGGGGGCCGCGTAGTTGCAGTTATTGGCGACCCACTGCGTGTGGTACGCACCGGCGGTTCCTGCGCCCGCGAGGGCGAACGCGACCACGAACGCGACGAGAAACTTGCGTGCGTATCGCATCACTCCACCTCCAGTTCGAAGCGATCGACGAAGAGACCGGCGGAGGTCGAGCCGAGCTGGTAGAGCGAGGAGCCACGGAGTCGGAAGCGCGACAACGGAGCCGTCTCCGCCCAATCTGCGGAATCCAACGAGAAGCGCTTCACGATTCCTCGCCGATCCAATACGAGAACGACGAACTCATCGCGGTCATCGGTGAAGACACGCGTTACCAGGACGACCCCGGTGCCGTAAGGCTCCGCGAGTTGAACCTCGGCCAGCGGCGTCTCGCTCGTCACGAGCCATGCCCGCTGAACAGCGGCGCTCCCGACCAGCGCAACACGCACTTCGTTCCCGTGGCGCAGGATCACGATCCTCCTGCCATCGGACAGCGGCCGACCGGACTCGGCTGCGTTGATCTGTCCGGAGACGCCGACCGTTCGTCCTTCGCGCGCCGCAGGCATCCACTGCGCGGAGGAGCTCTGCAAAACGACCGGTCCCTCCGGTCCGACGCGAACCTGCGAGGGCCTCTCGGCTACCGCGCCCGTCGCTCTTTCACCTCCGTCCCGATCGAAGGTACGGAGAAGCGGCTTCGCTCCGTGCCCACCCGCTGTCTCGAGGACATAGACCGTACCGTCCTCGCCGATCGACATGTCCGCCATCGTTCCGTTGATCGCGAGTGGCACAGCGTCGGGCGTCCCTCCGTCTCCGCGCCAGCGAAGGAGACGCTTGTTCGCCTCGTCCAGCACGACCACCGAGCCGTCTTCCTCTACGTCGAACGCCGAGCCGCCTATCGGCATGAGGTTCTTGCCCTGCTCGAGACCTGCCTCGGACAGGCCCGTGCCCCATGCAGCTTCCGCGACGCGCTCGCTTGCTTCACGCCCGTCGCCGAAACTGTGGGAACCGAGCGCGATTCCGATGCTCCTGCCCAGAGGCAGGCTTCGCTGGGGTGCAGCTGCGCCTCCTGCGGGAAGCGTCGTAACCAGGTCGGTCTCGTCACTCCGAAACACCGCGTAGTACGAGAAACCGGTAGCTGCTCGGGCGATCGACTCCGGGAGAAGCGCCACAAACCGCGTGCCGGATACACCTTGCTCCTCTTGTGCCGCGACCACCTGGTACGTGCCCGTATCGCCGGCTCGAGCGAACACTGCTCCGTTCACGGCGCAGGGTGTTTCAGCCTCCGCCTCGGAACGCGCGCAGTAGACGTCGTAGCGCAACTCCGTCCGCTCAGCGCGCGTCGTGAGCAGCGGAGGAAGGTGTGTTGCCTCGAGCAGCGGCAGTGTCGCGGGTTGGACGATGCGATGCGCGAGAGCCGTGCCGGCAAGAACGACCGTGACGATGCCGGCGAGAACCCCCGCGAGCACGCCCGCGGCCCGCGTTAGCCGTGAATGAGAAGAGTGAAACTCGTCCATTCGCGCTCCTTGTTGTCGGTTAAGACAACCGTAGCGCGTGGGTACGGATGGTAACGGCCTCCGTACTCATGTCGGCACCGATTCGGCGCAGTTTCGTTACGTTCAGCTCTGCGCCGGCACGCGGCCGGTGTCGCGCTGAAGACGACGCGCTCGCTTGGCTACCGCGTCCCTCAGACGCTGCGGCTCGAGCACGATGCTCTCTCCGCGGTCGGCAAGCACCTCGGAAAGGAGCCACTCTTCGGTCTTGTACGGCACGTCCGCGATCGCCGACCCGTCTGTCAAGGGGCGCGCTCCGCGTTCGAGTTTCCAGCGCGCGATGGCGGGGGAATGATGGAGCCGGGCGACCCGTGGATTCGTGAGGTAGGACGGGTCGAATCCATCACGGGGCTCGAACTGCTCGTCGGTGAGCCGGGCGGATCGCATGCGATCGAGGCGAAACGTGCGGGCAGCGTCAACCGTGCGATCCCATGTGTGAACGCGCCAGACCGGGAGTTCGCGCTCGATCGTATATGGCTCTACGTGGCGAACGGACGGGCTTTCGGTTCCGTCCTTCAGGTACTCGATCTCGACGACTCGGCGCTTCTCGGCCGCTTGGCTCAACACCTTGACGAGCGCCTCCTCGTCCAAGGCCACGCGTGGCTCCGGCGTGGCGGCGAGATCGAACCGTCCAAAGGTTTCCTCGAGCTTGCGGCGCACGCGCTTCAGCTGGGTGTGAGCGTCGGCGGCGATCGTCGGCCCGACGTACTCGATGGCGAGACGGATTGCCCGAGCCTCGAGGGGTGTCAGCTTAGGCGACCGCCGGAACACGTCTCCATACAGTTCCTTGTCGACTCTCACCACGTCGCCGTCGTGCATTGCGTACACGGCGTAGCACCCACCGCCGAAGTTGACGAGGTTGAGAAGTGAGAGATGATCCTGGAGCTCGTCGAGCGGAATGGAGATACGACCGGCGAGCTCGGCTGCATCCAGCACGGCGGTCCGTTCTTCGCCGCACGCCGCCAAGAGTTGGGCGAGCAGTGCCTGGAGCACCCCGAAACGTTCGGGTGCGACCGGGCCGACCGGTCGCTCGGGAAGCGGATGCCTCGGGTCGCTCCGCTTCGGCCCGGCAGGCACGGGCGCGGGTCCCTCGTGCGATTCGACGAGCACGGCCAGCCCGTC
>Ga0136617_10001029_pt1 | contig 24389 bp, 23 predicted proteins | sample AntDrymUQ3222106_2_FD_129672 | JGI IMG/M metagenome (GOLD analysis project Ga0136617, IMG submission 129672) | Polar desert sand microbial communities from Dry Valleys, Antarctica - metaG UQ322 (21.06) | ecosystem: Environmental > Terrestrial > Soil > Desert | place: Antarctica: Dry Valley...
GTACCCGCTCCCTTCCACTCTCAACATATAGCGCGCTGGGGGGCTTGCGGCAAGACCCGGGTCGTGCCGCAGAATCGTCGGCCCAGGCCAGAACCTGCGGGAATGGGGGATGCGAGATGCGTGTGTTGTTGTCGGCGTATGGGCCGCGCGGGGGCGTCGAACCGGTGGTGGGACTCGCGGTGCGGTTGCGGGCACTCGGCACGCAGGTGCGGGTGTGCGCGCCGCCGGACTGCGCGGCGGCCGAGGGATGTGATGCGCTGGTCGCGACCGCCGTGACACCGGCCGGAGTGTGGCGATGACCGAGCATGCGGTGGTGATCACCGGAGGAGGGCCGACCGGGCTGATGTTGGCGGGCGAGTTGGTGTTGGCCGGCGTGGACGTCGCCATTGTCGAGCGGCGCGCCAGCCAGGACCTCCCCGGCTCGCGCGCGGGTGGCCTTCACTCACGCACCATCGAGGTCCTCGATCAGCGCGGGATCGCCGAGCGGTTCCTCTCGGAGGGACAGGTGGCGCAGGTCGGGCAGTTCGCCGGGGTTCCCTTGGACATCAGCGACTTCCCCACCCGGCATCCCTACTCGCTCGGGCTGTGGCAGAAGCACATCGAGCGCATACTGGCCGGCTGGGTCGGCGAGCTGGCGGTGCCGATCTATCGCGGACGTGAGGTGACGGGGTTCGCGCAGGACGACACCGGCGTGGACGTCGAGCTGTCCGACGGCCAGTCGCTGCGGGCGCAATATCTCGCCGGGTGTGACGGGGGACGCAGCCTGGTCCGTAAGGCAGCCGGCATCGAGTTTCCGGGCTGGGATCCGACAACCAGCAGCCTGATCGCCGAGGTCGAGCTGGACGGTGAGCCCGAATGGGGGATCCACCGCGACGCCCTCGGCACGCATGCCCTCGGCAGGGTGGAGTACGAGATCCGCGATGGCGAGGTGGTCTACGCGGATAGCGGGCCGGTAGGGGCCATGGTGACCGAAGAGCACGTCGGGTCCGCGGGCGAACCCACCCTGCGCGATCTGAGCGAGGCGCTCATCGCCGTCTACGGGACCGATTACGGGGTCCACAGCCCCACCTGGATCTCCAGGTTCACGGATATGACCCGGCAGGCCGCGGTCTATCGCGACGGACGGGTCCTGCTGGCCGGCGACGCCGCCCACGTGCATTCCCCGGATGGTGGCCAGGGCCTCCAGACCGGCGTGCAGGATGCGGTGAATCTGGGATGGAAGCTGGCCCAGGTGGTCAACCGGACATCCCCAGACGGCCTCCTTGATACCTACCACGCCGAGCGTCACCCGGTCGCTGCCCGCGTGCTGCGCACCACGATGGCGCACGTCGCGCTCCGCCGCCCAGACGAACGCACGGAGGCCTTGCGCGAGACCATTGCCGAGCTCCTCAGGGCGGACGAGCCTCGCAGACGCTTCGCCGCGATGATGTTCGGTCTGGACATTCACTACGAACTCGGCGAGGGACACCCGCTGCTCGGACGCCGCATGCCCGATCTCGACCTGGTTACCGCCGACGGCCCGCTGCGGGTCTTCACCCTCCTGCACGGAGCCCGGCCGGTGCTACTGAACCTCGGCGAGCCCGGCGGCTTCGACATGACTCCGTGGGCAGACCGGGTTCAGTTGGTCGACGCCGAATACGTCGGGACGTGGGAGCTTCCGGTACTTGGCGCGGTCACTGCTCCCACTGCCGTGTTGATTCGGCCCGACGGATACGTGGCCTGGGCGGGAGACCGAACCCACCTCGGGCTCCAGGACGCGCTAACCACGTGGTTCGGACCACCCACTGCGGCGTAGCTGATTCTGTTAGGAGTTCTAAGCTCGCTGGCGGGGCGGTAGCTCAGTCGGTCAGAGCAAAGGACTCATAATCCTTCGGTCCTGGGTTCAAGTCCCAGTCGCCCCACGGGAAAACTGCAACGCGTGGAGGACCGAGATGAGGTTCGCCGACCGCACCGAGGCTGGGCGAGGTCTGGCCGCTGCGCTGCAGCATCTCCGGGGCACCGCCGTGATCGTCTGCGGTCTGCCGCGCGGAGGCGTACCGGTTGCCTACGAGGTGGCCTCAGCCCTCCTAGCACCGTTGGACGTCATCGTTGTGCGCAAGCTGGGCTTCCCTGGGCAGCCAGAGCTGGCGATGGGGGCGGTGGGTGAAGGCGGGGCGCGGTTCGTCGACGCAGCGACGGTACGTCTGGCCGGCCTGACGGCCCACCAACTCGCTGAGATCGAGGCACGGGCGAGTGGCGAGGTGCGGAGCCGTGCTCTGACATTCCGAGACGGGCAGGACCCGGTCGTGCGCGAGGGCCGGACCGTGGTGATCGTGGACGACGGCCTGGCCACCGGGTCGACAGCGCGGGCAGCATGCCAGGTGGCGCGCTACGAAGGGGCCGCCCGAGTCGTGCTCGCGGTCCCGGTGGCTCCCAGTGGCTGGACCGCCAGGATGGGTGCGGCGGCGGAGGAGTACGTCTGCCTCGCGGCGCCGGAGCGCATGTTGGCGGTCGGCAACTGGTACCAGGACTTCTCGGCCACGCAGGACGAGGAGGTCGTGGACTGCCTGCTCAGAGCTCGGGAGTGGCGTCACTAGCGTCTCGTGCTGCACAATGGGTACGCGAAGCAGGTCCTCTGTGGTCGATGCGTTGGGGAAGACGTCATCGACAAGGGGGACACGGTGCTAACTCAGCTCAGCGAGCAGACCGGCCCTGCGCGGGGCACGGTCTTCATCCACGCGTGTCCGCCGGCCTTGTGCCCGCACGTCGAGTGGGCCATCAGCGGCGTCCTCGCCGCACCGATCAGTCTCAACTGGGCCGCTCAGCCAGTCGCACCTGGTCAGTTCCGAACCGAGTACAGCTGGACTGGGCCGCGCGGGAGCGCAGCGCCGATGGCCAGTGCCCTTCGCGCGTGGACGATGCTGCGCTTCGAGGTGACCGAGGAGCCGACCGCCGGCTGTGACGGGGAGCGGATCTGCCACGTACCCGGGCGCGGGATCTTCCGCGGCATCGTCGGGGCCAACGGCGATTTCCTCGTCGGTGAGCAACAGTTACGACACCTGCTGGCGACCGCGTCGTCGCGTGAAGACCTCGACCACGGCATCCAGACCCTGCTCGGAGCAGCATGGGACGCCGATCTCGAGCAGTACCGGCATGCCGGTGAAGGATCGCCCGGAACCTGGCTGCACCAGGTCAGTTAGTGGCGCTGTCAGTTAGTGGCGCTGTCAGCTAGGGGCAGGTCGCCTCAGAGCGGGATGTTGCCGTGCGCACCTCGACCTGCAGGTGCCGCGGCCAGAGCTTCCACCAGTCGGCGGCGCGTGTCGGCGGGCTCCACGACGGCATCCACGACGCCGAGTTGCAGGGCCCGGTTGACCCCACCGGCGATCCGCTCGTGCTCCTTGGCCAGATGGTCATGCAGGGCCTGGCGGTCCTCGAGTGCGGCTGCCGCGAGCTTCTTGCGGTGCAGAATTCCGACCGCGGCCTTCGCGCCCATGACCGCGACCTCTGCCCCGGGCCACGCGAAGACTGCCGTGGCTCCGAGCGAGCGCGCGTTCATGGCGATGTAGGCACCGCCATAGGACTTGCGGGTCACCAGCGTCACCCTCGGGACGACAGCTTCGGCGAAGGCGTGCAACAGCTTCGCACCGCGGCGTACGACGCCGTCCCATTCCTGCCCGACGCCGGGCAGGTAGCCCGGCACATCGACCAGGACGACCAGCGGTAGCCCGAAGGCATCGCACATGCGCACGAATCGGGCCGCTTTCTCGGCGGACTCCGAGTTCAGGCAGCCACCGAGTCGCATGGGGTTGTTGGCGACCACGCCGACGCTGCGTCCAGCCAACCGACCGAGGGCGGTGACGACATTGGGAGCCCAGCGGGTGTGCAACTCCAACGGCGGTTCGTCGAGCAGAGCGCTGATGATCGGCTTCACGTCGTAGGCGCGCTGCGGTGAGTCCGGCATCAGGCTCGCCAGGTCCACCTCGTCCTCACGTACGGCAGCGCTGACGTCGAAGGAGCCCTGGATGGCCAGTAGTGCGGTTGCCGTACGAGCGGCCTGTAGTGCGCCGGCTTCGGAGTCCACGGTCACGTGTACGACACCGCTGCGCCGGCCATGCGTGTCCGGCCCGCCCAGACGTTCCATGTCGACGTCCTCGCCGGTCACGCTGCGGACGACGTCGGGTCCGGTCACGAACACCCGTCCTGCCGGACCCATGATGACCAAGTCGGTCAACGCAGGTCCGTACGCAGCGCCTCCGGCGGCCGGGCCGAGGACGACCGAGATCTGGGGAACCCTCCCCGAGGCGCGCACCATGGCCGCGAAGACCAGCCCGACCGCGTCGAGGGCCTCCACACCCTCGGCCAGCCGGGCACCACCCGAGTGCCAGATCGCGATCACCGGGACGCGTTGGCGGACCGCGCTGTCGATAGCGTCGACGATGTGCCTGCATCCCTCAGAACCCATCGCACCGCCCATCTTCGTGGCATCGGTGCAGTAGGCGACCACGGCGGCGCCCTCGATCGTGCCGCGCGCGGCGAACACCCCGCTGTCGTCCCGGCGGGTCAGCTCGCGCAGTGAGCCCGAGTCGAAGAGGTTCTCCAGACGCAGCGAGGGGTCGCGGGGATCGCGGGATTCGAGGTCGGTTTCTTGAGCCAGTGCAGTCACGACTGTCTCCCTGTGAGTCTGTCGAAGTCGCTTGTCCGACTTCGTCTGGCGCCGGTCATGCGGCGGTGAAGACGAGGGCCACGTTGTGCCCGCCGAATCCGAACGAGTCGTTCACTGCCGCTCGCAAGGTGGTCTTGCGCGGGGCTCCGCGCACGATATCGAGCGCCTGAACGCGTGGGTCCTCGTCGAGGTTCTCGGCGTTCTGCGTCCCGGGGACGATCTGGTCGCGCAGGGCAAGGATGGTGAAGATGGCCTCGACCGCGCCGCTGGCTCCGAGCATGTGCCCGGTCATCGACTTGGTTCCGGCCACGGCCGCACCGTCGCCGATCGCGGACAGGATTGCCCCCGCCTCGGCGATGTCGCCGACCGGCGTCGCGGTCGCATGAGCGTTGACGTGACCGATCTCGGCAGCGTCGATCCCGGCATCGCGCAACGCGAGCCGGATCGCCAGGGCAGCGAAGTTGCCCTCCGGGTGGGGCAGGACCATGTCGAAGGAGTCGCAGCTGACCCCGGCTCCGGCCAGCACCGCGTAGATGCGCGCCCCTCGAGCGCGCGCGAACTCGGCCCGTTCGAGGACAATGAGACCGGCGCCTTCGCCCAGGACGAAGCCGTCGCGGTCTTTGTCGAAGGGACGCGACGCGTGCTCCGGATCGTCGTTGCGGGTGGACAGCGCCCGCATCCGGGAGAAGCCGGCTAGCGGCAACGGATGGATGCACGCCTCCGCGCCACCCGCGACCACGACATCGGCCCGTCCGGCTCGAATCAGATCCAGGCCGAGTGAGATCCCCTCCGAGCCAGCGGCACACGCGCTGATCGGCGTATGCACGCCGGCTCGGGCTTGCAGTTCCATTCCGATCGTGGCCGCCGAGCCGTTGGGCATGAGCATCGGAATTGCCAGCGGGGAGACCCTGGTCGGACCGCGCTCCTCCAGGACGTCGTCCTCGCCGAGCATGGTCAGCGCGCCGCCGACCCCCGTACCGACCACCACGGCGAGCCGCTCGGGGTCCACTTCGGGGCTGCCCGCATCAGCCCAGGCCTCCCGGGCGGCGAGGAGGGCCACTTGCTGGCAGCGGTCCAGGCGCCTCGCCTGGACCCGATCGATGCACTCGCTGGGCTCCACCGCGACTCGGCCGGCGACCCGGACCGGCATGTCCGCCGCCCAGTCCTCGGTCAACCGACGGATGCCCGAGCGCCCCTCCAGCAGCGCCGCCCAAGTCGACGCGACGTCTCCCCCGAGGGGAGTCGTCGCGCCGAGCCCAGTGACGACGATGTCCGACACGTCAGGTCAGCTCTGGTTCTTCTCGATGAAGGAAGTGGCGTCGCCGACCGTGCGGATGTTGGCCAGTTCGTCATCAGGAATGGCGACGCCGAACTTGTCCTCGACCGCTGTCGCGATCTCGACCATCGACAGCGAGTCCACGTCGAGGTCCTCGGTGAACGACTTCTCCGGAGTGGCGTCGGCAGGCAGGACGCCGGCTACCTCCTCGAGGATCTCGGCCAGGCCGGACTGGATTTCCTCGGTTGTCGCCATGCGTGGTGATCCCTTCGTTGAGTACTCCGTACCGGGTCTTTCCCGGTGCGGGACTTAGTGTTACAGCTATGTGTCACGGGCAGATGACGACTTGGCCGGCATAGGTGAGGCCCGCCCCGAACCCGAGCAGGAGCGCGACGTCCCCGGTCTTGACCTCGCCGCGTTCGATCATTGCCGTCAGCGCCAGCGGAATGGATGCCGACGAGGTATTGCCCGAGACGACGATGTCGCGGGCAATGGCTACGTGATCCCCGAGCTTCAAGCTCTTCACCATCGAGTCGACGATGCGCAGGTTCGCCTGATGCGGCACGAAGACGTCGATCTCGCTGATGTCGACTCCGGCGAGCTCGCAGGCACGGCGCGCGGAGTCGGCGAGCCGAGTGGTCGCCCAGCGGTAGACGGCGCGTCCGTCCATCTCCATGAACGAGGCACGGTCGGCAACTGAGATCGCCCGGGACTTGTCCCCGTCACTTCCCCAGACCACCGGCCCGATACCGGGTTTGTCACTGGCGACCACGACGGCGGCGCCTGCACCGTCGCCGAAGATGATGCAGGTGCCACGGTCATCCTGATCGGTCCAGTCGGTGAGCCGTTCGGCGCCGATGACGAGCGCGTTCTGCGCGGAGCCACTCCTGATGGCGTCGGCTGCGCTGGCCAGTCCGTAACAGAAGCCCGCGCAGGCAGCGTTCAGGTCGAAGGCACCCGGCGCATCGATGCCGAGGCGAGAGGCCACCTCCGGTGCAAGCCCGGGAATGGGTGCCGGTGGCGTGCACGTGGCGACGATGACTGTGTCGATGTCTGCGGCAAGGACCCCGCTGGTCGCCAACGCCTTACCGGCAGCGGCAACCGACATATCGACCACGGACTCGCCGTCTCCGGCGAACCGGCGCTCCGCGATTCCCACGCGCGTACGGATCCACTCGTCGGTCGTGTCAACGCGCTGGGAAATCTCGTCATTGGTGACGATGCGCCGGGGACGGTAGTCGCCGAAGCCGAGGATCCTGGCTCCGGGAGAGCCCTCGCGCACGCTGAGGCTCCGGCTCATGACGGCACTCCTTGGTAGTTCAATGTTTCCTCCGCCTCGTGCGCTCCGTGCGCCGGGCTCATCGCACGCTCGTCGGGTAGAGCCGTGCCACCGGGTCGCCAGCATCGACGAGATCCCCATCGACAACAAGCCATTCGGCGAGTACGCCATCGTAGCCAGCCGAGAGGTGTACCTCGTCCCGCCGGCCGGTGACGATTCCCAGAGGGGTCCCGGCGTCCACGTTCGCGCCCTCGGAGACCTCGGCGAGGCTGACCGTCCCGCGAACCGGTGCCACGACCATCCGCCAGTCAGGGCGGTGCTCGTCCTCGGTCTTGCCGGACTGCACATGGAGCATGTCCCGGGCGGCGTCGAGGTCGTCGGGGGTCTTGATCGCTACGACGGGGACCCCCTTGAGCTCCCTTTTGACCAGGCCGGCCAGTACCCCGCCGGGCGGGAGCTCGATGACGCCGCGTACCCCGATGTCGCGCATCGCGGCCAGGCACGAGTCGAAGCGCACCGGGGAGGTGAGCTGAGCCACGAGGCGCCGGATCGTGCCCCGGCCGGTCTCGACGGCAGTTCCATCGGAGTTCGACAGCAACAGTCGGCTCGGGTCGCTTGCCGTGATGCCGTCGGCGAAGGCGCTCAGTGCATCCTGGGCAGGCTGCATGTACGAGGTGTGGAAGGCACCGGCGACCGACAGGGGGATGACCCGTGTCTTGTCCGGGGGGTTCTCGGCGAGGGCGGCCAGCGCCTGCATCGCGCCCGCGGCCACGATCTGTCCGGCACCGTTGCGATTGGCCGGTGTGAGATCGAGCTCCTCGATGCGGGCCAGGACCTGCGCCTGATCCCCACCGAGCAGAGCGGACATCCCCGTCGGGGTGAGCTGGCATGCCGCGGCCATTTCCTTGCCGCGGACGGCGGCGAAGGCGATCGCTGCCTCCGGGCTGAGCGCACCGGCGACGGCAGCTGCGGTGATCTCGCCCACGCTGTGCCCAGCGGTGAGGGTGGCATCGGCCGGCGCGCCGCCGTCGAAGCGCAGCAGGCCCAGCTCATCGGCAGCCAACAGCCCCAGTGCGACGACCAGGGGTTGGGTGATGGCGGTGTCCTTGATCTGCTCGGCATCAGCTGTCGTGCCGAGGGCGATCAGGTCGACGCCACACACCGCGGAGAACCAGCTGATCCGCTCGCGTGCTCCGTCGAGGCCGAGCCAGGGTCCGAGCATCCCCGGGCTCTGGGCTCCTTGGCCTGGAGCGAGAATGACGAGCACCGTTACACGATATGCACTATGAGGCACCAGTGGTGGGCACGGGGCGCACGAATCCTTGCGCGTATGTCTTTGTAGGGTTCCTACAACCTGGGTCTGCTGTGGTGCTCGTTGCCACGGCCGTCGTTCAGCGCGGACAGGGTGAGGGCAATCTTCAGTGTCCAGGCTCCTCGCGGTGTGGTCGGCAGGACACCGGTGTCTTGAGCGGCGCGGCGCAGGCGGTATCGCACCGTGTTCGAGTGCACGAAGACTTCACGCGCCGTGGCTTCGAGACTGCCGCCAGTACTCAGATAGGCCCGGACGGTATCGAGTACGACATCGCCGGATTCGACCAGCCGGTCGGTCATGGCGGCCAGCTCGGCCAACGCGAGCCGGTCGCCGGCCAGTGCTCGCTCGGGCAGCAGTTCAGCGGCTGCCACCGGACGGGGGGCCTGCGGCCAGGCGGCGGCGACGGCAAGAGCGCTCTGCGCCGCCGCCGCGGCGCCTCCGATGTCACCGAAGGAGGACACCACGGGGCCGCACACCACCGCTCCCGGCCCGAACTGCTCGGCGAGTGCGACCGCGTGCTGGGTGGGGTCCTCCGACGAGGCGATGACGACGACAAGATCCTCCTCATGGACACCTGCGAGAACCTTCAAACCGCGACGGTGTCCGGCTCTGGTCACCGAACCGTGCACCTGCTCCCGATCCTGCGGGGGGGCGGCCCCAATCATCACCAGGACCTGTCCGACTCCGGACCAGCCCAGAGCGGCGGCTTGGCTGGCCAGCGCCTGAGCGGGTTCGCCCCGCAGCAGGCTGTCGATCGCGAGGGCCTCCAGCCGGGCGTCCCAGGCCCCTCTGCTCTCGGCGTAGCTGGCATAGATCTGCGCTGCTGCGAAAGCCACCTCCCGGCTGTAGCGCAGGATCCCCTCTCGTAGCTCGGTCTCTGTGCCGGGCTCGGCGAGAGACTCGATCCGCGACTCGACGACGCCGACCACGACTCGGATGAGATCGACGGTCTGTTTGAGGCTCACGACGCGGGCCAGTTCGCGCGGGGCGGTCCCGAAGACCTCTCCGGTCAGCCTGGGCGGCACATCCTGATCACGCATCCACTCGACCAAAGACGCCACGCCAGCCTGCGCGACCAGGGTCACCCACGAGCGGCGGTCGGCGGGCATGGAACGGAACCAGGGCAGGAGCTCATCCATCCGCGACACGCTCTGGGTCGCCAGCGCACCTGCTGAGCGCTCGACGCGGCGCAGGGTCGCGACCATCGGTGCGTCCTTTCCCGCCGTCAAGACACCTCCCAGCCTGCGCCTGGCCGTTCGACCCGCACGGCAGACAGCCTGCCACGCACGGGCACCAGAGCATCAGCACCGATCTGCGGAGGAAGATGGGCTCATGCGGCCTCTGCTGATCGGTGCCACCGCGCTGGCCGCCGTTGTCGCCGTTCTCGCTGCAATGGTGGGTCAGGACGTACGCGCGGTCCTCGATGTCGATCTCTGGGTCAGTTCCGCCCTGCGTTTCGAGGGCGGCGGCAGTACCGGAATCAACGTCCTGCAGGTCCTGACCGCCCCAGGCCTGTCGGTCTTCCGCTTCGTGGTGCTGGCGCCGGTCGCGATCCTGTTCGCCGTGCGAGACCGGCGTCGAGTCGCCGGTTTCATCGTCCTGGCCGCACTCGCGGTGGGTCCGCTGACCAGCCTGATGAAGGAGTTGGTCGGCCGAGCTCGACCGACTGCCGATGATCCGCTCTTGGCGGCCGGTGGCCTGTCTTTTCCGAGCGGGCACTCATCCGGCGCGGCAACCTTGGCCGGCGTCCTGCTCGTCGTCCTTTGGCCGGTGCTGGCTCGCCGTTGGAAGCCTTGGCTGATCGGCGGCGTGACTGTCCTGGCCCTGACCGTTGCCTGGACCCGGATCGCCCTCGGCGTGCACTACCTCTCCGATGTCGCAGCCGGGTTGGCGCTCGGCGCGGTGGTCGTCCTCATCTCGATGACCGTGTTCGGGCTGTATCCACGTGGGCCGGCAGAGCTGTCCGAGCATGGTCGCGCAGACAAGCTGCGAAAACTCGGCTGAACCGGCGACCCGGCATACTCGCCCTCCATGGAGAACCGAGCGGATCTGCTGATCGAGGCCGAGCACCTGCAGGACCGGACGGTCGACCTACGACGGCGTCTTCACCGCCGGCCCGAACTCGGTCTCCAGCTGCCCGAGACACAGGCGACGATCCTGTCCGAACTGGACGACCTGGATCTGGACGTGCGGACCGGGACGTCGGTGAGCTCGGTGGTTGCCGTACTCGAGGGCGCGCAACCGGGGCCGACGTACTTGTTGCGCGGTGACATGGACGCCCTCCCGCTGACCGAGGACACCGGTCTCGACTTCAGTTCGGAGATCCCGGGCGCGATGCATGCCTGCGGTCACGACACACACGTCGCGATGCTGGCGGGCGCGGCTCGCCTGCTGTCCTCCCGGCGTGACGAGATCGCCGGACGGGTGATCTTCATGTTCCAGCCAGGGGAGGAGGGCTTCCACGGGGCCCGGTACATGCTGGAGGAGGGCCTGCTCACCACCGTCGCCGAGGCACCGGTCAGCGCAGCTTTCGCGATCCACATCTCCTCGACCTTCGCCAGCGGCACGGTGCGCACCCGCGGAGGTCCCTTCCTGGCCTCGGAGGATCGGATCGAGATCACGGTCTCCGGCCGCGGCGGACACGCCTCAGCGCCTCACCATGCCAATGACCCGATCCCGGCCGCCTGCGAGATCGCCCTGGCCTTGCAGACCATGGTCACCCGGCGGGTGGATGTCTTCGATCCAGCCGTGGTCACCATCGGCTCATTCGCAGCCGGGACGACACACAACGTCATTCCTGCGACGGCCACGCTGCGCGGCACGATGCGGACCCTGTCGGCCACGACCCGAGCCGCCGTACGAGATCACGTCTGCCGCATCGCCGAGGGGATCTCCGCGGCGCACGATCTGGGTGTGTCGGTCGAGCTCATCCCCGGCTATCCGGTGACGGTCAACGACACCAGCATTGCAACGACCGTCCATGATGTCGCGCAAGGCGTGTTGGGCCCGAACATGGTGCCGGCCATGGACTTCCCGATCATGGGAGCCGAGGACTGGTCCTATGTCCTCGACAAGGTTCCGGGCGCGATGGCTTTCCTCGGCGCCTGCCCGCCCGAGCTGGAGCCGGATGCCGCACCGCCCAATCACTCGAACCTGGTCGTCTTCGACGAGGCGGCGTTCCCGACCGGCATCGCCACCTACGCAGCCGTCGCCCTCGACGCGCTGCGCCCGAACGCGAACTGAGTGAAGGCGCCCTTCACGCGAACCTATTGGTAGAAGGGCACCTTCACTCGGATGGGGAAGTCAGGGTTACTCGCCGCCGCCCTCCTCGGAGAAGACGTTCTTGGCCGCGCTCGGGTCCTCGAGGTGGTACTTCTCGATCGCCTGACCGACGACCTCGGGCGGGAGTTCGCCCCGAGCCACCAGCGAGGCGAGGATCCGCACCGTGATCGATTCGGCGTCCACCCGGAAGTGCCGGCGAAGGGCGGGCCGGGTGTCTGACAACCCGAACCCGTCGGTGCCAAGTGAGGCATACCGTCCGGGCTCGCCGGCGAGGTAGGGCGCCAGCAGATCCGGCACTGCCCGCATCCAGTCCGACACCGCGACGATCGGGCCGGGCGCATCTCCGAGACGCTGCACGACGTAGGACGTGCGCGGAGTCTCATCGGGGTTCAGCAGGTTCCAGTCCTCTGTCTCCTGCGCCTGCCGACGAAGCTCGGTCCACGAGGTCACCGACCACACGTCGGCCGAGACGTTCCACTCCTGCGCCAACAGTGCCTGCGCGCGCATCGCCCATGGAACGCCCACTCCCGAGGCAAGGATCTGTGCCTTCGGTCCCGAATCCTGAACCGGCGCAGGCGCGTAGCGGTACAGACCGGCCAGGATGCCGGCTATGTCGACGTCGTCGGGCTCGGCCGGCTGGACGTAGGGCTCGTTGTAGAGCGTCAGGTAGTAGAAGACGTCCGGCGAGCGATCGGACGGGTCGTCGCCGGTCATCCGCAACAGGCCGTCGCGCACGATGTGGCCCAACTCGAAGCCGAACGCCGGGTCGTAGGACACCACCGCCGGGTTCGTCGCCGCGATCAGCATGGAGTGCCCGTCCTCGTGCTGCAGACCCTCACCGTTGAGCGTCGTACGGCCGGCAGTCGCCCCAAGGGCGAATCCTCGAGTCATCTGGTCGGCAGCCGCCCAGAAGCTGTCGCCGGTGCGCTGAAATCCGAACATCGAATAGAAGATGTAGATCGGGATCATCGTCTCGCCATGCGTGGCGTACGCCGATCCAGCGGCGGTGAACGAGGCTGTGGAGCCGGCCTCGTTGATCCCCTCGTGCAGGATCTGCCCGGTCTCGGACTCCTTGTAGGACAACATCAGGTCCTGGTCGACCGAGGTGTAGGTCTGACCGTGCGGGGAGTAGATCTTCTGGACGGGGAACAGCGAATCCATCCCGAAGGTCCGTGCCTCGTCCGGGATGATCGGGACGAACCGCGGACCCATCTCCTTGTCCTTGAGCAGGTCGCGGAAGAGCCGGACGAAGGCCATCGTGGTGGCCACCTCCTGCTTGCCGGACCCTCGCCGGACCGCGTCGTAGGCCTGTTCACCCGGCTGCCCGAGAGGCTTCGCGGTCAGCACGCGGCGCGGCATCGAGCCGCCGAGCCGCCGGCGCCGCTCGGCCATGTAGCGCAACTCCTCCGAGCCGGCCGCCGGCTTGTGGTAGGGCGGCAGTTTCTCGTCGAGTTCGCTGTCGGGGATGTCGAGATGCAGTCGGTCGCGTAGGCCCTTGAGGTCATCCAGAGTCAATTTCTTCATCTGGTGAGTGGAGTTGCGGCCCTCGAAGTGACTGCCCAAGGTCCAACCCTTGATCGTCTTGGCCAAGATCACAGTCGGCTGGCCGGTATGGCGTACGGCGGCCTGGAACGCGGCGTAGACCTTGCGGTAGTCGTGACCGCCGCGTTTGAGCTCCCAGATCTCGTCGTCACTCATGCCGGCCACCATGGCCGCCGTACGGGGGTCGCGGCCGAAGAAGTGATCCCGTACGAACTTGCCGTTGTTGGCCTTGTACGTCTGGTAGTCCCCGTCAGGTGTCGCGTTCATGACGTTGACCAGTGCCCCGTCGAGATCCTTGGCCAGCAGGGCGTCCCATTCCCGGCCCCAGATCACCTTGATGACGTTCCAGCCCGCACCCCGGAAGACCGACTCCAGTTCCTGGATGATCTTGCCGTTCCCGCGGACCGGTCCGTCCAGGCGCTGCAGATTGCAGTTGATCACGAAGGTGAGGTTGTCGAGCTCTTCCCGCGCCGCTATGCCGATGGCGCCCAGGGATTCCGGCTCGTCCATCTCGCCGTCGCCGAGGAAGGCCCAGACCCGCTGGTCAGAGGTGTCCTTGATTCCCCGGTGGTGCAGGTAACGGTCGAACCTGGCCTGATAGATCGCGTTCAGCGGGCCCAGGCCCATCGACACCGTCGGGAACTCCCAGAACTCCGGCATCAATCGCGGGTGCGGATAGGAGGACAGGCCGCCGCCGGCGTGGGACAACTCCTGGCGGAACCCGTCGAGTTCGCTATCGGAGAGCCGGCCCTCGAGGTAGGCGCGGGCGTAGATACCGGGGGAGGCGTGCCCCTGGAAGTAGATGTGGTCCCCGCCGCCGGGATGGTCGCGGCCGCGGAAGAAGTGATTGAAGCCCACCTCGTACAACGCTGCGCTCGAGGCGTACGTCGAGATGTGCCCGCCGACGCCGATCCCTGGACGCTGGGCCCGGTGCACCATGATCGCGGCGTTCCAGCGAATGTAGGCCCGGATCCGGCGCTCGATGTGCTCATCGCCGGGGAAGTCCGGCTCCCGCTCAGGTGGGATCGTGTTGATGTAGTCGGTGCTGCGCAGGGCGGGAACACCGACCTGTCGCTCACGTGCCCGCTCGAGCAGTCGGAGCAGGATGTAGCGCGCCCGCTCCCGGCCGGCGCTGCCGACTACCGCGTCGAGGGACTCCAGCCATTCACCGGTCTCGTCCGGGTCGATGTCGGGCGCTTGACTGGGAAGGCCGTCGGTGATGACCGGAACGCCGGCCGAGGCGGCGGGACGTTGTACGTCCGGATCTGCGCCATCTGTTCGCGTCATGGCCCCATCGTGGTGGGTACAGCGCTCTCGTGCCACATCGGGCCGGAGGTGGGCTTCGCGCGTTCGACACTCCCCACGCAGCCGTTCAGGATCATGTCGGGCATGCCTTAGGCTTCTCCTTGATTACGTCATAAGGGTCGGCCTGAATATCAGGCCCGCGGAGGGAGACACGGTGCGGCTGCGGATGTTGTTGGGTGCCACTGTGTGGAGCCTTGCTCTGCTCGGGCTTGGTGCCTGCACCAGCAGCATTTCTGGGACGGCGAGTTTCGCCGGCCCGACGCAGACCAGCGAGCAGACCAGCACCGAGGAAACAACTGACGAGAGCACCGAGGAAACCACCGCGGATGATCTCCCTGACTCCGAGGAAATCTTGGCTTGCGTGACAGTCGAGTTGTCCTACACCGCCGCGAACCAGAACTTCGTTACCTGGGCGGATGCGGAGAACAGCGGCACGCCGACGACGCTGACCCGCGAGACTGTCGCGGCCGACTTCGACGCCGCTATCGCTTCGGTGCAAATCCTGTTAGACCCGTTGCCGCCAGGAGCGATCCGTGACGCTGTCCAGGCCGCCCAGACCGCCGCTGGGGGATTGCGTGATGGTCTGCGTGCGAACGCAGCCGTTGACAACAGCGGCCTGATCGCAGCGGTGGATGCCCTGAGTACGGCGTGTGGGTTCTGATGTTGTCTGCTCCTCACCGGCTCCCGCGGATTGGTTGACATGGCTGGCGAACAGAGCGCCAATGCACTGGCGGCACGGCTCGGCATCAAGACCGGCATGGTCGTTCAGGAGTGGGGCTACGACAACGACGTCGACGACGACCTACGCGCCGCGGTCGAGGAGGCATGCGGCAGCGAGCTCGTCGACGAGGACTCCGACGAGGTGGTCGACGTCGCCATCCTCTGGTTCAGGGATCCCGACGGGGACCTCATCGATGCGCTCATCAACGCCGGCACGTCGCTGGCCGACAACGGGGTCATCTGGTTGCTCAGTCCCAAGGCCGGGCGGCCAGGCCATCTCGCGCCCAGCGATGTGACCGAGGCCGCGCCGACGGCGGGCCTGTCCCAGACCAGCAGCATCAGCGCGGCACCGGAGTGGTCGGGCACCCGCCTGGTCGCGCCCAAAGCTGCTCGCTCACGCCGCTAGATCCGCACTGCGAAACGGAGTTCTGTGTCTGTCGATATCGGTGCCGCCGCGCCCGATTTCACGCTGAAGGATCAGGACAATTCGGCAGTCGTCCTGTCCTCCTTCCGCGGGAAGTCGGCGGTCCTACTGGTGTTCTACCCGTTCGCCTTCAGCCGGATCTGCACCGGAGAGTTGTGCCAGCTTCGCGATGACCTGGCGATCTATGTCGACGCCGGCGTCGAAGTGCTCGCCATCAGCGCTGATCCGACGTATGCGCTGAAGGCATACGCGGCCGCAGAGGGATACCGGTTCACCCTGCTGTCGGACTTCTGGCCGCACGGCGCCGTAGCTTGCGCGTACGGCGTCTTCAACGAGAAGGCCGGCACGGCCGTCCGCGGTACGTTCCTGGTCGATACCAATGGAATCGCGGTCTTCGCCGAGGTCAACGGCCCCGGCGAACCCCGCGACCAGGTGGCCTGGCAGCGCGCGGTCGCGGCGGCCTCCGCGGCCGCGCTGATGCCCGGCCAGCAGCCGACCGCATAGGCTGTGCCGGCCGTTGTCCGGGCGCGTAGCTCAGCGGTCAGAGCACTCGGCTTACAACCGAGCGGTCGCTGGTTCGATCCCAGCCGCGCCCACCGAGCAGGAGCCGCCGAACAGCCGCCGGCTGACGGCTTGAATAGGCTCCAGTGATGCCCACGCTTTCAGATGTCGTTGCTGCGCTCGAGGCGCGCTACGACCCTGGCCTTGCCGAGTCCTGGGACGCCGTTGGGTTGGTCTGTGGGGATCCGGATGTGGCCGTACGGCGGGTGATGTTCGCCGTCGACCCGGTTGCCAGCATCGTGGAGGAGGCCATCGAGGCTCGGGTTGGCCTGCTCGTGACCCACCACCCCCTGTTTCTATCCGGCGTGCACGGTGTTCCCGCCTCCGACCCGAAGGGCCGCCTGGTTCACCGCCTGGTTTCGGCGGGCTGTGGCCTGTTCGTTGCCCACACCAATGCCGATCGGGCTTGTCCCGGGGTTAACGACGCTCTGGCCGCAGCGGTCGGCCTGGCCGAGACCTACCCGCTGCAGCCGGCGGATTCCGAGGGTCTGGACAAGCTCGTCACCTTCGTGCCTCGAGGGGCTGCCCAACTGCTCCTGGACGCGCTGAGCCAGGCCGGGGCCGGCGCGATCGGGAATTACAGCCGGGCCGCCTTTCTCGCCGAAGGAACCGGCACGTTCCGGCCCAGCCCGGGAGCACAGCCGGTGATCGGCGCCGTCGGACAGACCGAAGAGGTGAGCGAGACCCGGATCGAGATGGTCTTGCCGCGATCGCGGCGCTCCGCCGCCGTCCAGGCCCTGCGCGCTGCGCACCCATACGAGGAGCCGGCCTTCGACATCATCGAACTTGCGAGCTTGCCCAGCACCGGGGCAGGGCGGGGCCTGGGGCGGATCGGCGAACTCCAGCGCCCGCAATCACTGCGTGAGTTCGCTGGTCAGGTGGCACGCGGCCTGCCGGCGACCGCGGGTGGTTTGCGGATCGCCGGCGACCCCGACCGGCAGATCCGTACGGTCGCCGTGTGCGGGGGGTCCGGAGGCTCGCTGATCGAGACGGCGAGGGCGGCCGGAGCCGACGCCTTCCTCACTTCTGACCTGCGTCATCACGTCGTCAGTGAATCGCGCGAGTCCAGCGACCTTTCACTGCTCGACGCCGCCCACTGGGCGACGGAATGGCCGTGGCTACCGGCGGCGGCTGGACTTTTGCGCCAGGATATGGCCGACACAGTGATCGACATCACGGTGTCGGCGCGGCGGACCGATCCATGGACCGCGGCGGTGCAGGCCACGTCGACGCAGGAGGCACGTGATGGTGGAGCACAGCGCGAGTGACAACGCGGCAGTGAGCGCGGGTGGGGGCGAGGCTCCCGACAGAAGCGACAGGCAGCGAAAGAGCGAGCGCCAGCAGAGCAATGACCGCAGCGCCTGGAACTGGCTCCTGGTCCCGGCCATCGTGATCCCACTGCTCGTCCCGCTCTACAACCGCGTGGAGCCCACGCTGTTCGGCTGGCCGTTCTTCTATTGGGGGCAGCTCGCCTTCATCGCCCTGGGCGTGGCAACCACCAGCGTCGTCTACCAGAAGACGAAGACCCGCAAGGACCCCGACACCGATCGCCTGGGCCGCGGTTCCGTCGAGCGAGAGGTGCGCTGAGCCATGGAGGGCATCAAGACCACCGAGTTGGTCATCTTCATCCTCTTCTTCCTCTTCGTCACCGGGCTCGGCTTCTATGCCGCCCGCTGGCGTCGCCCCACAGATCTTCTGCACCTGGACGAATGGGGGCTCGGCGGCCGGAAATTCGGGTCCTGGGTCACCTGGTTCCTCGTCGGGGGTGACCTCTACACCGCGTACACGTTCGTCGCGGTACCGGCTCTGATGTTCGGCGCCGGCGCCGGCGGATTCTTCGCGGTGCCGTACACGATCATCCTGTACCCGATCTTCTTCTTGATCCTCATCCGGCTCTGGTCGGTCTCGCACGTCCGGGGATACGTGACACCGGCGGATTTCGTACGGGCACGGTGGGACTCACCGACCTTGGCCTTGCTGGTCGCGATCACCGGAATCGTGGCGACGATGCCCTACATCGCGCTGCAGTTGATCGGCATCGAAGCGGTGTTGAAGACCATGGGAGTCAAGGGCGAGATCCCGATCGTGGTGGCCTTCATCATTCTTGCGCTGTACACGTACAGCTCGGGGCTGCGAGCACCCGCACTGATCGCGTTCGTCAAGGACACCCTGATCTACCTGACGATCATCGTGGCGATCATCGTGATCCCGTCGAAACTCGGCGGCTGGGATGTGATCTTCGGCGCGGCCGAGGAGAAGTTCGGTTCCGGGGCAGGGATCCTGTTGCCGGCTACCGGTCAGTTGCAGTACGCGACCCTGGCGCTCGGCTCCGCCCTCGCGCTGTTCCTCTATCCACACTCGATCACCGGAGTGCTTGCCTCAAAGAACCGTGACGTGATCAAGCGGAACATGTCCGCGCTACCTGCCTACAGCCTGGCGCTGGGACTGCTTGCCCTGCTCGGCTATATGGCCATCGCGGCCGGGACGACCCCGGTCGACGGGGACGGCAACACGATCGTGCCGGCCCTGATGGACCAGATGTTCCCGGACTGGTTCGCGGGGATCGCTTTCGCGGCCATCGGGATCGGCGCGTTGGTGCCAGCTGCGATCATGTCGATCGCGGCAGCGAACCTGTTCACCCGCAATATCTACAAGGAGTACATCCGCAAGGACGCTTCCAGCCGCCAGGAGGCGAAGGTGGCCAAGGTGGCGTCGCTGGTGGTCAAGCTCGGCGCGCTCCTTGTCATCATCTTCATCGATCCGCAGTTCTCGATCGACCTGCAACTGATCGGCGGCGTGATCATCCTGCAGACCTTGCCGGCTCTCGCCATCGGGCTGTTCACCCATTGGTTCCACCGCTGGGCACTCATCGCCGGCTGGGCCGCCGGCATGGGAATCGGGATGCTGATGCTCTACAACATCTCGAAGATCGATCCGGCGACCGGTGAGGTCGTACGTGAGCACTTCGGTGGATCTGCATTTGCCCTCTCGAAGCTAGGTTTCGACACACCGACGACCATCTACACCGGATTCGTAGCCATCCTGGTGAACCTTCTCGTCACAGTCATCGCGACCTTTATCCTGCGCGCGATGAAGCAGCCCGAGGGCACCGACACGACGCGGCTGGAGGACTACTTCGCCGACGAGGACGACCCGAGGGTGCACGACGTTCCCGACCCGTTGGAGGACGCACCGGCAGTGAAGCCGGGTGGTTCCTCTGGATAGGGCGTCGCTCGGCGCCGGGTAGGTTCACCCGTGTGCAGGCCGATCCTTTCGCGCAGCTCCGGCTGCTCGAGCTACAAGCTCTCGACTCGACCCTGAGTCGCCTCGATTACCGCCGAACCAACCTGCCCGAACTCGCCGCACTGGACAAGACCACCTTGCACGTGGCCGAACTGGCCGATGCGGCAGGCCGGGTCGAGACCGAACTCGCCGATCTGGGACGCGAGCAGCGCCGGCTCGAGGGGGACGTGGAGACCGTGCGGGCCAGACAGGAGCGGGACAACACTCGGCTGACCTCCGGGGCCATCACGAATGCACGCGAGCTCGAATCGCTGCAACACGAGCTGGAGACTCTAAGTAGGCGCCAGTCCGATCTCGAGGACAAGGTCCTCGAGCTCATGGAACGCCGCGAGGAGATGGAGGCCCGACTGGCCGAGCTGACCGCGTCACGAAGCGAAGCCGAGGCCGAGTTGCTGCGCTTGTCCCAATCTCGTGACGAGGCTCTCGCGGCGATCGCGGAGGACCGCACGAGTGCGCAGGCCAAGCGGGTCGAACGTGCCCAGGGAGTGCCCGAGGACCTACTGAAGCTCTACGAGACGATCCGGGCTGGTGCCGGAGCAGGGGTCGGAGCCGCTGCCCTTCGGGCTCGGCGCTGCGAGGGCTGCCGGATGGACGTATCCGGAACCGAGCTCTCCCGCGCGCGCACGGCCTCGCCGCAGGAAGTCCTACGTTGTGACGAATGCCGACGAATCCTGGTGCGGGTCGCGGATTCTGGGCTGTGATTTGAATTCCGGGAAGCCGCGGCTGATCGTCGAGGCCGACGGCGGCTCGCGGGGCAATCCTGGTCCGGCCGGGTACGGGGCGCTCGTTCGCGATCCGGTCACCGGGCAGGTGCTGGCCGAGCGGGGCGAACCCATCGGCAGGGCAACGAACAACGTCGCGGAGTATCGCGGTCTGATCGCCGGGCTGCAAGCGGTCGCCGAGTTCGAGCCGTCCGAGGTCGAGGTACGGATGGACTCCAAGCTAGTCGTGGAACAGATGTCCGGTCGCTGGAAGATCAAGCATCCAGACCTTCGTCCGCTGGCACTACAGGCTCAGCGGCTGGCCCAACGGCTGCCGAGGGTGACCTATACCTGGATCCCGCGGGAGCGCAACGGTGCAGCGGATCGGCTGGCCAACCAGGCGCTGGACGGCGTCCCGATCGGGGAGTCCAACCCGTCGGTCAAGCGCCAACGCGGAGGCGGCGCCGGCGGTGACGTGTCAGCGACGGGTCAGCCGCCTGCCTGGGCGTCCGCCGCGGCGCCGTCCACGGTCGAACGGGCCGCGGGAGATATGCGGCTGGGCGCGCCTACCCGGCTCTTCCTGCTGCGTCACGGCGTGACCGTCCACACTCCCGAGCGCCGGTTCAGCGGGCGCAACGATCTGGCGCTGACCGAGGACGGACGGGGCCAGATCGCCGCGGCTGCCCGGCGGTTGGCTGCCCTCGGTTCGATCAGCGCGGTAGTCACCTCGCCGCTTCGCCGTACCCGGGAGAGTGCTGAGATCGTCGCCGATGCCCTGCATCTACCGGTCGACGTCGACGACGATCTGGTCGAACTGGACTTCGGAACACTCGAGGGAATGAGCTGGGTCGAGGCGCAGGCTGCCTTTCCCGACCAGCTCAGCGCGTTCCGGAGTTCGCCGGACAACACAGCGCCGGGCGGGGAGAGCATCTCGGGCGTGCGGGCCCGCATGGACAACGCACTGGCGCGGATCCGCAGTAAGCACGAGGGCCGCGATGTGGCGGTCCTCACTCATATGACGCCCATCAAGGTGCTGCTCTGCATGGCTCTGGACGTACCGTTGTCGACGGTGCACCGGTTCTTCCTGGCTCCGGCCGGCCTCTCGATCATCGAGTGGTACTTGGATGGACGCGCCAGCGTGAACCTGGTGAACGACACGACCCACTGGGAGGGCAGATGACCGCGGCGCTGAGCAACGATGAACGGACACTGGACGCCGCGGCATACGACCAGTGGGCCGACGAGGTTCGCTCCCTGGCCCAGCAACGTGGTGCGGTGATCCTGGCGCACAACTACCAGGTCCCCGAGATCCAGGATGTGGCGCACTACACCGGAGACTCGCTCTACCTCTCCAGAATCGCGGCCCAGACCGATGCCGGCATCATCGTGTTCTGCGGTGTGCACTTCATGGCCGAGACCGCCAAGATCCTCTCGCCCGACAAACGGGTGCTGCTGCCTGACCATGCGGCAGGCTGCTCGCTGGCCGACAGCATCAACGCAGACCAGTTGCGCGCCTGGAAGGCCGAGCACCCGGGGGCGGTCGTCGTCTCCTACGTGAATACAACTGCCGCTGTGAAGGCCGAGACCGACATCTGTTGCACGTCCTCGAATGCCGCCGATGTGGTCCGCTCGATCCCGGAGGACACCGAGATCCTGTTTTGCCCCGATCAGTTCCTCGGCGCCCACGTCAAGCGCGTGACCGGCCGGGACAACATCCAGATCTGGGCGGGGGAGTGTCACGTCCACGCGGGGATCAGTCCCGCCGACGTGCGGGCAAAGGTCGCTGCCTATCCAGACGCTGAGATCTTGGTCCACCCCGAATGCGGTTGCACCACATCGGTACTCGATCTCATGTCCGCCGGTGATCTGCCGGCTGACCGTACGCGCGTGCTGTCCACCGGGGGCATGGTGGAAGCGGCGGCCAAGACCCGCTCGCGCCAGGTGCTGGTTGCCACCGAGACCGGGATCTTGCACCAGTTGCGAGGACTCAACGACAAGTCCGAGTTCATCGCCATGAACGATCGGGCGACGTGCCGGTACATGAAGATGATCACCCCGGCGAAACTCCTCGCCACACTCCGCGACAACACCGGCGACATCGACGTGCCCGCCGGCATCGCGGCGAAGGCGCGCGCTGCGGTCGAACGGATGATCGCGATCGGCTCACCCAGCCGCGGCGGCGAATGAGCCCATCCCCCGTTCGAGTGAAGGGCCCCTTCTGCCAATAGGTTCGATACGAGGTGCCCTTCACTCGATGGGGTCAGCCGAACAAGCGCACCGAGATCCAGAGTGCGACTGTCGTAGCGAGCAGGGTCACGGGGACGCTGCGGATGCCGACTGCCGTGAAGCGCAACGGGCTGGGTGCCGCGTCGTACGGATCGAGGACCCGGCGCCACGTCTGGTTGGCCGGGGATCCGAGATAGCTCAGATTGGCGCCGACGTTGACGCCGATCAGGACCGCCAGAACTGCCGGGGCACCGAGCGTCGCGGCGGCCACCGGGACCAGGATGAGAGTCGCGGTGACGTTGTTGACGAGGTTGGCAGTCAGGGCGGCGAGAACAACCACAAGGAGCAACGCCGCCAGGCTGGCGTCGTCGGGCAGGATCCGCGACAGCAGGTCGTCGACGCCGTTCTGGCGAATCCCGCGTACGAGCACGGCTAGCCCGAGCACGAACAGGGCGAAGGACGTGTTGGCCGCGTCCAGGATCGAGGTGACGGTGCTCGTACGTGCGATCAGGCGCCGTACCGCCAGAACGAGCGCTCCCGCGGCAGCCGCCCAGACGGGCGCCACTCCGATCATGGAACTGACGGCGAAACCTGCAACCGTCAGCGCCAGGACGACCAGAGCCAGCCGGGGAATCGGCGCGGGTTCAGGCGCGGGTTCGGTCTGCAGCCCGGTGAGATCGCCGGCAGCGACGCGACGGAGGAGGACGTACTCGACCAGTACAGCTACCAACCACGGGAGCGCCATGAGTGCGGTGAAGTGCAAGAAGGACAGCCCGGTCGCGGTGAACGCGAGCAGGTTGGTGAGGTTGCTGACGGGCATCAGCAGCGAGGCGGAGTTGGCCAGATGGGCAGATGCATAGCCCTGTGGGCCGGGTGACTGGTGCACCCGGATGGCCATCGTGACGACGACCGGAGCGAGTAGGAGCACTGTGGCGTTGGCGCTGAGCACCGCGGTCGTCACAGCGGCAAGCAAGAAGGTACGGCCGAACACTGACGTTGGGGATCGACCACGCGACCGGACAAGAAGTGTTACGGCCCAGTCGAATACGCCTTCGGCGCTGGCGAGGTGTCCGAGGACCAACAGGGTGCAGAAGAAGATGAGGGTCGGCCCGACGTCATAGACCTCGTCGGTGGCCGGGCTGCCGCCGATAGCGCCGATGAGGACAGCGAAGGCTGCGCCGAGAATGCTGACCCCGGCTTCGGCCGAACTGCCGGGTCGGCGCAGACCGACGACGAGGGCGAGGACCAGCAATGGGACTGTGACCGCCAGAGCCGCCACGTCGGTCACAAGCCGCGAGCCTACGGACCCACCGCGTTGATCCGAGTGAAGGGCGCCTTCTGCCAATAGGTTCGATTGAGGGTGCCCTTCACTCAACTAGGATGTGGCTACGACGGACGAGTCGGCTGGGCGGTCGCGGTCACGGAAACGTGGTCGAGGAACGTCCGGGCTCCACAGGGCAGGGTGGTTGCTAACGGCAACCCGGGGTGACCCGCGGGACAGTGCCACAGAGAACAGACCGCCGGCCGGTTTCGGCCGACCGGTAAGGGTGAAACGGTGGTGTAAGAGACCACCAGCGTCCCGGGTGACTGGGACGGCTCGGTAAACCCCACCCGGAGCAAGGTCGAAAGGGTCGCGCCGCTTCGGCGGTGCGACCTGCGCAGGCGTTCGAGGGCTGCCCGCCCGAGCCTGCGGGTGGACCGCATGAGCCTGACGGTGACGTCTGGCCCAGATGGATGATCGCCCATCGGGATCGCCGCAAGGCACCCGGGGACAGAACCCGGCGTACAGGCCGACTCGTCCGCCGACATCGGCGAA
>Ga0136617_10001030_pt1 | contig 24387 bp, 21 predicted proteins | sample AntDrymUQ3222106_2_FD_129672 | JGI IMG/M metagenome (GOLD analysis project Ga0136617, IMG submission 129672) | Polar desert sand microbial communities from Dry Valleys, Antarctica - metaG UQ322 (21.06) | ecosystem: Environmental > Terrestrial > Soil > Desert | place: Antarctica: Dry Valley...
CACCAGCGCGAGAACCGCTACGACAGCTATGGCGATCCACCGGCCGGAGCCGCCCGGCGTACCGCTGTCGAGGACGTCCTCGTGCGGGCCGAGCACATCCCCGATCTGGGTCACAACACGACTATCCCCGCCGTACCAGGGCGGGACAACCGTTTCAGCGAACGTGCGACTCGACGAACGGCGGCTTGACCACCCGCATGACGGCGGCCTTGCCGCGCACGTCGACCGCGACGTCGTCGCCGGCGGAGACATCGGCCGCGCGGTCCAACAGCGCGAGTCCGATCCCCCGACGAAGCGTTGGCGAGAACGTTCCGCTCGTCACCTCACCGATCGTCGCACCGTCCTCGGCGACGACCGGCATGTGCGCTCGCGGAATCCGGCGGTCCGTCGCCTCCAGGCCCCACAGCAGCCGGGCCGGTTTCGCGGTGCGCTCGGACAGCAGGGCGTCGCGGCCCCAGAACGCCGGCTTGTCCCAGCCGACCGCCCACCCGCTGCACGCCTGGTTGGGCGTGATCGACATCGACAGATCCTGGCCGTGCAGCGGATAGCCCATCTCCGTGCGCAGCGTGTCTCGGGCGCCGAGCCCACACGGGCGGGCGCCGCCGGCTTGGGTGATGGCGTCCCACAGCGGTACGGCGTCGTCCCAGGAAGCGATGAGCTCATAGCCGTGCTCGCCGGTGTAGCCGGTGCGGCAGATGATCACATCGCGGCCGTCGTACTGTGCGTGGGTGAAGCTCATGTAGTCGTGCTCGTGCGGCAGGCCGAGACGATCGAGCAGCTCGGGAGAACGCGGTCCCTGTACGGCGAGGACCGCCCAGTTCTGGTGTTCGTCGGTCACGGTGACGTCCTGCGGCGCAGCGGCCTGGAGCCGCCGGACGACCTCGGCCGCATTGGCCGCGTTCGGGACCAGGAACACGTTCTCGGGGCGGAACAGGTAGGCGATCAGGTCGTCGACGACTCCCCCGCTGCCCTCGTCGCAGCACAGCGTGTATTGCGCCTGGCCCGGCGCGATCCGGCCGAGATCGTTGGTCAGGCAGCTGTTGACGAAGCCGGCGGCGCCGTCGCCGGCAACCATGGCCTTGCCCAGGTGGGAGACGTCGAAGACACCGACATCCTCGCGCACCGCCGCGTGCTCCTTGAGTACGCCGCCGCCCGATGCGGTGTACTCGATCGGCATCTCCCACCCGCCGAAGTCGGCCATCTTGGCGCCCAGAGCCACGTGTTTGTCGTGCAGCGGCGATCTCCTCATGAGACGACGGTAGCGGCAGCGCTCGGTTGAGGCGGGCTAGCATCTCAAGGACAGTTCCTTAGCAGCACGAACGATCGGAGCGCTGGTGACTGACCTGTCCCTGACCGACGCCGACCTCGCCGACCTCACCGCCGACGCGGTGGTGATCGGCCTGCTGAACGGTGACGGGGGTCCGTCGCTGGCGCCCGGGTCGGAGACCGTGGATGCCGCCTTCGGCGGTCGGCTGCTCGAGGCGCTGATCGCCTTGGGTGGCACCGGTGCCGAGGACGAGGTCGTGAAGCTGGCGACCCTCGGTGCGATGAAGACTCCCGTGGTCGCCGCCGTCGGCCTCGGCAATCGCGACGGCGCGGTCACAGACGAGGCGGTACGCCGTGCCGCGGGCGCTGCCAGCCGCGCACTCGGGGGCAGGTCGACGGTTGCGTCCACGCTGGCCATGGTGAACGGAGACCCCTCGGCTGGACTGCTCCAGGCCGCCGGTGAGGGATCACTGCTCGGCGCGTACGAGTTCTCCGTCTACAAGAGCAAGCCGGCGCCGGCCAACCGCCGGGCGCCGAGCGCCGTGCAACTCGTCGTGCCGTCGACCAAGGACCGTGCTCTGAAGGCAAGCGCCAAACGGGCCAGCGCCGTAGCGGAGGCCATCACGCTGTGCCGGGACCTGATCAACACGCCGCCGAACTACCTGTTCCCGGCCGAGTTCGCCGCTCGGGCCGAGCGGGCCGGGATAAAGGCGGGCCTGGACGTGGAGGTGCTCGACGAAAAGGCACTGAAGAAGGGTGGGTACGGCGGGATCCTCGGCGTCGGCATGGGATCCTCACGTCCGCCACGCCTGGTGCGGCTGTCCTATCGCGGGCGGGGCAGCAAGACGAAGGTGGCGCTCGTCGGCAAGGGCATCACGTTCGACACCGGCGGTATCTCCATCAAGCCGGCCCAGTCGATGGAGAACATGAAGAGCGACATGAGCGGGGCGGCGGCCATCGTGTCGACGATGACGCTGATCGCCGCATTGAAGCTGCCCGTGGAAGTCGTGGCGACGATCCCGATGGCCGAGAACATGCCGGGCAGTACGGCGTACCGTCCGGCCGACATCCTGACCTTCCGCAACGGGAAGATGGCAGAGATCCTCAACACCGACGCGGAGGGCCGAGTGGTCCTGGCCGACGCCATCGCGCGGGCCTGCGAGGACTCGCCCGCCTACCTCGTCGAGACGTCCACGCTGACCGGCGCGCAGGTGGTCGCGCTCGGCAACCGCACCGCGGGTGTGATGGGCAGCGACGAGTTCCGGGACCGGGTGGTCGCCGCCGGAGCACGCACCGGCGAGGGGATGTGGGCCATGCCGCTGCCACCCGAGGTGCGCAAGGGACTGGACTCGACGGTGGCCGACTTCGCCAACGTCGGCGACCGCACCGGCGGCATGCTCGCCGGCGGGCACTTCCTGTCCGAGTTCGTCACCGAGGGCGTCCAGTGGGCGCACATCGACATCGCCGGGCCGGCATACAACACCGGCTCGCCCTGGGGCTACACGCTCAAGGGCGGGACCGGCGTTCCGGTTCGGACGTTGCTCGAGGTTCTCGAGGACATCGCCGCCAACGGCTGACCACGCTTTGTTACCTCCTGGCAGGCTGTCTGCGTGGGGGACGACGACTGTAAGGCGTTGCGCGACCAGCTGGTGGACCGACTCTCGAACGCGGGGCGCTTGTGCACTGAGCAGGTCGCGGATGCGTTTCGGACGGTGCCGCGGCACTTGTTCCTTCCCGGCGTGGAGCCGGGAAAGTCCTATGCCGACGAGGCGATCCCGACGAAGTGGCAGCCCGACGGCCGGGCGATCAGTTCCTCCTCGCAGCCGGCGGTCATGGCGGTCATGCTTGAGCAGCTGTGCGTCGAAGCGGGCCAGCGGGTGTTGGAGATCGGCGCCGGCACCGGCTACAACGCCGCGCTGCTTTCCCACCTGGTTGGCGAGGCCGGCGCGGTGACGACGGTCGACATCGACGAGGATCTGGTGGAACAGGCAAGTCGACACCTTGCCAAGCCAGGACAGGAGCGGTTCGTCGCACCCGTGGTCGAGTCCATCGCCGAGGCCTATGTCAACCCAACCGCCTGGCCCCGGGTCGTGATGGACGGCCACGAGATCGTCGGTTTCGTCATGGCTAACTTCGACCCCGACAACGGACTCGAGGCATTCCGGGCCGGCGTCTGGCGGCTCAACGTCGCTGCCGATGCCCAGGGCCGCAGCGCGGGACGCTTCGCCGTCGAGGCTGTCGCAGACGAGGCGCGGCGACGAGGTGTGCAGCGCATCACCGTCCTATGGGAGCGTGGAAAGCGGGCCAGAAGGGTTCTATCTGCGGCTGGGCTTCGTGCCGACCGGACAGCTGTTCGGAGAGACCGTCGGAGCACTCGACCTGTGATTCGATGCAGGTCGCCCATGAAGTCGGCCTTGAGCCAGTCGAGGATGGGCGTCGCTTTCGTCAACGAGTCGAAGCCGCGCTCACGGGCAAGTTGTGTGAACTACCGCGGCGTGAGCCCGGTCTTCTCCTCACTTCTGTCGAGATGGGCCTGGAACGACATCACTTGCATCCTTCTCGGTCCGGTCCCTCACCACCCATCGTGAAGGGCTCAGCGGTGTAGACCGTCCCAGGACCAGTGCGGCATCCGCAGCCCATCGGGCACGTCGTCCGGTGACCGGTGATAGCGGGACATGGTCGTCGTGGTCGCCCAGGCGAAGTAGTCGAGCAGCACTGCCCGTACCGGATCGTGCTCGGGAATTGCGACGTCCGTCATCGCCTGGTCAAAGCAAGCGATCGCCCGTCGATCCATCTCCTCATGCGGTCCGTTGCCACTATGGATCCGCACCACCGAGGTCTCGTCGCCATAGGTGCCGGAATAGGTCGTCGGCCCACCGAGTGCCTCGGCCCAATAGGCGGCGAGCCGCTCCCTGTGCCTTTGGTGGAAACCGTGGCTGAACGCGTGGCTGACCACCTCGTCTGCCATCACTCGGGCGTGCCAGGCACTGGCCAGACGGAGAAGGCCCTCGTCGCCACCCGCAGCCTCGAACAGGGTCTGCATGTCCCAAGAATGTCAGCAGTCGGTGTCGTCGGCGAGGGACACAGGCAGTTGACCTGCAAAGAACCATCGCTGACCAGCTCGGGCGTAGAAGGTGTACTCATCGGCCGCCGTCCCGGCGGCCGCCCGCTTTGCCGCCGTCGGCGCAGGGCGCCCGACCAGGCCCGTCGAGGCGGGACGCCCGGATAACCGCTCAGTCGTCGACGGGGTACGAGCTACTTCCGGGCCATTCCTGGGCACAGAGGGCATCGGCATCGCCAATGGGCAGTCTTGGGTCCACTGGGTCGACGTGGACGATGCCGGCGACGTCGGTGATTCCGTCGGCGCGGTTCGGGTTGCCGAGGACGACACAGATGACGGTAGAACCCGGGTTGGCCTTGGCCTCGCTGAGGGCGATCCCGAGCTGTTCGTCTATAGACGGCACTGCGTCGCTGTCGGGCAGTGGGTTCGGGGGTGGAGCAGCGTTCAAGCGGAGCCACCGGGTGAGCTCGACGAGGGTGTCGATGTCCCCGAGCTCGTCGGCGAACGGTCCGGCAGATACCGTCCGCAGGCCGTCCATGGCCGACACCAGGGCGTTGTCGACTTCGGTCCAGATGGCGTCGCGGTTGAGGGGGATGTACTGACCCGCGAAGTCGTCGCGCTCGTGCAGCAACACCACCACAGGCCCGCCCGGGTCAGCACCGAATATGCCAGGGAGGCCCTGATAGATCTGCACCCGCACTGACGGTGACACGTCGGTTCCGTCGATCAGTTCATCCCACAACGAGGACACCATTGACGGGCGCAGCCCCCGTGCCCGGCTCGAAGCTGGTGAAGCGACCGAGGACCACCGACGTCGCAGCTCGAGCCGCCAGGGCGAGCGAGTCGTACGTGTAGGCGTCCTCGGCTCCCTCCATCGAAGAGAGATAGGTCCACACCAGATCCGAGGGGGGCGCGGTGTCGATGGGTCCCGTCGTCTGCTGCACAGGGGTGTCATCGCCCCACGTGACCGGCAAGGCCAAGGCAGCCATGACGAGAATCGCCACGGCGGAAACAGTCGCAACGCCCATCGCGGTCATCTGCCGCCGGCGGGCGCGGTGCCGCAGCAGGGCTCGCTCGAACAGGTGGGTGTCGATCGGGGGCACCGTCCGCGCCTGCTCGGCCAGATAACTGCGCAGCTGCTCCTCGACGGACATGTCAGGGTCGACGAGTTCCTGGGCCGACCGCCGTCGACGCCAGCTCGCCGCGGTGGTCACCAACACCCGGCGCGCATACGCAGCCGCGTTGTCCGGGTCGCGCAGGGTCGGCCACCGCTGATACGTCTTCAGTAGGGCTGTCTGGACCAGATCCTCAGCGTGCCCGTGATCTTGCGTGAGAAGGGTGGCCAGTCGCAGCAGGGCATGAGACCCGCCCGCGACGAAGCGATCGAACGCCGCATCGTGCGGACGGGCCATATCGCCCCCTCCGAGCTGTCCCCTCATAGACGCCTGAGGCCAGCCGGAACCAACGCCACCGTCACCAAACCGTGACAACATGAGCCTGAGCAGCGCCGGGCGACTCGCTCACTGGCCGACGCGTCCAGCGTCAACCCAAAGATGTCAGCGGATCAGGACGGGCGGTTGATGTCCGGTACGCCGGTGTCGCCGGCCTCCTTGCGCTTGCGGGTCCACTCGCGCATCTTCTCGGGATAGCCGACCGCCTCGACGTCGTACACCGGAATACCCAGCTGTTTGCCGAACTTGCGGACCGTCTCGGCGTTGGGCACCCGGCGGCGGGTCCACTCGCCGTCGGCGGCTACGAGTACGACGGTCATCTCGGTGACGGCGGTCTTCGGCTCGATGAAGGCCTCGACCCCCTGCCGCGACTTGGCAAACTGCAGCAGATGGGCGCCGGGCCCTTCGCCCTGACCGCCTCGGCCCTTCTTGCGTCCGAACAGTCGCACTGATCCTCCTCATGTCCGCGGGAGGAAGGTTACGCCCGGCCAGGCGGTTCCGGTGAAGGCCCGCCGCGACTGCGTGCTACTGGCGCTGGTGACAAGATGACCGAAGCTATCGACATATCAGGAGATTTCGTGACCGACCCCAACGACGCCACCGACACCGCTGACCTCGTCATCCTCGGTGGCGGGTCGGGAGGGTACGCCGCAGCGCTGCGTGCCGCCGAGTTGAACCTGTCCGTCGTCATGATCGAGCGGGACAAGCTGGGCGGCACCTGCCTGCACCGCGGATGCATACCGACCAAGGCGCTCCTGCACGCCGCCGAAGTCGCCGACTCCGCCCGCGAGGGTGAGCAGTTCGGCGTCAAGACGAGCCTGCACGGCATCGACATGACCGGCGTGAACTCTTACAAGGACGGCGTCACCGCCCGCCTCTACAAGGGGCTGCAGGGCCTGGTGAAGAGCCGCAAGATCCGGTACGTCGAAGGCGACGGGAAACTCGTCTCGCCGACAGCCGTCGAGGTGAACGGCCAGCGGTACGAGGGCCGGCACGTGCTGCTTGCGACCGGCTCCTACGCCCGGACGCTGCCCGGCTTGGAGATCGACGGGCAGCGGATCATCACCAGTGACCACGCGCTGCGAATGGAGCGGGTACCCGAGTCGGTGGTGATACTCGGCGGCGGGGTCATCGGCTGCGAGTTCGCCAGCGTCTGGAGGTCCTTCGGCGCCGACGTGACGATCGTCGAGGCGCTGCCGCACCTGGTGCCGCTGGAGGAGGAGTCCTCGTCGAAGCTGCTCGAGCGCGCCTTCCGCAAGCGCGGCATCAAGTACGAGGTCGGCGTCAAGTTCACCGGCGCCGAGCACAGCGAGCGCGGAGTAACGGTCAGCCTGGAGAGCGGCAAGACTATAGAAGCCGAACTGCTGCTGGTCGCGGTCGGGCGGGGGCCGACGTCGGCAAACCTCGGGTACGAGGAGGCCGGCGTCGCCATGGACCGCGGGTTCGTGCTCGCCGACGAGTACTGCCAGACGAACGTCCCGACCATCTCCGCCGTCGGCGACCTGATCCCCACCCCACAGCTGGCGCACGTCGGTTTCGCCGAGGGCATCCTGGTCGCCGAGCGGCTGGCCGGGTTGCCGGTCGTGCCCATCGACTACTTCGGCGTGCCGCGGATCACCTACTCCGAGCCGGAGGTGGCCTCGGTCGGGCTCACGACCGCTCAGGCGAGGGAAGCCGGCCACGATGTCGTCGAGCTGACGTACGACCTGGCCGGTAACGGCAAGAGCCAGATCCTCAAGACGGCCGGGTCGGTCAAGCTGATCGCGGCCAAGGACGGCCCGGTGCTCGGCGTCCACATGGTCGGGAGCCGAGTCGGCGAGCTGATCGCCGAGGCGCAGCTGATCTACAACTGGGAAGCACTGCCGAGCGAGGTCGCCCAGCTGATCCACCCGCACCCGACGATGTCCGAAGCGGTCGGCGAGGCCCACCTCGCGCTGGCCGGCAAGCCGCTGCACTCTCACGGCTAGCTCACCTCTCCCACGATAAGGAGCCGCACGCCCATGCCGGTCTCAGTCACGATGCCCGCCCTCGGGGAGAGCGTCACGGAGGGCACAGTCACCCGCTGGCTGAAGCAGGAGGGCGAGCAAGTCCAAGCCGACGAACCACTGCTGGAGGTGTCCACCGACAAGGTCGACACCGAGATCCCGTCGCCGGCTTCTGGAGTCTTGACCCGGATCGTGGTGAGCGAGGACGAGACGGTCGACGTAGGTACCGAACTGGCGGTGATCGGCGACGCCGACGGCGGCGGGGCCGACGGCGGCGATGGCGACTCCGAGAGCGGCGGGGGCGACCCGGATAGCGGCGGCGGCGCCGGTGATGCCGAGGAGCCCGACACTGCTTCGCAGGCCGACGACGGCATGGACGGTGACGCCGCAGACAAAGCGGTCGAGTCAGCGGCCAGTGCAGAGCAGGCGGACCAGCCGAGCGAGCCCGCACCGGCCTCTGCCGGGTCAGCCGAATCCGCATCGGGCTCGGCTGGCTCGCAGTCCGGCGGATCGGCGGCAGCTGGCGCCGGATCAGGGGGCGCCGGATCAGGGGGCTCCGGATCCGGGGGCTCCGGATCTGGCGGCTCCGGTACAGCGGTCACCATGCCCGCGCTGGGGGAGAGCGTCACCGAGGGCACCGTGACGCGGTGGCTGAAGAACGTCGGTGACGACGTGGCCGCCGACGAGCCGCTGCTCGAGGTGTCCACGGACAAGGTGGACACCGAGATCCCCTCGCCGGTGGCGGGGACGCTCCTGGAGATCAACGTCAACGAGGACGAGACAGTCGAGGTCGGCGCCCAGCTGGCGACCATCGGCACCCCCTCGTCAGCCGGCGGCGACTCCGCTGGCGGGGAGCCTCCGCCCGCGGAGTCAGGAGCCGAGCAGTCTGGGGAACCGGACTCGGTGGACGAGCAGCCGCAAGCCGCGGAACCCGAAGCCAAGCAACCCCAAACCGAGGAGGCTCAGTCCGAGCAACCCCAGGCGGAGCACGTCCAAACCGACCGGCCCGCAGCCGAACAACGGCCCGCGGGTGACGCCGTACCGGCACCGAAGCCCGCCGGCCAGCCGGCCGGTGCGCCCGGCGACGCCAGCGGGTCGGCCGCCTACGTCACCCCGCTCGTGCGCAAGCTCGCCGCCGAGCACAACGTCGACCTGTCGACGGTGCACGGCACCGGCGTCGGGGGGCGGATCCGCAAGCAGGACGTCCTAGAGGCGGCCAAGCCGGCCGAGCAACCGGCGGCGCAGACATCCGAGCCGGTGACCACTGGTACGGCGCGGGCGACCGCCGCGGATCCGGCGGCGCTGGCGTTGCGGGGCAAGACCGAGAAGCTGTCGCGACTGCGTACCGTCATCGCCAAGCGAATGGTCGAGTCGCTGCAGATCAGCGCCCAGCTCACCACTGTCGTCGAGGTCGACATCACCGAGATCGCCCGGCTGCGCGGGCGGGTCAAGGGCGACTTCGAGGCGCGTGAGGGCGTCAAGCTGTCCTTCCTGCCGTTCTTCGCGCTCGCCGCCGTAGAAGCCCTCAAGGTGCACCCCAAGGTCAACTCCTCGGTCGACATGGACGCCGGGACGGTGACCTACCACGACAGCGAGAACCTCGGCGTGGCCGTCGACACCGAGCGTGGCCTGCTGGTGCCCGTCATCCACGACGCCGGTGACCTGAACCTCGGCGGGATCGCCCGCAAGATCGCCGACCTTGCCGACCGCACCCGGCGGAACAAGATCACGCCGGACGAGCTCAGCGGCGGAACGTTCACGCTGACCAACACCGGAAGCCGCGGCGCACTGTTCGACACGCCGATCATCAACCAGCCGCAGAGCGGGATTCTCGGGACCGGGACAGTCGTCAAGCGGCCGGTGGTGATCGACCATCCCGATCTCGGGGAGATCGTGACGGTCCGCTCGATGATCTACCTCGCGCTGTCCTACGACCACCGGATCGTCGACGGAGCGGACGCGGCCCGCTTCCTGGTCAGCATGAAGCAGCGACTGGAGGCCGGGGACTTCGAGTCGGCGCTGGGCCTGTGAAGGTTGCCCTCACTGGAGCGTCCGGGCTGATCGGATCGGCGTTGATGCCCGAACTGCAACGCCGCGGCCATCATGTGGTTCGGCTCGTCCGCAGACCGACCAGGTCGGCTGAGGAGATCCGTTGGGATCCCGCCGAGGGTCGGCTGGAGCCGAGTTCGCTCGCCGATGTCGACGCCGTCGTACACCTGGCCAGCGTCAACGTGGGCGACCGGCGGTGGACGGACAAACAAAAGGCCGCGATTCTTTCCAGCCGCGTCGACGGTACGACGACGGTCAGTACGGCGATGGCTGCGGCCGATCCGCGTCCGCGCGTGCTGCTCTCCGCCTCAGCCGTCGGCCGGTACGGCGCTGGCGGACCCCGGCTCCTCACCGAGCAGGACCCTGCCGGTGACGGGTGGCTGGCCGAGGTGGTGGTCCGCTGGGAGGCGGCCACCACGGCGGCGGAGGACGCCGGCGTACGGGTCGCGCACTTCCGCAGCGGCCTGGTGTGCGCTCCGCGCGGCGGGATCATGGGCCGAGTACTGCCGTTGTTCAAGGTGGGCCTCGGCAGCCGCCTCGGCGGCGGACGGCAGTTCTGGCCGCTGATCTCGCTGGCCGACGAGGTGTCGGCGATCGCGTTCCTGCTGGACAACGACATTCGTGGTCCGGTCAATCTGACCGGACCGGAGCCGGTGACGAACGCGGAGTTCACCGAGACGCTCCGCCGGGTCCTGGGCCGCCCGCCGATCCCGCCCGTGCCCGGAATCGCGCTGCGGCTGGTGATGGGCAGCGAACGCGCCGAGGAGATGATCCTGATCGGGCAGCGGGCCGTTCCGAAAGTGCTGCTGGACCACGGCTTCACGTTCGAGCATCCGACCGCCGAGGCGATCTTGCGTTATGCGGCCAAGCGGTCAGCCTGATCCGGCCAACCGCACGGCGGAGTCGATCCGCCAGCCCGCAGGGGTCAGTTGCAGGGACACCTCGACACGCGCCGCCGCGCGCCCAGTCGCGGCGCTGATGAGTCGCTGGTCGTCGATGACGGCATAGGGCCCAAAGGAGTCTGTGACGACCAGCGTGACGCTGGTGGCGTTGCCGCGGGCGGATTCCACCGAGATCACGTCCGGGTCGAAGCCGTCCACACGCTGTCCCATCGCCGACAGCCGCTCGATTTCAGCCCGGTCAGCAAGCGCCTGCGAGCTGTTGGCCGTGTAGACCCCCGCCAAGCCCTCGACGTCTCCGGCAGCGAACGCGCTAGCCCGCCGGTCGTACAGCGAGTCGAGCAGCACAAGCCAGCCGGCCGCGGCCCCTGGAACGGCGAACTCGTCCACGCCGCCGGGTGTGCTCGCCGGCGTCGACCGGTCCTCGGACGGGGTGAGTACGGCGGACGGCGGCGAGCTGTTGTTGCCCCACTGCAGCCCGAGCACAGCCGCAGCGGCGATGGCGAGGAGCACCGCCGTACCGGCCAGCACGTCACGACGTCGTCGGATGCCCGCGTGGACGGCGCGACGCAACCGGCCCGGCGGTCGTGGCGGCGCGGCGTGCGCCGGACCCTCGGGACGGGGCACCCGCACGGCGTGGGTCAGCGGGCCGGTGACATTCGCGCGGGCCCGCGCGGCCGCGTCGGCGGCGGAGAACCTCACCGGTTCGGGCAGGCAGGCGTGCCGTACGTCGAGGGCGAGTTCGGCCGCTGTGCCACGCAGATGCGGCTGCGCCGAGAGCGCTCTGCACAGCACCTCCACCAGGTCGGCCGGAGCGTCGGGGGCCAGCCGCTGCAGATCGGGAACGTCGCCGGACGCGGCCACCGCGAGGGCGTCGGCAGCGGTCGCCGCGTTCCAGGGCGGGATGCCGGCCAAAGCATGGAAGGCGACCGCCGCCAGGCCGAACACATCGGAGGCCGGCGCCGGAGCCGCACCCCGAGCGACAACGGGATCGACGTACGCGGGTGTGGCCTGTGGATCGGCAGCCTCGCCGAGGACCCGGGCGATACCGAGGTCGGTGAACACCGGGCGGCCTCGCTCGGTGAAGAGGATGTTGCCGGGCGTGACGTCCGCGTGGACGAGTCCCTCGTCGTGGGCATAGGCGAGCGCCGCGGCCAGGGGCGCCACGATCGACACCACCTCGCCGGCGGTCAGCCGGCCGCGGCGAGCCAGCAGCGAGGTAAGGCTCCCGCCCGGCAGGTAGTCGAGGACGAGGACGGGCTCGCCGTGGTCCACGACCACCTCGTGCAGACGCACCAGGTTCGGATGGCTCACCGCCGCCAGCAGCCGCGCCTCCCGCAGCTGCCGCTCACGGTTGTCGGGATGGCTGCCGCGCAGCCACTTGAGCGCGACGTCGTCGCCGCTTCGGCGGTGCGTGGCCCGCCACACCTCACCGGCACCCCCGTAGCCGAGCAGCGCCGCAACCCGATAGTCACCCACGTCTCTGACCACCGGGTCAGGGTAGGAGCAGCCGGCCGTGGCCTGCTTGCGTTATCCACAGGCCGGCCACCCCCGCACCGCGCCGCCCGTCGCGTCCGAGTAGAAGTGAACTATTGCTCACTCTTGCTCGGACGTCGTGGCTGGGTACTGCGACCCTCACGTCCGCATGCGGCGGCCACTCCGGCTCGGACTACGCTTCGCAGGTGCCGCCGGAGACCCGAGTCGAGGTCGTGGTGGTGGGCGCCGGGCTGGCCGGACTGGTCGCCGCGAGGACGCTCACCCGAGCTGGGCTCGAGGTCGCTGTACTCGAGGCGGCCGACCGGATCGGGGGTCGGGTCGCCACCGACGTCGTGGACGGATTCCGGCTCGACCGCGGCTTCCAGGTTCTCAACACCGACTATCCCCGGGTACGCCGGGAGCTGGACATCGGCGCCCTGCAGGTGCAGGCGTTCACCCCCGGAGCCATGGTTCACCTGGACGGGAGAATGCACCGGCTGGCCGACCCGCGACGGCGCCCGCTCGGCGCACTGGACACGCTGTCCGCGCCGATCGGATCGATCGCGGACAAGCTGCGGCTGGCCGCGATGATCGCGGCCGACGCCGTCCTGCCCGTCCCCCAGCTCCTGGCACGTCCGGAGACGAGTGCGTACGACGCGGCCCGGGCCAGCGGGTTGTCGGAGACGATCATCGACCGCTTCGTCCGGCCGTTCCTGTCCGGCGTGCTGCTCGAGGACAGCCTGGAGACCTCCAGCCGGTTCGTCGACCTGGTCTGGCGATCGTTCGCCCGCGGCGCCGTGGGCGTTCCGGCGTACGGGATGACTGCCATCCCGCGACAGCTGAGCGCCGGGCTTATCGCGGACGCGCTGCACCTGAACACGACGGTCACGGCTGTGCACCCCGGCGCCGTCGAGACGAACGCCGGATCGATGACCTGCCGCGCTGTCGTCGTGGCGGCGGACCCGGTGACCGCGGCCGCGCTGCTGCCCGCACTCGGCCCACCCGCGGCGATGCGAGCGGTGACCACCTACTACCACGCGACTGCCGAGCCACCGCTGCGCGAGTCGATCCTGGTGCTGGACGGTGAGCGGTCGGGACCGGTGGTCAACTCCCTCGTGCTCACGAACGCCGCCCCGTCGTACAGCGGCGATGGGCGTGCCCTCGTCAGCAGTTCGGTGCTCGGAGCCAGGACTCAAGACGACGACGCCGTACGCCGCCACCTGAGTGTCCTCTATGGACTGTCCACTGGAGACTGGGAGCTGATCGACGCCGTCCAGGTGCGGCAGGCGCTACCTGCGGCACTTCCGCCGCTCGGCAACCTGCGCAAGCCGGTGTCGCTCGGTGACGGGCTCTTCGTCGCCGGCGACCACCGTGACACTCCGTCGATCCAAGGCGCGATGGCCAGCGGTGCCCGCGCCGCCCGCGCGGTCCTCCGCGAGTTACACCACTGAGAACATCGTGGCAGCAGACGTGTCACCTACCGAGGATTTCGAGGCCTTCCGGCCGTTGCTGTTCGGCGTGGCATATCGGATGCTGGGCTCGGCCAGCGACGCCGAGGACGCCGTCCAGGAGACGTGGCTTCGGTGGCACGGTGCGACGGGCATCGAGGCACCGCAGGCATGGCTCATCCGCGTGGTCACCAACATCTGCCTGGACCAGTTGCGTTCGGCTCGCGTCCGCCGGGAGGAGTACGTCGGACCCTGGCTGCCTGAGCCCGTCCTGACCGGCGAGAGCGTCGACGATCCGCTCGCGGCGGTGCAACGCCGTGAACTGCTCTCCCTTGGCGCTCTTCGCGTCCTCGAAAGATTGTCGCCGCGCGAGCGCGCCGCACTCGTTCTGCACGAGGGACTCGGGCTGTCGCACGCCGAGGTGGCCACCGCCCTCGGTGCGACGGAGGCGGCGAGCCGGCAGTTGCTCGCCCGGGCACGGCGGCGGCTGCCCGCGGATCTGCGGGCACCTGGTGGTCGTCGCGCTGATCCGACCGAACACCGTCGGCTGACCGAGGCCATGGTGGCCGCATTCGACAGCGGGGACCTCACACCGCTGCTCGCACTGCTGCACGAGGACATCCAGCTCGTCAGCGACGGCGGGGGGCAGGTTCGGGCGGCGCTGCGTCCGATCCAGGGCGCCGGCAAGGTACTGCGATTCCTGGCCGGTCTGCATGAACGCGAGGGCGCCCGGCTGGCGATGTCCGCCGTCGAAGTGAACGGCCTCCCGGGACTGCTCGTCACCGAAGCCGGCGTGCCGGTTGCGGTCGTGACGCAGCAGCTGTCAACCGGACGCGCCACCGAGCTGCTGTTCGTCGTGGCCCCGGGCAAGCTGGCCGCGGTACGTCGGCAACGCGGGCTGTGAGGCAGCTCACCGTCACGTTCGTTGCCCACGTCCCGTCCTCATGGTGACCGTTACCGAGGAGGTTGGAATGGCCCGAATCCCGTTGAACGTCGAAAGCACCGGCTGGCTCGGCCGGGTTGCTGCCGGAGTCTCCCGCCGCCGGTACGGCGCAGTGCTCGAACCACTTGCTGCGGCCGCCCACCAGCCGTGGGTGCTCTGGGCGAACATTCGAAACGAACTCGTCGTCGAGCGCCGCTGGCGCAGCCTCGATCCGGGGCTGCGCGATCTCGCGGTCGTTGCCTCCGCGGCTCGTCTCGGCTGCGCCTGGTGCATGGACTTCGGCTACTGGAAGGCGCACAGCGACGGCACCCTCACTGAGTCGAAACTGGAGGCAATCCCGGAGTGGCGCGACTCCGACCTGTTCACCGAGCGGGAACGCCAGGTTCTGGCGTACGCCGAGGCGATGACCGACACCCCCATCGGCGTGACCGACGAGCAGGTCGAGCAACTCCGGCAGTCACTCGGCGACGCGCGGCTCGTCGAGCTGACGGCGTACATCGCCCTGGAGTCGCAGCGCAGCCGTTTCAACTCCGCATTGGGATTGTCGGGACAAGGATTCCGAGACCGCTGCGAGCTGCTTCCGGCGTAGGGTTGCGCCGTGCCCGAGTTGGTGTTTGTTCGAGCCGGGACGGTTCCCTACGAGCAGGCGTGGACCGAGCAGCGACGTATGCACGCCGCCGTCGTTGCCGGCGAAGAACCCGACACCGTGCTGCTGCTGGAGCATCCGCCGGTCTACACCGCTGGACGGCGTACGACGAAGCTCGAGCGCCCGCGCGACGGCACTGCGGTCATCGACGTCGATCGGGGCGGGAGAATCACCTGGCACGGGCCGGGGCAGCTCACCGGCTACCCCATCGTCGCGTTGTCCGACCCGGTCGACGTGGTGGCACATGTGCGGTGGCTCGAGGATGCGCTGATCGGGGTCTGCGCCGACTTTGGCCTCGCAACGGGACGGATCGAAGGCCGTAGCGGAGTGTGGGTGCCTGCTGACGACCGCGGACCCGACCGCAAGGTCGCCGCGATCGGCATCCGGTTAGCGCACGGCGTGACCATGCACGGGTTCGGCCTCAACTGCGATCCTGACCTCAGCTGGTTCGACCGGATCGTGCCGTGTGGCATCAGCGACGCCGAGGTCACCTCGATCAGCCGGGAACTCGGCCGCGGCGTCGGCGTACCGGATGTCCTGGACTCGGTGGAGACTCACCTGCGCCGGACGCTGGTCCTTGCCGGGGTGCCCGCGTGACCGAGGGCCAGAACGTCATCGGCGGACCGCTCGAGCCGTGCGGCGCCGATCCCGTGACCGGTTTCTACCGGGACGGGTGCTGCAACACCGGTCCCGAGGACGTCGGCAACCACACGGTCTGTGCGGTCGTCACGGCGGAGTTCCTCGCTCATCAAAAGGCGGTGGGCAACGACCTGTCGACCCCGATGCCCCGCTACGGCTTCGCCGGGCTGCATCCCGGCGATCGATGGTGCGTCTGCGCGGCCCGATGGCGGCAGGCGTACGACGACGGCGCGGCCGCGCCGGTGGTGCTGGCGGCGACGCACGAACGGGCGCTCGAGGCGGTCGCACTCGACATGCTCCGCGATCACGCGGTCGACGTACCGGCCGACCCCGGCGCATTGGGCTGATCCCGAGGTAAGGCGACGCACAGGGACCGCGGTGGGCATCGCCGCGATCATGACGATCAGTGGTCCGATTTGTACCGTTATGCCCTAATCAGAGTGTCCCGATCGTCATGATCGTCGGGCTGTAGGGGTGCGCGCTGATCCGGTGAGTCTGGGAGCGTGCGGAGCGTGGCTCGAATCGAGGTGTATCTGGAGGTCGGCTCCAAGCGAGCGTTCGCCGGTGCCCTGGACTGGCCGGGATGGGCGCGCAGCGGCAAGACCGAGCAGGAAGCCCTGGGCCGGCTCACCGAATACGGCCCGCGCTACGCGGTGGTTCCCGAGCAGGCTGGGCTGCGGTTGCCCGCGACGTACGACTTCGAGGTCGTCGAACGCCTGCCCGGGTCGTCCACCACCGACTTCGGGGCTCCCGACGCCATCGCCTCGGCCGACCACCAGAAGCTGACCGCCGCGCAGGCGGGCCGGCTGGCCGATCTCGTCGAAGCCTGCTGGGCGACCCTCGACCGGGCCGCGGAATCACCGCCGGAACTTCGCAAGGGCCCGCGCGGAGGAGGGCGGGACCGGGACAAGATGGTGCAGCACGTCGTCAGCTCGGAGGCGTCGTACGCACGGCAAATCGACATCCGCCACCGCGAGCCGGCCTTTAACGACCACGATGCCGTGGCAGCACTGCGGCGGGACATCTCCGCTGCGCTGCGGGCGGCGCGAGATGCGACGCCGGCCCGGCCCAACGGCTGGCCGCCGCGCTACGCCGCCCGCCGGATCGCGTGGCACGTCCTCGATCACGCCTGGGAGATGGAGGACAAGCGCCACCCGGCGTGACGGCTAGGCCACCACGAAGTTGATCAACCGGCCAGGTACGGCGATCACCTTGCGCACAGTGCCCCCGTCCAGGTAAGCGGCCACCCGGTCCTCGGCCAGCGCCGCCGCCTCCATCGCTGCCGCGTCGGCGTCTGAGGCGACCACGACCGTGGCCCGGACCTTGCCGTTGACTTGCACCGGGATCTCGATCGTGTCATCGACCAGGTAGGCCGGATCGGCCACCGGGAACGCCTCCCAGGTCAGCGACTCCGGATGCCCCAGCTTCGCCCACAACTCCTCCGCCGCATGTGGAGCCAGCGGCGCCAGCATCAGCACCAGTGATTCGGCGACCGCGACCGGGACGCCACCGTCGGCGTACGCCGTCGTCAGGTGATTGGTCAGTTCCGTCACCTTGGCGATGGCGATGTTGAACCGCAGCGTCTCCATTCCGTCGCGCACAGCGGCGATCGTGCGGTGCAGCACCCGCAGTGTCTCGTCCGGAACCTCGGCGGCGACCGTCCGCAGCTCGCCGGTGTGCTCGTCGACCACGACCCGCCAGATCCGCTGCAGCAGCCGCATCGACCCGACCACCGCCTTGGTCTCCCACGGGCGCGACTGGTCCATCGGACCGGTGAACATCTCGTACAGCCGCAGGGTGTCCGCGCCGTAGTCGGCGTACATCTCGTCTGGGGTCACCGAGTTCTTCAGGCTCTTGCCCATCTTCCCGTGCTCCCGGCGTACCTCCTCGTCGCCGAAGAAGAACCGGCCGTCGCGCGGCTCCACCTTGGCGGCCTCGACGTACACACCGCGACTGTCCACGTAGGCGTCGGCCAGCACATAGCCCTGGTTGAACAGCCGCCGGAACGGTTCCTCGCTCGACACGTGGCCCAGGTCGAACAGCACCTTGTGCCAGAACCGCGCGTACAGCAGGTGCAGCACGGCGTGCTCTACCCCGCCGATGTACAGATCCACGCCGCCGGTGTCCCCCGGACGGGCCGGGTCAGGCCCCATCCAGTACCGCTCGATGTCTTTGTCCACTAAGGACTGATCGTTCGTCGGGTCCAGATACCGCAGCTCGTACCAGCAGGAGCCGGCCCATTGCGGCATCGTGTTCAGGTCGCGGCGGTACTCTTGCTCACCCTCCCCCAGGTCCAGCCGCACCGTGGTCCAGTCGGTGATGCGCCCCAGCGGCGGCTCCGGCTCGGAGTTCTCATCGTCGGAGGTCTTCGGCGTGAAGTCCTCGATGTCGGGCAGCACGACAGGCAGCAGCTGCTCCGGCAATGGCTGTGGCAGGCCGTCGGCGCCGTACACGATCGGGAACGGCTCGCCCCAGTACCGCTGCCGGCTGAACAGCCAGTCCCGCAGCTTGTACGTCACCGCGCCGTCGCCGTGCCCCTGCCGCTCCAGCCAGCCGATCATCGCCGCCTTGGCCTCGGCGACGCCCATCCCGTCCAGGATCAGCGTGTCGTTCGCCGAGTGGATCGCCGGCCCCTCGCCGATGTATGCCTTGGCCGCGAAGTCGATCGGCGGTTGGACGGTACGGACGATCGGCAGGTCGAAGGTCTCGGCGAAGTCCCAGTCCCGCTGGTCCTGCCCGGGGACCGCCATGATCGCACCGGTGCCGTAGCCCATCAGCACGTAGTCGGCGGTGAACACCGGAATCCGTTCGTTCGTCGCTGGATTCACCGCATACGAGCCGACAAAAACTCCGGTCTTGGTCTTGGCCTCGACCTGGCGGTCCATCTCCGAGCGCTGTGAGGCCTGCTTCTGATATGTCGCAACCGCTTCGGTCGGTGTCGGGCCGCCGGCTGTCCACGCCGCAGCAGCATCGCCTGGCCAGGCGACCGCCGTCAGCACGTCGACCAATGGGTGCTCAGGCGCCAGCACCATGTACGTCGCCCCGAACAGCGTGTCCGGGCGGGTCGTGAAAACCTCGATTCCCAGCCCGCGCTCGGTCGGGAACACGATGGACGCACCGGTGGAGCGCCCGATCCAGTTGCGCTGCATCAGCTTGATGGAATCCGACCAGTCCAGCCGCTCCAGGTCTGCCAACAGCCGGTCGGCGTACGCCGTGATCCGCATCTTCCACTGCTTCAGCGGGCGCCGGTAGACCGGAAAGTTGCCCCGGTCGCTGCGGCCGTCGGCCGTGACCTCCTCATTGGCCAAAACGGTGCCCAGTCCCGGACACCAGTTCACCGGGGCCTCGCTGACGTAGGCCAGCCGGTGGTTGTTGACCACCTCTCGACGCTCCACAGTGGACAGCTCCGCCCACGGCCGGCCGAACGGGTTCGTCCCCTCGCCGGGCTCGCGGAATCCGGCGTCCAGTTCGGTGATCAGCTCGTCGATGGGGCGTCCGCGCTGGGTGTCGGAGTCGAACCAGGAGTTGAAGATCTGCAGGAAGATCCACTGGGTCCAGCGGTAGTAGCTGACGTCCGCCGTCGACACCGAGCGGCGCGGGTCGTGACCCAGGCCCAGCCGCCGCAGTTGCCTGCGGTAGTTGACGATGTTCGCCTCGGTCGTCACCCGAGGGTGCCGGCCAGTCTCGACGGCGTACTGCTCGGCCGGCAGCCCAAAGGCGTCGAAACCCATGGCGTGCAACACATGGTGGCCGTTCATCCGCTGGTAGCGCGCGAAGACGTCCGTGCCGATGAACCCCAGCGGATGACCGACGTGCAGTCCGGCCCCCGACGGATACGGGAACATGTCGTTGACGTACAGCTTTGGCCGACCCGCGACACGGTCGAAACCCTCGGACAGCCGGCCCACCGGATTCGGGGTGTGAAACGTCCCGTCGGCCTCCCACCGGTCCTGCCAGGCCAGCTCGATCCGCCGTGCCATCCCTGCGGTATATCGGTACGGCGGGATATCTGCGTGCTCAGTCATCTCGCTCCTCCTGCTAGCCGTCCGGACATGAAAAGACCCCTCACGCAGGAGGGGTCGCCGTGCCGGAGTGACGCGTTACCGGCACGGCCGGCTAAGAAGCAGCACGAACCGCGACATGAACACAGCCTACCGCCGACGTCATCCCAGTTGCGGCATGACTTCCGCGGCGACGAGCTCGATCTGGTCGAGATCGGTGAGATCGAGCAGCTGCAGATAGACCCGCTGCGAGCCCACCGCGGCGAAGCGGCCCAGGATGTCGACGCATTCGGCCGGCGTACCGGCGACGCCGCCCTCCCGCAGTTCGGCCGGTTCGCGGCCGATCTTCTCCGCACGGGCCCGAACCTCTGCCTCGTCGCGTCCGCAGCAGACGACGAGCGCGTTGGACAACCGCAGCGTTGCCGGGTCGCGGCCGTTCTCGTCACACGCGGCACGGACCCGCTCGAAGAGCACCCGGCTCTCGTCCGGGCCGCCGAAGTTGGCGTTGAACTCGGTGGCGAAGCTGGCCGCCAGCTGCGGCGTACGCCGCTTGCCACTGCCTCCGACGATGATCGGCGGATGCGGGCGCTGCACCGGCTTTGGCAGTCCCGGAGAGTCGCTGACCCGGTAGTGCTTCCCGGCGAACGAATAGCGTTCGCCGACCGGCGTCTCCCAGAGGCCGGTGATCAGCTCCAGCTGTTCGGCGTACCGGTCGAAACGCTCGCCGAGTGACGGAAAATCGATGCCGTACGCCGCATGCTCGGCCTCGAACCATCCAGCTCCCAGACCCAACTCCACCCTGCCGTCGCTCATCTGGTCCACCTGAGCAACCTGGATCGCCAGTACGCCGGGCCACCGGAACGTCCCGGGGCTTACCAACGTCCCGAGCCGGATCCGGCTGGTGTCGCGTGCCAGCCCGGCCAGTGACGTCCAGGCGTCGCTGGGGCCCGGGAGTCCGTCGCCGCCCATCGCCAGGTAGTGGTCGGACCGGAAGAAGCCGTCGTAGCCGGCATCCTCGGCGGCGCTGGCGACGGTGAGCAGGTCGTCGTAGGTCGCGCCCTGCTGGGGCTCGGTGAACAGCCGAAGATCCATGGGTTAACGCTAGTCCGGACGTCCGACCGCGCTCGCCTTGGTCATCGCCGGGGGTACAGGGCAGGATGGTGCGACGTCGAGCAGAGGAGTAATCACGGTGTTGGGCATCCGCAAGAAGACCCGGAGCCGGGTCATCGGTGACGAGTTCGGCGAGGGTCTCGCGCACCTTCGGGTCGCAGTCGGTGAAGCGGCCGCGGGCGCCACCGAGGCGATCGCTCCCCGAGTCGAGGCCGTTCGCGACGCGCTGGCACCCCGGGTCGAGGCAGCGCGCGACGCGCTGGGCCCCCGCGTGGACAGCGCAAGGGAAGCCGCTGTCAGCGCCGCCGCCGGGGCGCGCGAAGCCGTTACGCCGCAGTGGGACAAGGCGGTGGCAACTGCGGGGTCCGCCGCCGCCACCGTCGAGGCCCGCGGACGCCGGGCACGAAAGCAGGCCAAGGCCAGGGCAGCTGATCTGCGCAAACGGACCAGGTCGAACGCCGACGACGTACGCAAACAAGCCAGGGGCACCGCCTCGGACCTGCGCGCGCAGGCGGAGTCGGCGGTCGCGGGCACCCGGCAGCAGGCGGTGTCGACAGCGAAGGACGTTCGCAAGAGCGCCAAGTCCACCGTCAAGGATGTCCGCAAGCAGGCCAAGTCCACCGCCAAGGACAACCGGAAGCAAGCCCGGCAGCTCGGTCGCAAGGCCAGCCGACGCGCAGACGCAGCCGTGGCCCGGGCACGGGGAGAGCAGAAGTCCCGGCGCTGGCCGTGGCTGCTGGTCGCCCTCGGCCTCGGTGCCGTCGTCGCTGCGTTGGCCCGGCGACGCTCGGACTCGCGGCCGACCACGCCCATCGTGACGAACCCACCGCCACCTCCCCCGGTCACAGCGTCCACGACCGCCGGGCCGGCCGGTACGACGGCGCCGACCCAGCCGGGCACGGACCTCGACGGCAAGGACCCCAACGGCACGATCGCCGGTGGCACGGACCCCGACGGCCTGGGCACGGACGGCCTGGACACGGACGGCCTGGGCACGGACGGCCTGGACACGGACGGGCGGGCCGGCCACAGCCAGCAGTAGGCCGGCTGGCGCGCGGCCGACCCGGACCGGCCGCGCGCGTAGGGTTGTCTCCGTGACTGCTGTTCAGCCTGACGGCCGCCGGATGCTGCGGCTGGAGGTGCGCAACGCGCGGACCCCGATCGAGCGAAAGCCGGCATGGATAAAGACTCGCCTCCGGACCGGCCCGGAGTTCACCGCGCTGAAGTCGCTGGTCGCCCGCGAGGGACTGCACACCGTCTGTGAGGCGGCCGGCTGCCCCAACATCTACGAATGCTGGGAGGACCGCGAGGCGACATTCCTGATCGGCGGGGACCAGTGCACGCGACGATGTGACTTCTGCCAGATCGACACCGGCAAGCCGGCCGACCTGGATCGGGACGAGCCGCGACGGGTCGCTGCGTCCATCGCCACGATGGGGCTGAGGTACGCGACCGTGACCGGCGTTGCCCGCGACGACCTGCCCGACGGAGGGGCCTGGCTGTACGCCGAGACGGTGCGCCAGATCCACGCCCAGCTCCCCGGCTGCGGCGTCGAACTGCTCATCCCGGACTTCAACGCCGATCCGGGCCAGCTCGCCGAGGTCTTCGGTTCGGCGCCGGAAGTGCTCGCACACAACGTCGAGACTGTGCCCCGCATCTTCAAGCGGATCCGGCCGGGCTTTCGATATCAACGCTCGCTGGAGGTCATCCAGGCCGCCCGCATGCACGGGCTGGTGACGAAGTCCAACCTCATCCTCGGCCTTGGTGAGACTCCCGAAGAGATCGGCCCGGCCATGCAGGACCTGTACGACGCCGGCTGCGAGTTGTTGACCATCACCCAGTACCTCCGGCCGTCCCCGCGGCACCACCCGGTCGAGCGCTGGGTGAAGCCGGAGGAATTCGTGCTGCTGCAGTCCGAAGCGGAGCGGATCGGCTTCGCCGGGGTCATGAGCGGCCCCCTGGTGCGCTCGTCGTACCGCGCCGGGAGGTTGTACCAGCAGGCCGTGGCATCGCGTGCCGCGGACCCTGCGCCCGCCGCCCGGTGCTGACGACGCAGCACCCCATCCGGCGCACGTAAACTCGGCGACATGGCCACGGAGAAAAAGGCGGTTGCGCCCGCGAGCAGAAAGGCCCGTAGGGCGGCGAAAAAGGCGAACAAGCCGCCCCGCGGCACCCGCGTGCGCCAGCTGAAGCAGGCCTACACGATCTCCAAGCGGCACGACCCCAAGCTGCCGTGGGCGATGCTGATCACCGCGATCGTGGTGTTCACGGTGATCGAGGTTCCTGCCATCCTGTTCTGGAACCCGTGGATCTTCCTCCCGTTGGCCCTCGTCGCGGCCCTGCTCGGAGCCATGATCGTCTTTAGCCGCCGGGCGCAGCGGGCGGCGTTCGGACAGGTCGAGGGCCAAGCCGGGGCAGCCGCGTGGGTGCTGCAAGGGATGCGCGGAGACTGGCGGGTCACCACCGCCGTCGCAGGCAACTCGCAGCTCGACGCCGTACACCGGGTACTCGGTCGTCCTGGCGTCATGCTGATCGCCGAGGGTGTGCCGCAGCGGGTCAAGGGGCTGCTGGCCCAGGAGAAGAAGAAGGTCGCCCGCGTGGTCGGCAGCGTCCCGATCTACGACATCGTGGTCGGGGAAGAGGAGGGGCAGGTGCCCCTTAAGAAGCTCGGCTCGCACGTCATGAAGCTGCCGCGCAACATCACCGCGGGGCAGGTCAACACACTGGAGAAGCGGTTGGCCGCGCTCGGCGGTGTGCGGATGCCGATCCCCCAGGGTCCAATGCCCAAGGGCGCGAATCTCAGCGTCAGTCAGCGCACGCTGCGCCGCCGGTAGCCGGTGCGTAACGCGGGCGAAACAGTCCAGACACTGCCGGGCAACGCGCCGGACCTACCGTCCGGCTAACCACGACAACCGGTACCGGAGGACGCATGTTCGCAAGCCCCGACGACGTCATCGCCTATGTCAAGGACAACGATGTCCGGTACATCGACGTACGGTTCTGTGACCTCCCCGGCGTGATGCAGCACTTCACCATCCCGGCCGCGGGTGCGATCGAAGATCTGTTCGCTGAGGGACTCGCCTTCGACGGATCGTCGATCCGCGGGTTCCAGATGATCCACGAGTCGGACATGCTCCTGCTGCCTGACTACTCGACGGCCGTGGTGGACCCCTTCCGCGTGGAGAAGACACTCAACATCAACTTCTTCATCCACGACCCGTTCACCCGCGAGGCCTACAGCCGGGACCCGCGCAACGTCGCGAAAAAGGCCGAGGCGTACCTCGCCACCAGCGGCATTGCCGACACCGCATACTTCGGGCCCGAGGCGGAGTTCTACATCTTCGACTCCGTGCGCCATGACACGACTATCAACTCCGGCTACTACCACATCGACTCGATCTCCGGCTCCTGGA
>Ga0136617_10001032_pt1 | contig 24377 bp, 23 predicted proteins | sample AntDrymUQ3222106_2_FD_129672 | JGI IMG/M metagenome (GOLD analysis project Ga0136617, IMG submission 129672) | Polar desert sand microbial communities from Dry Valleys, Antarctica - metaG UQ322 (21.06) | ecosystem: Environmental > Terrestrial > Soil > Desert | place: Antarctica: Dry Valley...
CGTGATCATGACCTCGAACGTGCGCTCCGCCGAGGCGATGCGCGACCACTTCCGGCCGGAGTTCCTGAACCGGATCGACGAGATCGTCGAGTTCCGGGCGCTGACACGCGAGCAGCTCGGCGCGATCGTCGAGCTCCAGCTGGCGCGGCTGCGCGCGCGGCTCGCGGAGCGCCGGCTCGGGCTCGAGCTGACCGACGAGGCCAAGGCGGCAGTCGCTGAGGCCGGGTGGGATCCCACCTACGGCGCGCGGCCGCTCAAGCGGGCGCTGCAGCGGCTCGTCGAGAACCCGCTCGCCTTGCGGCTCCTGGAAGGCGAGTTCCGGGAAGGGGACACCGTGCGGGTGGACGCGCGCGACGGCGAGCTCGTGTTCGAGCGGTCGGAGAGTGCCGTAGCCGTGCCCGCCTGACCCGTCTTCCGACCGGGATCGTCAGAGCCAGATTCTCCGGGTTCGCGCCTCGTAGTCCGGTGCCTGCGCACTCGCGACGGCGAGGGCCGCCTGCCCTGCTTCGCTGCGTTGCGTGAAGAGAAGCTCGGTCGGGCCGAGCCAGCGCCGCCAAGCGCGCTGGAACGCCTCGGCACGGTCTTTGCGGCGTCCCAGGTCCGCGGGTACTGCGACCCAGCGCTGCTCGAAGGGTTGGCGCGACGTCAGCACGCGGAAGAGCTCGGCGGGCACTGACCGGCGCCCCGGCACGAGTCGGGAGACCAGGTAGCGCGGAAACGAAGCGGCGTCGACAACGTCGGTGAGCGCCGCCGAGAAGCGACTCGTCTCCGCAGCCGAGGCGGTCTTCAGCCAGACGCGCAGGTAGCCGGAAGCCCGCGGCTCGATCGCCAGCGAGGCGGCAGCCTTCTCCGAGAGCTCCCCGAGCTCGAGATACGCATCCCGCACGGCGTACGCCGCCAGATCAAGGGGAAGCGCGCCCTGAAGCTCGCGCCGGACCCGGGCCACGCGCGAGAGCGCCCAACCGAAGGCCACGGGCACGACGGCAAGCCCGAGGAGCGCGAGCGGCTCTGCAGCGCCGACCGCCGCCAGCGGGCTGATGACCGCAGCCGTTGCGCCGAGCGTGAGCGGCACGCGCTGGACGATCGGGTAGGCCGGCGGACGCTCTGGCAGCTTCGGCATGGTCGTCGGCCGACGAGGACGAACAACGAGCGTCTCGTGCTCCTCACCGACGTAGGGCTCGCCTATCGCCCACCGCTGCCGAGCGTGATCGTGCCCACGCGCGCGACGAACCATTCCGCGGTTGATCTCGACGAAGGTCCTTGCAGGTGGCGGGGCGAACACGCTGAGAGCGGGATGGACGTGCGAGGGTCCGGCCTCGATCACGCCGTCTTCGCTCGGCGCGAAGAGGTGGAGGTGCTTGCGCACGAAGCGCTCGTAGTCGGCGTCCCCGCGTGCGAGCTGGGGCGCGACGCAGACGACGTCCCAGTTGGAGGCGATCTTCTCGGGATTGGCAGGGTCGAGGCGAAGGGAACGCCCGCGCATCTGCGTCACCGACACCGACGTCGTCGCTGCCGTCAGGTCGACGAGACAGTTGACGCAGGGCGCGTCCCACCCCTCGCCGAGCAGGGCGCGCGTTCCGACTAGCACCTTTGTGACACCGGCGGTGAGGATCTCGGTGGCAAGGGCGACCCAGAGCCCTGGCTGCCAGGCCGATCCACTCGCGGCCAAGTGGACGAGACCGGTGTCGTCGGGGTCCGCGCGCCAGTCGCTCAGCGTGTCAGGGCGGCGTTCGCGAAGCGCACCGAGAATGAGCTGGGCGTCGTCGGGCGAGCAGCGGAGCCCGCGGCCGGAGACGAGCAGGGGGCGGAGCGGCGTGGTGCGCCCATCGTCGGCGAGAGCGTGTACCGCCTCCACTGCAGGGCCCGCTTCGGGACGGAGGACACCGACGAGATCCTGGTCTGGAACGGCGGCGGCGCGCTCGGTGTCGGTGAGCACGAGTGCCCTCAACCCCTCCGAGCGCGCCTCGTACTCGCAGTTGACGACCTCGACGAGCGCGATCGACTTGGCGGCTGAGGTGGTCAGCAAGCGGTCGACATCGGATCGACCGCGCCGGATTCCCTGCCGGGTCAGGTTGAAGCCTAGGTCGCGGAGCGCGGCTGCGATCGCCTCGTAGCGGCTGGCGGCCTCTGCCGAGGAGTCGCCCGCCAGCGAGCGCAGTGCATAGTCCTCCAGCAGCACGAGCCAGTCATCGAGGTTCGGTTGCTCGCGGTAACCCTCCCCGTGTGGAGCGCCCTCGGGGCGGCTGAGACCGCCCGAGGTCAGAAAGCGCGCCCCCGCCCGCGCGAGCTCAGGGTGGCGCCGCTGGAAGGCAGCCCACGAAACCCGCGCGTCCTCGCACGGTTCGCGAACCTGCTGGCGCAACCGGGTGATCACCCACGCCGGGAAGCTCATGGGGCCAGGCAGATCGTCATGGAGTGTCGTAACGAGCTCGCGGAAGCGGAGATCGTGCTCGGCAAGCCACTGGGCCTCCGTCTCGAGGGGCTCCGTGAACCAGGCCAGTTCCTGATAGGGGGCCAGGTAGCCCTCGCGGACTACCGCCGGGGTCGGAACCGTGAAATCCGCCGGCCCGAGTAGGCTCTCGTACAGGTTGGCTTCCTCTGTGGTCAGCTCGCCGGGCGGGGTCGCTGTCAGGCCGATCAGGTGGACGTCGCCCAGCTCCTCGACGGCCGTGCGCACCACGTAGCCCCAGAGGGAGGCGAGGTGGTGACACTCGTCCAGGACGATCGTGCGGACGCCGTTCGTGCGAAGCTCGTCGAGTCTCTCCCGCGCACCAGCGGTGAGCAGGTCGCCGAGGTGAAGGTCGCCGTGCTCGGCGCGGGCGATCTCGCGCTTGACCGTCGCGCGGATACGGCCGATTTCGCGCTTGCGTCGTGCGGCGGCTTCTCCCGTCCAGGCCGTCGTCTCGCTCATCGCCTCGTCGATGGTCTGACCGGTCGCTCGCGCTCGCTCGGTGGCCCACCGCCGGGACGCGAGACCGCCGAGCGCGACGTCGGGATCGCCGAGCTGAGCGAGAGCCTGGTACGTCAGGACAGCGATGGGCGCGGACGGGTCTGCCGCTGCGACGCCCGGCTCGTCGGTGAACTGACGCACGGTGCGGAGCCACTGGCTCTGAACGGCGGTGTTCGGGACGAGGACGAGAGCCGGATCGCCGAGACGTCGCACGATCTCGACGCCGAGAAGCGTCTTCCCCGACCCGGGTGGGGCGATGATGTGCGTCCGCCACCGCCCTTTGGCCGAGTCACGGCTGAACGCCTCCAGCGCGAGTTCCTGATAGTGGCGCCAGCGTCCACGAAACGCAAGACCTGCGAGCGCGTTCTCTGCGATCGACATAGCGATGACCGTATCGGCGGAAGGGTTGAAATTCCTGCGGGCGGCGAGTCTTCGAGGCCCCGTGGGGCGACCGCACGGCAAGGGTCCACCGGGGAGGCGGGGATCACTGTGCGAGGTTCGGCGCCGCGGCGGCGGACGGCGTGGCTCCGGACCACGTTCGCGTTGCTGCAGGAGCGTCACTCAAGCGCGTCACCGACAAGGGCGCCCGCGAATGGCATCAGCTGATGTGGTGCAACGAACGGAGTACTACGGCCTTTCATCCGTTCGTGGATCGGACGCGCCGAGGAGATGCGTCAGGCGCGCTCGCCGAACGCCTCCTCGACCCGCCGGCGAAACGACGGTCCGTCCACGGCCGGATAGCGGTAGAGCGCAGGCTCGATCTCCTCGAAGTAGCGCAGAGCCCGTTCCGGCTCGACCAGGCCATGCTCGACCATCGCGCGCACGTCCGCGAGGTCCTGCGCATGAGCGCGCTCCAGCTTCGCCAGAGCCTGCGAGTACGGGTCGTAGTGGTAGAAGGAAAGCCTTCCCTCGCGTGCCGCGAAGAGGCTCCGATCCTCCCATCCCGCGGCCACGGGAACGAAGTCAGCCGGCGACACCAGCTCGACGTTGACCTGAAGCTCGTGCTTGAGGCGCGATACGGCCCGCAAGAGGGCGTCGGTCTCGGGAGCGAAGGCGAGGTCGACATCGACCGTACTCGCGCGCCAACCGAGGAGCACGGCGGTTGTACCGCCCGTGAGGTACGCGGCCCCGTCGGCATCCGCGGCGGCGCCCAGGGCGCGCATGAAGCGATGGATGCGCTCGGCATCGGCTAGCTCGCGCATTCGGCCGCGCGCTCGTAGCTCACCAGCCGGCGCACGAGCGCGTTGTAGCGCGAGTGCGCCGCGTCGGCATCCTCGCGCGCGAGGAGCTCGTACAGCCGGAGTTCCGGCGCGGCTAGGGGTGCGGACACGAGCAGACCCAGATCCGAGAGACGACGGGCGCCGATCGAGACCAGCAGGGCCTCGATCGACTCGACGCCGCGTTCCAGGTCGGCGATCCCAACGGACACGAGCTCCTCCCCGGGAAGGGCGAGGCTCGGCGGGTCAGCGGCCTGTCCCGGCACGACCACGACGATACCCGGGGCCTTCCCGGCTCCGTCCGGCGCGCTTACCATGCCTCCACGCTTCGATCGAGCAACGGATGATCGGCCGGGACGAGGAGCAGAGCGCTCTCCACGCCTTCCTCGCTGCGGTGCCCGGAGGGCCGGCCGCCCTCGTGCTGCGAACGGCCGTCGGCCGGCCCGCCCGGCGACGCCTCGGGCAGCTTCACGCGTAGGGGGACCGCTCCCTCAGTACCGGCTGCCGCTAGCCGCAGGCAAGGCGTCGAGCTCGGCGAGATCCTCCGCGCCGAGCTCGACCTCCGCCGCCCCGGCGTTCTCCTCGAGGTAGGCCAGGCGCTTCGTTCCAGGGATCGGGACGACGTGCTCTCCCTGAGCGAGCACCCAGGCGAGGGCGACCTGCCCGGGCGTCGCGCCCACCCGCTCGGCGACGGCCCGCACGTGGTCGGCCAGCGCGAGGTTCTGCTCCAGCGCCTCGCGCTGAAAGCGAGGATTCCGCCGGCGGAAGTCCCCCTCCCCAAATGCCTCGGTCGAGCGGTAGCGGCCGGTGAGGAAGCCGCGGCCGAGCGGCGCGAAGGGGACGAACGCGACGCCGTACTCCTCGCACCAGGGCATCACCTCCGCGAGCGGCTCCCGCGTCCACAGTGAGAGCTCCGACTGGAGCGCCGTGATCGGATGGACGGCATTCGCCCGCCCGAGCGTCTCGACGTCCGTCTCGGAGAGGCCAAGCGCCCGCACCTTGCCGGCCGTGACGAGCTCGGCCATCGCGCCGACACTCTCCTCGATCGGCACCTCAGGGTCGACGCGGTGCAGGTAGTACAGGTCGATCGTCTCGACGCCGAGGCGCCGCAGCGACGCCTCGCACGACGCGCGGATGTGCTCGGGAGTGCCGTTGCGGCGGATCTCGAAGCTCTCGACGTCGTGAACGACGTTGCCGCACTTGGTGGCGAGCACGGCCTCGTCGCGACGGCCGGCGAGCGCACGGCCGACGAGCTCCTCGTTCGTGAAGGGGCCGTACATGTCGGCCGTGTCGATCAGGGTGCAGCCGAGGTCGAGCGCGCGCCGGATCACTGCGGTCGACTCGCCCTCGTCGCCCTCGCCGTAGGCCCAGCTCATGCCCATGCAGCCGAGACCGATCGCCCCGACCTCCATTCTGCTCGCTCCCATCGTTCGCTGCCGCATGCGGGCAACGGTACGGGAGGGGGAGGGCACGCCGCTACGGTGGTGCCCATGCTGCTCGTCGTCGCCGCGACCCCGGCCGAGCTCGCCTCCGTCGATGTCGCCTCGACGCTCCCCTGCGGGATCGGTCCCGTCGAGGCGGCTGTCGCCACCGCGCGCGCACTCGCCGAGCGCCGCCCCGACGCGCTGCTGAACGTCGGGCTCGCGGGCGGGCGCGGGATCCCAATCGGCACGCTCGTCATCGGCTCGGAGGCCCTCTACTGCGACATCGGAGCAGCCGTTCCCGTCGTCAACCGGGTGGCAGCGGACGCCGAGCTCCTCGCCCGCGCTCGTCGCGTCCTGCCCGCGGCATGGGTGCGGCCGATCGGCACGAGCGGGCGCGTCGGGGGCACGCGCGGCACCGAGGTCGAGGCGATGGAGGGCTTCGCCGTCCTGCGCGCCGCCGAGCTCGCGGGCGTCCCCGCGGTCGAGGTACGCGCGATCGCGAACGAGATCGACGAGCCGGATCGGACGCGCTGGCGTTTCGCCGAGGCATTGGCAGCGCTCGGGGAGGCGCTACCGCAACTCGTTGCGGAACTCTCAGCCGCGGACCGGGCGTGAGCCGGGTTACGCCGCCGCCGTCGCGAGCCGCGGGCGAACCGGCTCGCGAGCTCGGTGCGCGAGCGCAGGCCGAGCTTGCGGTAGATCGAGCCCAGGTGGGCCTCCACCGTCTTCGGGCTGACGAAGAGCGCCGCGGCAGCCTCCCGGTTCGTCGCCCCGCCGGCGACGACGAGCGCCACCTGGAGCTCCTGCGGAGTCAGCTCCTCGATCGCGGAGCCGTCGCGGGGCTTCGCGCGCGCGCCGCTCGCGGCAAGCTCCGCCCGCGCGCGCTCGGCCCACGGGTGCGCGCCCAGCTCCTCGAACGTCGCGAGCGCGGAGCGCAGCTGGTCGCGCGCCTCGACGCGCCGCCTGCCGCGTCGCAGCCGCTCGCCGTACGAGAGCTCGGTGCGGGCGCGCTCGAAGGGGGTCGGCACCTCGGCGTGCCAGGCGAGCGCCTGCCCGAAGTGCTCGTCCAGACGGTCGTCGTCGGCGAGCAGCCCGCGGCAGCGTGCCGCCACCGCCAGCGCCCAGGGGCGCTCGGCCACACGGGCGCGTCTCTCCCACTCGGCCAGCGTCTCCTCGGCCCGCGGGCGGTTGCCAGTGCGGATGTACGCCTCGATCAGATCTCCATGCCCGCGCGCGATGCCCGCCAGCAGCGAGCCGTCCCCGGCGCAGACCGCGGGCTCCAGCAGGCCGACCGCCTCCTCGGGCCGGCCGAGCCCGAGCTCGAGCAGCCCGAGCGCGACTCCCGCCTGCCAGCGCGAGTGCTCCTCGAGCTCGAGCGAGCCGGCGAGCTCGACGGCCCGCGAGACGTGATCCCGACACTGTGCCTCGTTGCCGCGCACCGCCTCGAGACGCCCGAGCATGAAGAGCAGCGCGGCGAGATGGACGTGTCGCCCCGTGTCCTCGGTCAGCCGCAGCGCCTCCGTGGCGTGGGCAAAGGCAGCGGTCCACTCGCTCGTCCGGTACTCGAGCCACACCAGGGCGGTTAACGCCGTGGCCAGCACGCCGAGCGCGCTCGCCTCGCGGGCCGCGTCGGCGACCCGGCGGGTCAACTCGAAGGCCCTGGCGTAGTGGGTGCCCTCGTAGGACGCCTTGCCGGCGACCTCGAGCAGATCGTCGGCGAACGAGAGATCGTCGGCGAGCGCGAGTAGCGCTTCCCATTGCCGGGGGCCTGGAGCCCGGTATGCGCGACCCATGATCCATTCCGAGCGCAGGTTCTCGGCCAGGACGAGCTTGACCCCCGGGGCGAGTGTTTCCCCGGCCCGCTTCGCCGCCGCCCGGGCGCGCCGCAGGAACTCGCGGCTGCGCGTCCTGTCGTCGGGAAGGGCGAGTGCGGCGTCCATGAACATGCGCGCCGCCCGGGCCGGGTCGAGCGGCTCGATGCGCTCCGCCTCCGGCACGAGCACGGTGCTGACGGCTGCCCAGGGTGCCTGGAACGCCTCGATCCGGCCGCGGAGGTGCTGCACGTCGGCCCGGAGCAGCGGCTCGTCGACCAGCGGCAGCGCCTCGACGAGCAGCTCGAGGGCGCGGGGGGACTGCCCGGCGAGCTCGGCGCAACGCGCCGCCTCGAGCAGCCGCGGCGCTCGCGTGGCCCCTGCGGGCGTCAGAGCGGCCGCACGCTGGAGCGCAGCCGCGGCCGCGGCGTAGGCGCCGCGGACGCGAGCGTCAGGCCCGCCTGCGCGAGCAGCCCCGCGACGCCCTCGTCGGGCGCCGTCGCCGCTGCCGCGAGATGCCACGCGCGCCGATCCTCGTCGGCTCCGGCGAGTGCGTGCGCCAGAGCTCGATGCGCGTTGCGCTGCTCGGTCGGCTCGGCACGGTGGTAGGCGGCCGCGCGCACGAGGGGGTGCCGGAACTTCAGCTTCGCGTCCGCCAAGCGAACGAGCTCGGCCGTCTCCACGCGCTCGAGCGACGCGAATGGGAGCCCGAGCCGTTCGAGCGCCTCTGCGATCGTGGACAGGTCATCGGAGTCGCTGGCCGCGGCCACGAGCAGGGCCGCGCGATCCTGCTCGGTCAGATCGTGGACCCTGCGGGCGAAAGCGCGCTCGAGCGCCGGACCCAGGGGCAGCGGATCCTCGAGCGGCTCCCTGCCGTTCAGCTGCGCCTCGGTCAACGAGGCGGGAAGCTCGACGAGAGCGAGGGGATTCCCGCGGCTGGCGCGAACGAGCGCCTCGGCGACAGGCGTCGCGACGGGCACGCCTCCGCGCGCGACGAGCACACGGGCTGCGCGCTCGTCGAGCCCGGTCAGCTCGAGCCGCTCGATCCCCGCGAGGCCGGGAGATCCGACCGGGCCGCGAGCAGCAGGATGACGGCTTCGGCGTCCAGTCGCCGGGCCGCGAAGAGGATCGCCTCGAGCGAGGACGCGTCCAGCCACTGCGCGTCGTCGACGACGGCGACCATCGGCGCGTCGTCTGCCCCGGCGGCCAGGAGGCTCAAGGTGGCAACTGCAACGGCGAAGCGTTCCGCAGCAACCGGCTCGCCCAGCGCGAGCGCGCCGGCGAGCGCGCGACCCTGAGCGTCTGGGAGGCGGTCGATCTGGTCGAGCAGCGGGCGCACGAGGTCGAAGAGCCCGGAGAACGGGAGCTCCGACTCCGAATCGATGCCGCGCGCCGTCAGGACCGTGGCCCCGGTCGCTCGCTCGGCGGCATAGCGCAGGAGCGTCGTCTTCCCAATGCCGGCTTCACCGATCAGAGCGAGGACGCCGCCGCGTCCCCTGCGCAGCCCGAGCAGGAGCTCATCGAGGCGCTGCCGCTCCTGCTCCCTACCCACCAGCATGCAGCGAATGGTACGACCAGCCGGACGAAATAGGGGAATCCCCGATGCGATCGGTCGCCGAGCCGTCCTACCGTCGAGCGAACACTTTCGAACAGGAGGCTCACATGCATCGCATTCTCGGACTCCTCGCGCTGCTCGCGGGGGCGATAGGCGCGGCGGCGCTCACGTCGATCGCGGCGGGAAGCGCCGACAGGAGAGCGCAGGCGATTCCCGGCCTGCGCGGCACGATCTGGGTGACGAACCGGGTGCTCAACAACGTCACGGTCTTCGACCCGGCCACGGGGGGTGTCGTCGCCACGATCCCGACCGGTCGCAGCTCCGCCGACGTCGCCGTCTCGCAGAGGGCGGGCAAGGCGTACGTGACCAACGAGACGGACAACTCCATCTCGGTCGTCTCGACCTCGAGCCGGTCGGTAATCGGGACGATCGCCGTCGGGGCCGTGCCGCACCACATCAAGGTCAGCCAGGACGGCCGGCGCGCCTACTTCGGTGAGTTTGGCACCAACAAGATCGGCGTCATCGACACGCGCACGGACGCCTTCACCGAGTTCGCGGCGAGCACGAATGCGGCGGCACGCTCGCATTCTCCGTTCCCGAGCCGTGACGGCAAGACGGTGTTCGTCGCCAACGAGATCGGCGACGAGGTCGTCGCCCTCGATGCGGCGACCGGGCAGACCCGGTTCACGGTCGCTCCCGGCTCGCGGCCGAGCGAGATCCTGGCGACGCCGGACGGGCGCTCGCTCTACATCGCGGTGCGCGGCGAGAACAAGCTGAAGCTGCTCGACCTCACGACGCGCGCGATCGCGCGCGAGCTCACCGTCGGCACGCAGCCGGACACGCTCCAGCTAACACCTGACGGGCGCACGCTCGTGATCGGTCTGCGCGGCCAGCCGGCGCAGATGGTCTTCGTCGACACGGCGAGCTTCACGGTCTCGGCGACTGTCACGATCGGTGGTGTCGGGACGACGGCTGCGCACGAGTGGCTCTCGGCGAGCGGGCGCTACGTGTACTCGGTGTTCGAGGGCCCCGGAGCGGGAATCGCCGTGATCGACCGGACGACCGCCTCCGTCGTCGGCACGCTGCCCTACCCGGGCGGAGGGCGGCCGCACGGCGTTTACTACGCAGACCCGGCGGCGATCGAGGGGCCGGGGCTCACGGTCGGTGCGCAGTCCGCTCGGGCAGGACGCTCGCCCGTCGTGCGGGTCGCGGTCGGGTGTGGTGCCGTCACGATCGTGGACTGCCGGGCGCGGGTCAGTGCGTTCGCGATCGGGGTCGGGGGCCTGCCCGGCGGGGGTGCCTCCACCATCGCGGCGGGCTCCTCGCGCGCCGTCACGATCGGTCTGAACGCTCGGGCTCTGCGGGCGCTCGAACGCAACCGGACGCTGCGGGTGCGCGTGCGGGTGACGGCCTTCGACAGGCTCGACAGCGGCAAGACCGTTCTGCGCACCGTCGTCCTGCGGGCCGGCCGGAGATAGGCGAAGCCACAGCGCGTCCGCCCCGGCCCCGGTCGGGGCGGGCGTCGCCCGGCACCGACGGTCCGAGTACCGTCGAGGCTGTGGCGAGGCGGCGCTACCCGAGCTCGGACGGCGCCCTGCCGCCTCCCCTGCCGCCCGAGACGCGCACCGTCGGCCAGCTCGTCGCCGAGACGCTGCGCCTGTACGGCCGTCGCTTCTGGGTCGCGCTGCCGCTCGGGCTCGGTCTCGCCCTCCTCGGCCTCGGCCCCTTCGGGCTCTCGGCGCTCGCGTGGGTCGGAGTCCTCGCGGTCGCCGGCTCGCTCCTCTGCGCTGCCACGGCCACGGGTGCCGCCGTGCTCGTCGCCGAGGCGCGGCCGCCCGCCCGCACCCTCCTCGTCGCGCTCGCGGCGGGTCTTGTGGCCTTCGTGCCGGTGTGGTTCCTCGTCAGGCTCTTCGTTCTGCCGGCCGTCGCGTGGCTCGCGCTCGTCGGCCTGGCAGTACCCGTCGCGGTGATCGAGCGGACGACCCTGCCGGCGGCGCTCCGCCGCGGGATCCAGCTCGCCCGCGCCGACTTCGTGCACGCGCTCGGGTCGCTCGCCGCGCTCGTCGTCCTCTACTTCCTGACGCGCGTGATGCTGATCCTGCTCCTGCGCGGCACGGGAGATCAGACCGAGCGGATCGCTGTCTTCCTGGCCGACCTCGTGCTAGGGCCGATGCTCTTCCTCGGCGCGGCGCTCCTCTACTACGACCAGGCAGCTCGGGTTAGGGGCACCGGCGGAGGCGGCCGGCCGTTGTAGGCTCGGGCTCCCCAAGCGAATGAGGAGGAGCCGATGGCGATCTACATCCTGCTGACGACGCTCACGGCGCAGGGCGTCCAGACGCTGCGCTCGAATCCCGACCGCCTGCGCCAGGTGAACGCCGACGTCGAGGAGCTCGGCGCGCGCGTGCTGCACCAGTGGGCGACGCTCGGCCCCTATGACTTCCTGAACGTCGTCGAGGCTCCCGACGACGGCACGATCGCCAAGGTGTCGATCGCGCTGGGCGCGCGTGGCAGCGCAAAGCTGCAGACCATGCCCGCGATGACGATCGACGACTTCCTCAAGGCGCTGGAGTAGTCCCCGCCCGTGCTTCCGAGCCCGGGCGCCTTCGCCGTCCTCGTCGCGCTCTGGACGGCCTCGGCGGTCCTCGTCTTCGCGCACGCGAGCAAGCACGGCAACCGCAGGGCGACCGCGTGGGGGATCGCGGCGTTCCTCGCCTCCGGCATCGTCGTCCCCGTGTACTTCGTGCGCTTCTGGCTGCAGCAGCGCCGGCGGCCGCGGATGTGATCAGGGTCCGGGAACGAAGGTGATGTGCCCCTCGCCGTGCGCTTCGGCCGGTCCCTCTGCGACGCGGCGGATCGTGCACCGGCGCGTACAGCGGATGGCCAGCGTCCTCGCGCCGGCCTCGGTCGCGGTGACGAGCTCGCCGGCGCGTAGACGTGCCCGCGCGAGCTCCTGACCGCGCAGCACGAGCAGGCTGTCAGTGCCCTCGGTAGGTGAGCCGGGCGCCCCCAGGTCCGCGAGGTACGCCGTGCCGCGAGAGCCGAGCCGCGGCGGAACGAAGCCGATGCTCTCGACACCGACGTCGGCACCGGCGGGAAGGCCGGATTCGACCACGAGGCGAACGCCTCCCCCGGGCCCGAAGGCGAAGATCCGCCCGGTGCGCTCGTCAGGCGCGATCAGATCGCCGGCGAAACGCCCGAACGACTCCGGCGCGACGGCGAGGCCACCCTCCACGCTCGGCCCGGCGCGTGTTATCGGCGTGGAGCGACCGCGACAGTCGATCGCGTACAGGGTTGTCTGCTCGCGGGCGACGGTGGTGACGAGGAGGCGGTACCCGAAGCGGCCGACGACGTCGAACGCGATCCCTGAGGGGAAGGCGCCCGTGGGAAAGCTCGCGAAGCGACTGGCCCGCCCCTTCCCTTCGACACGGACGACGCCCGGCGTCGAGCTCGCGTCGAGCGCGAAGACGTCGTCCCGACGGAAGGAGCAGCCCGCACTCGCCAGCCTGCGGCCGTGGGCCAGGGCGACGTAGGGCTCGCCGCCCGCCGCGACGTAGCCCCGCGCGAACGGTTGGGGGGTGCCGCCAGGGCGCAGGAGAAACAGCCCCCCGCGAGTGGCCAGCACGAGTCGCCCATCGACTCGGGGGCCTACGACGTCCACGATGCCGGGCAACGCCACGAGCGGGTGCCAGCGACCCTGGGTCGTCTGCGAGAACCCCTCGACGGCGATAAGGGAGACGACGAGCGTCAGGCAGGCGATCGCGGCGAGGAGTCGGCCGCCGGGCACGACGCGAAGATACAGCGCTACCGAGCCGCAGACACGTCGAGTCCGTACTCGACGAACGCGAGTGTGCGGTCGATGGCCTCCCCAGCAGCAGGCTGATACACCCTTAGCCACGGATCGGGCCGGTCGTCGTCGGCGCGTTGGATCAGGGCTGCCCAGCGCGGGTCGAGCGCGCCCTTCGCCCACTCGGCTGCGTCGTGCTTCGAGACAACCGTTCCGGTTTCCAGCGTCTGCAGCAGCCGACAGACGGTGACGACGAGGTACGCCTGCTTCCAGCGGCTCATGGGACCCGCCCTGGTGGGCTCGGGTGCCCAGGCGGCGTACTTCGGCAGCGCCGCCAGAGCCTCGGAGCGGAGCTGCGCCGCGCTCACGGGCTCGACCAGCGTGTGCGGATCAGGCCCTGCCAGGACGACTCCATGCTCGCGCAGCGACCAGCGCACGATGGCCGTATTGCAGTGGTCGTCCCAGACGAGCCGGCTCGCTCCGTTGTCGAGGTACGGCAACGGCGACTGCGACGGATCGACGCGCCGCAACAGATCCGCCGTGATGTAGGAGCCTTCGAGGTGCTGCGCCCAGGGAACCTCGAGCGCGTACAGGCGCCCGTGCATCGCATCGAGAGCTGCGAACTGCTCCGCGCTGAGCGCGCCATGGGTCACGACGACGAAGTCGACGTCGCTGTGCTCGTCTGCGCCGCCCACTGCAAACGAGCCCTGGAGATAGGTACCGCAAACGTTCTCGTCGAGCACCCCGCGAACGCTCGCCACCAGCTCCGCCAGAACGTCGTTCAGCTCGGGAAAGCGCGTCGGGCGCGCCGTCACCGCAGCGCCGCATACGCGACGGCGACCTCGCCGGCGAGCTCCGCGTTGTCGGCGATCAGCTCCCGGTTGGCCCGGAGGGTGCGCCCGCCGCTCTCGCGATGGAGCCGATCGAGCACGAACGGCGTCACGGCCTGGCCGGAGACGCCCTCCTCCTTCGCGGCCGCGAGCGCCTGCTCGATCAGCGGCTCGACGCCGTCCAGGCTCTCGCTCGGCGGGCGCGCGAGCACGAGCCCGGAGCCCCGCTCGAGCTGCCAGTGCGCCTGCGCCACGCGTGCGGCCTCGCCGGCGGACTCGACCCGGGCCGAGACGGGCGGGCCCCCGCGCGCCGCGTAGAAGAGCGGCAGCTCGTCCGTGCGGAAGCCGAGCACGGGGATCCCGAGCGTCTCAAGCAGCTCAGCCGTCGCCGGTACGTCGAGCAGCGACTTCACCCCGGACGAGACGACGAGCACCTCGCTGCGGGCCAGCTCGCCGAGGTCGGCGGAGACGTCGGGTGGTGCCGGGAACCCGCGGTGGACGCCGCCGAGGCCGCCTGTCGCCAGAAAGCGGATGCCGGCCGCACGGCAGGCGGCGAGCGTGCCGCCGACGGTCGTCGCGCCGAGCGCACGCTGCACCGCGCAGGCAGCGAGGTCGCGCGGCCCGACCTTGCGCGCACGGGCGCCCTCCTCGGCGAAGCGCCGCAGCTCGTCCTTCTCGAGGCCCACTCGGACTGCGCCATCGACTACGCCCACCGTGGCCGGCACAGCACCCGCGGCGCGTACGCGCCGCTCCGACTCGAGCGCCACCGCGGCGCCCTCGCCGGCGGGGAACCCGTGCGCGACGAGGGTCGTCTCGAGCGCGACCACCGGGCCGCGGTGCGCGAGGGCCGAGCGCACCTCGGGCGAAAGGCGCAGGAGCCAGGTCACGGCATCGCCCCCGACCTCGCCACGCAGCGCGCGGCCGCCTCGAGCGCCAGCTCTGGCCCGCCGAGCAGGAAGCCGGCGGCGAAGGCGTCGCCGGCGCCGGTCGCATCGACCACCTCGGCGGGCCGAGCTCCGTAAGCCCGTTCCGAGTCCCCCTGGCGAACGAGACAGCCGCGTGCGCCGCGCTTCACGATCACCGTCTCGGCCTCGATCGTCCCCACGAGCGCCGCCTCCTCCTCCGTGGCGAGGACGAGGACCGGGCCGAGCTCGGCGACGAGGCCGCGGAAGCGCGCCACGCCGAGCTCCGACACGGCGGCGGTCGAGGAGATGTCGAGGCTCACGCGCGGGGCGAGCGCCGCCGCCGCGAGTGTCGTCTCGGCCAGTGGGGAGGAGACGAGGCTGTAGCCCGGGACGTGAAGCCAGTCGCAGCCCTCGAGCCAGCGGGGGTCGAGCTCCTCCGGGGCAAAGGAGGTCGCGACACCACGGTCGGTCAGCATGGAGCGCCGCCCGTCCGGAGTTGCCAGCGAGACGACCGTGCCGGTGCCGCTCTCGACCTCCGGGCCGCGCAGCTCGACGCCGTGGCGCGCGAGCTCCTCGGCGGCCACGCGGCCCGCCCCGTCGCAGGCCCGCTTGCCGAGGAAGCGCGCGCTGGCGCCGAGTGCCGCGGCCCAGGCCGTCACGTTCGCGGCCTGCCCGCCGGCACCGACCCGGGTGCTCCCGTAGGTGTCGGTGTCGGGGGCGATCGGCCCGCGCAGCCGCACGATCACGTCGAGCAGGAGGTCTCCGAGCGCGCAGATCCGCAGGGCCTCGGTCACCCCTAAGATGCTTGCATGACGACCGAGCCGAGGCACGAGCAGCTGCGCTCCTTCGTCCTCGGCGGACTCCTCGGCGCGTCGGCGGCGATCGCCGCAGCGCGACGCCGGCGGCTTCCTCCGCGCAGGCGGGAGACCGTGGCCGGCCTCTCCGCGTTCGAGGGCGCGCCGTGCTATCGCGAGGCCGTCGAGCGGGACGAGGTGGACGCCCGGACGCCGTAGCCGAGCCGCCGGGCGGCTCCGTCCACGGTGGCGAAGTTCACGTCAGCATCGCCGTTGTCGAGCCAGTAGCCGGCGATCAGGGCAGCGGCCGCCGCTCGGAGGTAGCGCTCAGGTGTCCGTACGGGCAGCCTCGTGCGCACCACGAGCACAGGGCCGAATGCCCGCGCCTCGTACTCGCCCGCAGGCCGCGGGCGGTGCACCGGGGTCGAGAGCCGCTGCACGAGGTTGTTCGTGTCGTAGGCGTCGAAGAGCCAGACTCCGCGGCCGAGCGGGAGCGGCGCACGGCGCAGCTCCTCGGCGGCGAGCCTCGCGTCGGCGCGCGGGAGGATCCGGCGTGAGAGGCGCCCGCCACGTTTCCAGGCCTCGAGGAAGACCGGCTCGTAGCCAAGCAGGACGTCGTTCGGGCGGCCGGTCTCCGCCAGCCAGGCCGCCGCCGCCCCCCGCCCCTCGGCGTGGGCCGGCGGATCCCCGGTGAAGAGCAGTGGCGTCCTGGCCGCGGCCCAGGCGATCTCCCCCGCGAAGAGGGCGGAGGTCAGGAGCACCGCCAGCGCGGGTTCGGGGCGTAGCCGCTTGGCCGTCCATACGAGCGCCGTCGCCACGAGCGTGGCGAAGAACGGCAGTGCGAAGATCAGGTGACGGGTCTCGGGCGAGGTCGTGCCGCCGAGGCGGGCCGCGAACAGGGCGAGTGCCGGGGTCATGAAGACGGCACCGATCAGGAGCGCTCCGGGGCCGTTTCGGCGGGCGAGGAGCCGGAGGCCGCCGGCTGCGGCGACGAGCACCAGGGCGAGCGCGGGCGGCCAGCCAACCGAGAAGTCCCCGGCGACGCGCGCGAGGTACCCGAGCACGCCGAGGGGTCCGCCCAGCCTCTCGCCACCCCCGCCGACACCGACGTCGAAGCGCCCGGCGAGCACGAGATCCGCATACCACAGGGGTGTGGCGAGCACGAGCAGCGCTCCCGCCGCCGCGAGCGCCTCGCGCACGCGCTCGCGCGCGAGCAGGACGTAGAGCCCCTGCGAGGCAAGTACCAGCGCGCCGTAGGGATGCGCGGCGAGCGTGAGCAGGGTGGCCGCGACCCACAGCGCCCAGCGCCGCCTGCCGCCCTCCCCCAACACCGTCCCGAGGGCGAGGTACGAGAGCAGGCTCGTGACGAGGAAGAGGCTGTACATCCGCCCGTAGACGCCGTGGAAGAGGAGCATCCAGCTCCCCGACACGAGCGCGACGGCGACGAGGGCCACGGTGCGCCCGGCGAGGCGGGCGGCGAGGAGCGCGACGAGCGGGAGGGCGGCGAGAGCGAGGAGCGCGGAGACGAGCCGCAGCTCCGTGAAGCTTCCGCCGAGGTGCGCGACGATCCATGCGAGCAGGAAGTGAAAGGGGGCGCCGCCGCGCTCGCCGAGCACCGTCCCGAGCAGGTCGGGGAGCGACCGGCTCCCGACGACGAGGGCGAGCGCCTCGTCCTCGTGTGGGGGCCACGCGGTCAGGCGCACCGCGAGGAACGCCGCCTCGGCGGCGACGAGCGCAGCGACTCCCGTCGCGAGCGCCCGCGCGCCTAACTCCCGCTCGCGCGGGGGCGCGATGGTAGGCGGAGGCACGCGTACCCTGCGCCCTAGGCTCGTCGTGGGCGCAGCGGTCTCGGTCAAGCTGCGAAAGCTACCCGGATGGGCGCTGGTACCATCTTTCCGTGACGCTCTACGAGTACCGCTGCCCGAACGGGCACGTCTTCGAGCTCTTCCAGACGATGGGGGCGCCCGCTCCGGACGGGTGCGAGGTGTGCGGCGCCGCGCCGCTCGAGCGGGTGCTCTACCCCGTGGCGGTGCACTTCAAGGGCTCGGGCTTCTACGCGACCGACTATGGGCGCTCGGGCCGCAAGGGCCAGGACAGCTCGGGCGGCGGCGGCAAGGACGGCGACTCGGGCTCCGGCTCGTCCGACTCGAGTGGCAACAACGGCGGCGAGAAGGTGGAGAAGAAGGAGAAGGCAGCCGAGGCGTGACGAGGCTGCCGCTGCCGTTCGCCGGACTGTCGGGAGCGGTGCTCCTCGCCGTGGTTGGGGTGTCGATGATCGCAACGCCGGCGGCCACGCCGGCTCCGTCGCAGGCCTGTCACGGCCATCGCACCAGCGTGAGTCCGACCGGTGGACGTCTGTGGACGGTCGACCACCACGGCACGTACGCGGCGGCACCGAGCCAGGTCGGGGCTGACGGATCGATTGAGCTCAAGGCTCCCTGGTGGGCGGCAGGTCCGCGAGGCAACATGCGCCGGGGCCCGCATGGGAGGCTCTCCGTCTCGGGGCGCCGGCTCGATGCCACTGCGACGCCACTGCGCGCCCGGACTCGAGAGGTGGCGCAGGAGGGCTTCGGCGGGAGCGGGGTGTGGGCCGTCGTGCTGACCTTCCCCACGGAGGGTTGCTGGATCGTGAGCGGCCGGGTGGGAAGGACGCAGCATGCCTTTCGGCTGCGCGTGACGCAGGCCCCGCAGCTCCCGGGGTAGAGCCTCGCGCGGCGGCGGGCGCGTGCCATCCTCCTCGGGCGCTCGACGGTCGAGCCGCGAGCGGACCGGGTCTTCTCCTACCGCTGCGCGGGGCTCGCGCCCCGGAAGCACCCCGGCCCGAACGGCCCCGAGCCGGGCGCGGGCGGCTGGGGCGCCGTGGCGCCGGTGAACATCGCGATCGTGTTCACGTTCTCCTCGGAGCCGAGCAGCACCGCCTGACCGTCCGCGTAGGCGGCCGTGCCGCCCAGGCGGCAGCGGAGCGTGCGCGAGGAGTCGGCGCGAAAGCGCAGCCAGCCGAGCTGGACGACCTGCGCGGCCGTGAGGTCAGTGGCGAGCGGCCGCACGACGTCGCCGGCGATGGCGGGCAGGCGAGCGAGCGTCGTCGGCCGCAGCAGCTTGTCGGTCATCGACTGGACGACCTGCTGCTGGCGAGCCGCGCGCGTGAGGTCGCTCTCCGACGGGTTCAGGCTGTTCTTCCGCACACGCGCGTAGATGAGCGCCCGCCGTCCGTCCATCGACTGCCGTCCGCGCTCGAAGCGCCAGCCGGCCCAGCGGTCGCATTCGGCCTGCGTCGCGTAGGGACAGTCGAACTTGTTGGCGAGGATCGGCGCGGGCACGTCCACGTCGATCGAGCCCATGGCGTCGATCAGCCCCCGGAAGCTGCCGAAGTCGACGAGGGCCACGTGGTTGATCTCGAGGCCGGTGAAGGCCCGCACGGTTTGGATGGCAAGCTCCGCGCCGCCGAGCTGGAAGGCGGCGTTCACCTTGTTCGCGCCGTGGCCCGGGATCTCGACGCGCAGGTCGCGGGGGATCGACAGGTAGTGCAGGCGGTGGCGCTTCGGGTCGGTGCGCACGAGCATGATCGAGTCGGCTCGGCGGGAGCCGACGCGGTCGACCGTCTCGGCGTGGTCGGTGCCGAGGAGCAGGATCGTCGTCGGAATCGACGTCAGCAGGCCGTCCTGCGGGGTCAGGGCCGCCCGGGCGCCCCGGTCCTCATCGAGCCGGTCGTTCGCCTCGTCGACGCCGCCGCGGAGGGCGAGGAAGCTCGCGACGCCCCAGGCGACGAGGAGCGCGAGGAGCAGGAAGAGCACGAGTCCGATGCGGCGGCCCCAGCCGAAGCGCCGCCTGCGCCTCCGCCGCCTGGGGAGCGCGGGCGTCTCGGGGCGCCCGTTCATGCCCTGCGGACGGCCGGGCCGAGGGGTGGTGGGGACGCTGCCACGCGCGCGTCCACCGCGGTAGACGCGGTACGGCTTGTCTCCGCGGGCCATCCGGCGGGATATGGTAGCCGCCGGGCTTGAGCGCACAGCGTGTCATCGGGGTGGACGTCGGCGGCACGAAGATCCTCGCGGGCATCGTCAGCCGGGACGGGCGGATCGAGCGGCAGCAGCAGTGGCCGACGCCCGAGGGGAGCCAGGAGGCGTTGCTGACGGCGATCGACGCGGCGGTCGGCGAGTTGCTCGACGACGACGTGGCGGCGCTCGGCATCGGCATCCCTTCGACCATCGACCAGCGCTCGGGCCGCGCAGTCACCTCGGTCAACGTCGAGCTCGCCGACCTCGATTTCCGCGCGCGCATGCAGGAGCGCTTCGGGCTTCCGGTCGGTATCGACAACGACGCCAACGCCGCCGCCATCGCGGAGTGGACGGTCGGCGCGGGCCGCGGGACGCGCAACCTGGTCATGCTCACCCTCGGAACCGGGATCGGCGGCGGGCTCATCCTCGACGGGCGGCCCTATCGCGGCTCGGTCGGAGCGGCCGCCGAGCTCGGCCACATCGTGATCGAGCACGACGGGCCACCCTGTCAGGGCAACTGTTGCGGTCGAGGGCACCTGGAGGCGCTCGCCTCGGGAGGAGCCGCGACGGCGCTGGCCCGTGAGACCTTCGGGCCCGACGTCGACTCCAGGCGGCTCGTGGAGCTGGCGCAGGGAGGCGACGAGCGCGCCGTCGCGATCATGAGCGAGCTCGGCCGCCGGCTCGGCTCGGGCATCGGCAGCCTCGTCAACATCTTCAACCCCGAGCTCGTCGTGCTCGGCGGCGGCTTCGCGGCGGCCGGCGACCTGCTGATCGTGCCCGCGCGCGAGGTCGTGGAGCGCGAGGCGCTGCCGCCCGGCCGCGACCTCGTGCGCATCGTGCGCGCCGAGCTGGGCGCGGCTGCCGGCTTCGTGGGCGCGGCGCTCGTTGCCTTCGAGGCGCTCGACGGGGCGTAGTCGGTGGGCCTCGCCGTCTGCGCGACGCCGATCGGGAACCTCGAGGACGTCACCCTGCGCGTGCTGCGCGAGCTCGCCGAGTGCGACCTCGTGCTCTGCGAGGACACCCGCCGTACCCGTGGCCTCCTGGCCCGGCATGGCGTGTCGGCCCGCGTGCTGAGCCTCCACGAGCACAACGAGGCGAGCCGGATCGCGGCACTGCTACCGCGCCTCGAGTCGGGGGAGCGTATGGCCCTTGTCAGCGACGCGGGGCTACCGGGCATCAACGACCCGGGCGGCCGGCTCGTTGCGGCGGCAGTCACGGCCGGGGTGCCGGTCACGGTCCTGCCCGGCCCCTCGGCTGTGGAGACGGCGCTCGTGGCCAGCGGCCTCGTCGGCGAGCGCTACCAGTTTCTCGGGTACCTGCCGCGCGGCGCCGGGGCGCTGCGCTCGCTCTGGGAGGAGCTGGCACGGTGGCCCCATCCGGCGGTCGCCTTCGAGTCGCCGCGCCGCCTGCCGGCGTCCCTCGCGAGTCTCGCGGAGGCGCTGCCCGACCGTCCGGCGGCGGTCTGCCGGGAGCTCACGAAGCAGTTCGAGGAGGTCGTGCGCGGGACGGCGGCCGAGCTCGGCGCGCGCTTTCGCGAGCCGCCCAGGGGTGAGATCACGCTCGTCATCGGATCCGGGGTCGCGATTCGGGTGGGGGAGGACGAGGTGGCGATCGACGCGGTGCGCGAGCTCGTCGCCGGCGGGCTCGCGAGAAGGGCGGCGGCTGCGCTCGTCGCGCGTCTGACCGGAGGCTCGGCGAACCGTCTGTACCGCGGCTCGCTGTAGCCGCCGTTGACAACGACCGAGGTCGCCGCTAGGGTCTCTCCGTGTTGACAATTCAGTTAACAAAGGTCGTGAGCGGGACGCTCGCCGCAGTGGCGGTCCTCCTCCTCGCGCCCTCGGCGTACGCCTGGACGTGGCCGGTGTCGGGCCCCGTCGTGCGCCCGTTCGGGCTCGGCGCCGATCCGTACGCCGGGGGCCAGCACCGGGGTATCGACATCGGTGGCGAGCTCGGCGGGAGCGTGCGCGCCCCGGCCGCCGGCGTCGTCACGTTCGCGGGGACCGTGCCGGATGGTGGGAGAGCCGTCACGATCCTGACGGGCGACGGCTTCTCCACGACGCTGCTGCAGCTCGCGACCCTGACCGTCGAGTCCGCGCAGACGGTCGCCGAGGGGCAGCCCGTGGGCGCCCTTGGCCCGAGCCACGACCTCGTCACCGCGGGGCCGCATGTCCACCTCGGCATCCGAATGGCCGCCGACCCGCACGGATACCTCGACCCGCTGGAGTTCCTCCCGCCCCGCGAGCCACCCCCGGCACCGCCCGCGGTCGCCGACACCCCGGGTGTCGCCGCCGTCGTACCGCTCGCCGCTCCGATCCTTGCCGCGCCGCTCCCCGAGGCTCCTTCGGCACCTCTGCCGCCGGGGCCGCCCGGGGACGAGCCGCCCGGCGTCGAGCCGCCTGCGCCTTCCGCGCCCCCCGCAGGCGAGCCGATCGTGACCACGGTCTTCCGCGCCGAGGCCCCGGCGCCTGCACCGCGCAGTGACGTGGATCCCGGGGTGCTCGAGGTGCAGCCGACGCCACGCAAGGGCGTCGAGGGCCCGATACGAGTCGCTGCGAGCGCGCAGCCTCGACCAGCGGCGGCCCGCCTTCGCGTGATCCATACGCAGCGCCACCTCGACGACATCGTGCTGCCGGTGGAGCTGCCTATCCGTGGCCCTCGTCGCGGTAGCACCGAGGTCGTGAAGCGGGCGTCTTCTCGTGCCATCACCCCTTCGGCAAGACTTGCTGAGCCGACCCGGGGGACACCCGTCGCCGGCCCTGCCGCGGCGAGACATCGAGCACCCAGCTTCCGGGGCGTCTCGGGGCCACCGAGCGCAGGCCGGGCAGAGCGGAGACGGCGACTGCCGAACGCTCGTGAGCGAGAGCCGGCTCCGGCTCTTGCGTCACGCGTCGTATCCCCTCCACCGCGTCGGGCGGAACCGCGTCCGGCTCCACCTTCATCTGCGGGCGCGGACGAGCCTTCGCCTCTTGCAGGAGTGCCCCTTGCGCTCCTGGTTGCCCTTGCCGCTATGGCCGCGCCGGTGGCAGTCGCGGCCCGGAGGAGAAGGGGTCGGCGCCCTACAATGGAGGCCCATGACCTTCTACGTGACGACACCGATCTACTACGTCAACGACACGCCGCACATCGGGCACGCCTACACGACGATCGCCGCGGACATCCTCGTGCGGCATCACCGGCAGCGGGGCGAGGAGACGTTCTTCCTGACCGGGGTCGACGAGCACGCCTCCAAGGTGTACCGCGTCGCCGAGGAGCAGGGACTCGAGGCGCAGGAGTACGTGGATCGGATCGTCGAGCAGTGGCGCGAGTTGCCGCGTCGCCTGAACGCCTCGAACGACTTCTTCATCCGCACGAGCGACGAGGGCCACAAGCGCTTCGTCCATGACTTCCTCCAGCGCATCTACGACCGAGGGGACATCTACGAGGACGTCTATTCCGGCCTCTACTGCGTCGGCTGCGAGGCCTTCTACACCGAGGAGGAGCTCGTCGACGGCCGCTGCCCGCTCCACGAGACCGTCCCGGAGTTCATCGAGGAGCGCAACTACTTCTTTCGCCTCTCGGCCTATGCCGATCGGCTGCTCGAGCTGTACGACGAGCGGCCCGACTTCGTGCTGCCGGGCTTCCGTGCCAACGAGGCTCGCAGCTTCATCCAGGGCGGGCTGCGGGACTTCAGCATCAGCCGCGCCGGCCAGGAGTGGGGGATCCCGATCCCGTGGGATCCCACCCAGGTGGCGTACGTCTGGGCAGACGCGCTCGTCAATTACCTCAGCGCTCTCACCTATGCGCGCCCGGGTGAGGATCTGCGGCCCGCTCTGTGGCCTGCGGTTCACCTGCTCGGCAAGGACATCCTTCGCTTCCACTGCGTCTACTGGCCGGCGCTCCTCCTCTCCGCCGGCTACGAGGTGCCTCGGCAGCTCTTCGTGCACGGGTACCTACTCCTCGACGATCGGAAGATCTCGAAGTCGCTCGGCAACACGATCGAGCCGCTCGAGCTGCTCGATGTCTACGGGCCCGATCCGATCCGCTTCTGGGCCGCGCGCGCCGTCTCCTTCGGGCAGGACGGGAGCGCGTCCCTCGACAGCATCCACGAGCGCTACGAGCGTGAGCTCGGCAACGATCTCGGCAACCTGCTCTCGCGCACGACCGCGATGGTCGCGCGCTACCGCGCGGGCCGCCTCGAGGTCCGGCCGGGGACGGATGGGACCGTCGCCAAGGCGCTCGCCGGCCTGGGAGACGAGGTCGCGGCCCGCCTCGACGTCTTCGATCTCACGGGAGCGCTCGAGCGCATCTGGGAGGTCGTGCGCGCACTCAACCGCTTCGTCGAGACCTCGGCGCCCTGGCAGCTGGCGAAGGACGAGGCGCGCGCCGAGGAGCTCGACCGCGCGCTCTACGACCTGGTCGACGGGCTCCGGGCAGTCGCGGTCGCGCTCGGCGCTTACGTACCCGAGACATCGAGCCGGATCCTGGCGGCGCTCGGGCAGCCCGACGATCTCGCCTGGAGCGGGGTCGCCTACGGGCGCACGGGCGCGACGGAGGGGATCGAGGCGGCAGCGCCGCTCTTCCCCCGGATCGACGCCCCCGCCGTCGCGGTGTGATCGATACCCACGCGCACCTCGACGCGTGCGGCGATCCGCCGGATGCCGTCCTCGCGCGGGCGCGCGCAGCGGGCGTCACGCGGGTGCTCACGATCGGAACAGGCCTCGGGTCGTCGCGAGCCGCCCTTGCGCTCGCCGAGGAGCATCCCGACGTCTTCGCCGTCGTCGGCGTCCACCCGCACGATGCCGCGGGGGAGGAAGCCCGCCGCCTCGACGAGCTGCGGCCGCTGCTCGCGCATCCGCGCGCTGTGGCCGTCGGCGAGACAGGGCTCGACTTCTACCGCGACCGGGCGCCGCGCGCGGCCCAGGCGGAGCTCTTCCACGGCGAGCTCGCGCTGGCCGGCGAGCTCGGCCTGCCGGTCGTCGTGCACACGCGCGAGGCCGACGAGCAGACGGTGGCGCAGCTCACCTCCTTCGGCGGCACCGTGATCCTCCACTGCTTCAGCTCGCCGGCGTTGCTCGAGGTTGCGCTCGAGCGGGGCTACTACGTCTCCTTCGCGGGGAACGTGACCTACCCACG
>Ga0136617_10001033_pt1 | contig 24365 bp, 23 predicted proteins | sample AntDrymUQ3222106_2_FD_129672 | JGI IMG/M metagenome (GOLD analysis project Ga0136617, IMG submission 129672) | Polar desert sand microbial communities from Dry Valleys, Antarctica - metaG UQ322 (21.06) | ecosystem: Environmental > Terrestrial > Soil > Desert | place: Antarctica: Dry Valley...
GCGGTCGGTGGCGGTCTCGCCCTCGGGCATCGGCATGGCGAGCGCCTGCTCGACGGCGGCGTCGATCTCGACCTTGACCTCCGCGCGGAGCGCGGCGACGTCGACGCCGAGCGCCTCCACGCGCCGCACCTGGCGGTCGATCGGGTCCTTGCGCCGCCACTCCTCGATCTGCTCAGCCGGCACGTACTTCATGTCGTCGTGGGCGGCGTGGCCGTGCATGCGCATGGTGACCGCCTCGATCATCGACGGGCCCTCGCCCGCGATCGCCCGCGCGCGAGCCTCGCGCGTCGCCTCGAACATCGCCTCGACGTCGTTGCCGTCGACGCTCAGGCCCGGAAAGCCGTAGGCCGCCGCGCGCTCCACGGGGTCGACGGCGAACTGCGAGGCGGTCGGCGTCGAGTAGGCGTACTGATTGTTCTCGAGGATGAAGATCACCGGCAGCTTTTGCACGCCGGCCCAGTTCATCGCCTCGTGGAAGTCGCCGCGCGAGGTCGAGCCGTCGCCGAACCAGGTCAGGGCGGCGCGCTGCTCGCCGCGCAGCTTGAACGCCATCGCGAGCCCGGCGGCGACCAGCATCATGTCGGGCAGCATCGAGACCATGCCGACGCAGCCGACGCGCCGCTCGCCGAAGTGCACGTTGCCGTCGCGACCGCCGGTGATGCCGCCCGCCCGGCCCATGTACTGGGCGAAGATGCGCTCGAGCGTCACGCCGCGGATCACGTGTGCGGCGAGGTCGCGATGGAGGATGCAGAGCCGGTCGTGGCCGTGCATCGCCCACGCCGGGCCGGCCGAGACGGCCTCCTGGCCGAAGCCGTCGTAGAACGAGCCCGGGACCTTGCCCTGGCGATAGAGCATCATCGCCCGCTCCTCGATGCCTCGCATGGAGAGCATCGCGCGCAGGAGGCCGACGCGGTCGGCGTTCGTCAGGCGAGACGAGGTTTCGCCTGCCAGGCGAGACGCTCGTTCCTCGCGCTCGCCTTCCCCGATCAAGCCGGCTTCGCCGGCGCGCGCGGGACGGGCGGCGACGTCACCTCCGGGTACATCGGGATCGGTACGAGCCGCTTCGGTCGCCATATGGCGCATTCACCCTTTCCTCGTCGGGCGGTCCGGGATCCGCCGGCGCGCCCTCGGTGCTGGCCGCCCGCGCGGGATCGCCGCTGCGAGTCTGCCGTATCGGGGGCGAAGGTTACCCTCAGAGGCGTGCAGCACTCCGAGCGGGTGGAGCGGCTCTGGCCCACACGGCTGCGCTGGCGCATGCGCGGCGCGTGGCTGTGGCCGGCGTTCTTCGGCTTCACGGCGCTCGACGGGATCCTCATCACGACGCTCCCGCCGTACGGCTGGACGCCGCCCGGGCTGGCCGGCGGGACGCTGCTGGCGGGCTTCGCCAACCTCGTGCTCGTCGCCGTGGCGGCGCCGTTCGCCGGCAGCCGGCTGCGGCGCCGGCGCCCGGACCTGCCGCGGCCGATCGCCGCCGACTACGCGGGCACGGCGCTGATCGGGGCGCTGGCGCTCACGATCCTCGTCGCGGGCATCGCCCACCGCCCGGCGGTCGCCGCCCGCCACGACGACGAGGCGGCGGTCTTCGCGGCGACCCGCGCGTACGTCGCCACCCACGCGCGGGAGTGGACGCCGGGCCTCGGCCAGGTCGACGCGCGCACGTACGCGGCCGACGTCTACCGCGCCTGCGTCCCGGGCGCCGACCCGCGCCGCTGGCTCTGTCTGATCGTCGACACCGGCCGCCGCCCGCCGGTCGTCGTGCGCGACGCCTCCATGGAGCCCAACACGCCTCGATCGCCGTGAACCGGACAACGCGTTGCGGTTTGATCTCGCCAGGCGAGATCAAGTCGCAACAGATCGCTGCGCGCCCCCCGCCGATCCGGCTAGAGCGCCAGCGAGAGCGGGTTCTCCAGGCGCTCGCGGATGCGCCCGAGGAACTGGGCGGCGTCGGCGCCGTAGAGGATACGGTGATCGCAGCTGAGCGTGAGCTCCATGATCGGGCGCACTTCGATCTCGCCGTCGCGCACCACCGGTCGCGGCGTCATCTCCCCGACCGCGAGGATCGCCGCCTGCGGCGGGTTGATGACCGCCGTGAAGCGCTTGATCCCGAACATGCCGAGATTGGAGACGTTGAACGTGCCCGACGACAGCTCGGGCGGGCTGACCTTCCCGGCCCGCACGCGCTCGGCGAGCGCGCGCGCGTCGCGCGAGATCCGGCCGAGCGACTTGGTGTCGGCGTCGAAGATGGTCGGGACGATCAGCGCGTCCTGGCCCGCCACGGCGATCCCGACGTTGACCCGCGAGTAGAGCTCGAACTTGCCGTCGCGGTAGGCGCCGTTGGCGCGCGGGAACTCCGTCAGCGCCAGCGCCGAGGCCTTGACCACGAAGTCGTTGAACGACGGCGCCGGGTCCTCGCCGGACGCGGCCTTGAGCTGCTTGCGGAACTCGACGGCCTCCTGCATGTCGACCTCGCAGGTGATGACGAAGTCCGGCGCGGTGGCCTTGGACTCGGCCATCCGGCGCGCGATCGTCTGCTGCAGGCGCGTGAGGTCCTCGACCGTCGTCTCGCCGCGGCCGGTGCCGGCCGGCTGCGCCTCGCTGGGCTGCGCCTCGGCGGGCGCGTCCTCGGGCTGAGCGTCGCTCGGCTCGCCGTCGCCGTCGCTCGCGCCGTTCTGGGCGGCGGCCTCGACGTCGGCCTTCACGATCCGCCCGCCGGGGCCCGAGCCCTGCAGGCTGGAGAGCTCCACGCCCATGTCCTGCGCCATGCGCCGGGCGATCGGGGAAGCCTTCACGCGGCCGTTTCCCTCATCCTCCGGCTCGGGCTCCTTCTCCTCCGTCGCCACCGGCTCGGGCTGCTTGACGCGCTCGGCCTCGTCTTCGGGTGCATCGGCGCGCTCGGCCTCGTCCTCGGGTGCGTCGGCGTCCTCGTCGCCTGCCTCGACTGCCTCGCTCGGCTCGTCACCGCTGCCGCTCGCCTCGTCACCGCCGCCCGGCTCGCGCTCCGCGCCGCCGGCCTGGGACTCCTGATCGGTCTGAGCTGCCGTCTCGCCCGCGTCCGAACCGCCGTCGGCGCCGATCTGCGCGATCGTGTCCCCGACCGGCAGCGTGTCGCCCTCCTGCGCCACGATCTTCAACACGCCGTTGGAGTCGGCCTCGTAGGTCATGTTGGCCTTGTCGGTCTCGATCTCAACGAGCTCCTCGCCGCGCGTGACCTCGTCCCCGTCGGACTTCAGCCACTTGAGGATCGTGCCCTCCTCCATCGAGTCGGACAGGCGGGGCATCGCGACGTCGGCCATGCCCGGCAGGGTATACGGCGCATGCGCCCGGCGTCAGTGCGGAGGCAGCCGTGCGACCTCGAACCAGAACCGGTTGATCGCCTGGACCAGGCCGGTGAAGTCATCGAGGTCGAGCGGCTTGACGACGTAGCAGTTGACGCCGCGGTCATAGCACGCCGCCACGTCGCGGGCCGAGGAGGACGTGGTGAGCATGATCACCGGCGTGCGGCGCAGCTCGGGGTCGCCCTTGATCTCCTCGAGCACCTCGAGCCCGTTCTTCTTGGGCAGGTTGAGGTCGAGCAGGATCAGGTCGGGGCGCCCGACGCCCTCGTGGTCGCCCTGGTTGCGCAGGAAGGCGAGCGCCTGCTCGCCGTCGGGGACGGCGACCAGCTCGACCGTCACGTCGGCCTCGCGCAGCGCCTCGCGCGTCAGCCGCACGTCGCCGGCGTTGTCCTCGACCAGCAGGATCGAGCGCGCGGTCATCCCTGCGCCCCCGCGGCGGGCAGCGTGAAGCGGAAGCGGCTGCCGCCCTCCGGGCGCGGCTCGGCCCAGATCGTGCCGCCGTGGCGCTCGACGACCTTCTTCGCGATCGCCAGGCCGATCCCGGTGCCAGGATAGTCGTCGCGCGTGTGCAGGCGCTGGAACATCCGGAAGATCCGCTCCGCGTACGCGGGCTCGAGGCCGATGCCGTTGTCGGCCACCTCGAAGCGCCATACGTCGCCCGCGCGCTGGGCGCTCACCTCGACCTCGGGCCTGCGATCGTCGGGCACGAACTTCACCGCGTTGCCGATCAGGTTCTGAAACAGCTGGCCCAGCCCCTGCTCGTCCCCGAGGACGGTCGGCAGCGGGCCGATGCTGACGCGCGCCTCGCGCGCATCCTCGTGGACGCGCACCCGCTCGGCCACGCGCTCGGCGACCACACGGCTGTCGACCGGTGAGAGTGGGTGGTCGCCGCGCCCGGCACGCGAGTAGGTGAGCAGATCGTCGATCAGATCGCGCATGCGCCCGGCGCCGTCGACGGCGAAGTCGATGAACTCGTCGGCGTCGGAGTCGAGCTTGCCGTGGTAGCGGCGGCGCAGCAGCTGCAGGTAGCTCGAGACCATCCGCAGCGGCTCGGAGAGATCGTGCGAGGCGACGTAGGCGAACTGCTCGAGCTCGGCGTTGGAGCGCTCGAGCTCGCGGGCGCGCTCCTCCAGGCCGCGCTCGGCGACCCGGCGCGCGGTGATGTCGCGCGAGACCGCGATGCCGCCGATGATGCGGCCCACGTCGTCGTGCAGCGGCGCGATCTGCACCCAGTAGGTGGCCGTGCCGCCGAGCAGGTCGGGCGCGTCGAGGTCGAAAGTCCGCGGCTCGCCGGCCAGCGCGGCGCGGTACTCCGGCGCGAGGCGGGCGAAGCCCTCGGGCGGGAGCACCTCCTCGAGCAGGCGGCCCTCGAGCGCGGCCGGGTCGAACCCGTGTGCCCGCATCCGCTCGCCCTCGGAGAGCAGCAGCCGCAGGTCGTGGTCGAACAGGTGCACCGTGGAGTCGGGCAGGTGCGCGATGAGGCCCTTGTAGCGCGCCTCGGAGAACGTCAGCGCCTCGAGCATGCGGCGGCGCTCGGTGATGTCCTCGATCTGCCCCACGAAGTGCAGCGGCGTCCCGTCGGGCCTGCGGATCAGCGAGCGGTTGATGCGCACGATCCTGGTGTCGCCATCGGCCGTCAGGAAGCGCCGCTCGGTCGCCATCCGCTGCGTCTTGCCCGCGACCATCGCCGCCAGTCCCGCGTCGTCGGCACCGCGGTCGTCGGGCTGCAGCAGCTCGTCGAACGCGCGGCCACACAGCTCGTCCTCCGGCCGGCCGGTCAGCTCGCACAGCGCGCGGTTGGCGCGCAGCAGCGTGCCGTCCGGGGCGGCGAGCATCAGGCCGACGGCGGCGCCCTCGAACGCGCCCGCGAAGCGCTCCTCGGCCTCGCGCAGGGCGCTGCGGGCGCGCACGCGGTCGGTGAGGTCGCGCACGACGCCGGTGAAGCAGCGCTGTCCGCTCTGGCTCCAGGAGCCGAGCGACAGCTCGAGCGGGAACTCCGAGCCGTCAGCCTTCAGCCCCTCCAGCTCGACCGTGGAGCCCATCAGGCGGCCCTCTCCGTCGGCGAGGAAGCGGGCCATGCCGGCGCGGTGGGCGTCGCGGTAGCGCTCGGGCATCAGGTCGGTGAGCGGCCGGCCCAGCGCATCGGCGGCGGTGCGCCCGAACATCGCCTCCGCGCCGGCGTTCCAGAAGATGATCCGCCCGTTGACGTCGGCCGAGACGATGCCGTCGCGCGTGGAGCCGGTCACGGCGCGGAAGCGCTCGTCGGCGGCCCGCAGCTCCTCCTCGCTCTGCTTGCGCGCGGTGATGTCCTTGCCGGAGAAGAAGACCAGCTCGTCGGCGGGGGAGTAGTTGGTGGCGAACACGAACCAGCGATACGCGCCGTCGCGACCGCGCAGGCGCAGCTCGGTCTCGGGCCGCTCGCCCGCGCGACCGGCGAGCACCTCGCGCTCGGCCGCCGTCACCCGCCCGAGGTCGTCGGGATGCACCAGCCCGTGGTAGGAGTCGGCCGCCAGCTCCTCGGCGGTCCAGCCCAGCAGCGGCTGCCAGGCGGGGTTGGTCCAGACCAGCCGCCGGTCGCCGCCGGCCGCCGCGAGCAGGTCGTGCGTCATGGTCGAGAGCCGGTCCGCGAGCGTATCGCCCCCGGCGAGGGGGACCGTGGCCGGGCGGGTCGAGGCGGCGGAGGAGGGCGGCGTCATCGTCGGAAGGGGGCTGCGCGGGCAGAGACCGTGTCCGGCCGCACCCGATCCATCGGCAGCGGACCGCAGGTCTTGACCCGCGTGGGCCGCCAGCTGACCGCTACCCGAACTTGTGCGTCATGTCACTTCGGCCCGTACGGCGCCCCGGCGCCGGGGCGAGCGACGGCCGGCGCCGCAGGCGGTCGGCGAGCACCTCGGCCGCCTCGGCGGCCGGGAGCGGGCGGGCCAGCAGGTAGCCCTGGCCGCGCGGGCAGCCGAGGTCGCGCAGCCGCTCGGCCTGCTCGCGCGTCTCGATCCCCTCGGCGGTCATCACGAGGCCGAGCGTGGCGCCCATCCCCACGATCGCCTCGACCACCGCGGCGGCGTCGGGCTGTCCCAGGCCGTCCACGAAGGAGCGATCGAGCTTGATCCCGTCGAGCGGGAACCGACGCAGGTAGCTCAGCGAGGAGTAGCCCGTGCCGAAGTCGTCGAGCACGATCCGCACGCCGACGCCACGCAGCGACGCCAGCACGGGACCCGGCGCGTCGGTCTCCTCCATCAGCGCGCTCTCGGTCACCTCGAGCGCGAGCGCGTGCGGAGGCAACCCGAACTCGCGCAGCGCGTCCCTGACGTCGCCGAGCAGCTCGCCGCGAGCGATCTGGCGCGCCGACACGTTGACGGACAGCTGCAGCTCCTCGGCGCCCGGGAGCTCCGCTCGCCAGCGGGCGATCTGCGCGCATGCGGTGCGCAGCACGTGGCGGCCGAGATCGGCGATCAGCCCGCTCTCCTCCGCCATCGGGATGAACGAGGCCGGCGAGACCGCCCCGCGCTGGGGGTGCGTCCAGCGCGCGAGCGCCTCCACCGCCAGCGGCCGGCCGTCGCGCAGGTCGACGATCGGCTGGTAGGCGATCTGGATGTCCCCGTCGGCGAGCGCGCGCCGCAGGTCCCCCTCCAGCCGCAGCCGGTCGTAGGCGCGGGCGCGCATCGCCTCGTCGTAGAGCTCGACCTGGCCGCGCCCGCGCGCCTTCGCGCGGTACATCGCGGCGTCGGCCTCGCGCAGCAGCGTCGCGGGGTCGCCGCGGCCGGCGTGGGCGACGGCGACGCCGGCCGAGCCGGAGATGAACACGTCGTCCTCGCCCAGGCGGAACGGCTCCGCCCAGGCGGCGGAGAGACCGCGCGCGGCCTCGAGTGCGTCCCACGGCCCGGCGAGGCCCTCGCAGAGCACGACGAACTCGTCGCCGCCGAAGCGCGCGACGGTGTCCTGCGGGCCCACGGCCGCGCGGAGGCGAGGCGCCACCTGGGTGAGCAGATCGTCGCCCGTGTGGTGGCCGAAGGAGTCGTTGACGTTCTTGAACTGGTCGAGGTCGATCAGCAGCACGGCCAGCACGGTGCCGTCCGCCGCGGCGCGTACCAGCGCCTCCTCCAGCCGCTCGGCGAGCAGCACGCGGTTGGGCAGGCCGGTCAGCGGGTCGTGCAGCGCGCGGTGCGCGAGCCGGCGCAGCGCCTCCTCGCGCTGGCTCTCGGCCACGACGCGGTCGGTCACGTCCAGCGCGATCCCGGCGACCCCGGCGATCGCTCCCGACTCGTCGAGCAGCGGGAACTTGATCGTCTCGTAGTGCCGCCGGCCCTCCGGCCGGTCGATCGCCTCAAGCCGCGTCCGCGGCACGCCGCCGGTGGCCACCGCGATGTCGCTCGCCCGCCGCGGGGCGCCGATCTCGGATCCGAAGATCTCGGCGTCGGTGCGGCCGACCACGTCCGCTTCGTCGTGGGCGTGCAGCGCCGTGAAGCGCCGGTTGACGCCGGTGTAGCGGCCGGCGAGGTCCCTGACGAAGATCACGGCGGGCGAGTGGTCCGTGAACGCCTGCAGGCGCTGACGGGCGGCGCGCTCGCGCCGCGTCGCGGCCGCGCGCTCGTCGCTCACGACCGCCAGGAGCAGGCCGGTCAGCGTGCTCACGGCCATGAAGCCCTGCGTGTGCAGCAGCGCCTCTACGCCGTCGCGGTCGCCGAACGACCCGTGGCCGCGCAGGGTCAGGGCGACGGCGGCGACCGCCGCCAGCACGGATGTCACGGCGGCGCCCGGGAGCCGGAAGCGCACCGCCGCCCACACGACCACCGGGAACACGAGGTAGGTCTCGTCGGTGCCTAGCGCGGCTCCGGGGATGAACGCGATCGCCAGCGCCGCGAGCACGGCGGCGGCTTCGGCGGCGCGCCTGAGCGACGGCCGGCGCCGGCGCCGCGTCGCGAGGATCAGCACCGCGGGGGTGAGCACGACGACGCCGGCGAGGTCGCTCAGCATCCAGGTGCCCCAGACCTCCGCGAGCGTGTCGGACGCGAGCCTGCCGCCGACCGCGAGCGAGAGCGCGCCGAGCGTGGCGCTGATCAGGCCCGCGCCGGGTGCCGCCACGAGCGTGAGCACGAGCACGTCGCGGCGCCGGCGCAGGAGGCCTGGCGCCGTGGCGAAGCGCACGATCACCCAGGCGGCGAAGACCGCGCCGAGCGCGTTGCCGGCGGCCTCGCCGGCCGCGATCCCGAGCGGGACGCCGCCGGCGGCGGCGCCGGACGCGAGGTCGCCGGCGAAGACGCCGATCCCTGCGCGCCGGCCCACCAGCACGAGCAGCGCCGCGTCGACGCCGGCCGGGATCCAGATCGGGGACGCGCCCGTCGCCGCGGCGGCGTGCATGCTCAGGCGCGCGAACGCGAAGTGCAGGACCGCCGCGAGCAGCACGATGCCCGCCGTGCGCACGGCAGGGTGCGGCGGGAGGCGGGGACGGCTTCTCACGCTCGGATGATCGACGGAGCGCGCGGGATCTGGAGTCAGCGCCCCGCTCGTGCCCTCCCATCGAGCTGGCGCCGGGACGCGCCGGGTATGCAGGCCGGATGCGCAGCTTCTCCGCCGCCACGGCGGCTCCGCCGGAAGTCACCTGGCGCCTCATGGCCACTCCGGACGATTGGAACCGCTGGTCGCCGCACGTCCGCGGCGCGTGGGGCCTCGGCGCGCCAGAGGTGCGCGCCGGCGCCGCGGGCGCCGCGCGGGTGCTGCTTACGGGCCGCTCATCGACGTCGCGCTGTGCCAGGCTCGCGCAGGAGGCCGAACGTGTGGTGGGGGCGCCGGCCTGAATGAGGGAAGCCGGCGCCCCGTCACACAGTGGCGGCGGCGCGTGGATGAGGAGGGGTGCGCGCCGCTGCCTGTCGGCGAGGGAGGGGATGAGTCAAACTCGCCACTTCCTTGATCGGCAGCCGATGCCGGGCGCTTTAGCGTCGGCCGGTTCTAGCGAGCTTCCCAGCGGCGCCAGCGGCGCAGGAACTCGCCCGCGTCGAGCTGGGCGAGGTCGGCCTTGAGCGCGCGCGCGAGGCGGCCGGTCTGAGCCGGCGCGGTGTCCCAGAACAGCGCCACCTCGCCCGAGGCGATCTCGACGATCTCGACCTGGTCGACGCGCTCGGGATCGGCGAGGGCGGCCGGCCCGCGACCGCTGCGGCGGACGATCAGCTCGTACTCCCGGTTCGCCTTCACGCCGCCGCCCCGAGCGCCCGCGCGGCGGCTTCGAGCTCGCGGTCGCCGTGGAAGATGCGCTCGCCGACGCGGACGGCGGGGACGTCGCGCACGCCGGCAGCCGAGGCCGTCGCCGTCGCCTCCTCCAGCCGTCGCCGCGTGCTCCCGAGCTCGGCGCTCTTGGCCACGGCCGCCGGGTGCAGCTCGGCCGCCGCCGCGGCGATCAGCACCGAGTCGCGCTCGCCCAGGTCCCGGCCGGCGGCGAACGCCTGGCGGAAGGCGGCCATCGAGTAGGCGACGACGCGGCCCGTCTGCTTGGCGTAGGTCGCGACCAGCATCGCCCACTCCGTGTCGGACGGGAACGCCTCCGGCCAGCGGACCGGCATGAGCCCGTACGCCGCCGCCCGGCGCTCGACGTCGGTGCGGTAGATGTCCTCCTCCTCCGCGCAGCGGAAGCCGCCGACGCGCCCGATCCGCACCGGCACGAACTCCGGCACGACGCCGAGCACGCCGACGACGCGCTCGGCCGCGAGGTAGGCGTCGGGCGAGACGACGTCGTAGTAGAAGGCCGGTGCGCGGCCCGCGTCAGCCGTGGACGAGCCAGCCATCCGCGGCGCGGGCGGCCTCCATGACGCCCTCGGAGAACGTCGGGTGGCCGTGCACGATGCGCGCGACCTCCGCGTAGCCGCCCTCGAGTGCCTTGGCGTTGACCAGCTCCTGGATGAGGTCCACGGCCTTGGCGCCCACGATGTGGCCGCCGACCAGCTCGCCGTACCTCTTCTCGCCGATGATCTTGATCACGCCGGAGCGGTCGCCGTAGACCGTCCCGGCGCCGACCGCGCCGTACTGGAGCTTGCCGACGACGACGTCGAGCTCCTGCTCGCGCGCCTGCTCCTCGGTGAGCCCGAAGGAGGCGACGTTGGGTGCGCAGAACGTGGCGCGCGGGATGTCGACGTACTCGAGCGCGTGGGTCTCCATGCCCGCGGCGTCCTCGACGGCGATGATGCCCTCGTCGGAGGACTTGTGGGCGAGCGCGGGGCCGCGCACGATGTCGCCGATCGCGTAGACGTTGCGCTTCGAGGTCCGCTGGCGGCCGTCGACCGCGATCAGCCCGCGGTCGTCGAGCTCGACCCCGGCCTCCGCGAGGTCGAGCGCGTCGACGTCGGGCCCGCGCCCGGCCGCGATGACGAGCCAGTCGGCCTCGCCCTGCTGGTCGCCGTAGCTGAACGTGACCGCGCCCTCGCCCGGCTGCACGTTCTCCACCAGCATGCCGGTGTGGATCTCGATGTTCTGCTTGGCCAGCGCGCGCCCGGCGACCTTGGAGATGTCGGCGTCCTCGGTCGGCAGCACGCGGTCCAGCGCCTCGAACAGGAGCACCTTGGTGCCCATGCGCCCGTAGGCGGAGGCGATCTAGGCGCCCGACGCGCCGGCGCCGAGCACGGCCAGCGTCTTCGGCAGCTCTTCCAGCGCCCACGCCTCCTCCGTGCCGATCACGCGGCCGCCGAAGCTCGTGCCGGGCACGGGCTTGGGGATCGAGCCGGTGGCGATGACGACGGTCTTGGCCTCGAGCTCGGAGTCGCCGACCTTCACGTTGGTGCCCGGCGTCAGCGAGGCGACGCCCTCGATCACGTCGACGCCGTTCTTCTTCATCAGCCCGCCGACGCCGCCGGTCAGCGTCTTGACGACCTTGCGCCGGCGCTCGCCGACGGCGGCGAAGTCGATCTGGCGCTCGGGCACGGTGATGCCGAAGTCGGAGGCCTCGTCGATCTCGGAGACGATGTCGGCGACCCGGAGCACCGCCTTCGCCGGGATGCAGGCGTAGTTGAGGCAGCGGCCGCCGATCAGGTCCTTCTCGACGACGGCGGTCTTCATGCCGAGCTGGGACGCGCGGATCGCCGTCACGTACCCCCCCGGCCCGGATCCGATGACGATGCAGTCGTAAGCGCTGTCGGGCATGGTGGCGCTGCAGGCTAGCCGACCGGCTCGTGGGGCCGCCGGGACGGCAGCTGGATGCGGGCCATCGCTCCGATCAGGAACCAGAACAGCGGCGCGGCGATCGCGATGATCGCGAGGCACAGCACGACCGCCGCCAGGTTGGAAGCGACCAGGAGGCTCAGGGCGGAGAAGATCACCGCGATGCCGAGGAGCGCCTCGAAGCCGAGCACCGCCCAGTAGCGGCATTGCCACATGCCGATCGCGGCGGCGGCCATGAGGCCGGCGAAGACCAGCACGCCGGCGACCGACTGCCCACTGCCCTCGACCTCGTAGCCCGCCACGAGCAGCGCGACGTTCGAGGCGGCGAGGATCGTCGCGAGGATCGCGGCGAGCGTGACCGCCCGCGGCCGCTGGCCAGGCGCGAGCGGCTGCAACGCTGCCCGCGCTGCCTCGTCGCGTGCGCGACCGCGGGCGTAGCCACGCGCCATGCGGTCGCCCGCCCCCGTCCGCCGCTTACGACTGCGTCCCAACCGGCACCTCCAGCTGCTCGCGCAGCGCACGCGCCGCGGCCGCGGGATCGGCCGCCTCGGCGATCGCCCGCACCACGACGATCCGGCGCGCGCCGCATGCGACGGCCGCGGCCACGTTGCCCGCGTCCAGGCCGCCGATCGCGAACCACGGCGTGGTCACGTTCGCGGCCGCCCAGGCGACGTACCCCAGCCCGGCGGCGGGCCGGCCGGGCTTGGTCGGCGTGGCGTGCACGGGTCCCACGGCGAGGTAGTCGACGTCGTGGTCGGCGTCGGCCGCCGCCCCCTGATCGGGCGCGTGCGTCGAGCGGCCGACGATGCGCTCCTCCCCGACCGCCGCGCGCGCGGCGCGCACGCTGCCGTCGTCCTGGCCGACGTGGACGCCGTCGGCGCGGCACCGGTCCACGAGGTCGGGGCGGTCGTTGAGCACGAACAGCGCGCCCGCCGCGTCGGCCGCCTCGCGGAACACCGCGGCCGCGTCCATGAGTGCGCCGTGGTCGAGTCGCTTGTCGCGCAGCTGGATCACATCGACACCGCCGCCGAGCGCGGCGTCGAGGAACATGCGCAGCTCGCGCCGTCCCGGCGGCCGCCCGTCCGAGCGCGCGTCCGTCACCAGGTACAGGCGGGCGGAGGCGATCTGCTCGCGTGCGCTCACGCCCTCAGTCAAGCACGCGTGCGCGCTACCCTTCGCCCATACGGGAGCCCGCAACCGGGCTGAGAGGGCGCCATCGGGGCGCCGACCGTCGAACCTGATCCGGGTCGTGCCGGCGTAGGGAAGGAGTCATCTGCAGTGTCGGTGGAGCATGCCAAGCCGGACGTCGCCGTCGTCGGCGGCGGGCCGATCGGCCTCGCGAGCGCGTGGCGCGCCGCACAGCGCGGCCTGCGTGTGTGCGTGCTCGACGCCGGCGCGCCGGGCGCCTGGCACGTCGCCGCCGGGATGCTGGCCCCCGTCGCCGAGGCGCAGTTCGGCGAGGACGAGCTGCTCGACCTCAACCTGCGCGCCGCCGCCGGCTTCCCCGCGTTCTGCGCCGAGCTCGTCGCCGCGTCCGGCCGTGATCCGGGCCTGCGCGAGACGGGCACGCTCGTGGTCGCCCGCGACCGCGACGAGGCCGAGGAGCTCGACCGGCTGCTGGCCTTCCGCCGCCGGCTCGGGCTCGGCGTCGAGCGGCTGCTGCCCACCGGCGCGCGGCGGGCCGAGCCGGCGCTGGCGCCGACGGTGCGGCTCGCGCTCGACGTGGCCGGCGACCACTCGGTCGACCCGCGCCGCCTGGTGGCCGCGCTGGCCGAGGCCGTCCGGCGCAGCGGCGGCGCCGTGCGCGCGCGGGCGCGCGTGAAGGGCCTCGTCGTGGAGGGCGAGCGCGTCAGCGGCGTGGAGCTCGAGGACGGCGAGCGCGTGCACGCCGGCGCGGTGCTCGTGGCCGCCGGCGCGCACAGCGGGCGGCTGGCCGGGCTCCCACCTGGCGCCACCGTCCCGGTGCGCCCGGTCAAGGGCCAGGTCCTGCGCCTGCGCGACCCGCACGGCCCCGGCTTGGTGGAGCGCACGATCCGCACCCGCGACGCCTACCTCGTCCCGCGCGCCGACGGCCGCTACGTGCTGGGCGCGACGATGGAGGAGCGCGGCTGGGACACGACGCCGACGGCCGGCGGCGTGTTCGAGCTGCTGCGCGACGTCTCCGAGGTCGTGCCGGGCGTGCTGGAGCTCGAGCTCGAGGAGCTGCTCGCCGGCCTGCGCCCGGCGACGCCCGACAACGTGCCGGCGCTCGGCGCCGGCGCGCTGCGGGGGCTGCTGTGGGCCACGGGCCACCACCGCAACGGGATCCTGCTCTGCGGCCTGAGCGGCGAGCTCGCGGCCGCCGCGCTCGCCGGGGAGGAGCTGCCCGCGTGGGCGGCGCCAGCCGACCCGCTCCGCTTCGCGCAGGTGCCGGCGTGACGATCCTGCTCAACGGCGAGGCGCGCGAGCTAACGCCCGGCACCACCGTGCGCGGGCTGCTCGACGCGCTCGACGTCCCCGGCGGCACGCGCGGGGTGGCGATCGCCGTCGACGCGGAGGTCGTGCCGCGCGGCGAGTGGGAGACCACCGAGCTCGACCACGGCGCGCGGGTGGAGGTCCTGCGCGCGATCCAGGGAGGCTGAAATGAGCGTCACCGACCACACCCTCACCACCGACCCGCTGACGATCGCCGGGCGCGAGCTTTCCTCGCGCCTGCTGCTGGGCACCGGCGGCTTCCGCTCCCTCGAGGCGATCGCGGCGGCGATCGAGGCGAGCGGCTCGGAGCTCGTGACCGTCGCGCTGCGGCGGATCGACCCGGACGCCCGCGGCTCGATCGTCGACGCACTCGACCACGCCGGCGTGCAGCTCCTGCCCAACACGGCGGGGTGCTTCACGGCGCGCGACGCCGTCCTCACCGCCAAGCTGGCGCGCGAGGCGTTCGGCACCGACTGGATCAAGCTCGAGGTGATCGGCGACGACCGGACGCTGCTCCCCGACGCGCCCGCGCTGCTCGAGGCGGCGGAGGAGCTCGTCGACGACGGCTTCGTCGTGCTCCCCTACACGAACGACGACCCGATCCTGGCGCGGCGGCTGGAGGACGTCGGTTGCGCGGCGGTGATGCCGCTGGGCTCGCCGATCGGCTCCGGCATGGGGCTGCTCAACACGTACAACCTGCGCCTGATCTGCGAGCGCGCCGGCGTGCCGGTGATCCTCGACGCGGGCGTCGGCACGGCGTCGGACGCCGCGCTGGCGATGGAGCTGGGCTGCGACGCCGTGCTGTGCGCCAGCGCCGTCTCGCGCGCCGAGGACCCGGCGGCGATGGCGCGGGCGGTCCGGCTCGGCACCGAAGGCGGGCGGCTGGCCTATCGCGCGGGGCGGATCCCGCGGCGACTGCACGCGCAGGCGTCGACGCCCGAGGACGGGGTCGCGCAGTTCTGAGCACCGCCGACGCGCTCTTCGACGGCTGGGAGCGGGCCTGGTCGGGGCGGGACCCGGCGGCCTTCGCGCCGCTGTGCCACGACGAGGTCCACTACGAGGATCCGCTGGTGGACAAGCCGCTGCGGGGCGCTGACGCGATCGCGCGCCGCGCCGCCGGACTATGGGTGGCGTTCCCCGACGTTCGGCTGCACCCGACCGGCCCTCGGCTCACCGACGGCACCCATGCGAGCGCGCCCGCGAAGCTGCTCGGCACCCATCGCGAGCCGCTGGAGGGGTTGGCGGCCACCAACCGCTCCGTGGTCGTCCACGTCGTCTTCTTCGCCGAGCTGCGCGAGGAGCGGCTCTACCGCGTGCGGGCGTTCTTCGACGTCTACGGCGCGGCGGTCCAGATGGGGGTCCTCCCCCGTCCGGGGACGCTGAGCGGCCGGGCGCTGCTGCTGCTCCGAGGCTTTGGCCTCAGGCCGGGGTAGCGGTCGCCCACTACGCCGTGAAACCCGCGCCCTGAAGGTCGACGTGGCCCTGAGCCGAAACCTCGACCCCCGCGACGTTCTTCCTCGCCGCAGTGAGCAAGAAGTAGAAGTAGGGGACGATCATCGGGCTCTCGTCGAGCAACAGCTCCTGGATCTGCTTGGCGAGTTGCTTCTTCTGGCCCGGCTCGAGCGCCGCGACGTAGTCGTCGGTGACCTTGTCGTAGGTCTTGTTCTTGAAGTGCGCGGCGTTCCAGGCGCCGCCGCTCTTCAACGGTGCCGTCAAGAAGACATTCGGCACGCCGCGGTGACCGTAGTCGGTGATCCCGAATTCGGAGTCGAGCCAGGGTGACTTGCCGAACACGGCGTCGCCGTAGTACGTCCCGGCGTCGGTGATGTTGAGCTTGACGTCGACGCCGCCGGCCTTGAGGTCGTTCTGGATGAGCTGCGCGAGCTGGGGAATCTCGAACCCGTCCCACGTCGTCAGCGTCAGATCGAGACTGCCGACGCCCGCGTCCTGCAGCAGCGCCTTGGCCCTCTCGACGTCTTGCTGGCGCTGCGGGACGGACTTGTCGGTGTCCGGAAAGACGGGGGCGAACGGCGAATCGTTGCCGAAGTCCGCCTTCTCGTCGAAGAGGCCGTCGACCAGGTTTCGGCGGTTGAGCAACAGCGCAACTGCCTGTCGCACGCGCTTGTCAGCAAGCGCGCCCTTGTCCGTGCGCATGTGGATCTGCCGGTGCACGGAGGCGCGCGACTCCATGGTCGTGAGGTTCGCGTCGTTCAGCAGCGCCTTGCCGCCTGTGACCGAGAAGTTGCTCATGAGGTCCACCTCGCCGCCCTGCAGGCCAAGGATCCGGGCTTGCTCCTTGCCGTAGAACTTCAGCTCGATCTTGTCGGGGTTGGCCATGTGGCTCTTGTCCCAGTAATCGCGGTTGCGGACGTACGTCACGCCGATGTCCGGCGTGTACTGCTCGAGCTTCCATGGGCCGGTGCCCAGGAAGTCGTCCTTCCACTTCGAGAAGTCGTAGCCCTTGGGGAGGATGATGAGGTTGTAGTTGTCGTCTGAGGAGACCAGGTACGGGAAGTTCCCGTTGGGCGCGTCGAGCTGCACCTCGACTCTGCTGTCATCGACCGCCTTGGCGGCGCCCTTGGAAACCACGCCCGCGATCGCCGATAGCGCGTTGGAGCCGTTGTCCGGGTCGGCGTGCGCGTTGATCGTCGCCGCGACGTCCTCGGCAGTCAGCGGCTCGCCATTGTGGAACGTGACGCCCTGGCGGATCTGAAACGTCCACGCGGAGGCGTCTCGGTTGGGTTGCCAGCTCTCGGCCAGCCGCGGCTCGAGCTCGAGCTTGCTGTTGGACCGCGCAAGGTACTCGCCGGTCTGGCCGAGCACGGCCAGAGCCCCCTCGTTGTTGACCTTGAAGGGGTCGAGATCCGAAGCCGGCGCGACGATGCCGGCGCGAATCGTCCCTCCGGGATCGACCTTGGCGCTCTGCGCCGAGGTCCCGCCCTGATTGCCGCTGCTCGTCGAGCTCTGTTGGCCGCCGCAGGCGCTGGCCAGCAGGCCGATCGTCGTCATCGACATCCCGACGACCGTGCCGTTGCGCACGAACTCCCGACGGCTCAGACGGCCGGCGCGCAACTCGTCGACCAAGTGATTCTCGAGATCACTCGAGCGTGCGCGAACCTCGTCGACGCGCCGCTGACTGTCCATACTCATGACTCTCCTCGGTCGCTGATCGCTTTATAGCATTCTCACGATGAACGATGCGTGCCGGTTCCGGGCGGTGTGAGCAGCAGCTGGACATGGTCATGCCCGCGCCTCAACCTGACGCACCCGACACGCGGACCCGCAGCGGCTTGTGGTCCGAGAGCGGACCCGCGTCGAGCACATCGGCCTCGCCAGTCGCAGGACGGCCCTCGGTGAGCACGTGATCGACGTAGTGGCCGGCGATGTGGCGCAGCCCCGGCAGCGCCGGCCGCCTCGCGTTCAGGTCGCCGCCGAGCACGAGCGGCCCGCCGCCGGCCCACTCCAGCGCGGTCGCGGCAGCGGCCAGCAGGTCGGCGCGCCGCTGCTCGGGCGGATGGGTCGAAGCGTGCAGGTTCGCGACCCAGCCGCCGGTGAGCGCGATCGCGTGCAAGACGCGTCGCTCGGGCGTGCGGGTGAGCTCGCGCACGCGGTGCTCGCCGATCGTCTCGCCACGGACCAGGATTGCGTTGCTGCCGCCGCCGGCGGCGGCCGGCAGATCCGGGTTGCGCGACGCGATCGCCCGCCGCAGCCAGAGCGCCTCGTTGCGCGAGGTGAGCGCCATCCGCGCGCTCGCGCCGCTCGCGGCGGCGAGCCGCTCCGGCCACCAGGGCGGCACCTCCTGCAGCAGCGCGACGTCCCAGGACCACCCGGCGAGCGTGCGGGCGAACTCGGCCAGCAGCGGGCGACCTGCCGCGGGCCGCGCACGGCCGTGGAAGAGGTTCCAGCTCAGGACGAGGATGGGCGCGACGCTACCGGAGCTCCCGCGCGCCGCGGTCGGACTCGAACCCCGACCCCGGCCTGCCGGGCCCCGCGGCCGGAGCGACGGCGACCGTACACTTTCGCGCTTGCCGCGCCACCTCATCACCGGCTCCGAGCTCTCGCCGGCCGAGCTCTCCGCGCTGCTCGACCGCGCGCTGGAGCTCAAGGCCGAGCCGCATGCGTCCCGCGCGCTCGCCGGGCGCAGCGTCGCGCTGGTGTTCGAGCAGCCGTCCACCCGCACGCGCACGTCGTTCGAGGCCGGCATCGTCGAGCTGGGCGGCCACCCGATGGTGCTGCGGCCCGGCGAGCTCCAACTGACCCGCGGCGAGTCGGTGCGCGACACCGCGCTCGTCCTCTCCCGCCACGTCGCCGTGATCGGGCTGCGCACCGGCTCGGAGGAGACGCTGGCCGAGCTGGCCGAGCACGCGGAGGTGCCGGTGGTCAACCTGCTCTCGCCCGAGCACCACCCGTGCCAGGCGCTCGCCGACCTGCTCACCATGCGCGAGGCGTTCGGCACTCTGCACGGCCGCCGGCTCACCTACGTCGGCGACGGCAACAACGTCGCTCGCTCGCTCGCGCTAGTCGGCGCGCTCGCGGGCGTCGAGGTCACGGTGGCCGCCCCGCCCGCCTACCAGCTCGAGGAGGGCGCCGGCGCCCGGCTGACCGACGACCCGCTGGCGGCCGCCGCCGGCGCGGACGTGCTCTACGCCGACGTGTGGGTCTCGATGAGCGACGACGCCGCGACGGCCGGTGCGCGCCGTTCGGCGCTCGGCGCCTACCGGATCGACGACGCGCTGCTCGACCGCGCCGCCGACGGGGCGATCGCGCTGCACTGCCTGCCGGCGCATCCCGGCGAGGAGATCACCGCGGAGGTGCTCTACGGGGCGCGCCAGCGGATCTGGGACCAGGCGGAGAACCGCCGGCACGCGCAGAAGGCGCTGCTGGAGTGGCTGGTCGCCCCGGAGCGCTAGGGTCGCTCCGGAAGGAGTGACCGGATGTCGCAGCCACCCACCACAGCATCGCGCGACCAGCTCCGCCGCGTCATCAGCCCGCCGGACCTCGTCGTCATCACGCGCGTCCGAATGCAGGAGGTGATGGACGACGCGGTTCAACGGGGCCGCATCACGCGAGGCGCCGCCGTCGAGCTCGTCACCGACCTGTTGGCCCGGGGGCGCAGCCAGGCCGACGACCTGCTCGCCGACCTCGAGCAGCTCCTCGGCCGCGGGCCGGTCGAGGCCGCCGGCCTCGGGCCCGAGTTCCCGATCGTGGGCTACGACGACCTCACCGCCGCCGAGGTGGTGGTCGAGCTCGACGGAATGGCAGACGACCACCTGCGCAAGGTGCGCGAATACGAGCGCGCCAACGCGAACCGCAAGACCGTGCTGGGCGCGGTCGAGCGCAAGCTGAACTCGCCGCCAACCTAAAGAGTGCCCGGCACCGTTTAGGTTCGCCCGCGGCTACCCTCGACGGGTGGCCACGTCCCAGACTTCGACCCGCCCCGCCCGCGGCGCCGTGCTCGAGCTCACCGTCGACACCCTCGCGCACGGGGGCAACGGCGTCGCGCGGCTCGACGGCTACGTCGTCTTCGTTGCCGGGGCGCTGCCCGGCGATCGGGTGCGGGCGGTCGTGGGCAAGTCCAAGCGCGCCTATGCCGAGGCGCGCGCGGTCGAGATCCTCGAGCCTTCGCCCGACCGGATCGCGCCGCTCGCCGACCATCCCGGCGCGCCGTGGCAGGTGCTCGCCTACGAGCGCCAGCTCGAGGTCAAGGCTGAGCAGGTGGGCGACGCGCTGCGTCGCATCGGCCGCCTCGACGGCTTCGAGCAGGACCCGATCGTCCCCGCCCTCGAGCAGTGGCGCTACCGCAACAAGCTCGAGTACTCGTTCGGCACCACGGCGGACGGGACGCTCGTGTGCGGCTTCCACGCGCCCGGCCGGTTCGACCAGATCCTCGCGCTCGACGACTGCCTGCTGGCCTCCGAGCGCGGCAACCGCGCCCGCGAGCAAGTGCTCGCCTGGGCGCGCGAGCAGGGCCTCTCCGCCTGGGACCGGCGCGGCCAGCGCGGTCTGCTGCGCAACCTCGTCGTCCGCGAGGGCCGGCGCACCGGCGAGCTGCAGGTGCGGCTGGTCACCTCGCCGGGCGTGATCGAAGCGGACTCGCTGGCGGCGGCCGTCGACTGCGACGGCCTGTTCTGGACGCAGGCGTCCCGCCTCGGGGAGAGCACCCAGGGCGGCGACACCAAGCGGCTGAGCGGCGCAAAGCGCATGCGCGAGCAGCTCGGCGACCTGGAGTTCCTGATCTCGCCCGAGGCGTTCTTCCAGACCAACACGGAGATGGCCGAGGTCCTCTACGGCGCCGCCGTCGAGCTCGTCGGGCTGCGCGGTCACGAGCGTGTCTTCGACCTCTACTGCGGCATCGGCACGATCGGCCTCTCGCTCGCGAGCCGCGCGCGCGAGGTGATCGGCGTGGAGATCGCCGAGCCGGCGGTCGCCGACGCGATCGACAACGCCCGCCGCAACGAGATCACGAACGCGCGCTTCTTCGCCGGCGACATCCGGCTGGCCATGCGTGACCTGGTCGAAGAGGCCGGCAAGCCCGACGTCTGCGTGATCGACCCTCCGCGCGCCGGCCTCTCGCAGAAGGTCGTGCGCCGGGTCGTGGAGGCGGCGCCGAAGCGCATCGTCTACGTCTCCTGCAACCCGACGACGCTCGCGCCGAACGCCGCGCAGCTCGTAGAGGCGGGGTACACGCTCAGCCGCGTGCGCCCCGTCGACATGTTCCCGCAAACCCCGCACATCGAGTGCGTGGCATTGCTCGAAAGAGCCCCGTGATCGAGTAGCTGTTCGCGCCGCGGATAGCGTCTACGGTGTGTCTACACGCTGTAGACTCCCTCTATGGCTGCCAGTCGCACCTTCTCGTTCCGTGCCGAGCGGGATCTTGGCGAGCGGCACGACCGGGCGCTTGCGGAGCTTGAGCGGCTGCGCCGGGAACGCCCGCGCCTGGCCGACAGCGTGCGGTACGACTTCGACGTGCGCCTGGCCGCCGCTCAGCAACGCGGCCTGGCCAGTTCCGCTGAGCGGCTGCGTGCAACCGTTTCGGCCCTCGTTGCGGCCGTCGAGGAGGCGCTCGCCGACGAGCCCCTGCTCGACGGCGGGCCGGTGCCGGGCGATGACGAGACGCTGGCCGCTGCGCGCGCCGCGGCGTCCGCCGCCGCGCGACGCTACGAAGCCGAGCAGACCGGTGCGCCGTGATACTCGAGGCGGGCGAGGTCTGGTGGTTCGAGTTGCCCCGCGTCGGACGCAAGCCAGGAGTGGTGTGCTCGCGCCGAGCGGCGAACCTGCGCCTGATGCCGGTCGTCGCGCGGATCACAACCGTTGACCGCGACCGGACGCTGCCGACCGCCGTAGCGCTCGACGTCGGCGAGGTCGAGGGGCTCTCGCAAGCCGGCTTCGCCCTTGCGCACGACCTGTTTCTCGCCGGGCCGGCCGCGCCGGCGGTAACCGCCGCCGGGCGACTGAGTGCGCTCAAACTCGTCGAGCTGCGCCGCGCTCTCGTCTGGACGTTCTCGCTCGCCGACTGACCGCGTCGGACCGTTAGGCCGCCTGGGCAAAGCCGCCGGTCTCGCGTGCGGCGAAGCCGCCGAGCGCGTGCGCGATCGCGCGGTAGGCCTCGGCGTTGAGGCTCATCCCGATGTGGGACCCGTGGACCTCCACGCAGGCGTCGGCCTCGGGATCCAGGCAGGAGCGCCAGTCGACGATGCCGTCCGAGCGCGAGTAGAGCGAGACGTAGCCGACCTCGGGCGGGAACGGGCCCTCCAGCGCGGCGCGGAAGCGCGAGCAGCAGTCGCCGCGCAGGCAGCGCCACGACAGCAGGCCGGGAACGGGAACGCTGCCGAGCGCGGCGACGACGCCGACCTGGGCGAGCAGGAGCGGATGCACGGCGAGCTGTGAGACGACCGGCGCGCCGAGCGCGACGACGCCGGCCACGAGGTCGGGCCGGCGCGCGCCCAGCGCCTTGGCGAAGACGCCGCCGCGGCTCTGGCCGACGATCACGACGCGCCGGCCGGTGCTCGCGGCCAGCGTCTCCAGCCGCTCCTCCAGCCGTTCGCACGCCGCTTCCGAGCAGGCGACGTTGGCGCGGATGCCCGCCCGCCTGGTATGCCAGTCGGCGGCGCGCAGCCACTGGGTCATCGTCGCGAGCGAGCCGTCGCCGGCGAGGAAGCCCGGGATGAGCAGGACGCCGCGACCGTCGCCGGCCGGCACCCCGGCACCGCGGAAGACGGCCGAGCGCCGCAGCCCCGCCCACTCCAGGCCGATCCGGCTCTCGCGCCACAGCGGCGGGACCGCGGGCGGGCGCGGGATCGCGGGCAGGTGCGGGTGGGGAAGCGACACGTGGAGAGCCGTTCGACGGCGTGTCAGCCGGCTCGTTCGACTGGAAACCAGGATGGCATCCTCGCAGCCGCCCCGGACGTGCGACACCCCCGGTGGTCCAGGGCGCGCCGCACGGGCGGCGACCGTGTGCAAGCATCGCGAGCATGCGCGCCGCGACCATCCGCGATGGCGACATCGCGGTCCAGGAGCACCCGGATCCCGAGCCGGAGGCGGGCGAGCTGCTCGTCCGGGTCCGCGCCGCCGGCCTCAACGGCGCGGACATGATGCAGCTCAAGGGCGCCTATCCCGCGCCGCCCGGCTCGCCGCCCGACATCCCCGGCCTCGAGCTCGCCGGCGAGGTGGTCGCGCTCGGGCGCGGAGTGACGCGCTTCGTGCTGGGCGATCGCGTGATGGCGGTCGTGGGCGGCGGCGGCCAGGCGGAGCTGGCCGTCGTGCACGAGCGGGCGGCCATGCCCGTGCCCGACGAGCTCGACTGGACGGCCGCCGGCGGGGTACCGGAGGCGTTCACCACGGCTCACGACGCGCTGTTGACCCAGGCCGGGCTGTCGGTCGGCGAGCGCGTCCTCGTCCACGGCGCCGCGGGCGGCGTGGGCATGGCCGCGGTGCAGCTCGCCACGATGGCCGGCGCCCGCGTGACCGCGACCGTCCGCGACGCGGCCGCGCGCGAGCAGATCACCGCCCTCGGCGTGCTCGCGCTCGAGCCGGAGGGCTTCGAGGCGCACGGGCCGTTCGACGTCGTGCTCGAGCTGGTGGGCGCGCCCAACCTCCCCGGCGACCTCTCCGCGCTTGCCGAGTGCGGGCGCATCTGCGTGATCGGCGTCGGGGCCGGGGCCAAGGTGGAGCTCGACCTGCGCGCGCTGATGGGCAAGCGCGGCCGGATCCACGGCTCGGTCCTGCGCGCCCGCTCGCTCGAGGACAAGGCCGACGCCGCCCGCCGCGTCGAGCGCTCGGTGCTGCCCGGCTTCGCCTCGGGCGACCTCAGCGTCCCGGTGACGGCGACGTTCCCGCTCGACGCGGTCGCCGACGCCTACGCGCGCTTCAAGGCCGGCGCGAAGCTCGGCAAGATCGTGCTCAAGCTCTGAGCTCCTCGATCCGCCGACGCGTGGGGAGTGCCACGCTGCAGATCGGCCCCGCCCGGCCGATGAACGTGTCGGCGAGCTCTGCGGACCCGCCCGCACGATGGCGATCAAGCGAAACCGACCCAGCACGACCGCCGGCGGACGGCGCCCTGGCGTGGCGCTCAAGCTGCTGCGCACGGTCGGCATCCTGGCGATCGCCGGCGGGCTCGGCGCGTTCGGCACGCTGGCGAGCTTCAGCGCCACGACGTCGAGCTCCGGGAACGAGATCCAGTCGGGCACCGTCGCCATCAGCGACACGGACGGGGGAAGCGCCGCCCTGTACTCCGCCACGAGCGGCAAGCCGGGCGATGCGGTCTCGAGCTGCATCCGCGTCACCTACACGGGCTCGTTGAAGGCAAGCGTCCGCCTGCACGTCTCGGCCGGCATCGCCGACGGCGGCGCCTTCGACGTCGAGGTGGAGCGCGGCTCGGGGCTTGCCGCGCCGTCGGCGGCCATGAGCTGCACGGGCTTCACCGCCTCGTCGGTCGCCTTCGACGGGTCGCTCGCGTCGTTCCCGACCGCCTACGCGGCGGGCGTCGACGCCAAGTCCGGCGGCGCCTGGTGGGCGCAGGACGACTCGGTCGACTATCGCATCACCATCACCGTGAACGACGACACGACCCCGAACGCCCACACATCGCCGCGCGCGACCGGCGGCCACACCTTCACCTGGGAGGCTCGCAACGGGAGCTTCAACCATCTGGACGCCGACACCGAGGGCCTCAAGGACCGCCTCGGCCACTGGGCGCCCTGGTACTCGACGAGCGTGGCACGGACGACGCAGCAGGCCAGGACGGGGTACGGCAGCCTGGGCGTCTCCATCACAGGGCCGTACGGCTGGGGCGTGACGCTCGACAACTGGCCCGGCTTCGTCGCCACACCGGGCGACAAGCGGATCCAGTTCTGGGGACGCCTCGGGACGGGATCCGGCCTCGCCGCATCGATGCGCGTCAAGTGGCGCGACGGCGCCGGCACGGTCCTGCAGACGGAC
>Ga0136617_10001034_pt1 | contig 24339 bp, 25 predicted proteins | sample AntDrymUQ3222106_2_FD_129672 | JGI IMG/M metagenome (GOLD analysis project Ga0136617, IMG submission 129672) | Polar desert sand microbial communities from Dry Valleys, Antarctica - metaG UQ322 (21.06) | ecosystem: Environmental > Terrestrial > Soil > Desert | place: Antarctica: Dry Valley...
ACGCTGTCAACCGATGCGCTGCTGGCGCCTTGCCGCGAACGTTTGCCTGCCTATATGCACCCTGCCCGAATCGACGTGCGCGACGGCCCGTTGCCGCGCAATCCGAATGGAAAGATCGACCGCAAGTTGCTCGCGGAAAGCTATTCACTCGAGATCGCTCCGCCATCGCTGCCCGAGACCGCGCTCGAAAAGAACGCTTAAGGCTAAAGTGGCCATGGAATTGTCTTCGCTTCGGATCGACCTAATGCTCATTCGTTGCGACGCGGAAGCGCTCTGACCCACATGAACGACGATCGACGAAGCCAGCGCGGAGTTCGCGAGCTAGACGCAACGCCGGCTGCCCATTCGCTCCCCGAATTCCAAACCGACGCCGGGTGCCTAATTTGGGGCGGAGTGCCGCTAACGCGACTTGCGGATCGAGTCGGCCGTACGCCGTTTTACGCCTACGATCGGACGCGACTCGATGATCGCATTGCGCAGCTGCGTGCGGTGCTGCCCGGCGGCGTCAAGCTTCACTACGCGCTCAAAGCCAATCCGATGCCGGCGCTGGTCTGCCATATGGCGAAGCTCGTGGATGGCTTCGACGTAGCCTCGGGCGCCGAGCTGCAGGTAGCGCTCGACGCCAACATGGACCCGCTCGAGATAAGCTTCGCCGGCCCCGCCAAGCGGCGGGAAGAGCTCGCGCAGGCGGTGGCGGCGGGCATACTTTTGAACGTGGAATCGTTCCGAGAGGCACGCTTGCTGGCCGAACTCTCGGCCAGCGCGGGGTTGCCCGCCCGAGTGGCCGTGCGCATCAATCCGGATTTCGACTTGAAGTCCTCCGGCATGAAAATGGGAGGCGGGCCAAAGCAATTCGGCGTCGACGCGGAACAGGTGCCGGAACTCTTGCAGGAGATCCGCGGCCTCGGATTGGTGTTCGAAGGATTTCATCTGTATGCCGGCTCACAGAACCTGAAGGCTGAAGCGATCTGCGAGGCGCAGGAGAAAACCCTCGACCTCGCGTTGCGCCTGGCCGCATCAGCTCCGGCGCCCCCAAAGGTGGTCAATATTGGCGGCGGCTTCGGCATCCCCTACTTCCCGGGCGAGCAACCGCTTCACCTGGGGCCAATTGGCAAAAACCTGCACCGTCTCGTGAAAGTTGTGCACAAGGCCATCCCGGGCATGCAGCTTGTGTTGGAGCTAGGGCGATTTCTAGTGGGCGAGGCCGGGATTTACGTTTGTCGCGTGCTCGACCGGAAGGTCTCGCGCGGCCAGGCGTTTCTCATCACCGATGGCGGAATGCATCATCACCTCGCGGCATCGGGAAATTTCGGCCAGGTCATTCGGAAGAACTATCCAGCGGTGATCGGTAACCGCATGAGCTCCGGTCGGCGTGAGCTCGCGAGCGTCGTGGGTCCGCTCTGCACGCCGCTCGATCTTCTTGCGGACCGGATGGACCTGGCCGAAGCGGCGGTCGGCGACCTGGTGGTCGTGTTTCAGTCGGGCGCCTACGGCTTGACCGCGAGCCCGACGGCTTTCTTGAGCCATCCTGCGCCTGCGGAAGTGCTCGTCTAACAATGGGGAAATCACCATGATCGCAGAGAATGTCGCGCTGGGAGAGGGCGTTCAAGTTTTCCACCCGCATCTCGTCAATTTGTACGGATGCGTCATAGGCAACAAAACGAAAATCGGCGCGTTCGTAGAGATTCAGAAAGGGGCCTCGATAGGTTCCTACTGCAAGATCTCCAGTCACTCCTTCATTTGCGAAGGCGTCGACATCGAGGATGGCGTGTTCGTGGGGCACGGTGTGATGTTCATCAACGACAGGTATCCGTCTGCCGTCACGCCGGATGGCGGACTCCAGACCGAGGCAGACTGGACGGTCACCAGGACGCGTATCAAGACTCGGGCGTCGATCGGCAGCAACGCCACCATTCTCGCCGGCGTCACGATAGGTGCAGGCGCGCTCGTGGGCGCGGGAGCTGTCGTGACGCGTGATGTTCCGGATTATGCAATCGTTGTCGGCAACCCTGCGCGACCGACCGGCGGCGTGCGCGACCGCAGGTGACGGTATGTCGATGACCGGATTCTTTCTCGTGCTGGTCACTGCCGGACTGACGATGATCGCCAATCTGATGCTGCGTGCGGGGATCGATGCAGCGGGTGGCTTCTTGTTGGGGGATGTCGCCGAGATCCTGCACGGCCTTCTCAAATTGTTCATGCAGCCGCTGTTTTCCGTCGGCTTCGCGGTGTACTTTCTCGCCAGCGTGATATGGTTTCGCGTCGTCGCGACGGAACCGCTCAGCCTGGCCTATCCCCTTCTCGTGAGCCTCACGTTTACTTTGGTCACGGCAGCCGCAGTCGTGTATTTTAGCGAACCGCTGTCGTTGCGGAAGGTCGCCGGCCTCGCTGTTATCCTCGCCGGAATCGCAATAATTTCTTTGGACAAGAGCCCCGCATGATCGGCACAGGAATCATCGGTTACGGCTACTGGGGGCCGAACCTGGTGCGAAATTTTGCGGAAACGCCGGGTGCGACCGTCCACACCGTTGCCGACCTCGATTCTCGTAAGCTCCAAGCGGTGCAGAAACGCTATCCGGCGATCGCGACCACTTCGGACTTCTTCGAACTTCTAAACGATTCGAAAATCGATGCGGTGGCGATCGCTACGCCGGTGAGTTCCCACTTCGAGCTTGCGATGGCGGCTCTCAAAGCCGGAAAGCATGTCTGGGTCGAAAAGCCGATGACCGAAACTTCCTTGCAGGCACGCAAGCTGATAGACGAAGCGGAGCGACGCAACCTTGTGCTGATCGTCGACCATACGCTCGTCTATACGGGCGCGATACGCAAAATGCGAGACCTCGTCGCCAGTGGTGAACTCGGGAGCGTCTATTATTACGATTCCATCCGGGTCAATCTCGGACTGTTTCAGCGTGATGTCAACGTCATCTCCGATCTTGCGGTTCACGATTTTTCGATTCTCGATTATCTGCTCGAAGACTACCCCGTGGCGATATCGGCCAGCGGCATGAATCACTTTCCCGGCTCGCCCGAGAACCTTGCTTACGTCACGCTGTTCTACCCTTCCGGCGCGATTGCTCATGCCAACGTCAATTGGCTCGCGCCGGTCAAGGTGCGCCAAATCCTGCTCGGTGGAAGCAAGAAGATGATCGTCTACAACGATATGGAGCCCTCGGAAAAGGTCAAGGTCTACGACCGCGGTATAAGCTTCACCGACGACCCACAGCAGATTTATCAACTCCGCGTCGGTTATCGAAGCGGCGACATGTGGGCGCCGCAGCTGGACATGACCGAAGCGTTACGAGTCGCAAGCGAGCATTTCATAACCTGTATCGAGCGTAACGAAACGCCAATTACCAACGGGCGTTTAGGCTTGCGCGTCGTGGAGCTAATCGAGGCGGCTACCAGGTCCATGCGCGGCCGCGGCGAAACTGTTCATATCCAACGTCAGGCAAAAAACTCGTGATTCCCTTTGTCGATCTGAGGGCGCAGTACGTCAGTATCAAGAATGAGGTCAATTCCGCGATTCAGGGCGTACTTGAATCTTGCCAGTTCACTTTGGGGGATGAGGTGGCGGCATTCGAGGACGAGTTTGCGACGTACTGTCATGCCAAGCACGGGGTCGGGGTGAACACCGGCACCAGCGCGCTCCATCTCGCCCTCCTTGCCGCTGGCGTCGGCACCGGCGACGAGGTCATCACCGTTCCGTTTACGTTTGTAGCGACGACCGCCGCCATCTGGTACACAGGCGCCCGGCCCGTGTTCGTGGACATCGATCCACGCTCGTTTACGATCGATGCTACGGCCATCGAAGCCGCGATCACGGCGAAGACCAGGGCTATAGTGCCGGTACACCTATACGGACAACCGGCGGACATGGATCCTATCTTGGAAATAGCAAAACGACGTGGCCTGGTCGTGATCGAGGACGCGGCGCAGGCGCATGGCGCCGAGTACAACGGTAGGCGGGCGGGCAGTCTTGGGGATATGGGTTGTTTCAGTTTCTACCCCGGCAAGAATCTCGGAGCATACGGTGAAGGTGGAATGGTCGTCACCGACGATCTCGATTACGCACGCACCATTCGCATGCTGCGGGACTGGGGCGCGGAAAAAAAGTACCACCATGTTTTAAAAGGCTACAATTTCCGGCTGGACACGATTCAGGGAGCGGTGCTCAGAGTGAAGTTGCGCCACCTCGAAGCGTGGACGGAAGCGCGCCGCTCCCACGCAGCGCGTTACGACAAAATGTTCGCCGACAGCGACGTAGCGACGCCGCAACCGAGGCCGAACTGCCGGCACGTGTATCACATTTACGCAATCCGCTCGAGACAGCGGCAGTCTTGGCAAGAAGCGCTTTATCGCCAAGGTATTCACACCGGGATCCATTATCCGACTCCCGTCCACCTGCTTCCCGCCTACACTGACCTCGGTTACCAGATCGGTGACTTTCCTCATTCCGAACGCGCGGCGCATGAAGTGTTATCGCTGCCGATGTTTGCAGAGCTGACGCCCGCGCAAAGCCAGACTGTCGCCGACGCGTTGAAAGAACTATCGAAACCGGCGCGAAGATGCGAGTTTCATTCTTGATCGGCGGCACCGAGCCTGCCGGACTCAACCAGCTCTACCATTTGTTGAAAGGTCATCGCGACATCGTTGTGCCTGATTCGCCGCAGCCGGAGCCCAATTTCTTTTCCAAGACGTTGGAGTACGAAAAGGGCGCGGAGTATTACCATCGCCGATACTTTCCCCACTATGAAGGCGACACCTGCGCGGGGGAAAAATCGGGGCGCTATTTATGGCATCCGGACACGCCCAAGCGCATCCATACCTACAATCCCGCCATGAAGTTGATCTTCATCTTGCGCGATCCCGTGGACCGGGCCTATTCCAACTACCGCTTCAATTGCTTGAACGGTATTGAAACGCTGAATTTCGCGAACGCACTCGAAGCCGAGACCGCGAGGATGGCAAAGATGAGCGACGACGCGCGCTGGCGCGATGTGCAGCCGTTCGCCTATTTCGACAAGGGGCTGTATGCCCGCCAGCTCGAGCGCTACTGCGCCGTGTTCCCAGCCGAGAATATCTATGTCATGAATAACGAAGCGTTGCGTCGCGATCCCCACAACCAGATTCTCGCGGTTGTGCGGTTTCTGGGGTTGCGAGCAGAGCGTTATCAACGCGTCGACAACGCGCCGGAATACCCTTCGTTTCACGTTCGCAGCCTGGTCCTGCAAAAGACCATTCGCGGCCTCAATCGTGGTTTCCTCGAGCGTCTGCTCATCAAGGGACGCGCCGGCGCGCGGCCGACGCTCGTGGAGCGCTTGGCGTTACTCAACCTGAGCCACGAACGCACTCACCCGCATCCAAAGGTCGCCGAGGCGATGCGCTTGCGATACGAGGGCGACCTGCTGCATTTGCAGCGACTCGTCACCTTCGACATTTCCGGATGGGCGGGACAAGGGTCGCGGCGCGAGCCTCTTAACGTCGTGCCCAACGTGACCGAACCACGTGTTAGATCGGCGCCCGCTGGCCGCGACGCCGATGGGCGTTAGGGCGATTCAAGACAATTACCGTGGTCACGTCGAATGAAGATGCAGGCACCGTCTACTGGATAACCGGTCTTGCGGGGGCAGGCAAAACCACGATCGGCAGGCTGTTCACGCATTGGCTCAAGGAGTTCCACCCGAACCTCGTGTTCCTCGACGGCGATGCAGTGCGTGAGGTAATCGGAAACAACGTAGGGCACGGGCGAGAGGATCGGCTGAAGCTGTCGATGTGTTACTCGCGGTTGTGTCGATTGCTGTCGGAGCAAGGTATCGATGTGGTCTGCGCGACGGTGTCCCTATTTCACGAGGTCAGAAACTGGAATCGGCGCCATTTGCGAAAGTACAAAGAGATTTACGTTCGCGCGCCGCTCGACGTCCTGATCAAGCGCGACCAGAAAGCCCTGTACAGCCGTGCTTTGAGCGGCGCCAATAACGATGTAGTGGGGATGGATTTGCCGTTCGAGGAACCAAGAAACCCGGATGTGGTGCTCGACAACGACGGAAGCAGAGCGCCCGAGGAAATGGTGGTAGAACTGTGCGCCGAACTTGGCTTGGCACGGAGCGAAACGACAAATGAAAACTGATTGGGACTACACGGAGCTCGCGCAGGCCTACGTCAAGCGGGTCGAATATTCGGATGACGCCGTCGATCGCATGCTGTCGACTGCGCGAATCGGTCCGGGTGCGAGCATCTGTGATGTAGGGGCCGGGGTCGCCCACCTCACGATCAAATTGGCGCAAAAAGGCGCACACGTGGTCGCGGTCGAGCCCAATGACGCAATGCGGCGGTTGGGACGGGAGAGAACCGCGGGCATGGACAACGTACGCTGGACCGAGGGGTCGGGCGAAGCTACAGGCCAGCCTTCGTCCGCATTTGATCTCGTCACTTTCGGCTCGTCATTCAATGTAACCGACCGACCCGTTACATTGCGCGAAACGAGACGCATATTGAAAAACGCCGGTTGGTTCGCCGCGATGTGGAATCACCGCGATCTGGACGACCCAGTACAAAGCCGGATCGAATATATCATCAAGGCGACCATCCCCGGTTACGACTATGGCGCGCGCCGGGAGGACCAGACGAGCGTCATCGAGGCGAGCGGTCTATTCAAGGACGTGCGTCGAATCGAAGGGAATGTGACACATAAGCAGAAGATTCCCGAACTCGTCGAGGCATGGCGCTCGCACGCGACGCTGCACCGGCAGGCGGGGGCGAAGTTCGACCAGATCATCAGAGACATCGAGAACATGTTGCGGGGCTTGAACAAGGCCGAGCTCAGCATTCCCTATACCACCCGCATCTGGCTCGCGCAGGCCGCGGATGCCGACGGCGCGATAACCGCCCGCCAATGAGGTCAAGCCCGACAAAAATCGAGTTTGGGACCAAGGCCGAAACCCTGGAGCGGCTGCAACCCATTCTGCGCAATGCGAGGGTATTACCGCAGGAGCGTTTTACCGTCAACGACTGGCGGCGACGCAAGACCGAGATCATCGCGCGGTTGCGGGCGCGTGCCTGGCTCGACCTCCCTTTGATCGTGCGCAGCAGCGGGCTGCTCGAAGACTCCGAGAAGACCTCGCTGGCGGGACGCTTTCTTTCGATTCCCGACGTGCGTGGCGAATCCCTTCTGGGCGAAGCAGTCGAGAAAGTTACAGCATCGTTCGGCGATGGCATCGGGGACAATCAAATCTTCGTCCAGCCCTTGCTACATGAGGTGAGCATAAGCGGCGTGGCGTTCACCTGCGATCCGAGCAACTGCGGCCAGTATTTCGTCATCAACTACGACGACCGTTCAGGCGGCACCGACACCGTCACGTCCGGCCGCTCCAACGACGTCTGCATTTGTTATTGGGACAAAACTGCTCCCGCCGAACCACCGGGCAAGTTGTCGCCGCTGCGTCCACTACTGCATGAAGTGGAAGAGTTGTTCGGCATGGATGCGCTTGATCTCGAGTTTGCCTTTACCCGCGACGGTACGCTGTATCTGCTCCAGATCCGACCGTTGGTATTGGCAGTCGATCCCGGCTTGAGCAAAGCGGAGCACCAGAGGGTCTTGGCGCAGATTCGTCAGAAGATTTATCAGCTCAGCCAGCCGCATCCCTATCTGTACGGTTCGCGCACCGTGTTCGGTGTAATGCCCGACTGGAACCCGGCGGAGATTGTCGGCGTGCGGCCGCGCCCGCTTGCATTGTCACTCTATCAGGAACTGGTGACTGACAACATCTGGGCCTATCAACGCGATAACTATGGTTACCGGAACCTGAGAAGTTTTCCGTTGCTGATCAGCTTCGCCGGGCTGCCTTATATCGACGTGCGCGTGAGCTTCAATTCGTTTGTTCCCCACGACATCCATCAGGATCTTGCCGACCGGCTGGTCAACCACTACATCGACCGCCTGCGAAAGACACCGAGCTATCACGACAAGGTCGAGTTTCAGATCATTTATTCCTGTTACACGCTCGATCTTCCGGAACGACTAAAGGCGCTTGCGGACTACGGTTTTAGCGGCAGCGACTGCGATACGCTGGCGGAAAGCCTGCGCGCGCTCACCAATAACATAATTCATCGAGAAACCGGGTTATGGAAGACCGATATCGAACGGATCGGTGAATTGGAGCGGCGGCGCCTTCGTATTCTGGAAAGCGACCTCGAGCCAATCGCGAAAATCTATTGGCTGCTAGAGGATTGCAAGCGCTACGGCACTCTACCCTTTGCCGGCTTGGCGCGCGCCGGATTCATCGCGGTGCAGTTTCTGAAATCCCTGGTCAGCGTAGGCATCCTGTCTGCCGAAGACTCCGAAAACTTCATGGGTTCGCTGGATACCATTAGCTCGCAGCTGTCGGCCGATCTCGCCATCCTCGGTAAACAGGCGTTTCTCGACAAGTACGGTCACTTGCGCCCGGGGACCTATGATGTCCTCTCGTTAAGGTACGACGAGGCGCCCGACCGCTATTTCGATTGGTCGCAACCAAGCGGCCAGCATCGCACGCCTGCTCGGTCGGCGTTCGCGTTGTCGCTGGCGCAATTGGGCAGACTCGAGACCTCGCTCAAGGAGCACAAGCTCGCCCACGATGTGCTCAGCATATTCAATTTCATCAAAAGCGCTATCGAGGGCAGGGAGTATTCGAAATTTGTGTTCACGCGGAGCTTAAGCGATGCTATGGCGCTCCTGACCACGATGGCCGAGGAATTGGGTATTTCGCGCGACGATGTTTCGTTCGCCGACATCAAGCTCGTGAGCCGGCTATACGGGACGAGCGACGACGCCAAGACACTGCTCAAGCAGTCGATACAAGAGGGCAAGCGCAATTATGAAATTACGAGGCGCATAACGCTGCCACCGCTCATCACGTCTGAAGACGAAGTATCCGCCTTCGAGTTTCCGCTCAACGAGCCAAACTACATCACGATGAAGTCGGTGGTCGGTAATGTCGTACAGGAGCATGTTGCGCGGGAGCGCCTGCGCGGAGGCATCTTGATGATTCCGAGCGCGGACCCGGGATACGACTGGATATTCGCTCACGGAATCGTCAGCTTTATCACCATGTACGGTGGAGCCAACTCGCATATGGCCGTGCGGGCGGGAGAGATGGGAATTCCCGCGGTTATCGGAGCCGGCGAAATGCTCTACCGCACATGGAGCGCGGCAGCGGTACTGGAAATAAATTGCGCGGGCCGGCAGGTGCGGGTTCTGCGATGACATGTATCGCGGTAACGCAACGCGTAGAGGTAGTGCAGGCATACGGCGAGCGGCGTGACGCGCTGGATCAGCGTTGGCAGCAATTTCTTCATCGTTGCGAGTTGTTGCCGCTCCTTTGCCCCAACCACTCCGGCAATCGCCAGCGGCTGCTCGACACTGTTCCGGTCGCAGGTGCGTTACTGACCAGCGGCAATACGCTCGCGGCTTACGGCGGCGATGCGCCCGAGCGCGACGCGGCGGAGCGCCATCTTCTGGAGTTCTGCATCGCGCGCAGACTGCCGGTGATCGGCGTCTGCCGGGGCATGCAATCCATTCAACATTTTTTTGGAGTTGCCTTGCGCCATGTCCATGGGCACGTGGCAAGTGAGCAGCAGATCGCAATCAACGGCAAGACGGAAACGGTGAACAGCTACCACGACTGGGGCACGACCGAGACCACGCCTGATCTTGCGGTTTGGGCGATCGCCGAAGACGGATTGGTAAAGGCCGTCCGGCACAGGCGCTTGCCGGTTATCGGCATCATGTGGCATCCCGAACGCATCGCCGGTTTTCGCCGCGCAGACCTCGCGCTGTTTCGCGATGCGTTCGCGGCCCACACGGTGCCGGAGTGAGGGCCATTATCCTTGCCGCAGGCCGTGGCAGCCGGATGGGAACGCTAACCAAAGAGCAGCCTAAGTGCATGTCGAGGCTCCACGGAAAGATGTTGATCGAGTGGCAGCTGGATGCTTTGCGGGACGCAGGAATCGAGCAAATTGCGATCGTACGCGGGTACCTTGCGAATAGGTTCCCGTTCAGCGTCTCGTACTTCGAGAACCCGCGTTGGCATGAGTCCAATATGGTTGCCTCGTTGCTGGCTGCGCACGAATGGCTGCGGTGTTACGCATGTATCGTGAGCTATTCCGATATCGTCTATTCTAAGGAATCGGTTGCGGCTTTAATGCAAAGCCGCGGCGACATCGTCATCAGCTATGATCCCGAATGGCTTGCGTTATGGCAGGCGCGTTTCGCCGATCCGCTGTCCGACGCCGAAACGTTTCGGATAGACGACATGGGCATCCTGCTGGAGATCGGTAACCGGAGCCAGTGCGCCGCCGACATTCAGGGACAGTACATGGGCTTGCTCAGATTCACGCCGCGCGGGTGGCAACAGGTAACGGATTTCATGAGCAGACAAAGCCCCGCCCAGCGCGACCGCATGGATATGACGTCATTGTTACAGCAACTGTTGCGCGACGAGGTCGAAATCAGCGCCGTGCCGTGCCAAGGCCGTTGGTTCGAGGTAGACAGTCAAAGGGATCTCGATCTTTACGAAACGATGCCGTCGGTTCTGACGCGCTTTTAATTGGCACGGCCGGCAGTCAGCGGGGAACAGGCGTTAAGAATCTTCTTGGAACCGTCGATCTGGCTTATTCCGGAAGCCCGACCAAATGGACGCATTGTTTAGCGCCGAAGACGCTGCGACGGCCCCTTGCCTGCTGGAGGGTCCGCTGCGTGACGCCGCGCCGGAACTTCTCGCCGCGGTGCGCGGTCTGGGCACGAGCCGGCTTGCCGTCAACTTTCGTGCGTTGAGCGTGCCCTACCTATTCAATGCGATGGAGGAGATTTTCGATTCCGGTGTTGAACCCGGGGCGGCCCTCGACGCGCGAGTAAGAGGCCTTGCTCAGTGGTACAAGTCGGTCAACAGCGGTTTTTGGCGCAAGCTCGAATCGGGAATCGTTGATCCCGCTGATCCTCGGCGAATATCGACGTCCCAGCCGGATGTCGAACAGGTCACCGGCGAGCACTTCGGGCGGCTGTTTGCCGACTTTGTCGCGGAAACCTTCTGGCGCCATCCTTTGAATCAATTCCGGGCACGCATCGAACGCAACGGCATCAACGTTTCGCTGCTGGAAGGCAAAGACGTGCTTGACGCCGGCTGCGGCGCGGGGCGCCTTGCGTTCGTGTTCAAGGAATTGGGCGCGCAGTGCGTCGTCGGTATCGATATTTCCGAATCAGCGCTGGATCTGGCGCGCCGGCGGCAAAAAGAGATCGGCGTTACGGGCCTCGAGTTTCAGCAGGGGAGCGTGCTGCAACTGCCTTTTGCCGATAATTCGTTTGACATCGTATTCTCCTCCGGCGTTTACCACCATACGACCGACTGGCGGGGAGGCGTCAAGGAGTTCATCCGCGTATTGAAACCAGACGGCCTGGGACTGCTCTACTACCTCAACGAAAAGCCCGGCGGCCTGTTCTGGGATATAGTCGAATTGCTGCGGGTCATGGTCAAGGGGGACCCGTTGGACTGGATGCGGCAAGCGCTGTCGGTCCATGGATTGCCGGGCCCCCGTATCATCTATCTGCTCGACCCCCTAATGGTGCCCATCAACGTAAGATTGACCACGGGCGATATCGAAGACTTCCTGCGTGAAATTGGCGCGATCGACGTTCGGCGATTTACCCGTGGTGCGGACCGAGACCGGCTGGAACGCATCTACCAAAACGAATCGTTTGCACGGGAAAAGTTCGGGATCGGCGAGAATCGCTACGCGTTTGGCAAACCGCGCGCGGCCGGTTGGAAGTGAACGTTCTCGTCACCGGCGGCGCCGGCTTCATCGGTTCGGAACTCACTGCGCAATTGGCGCAGAAAGCGGAACACGTCATCGTCGTCGATAACCTGGTGAACGGCCGGCGCGAAAACCTCGCCGGCCTGTCTCCGCAGCGAGTGCGCCTCGAAGTGGCCGACATTCGCGATTCCGCGCGCATGACAGGCCTCATGCAAGGCGTGCACATCGTGTTTCATCTGGCGTGTCTGGGTGTTCGGCATTCGATTCACTCTCCTCGGGAAAATCACGACGTCAATGCCACAGCGACGCTGGATCTGCTGTCAATGGCGCACAAGGCCGGCGTCGAACGGTTCGTCTACACGTCGAGTTCCGAGGTCTACGGTACGGCTCGCTCGGTGCCGATGACCGAGGATCATCCGACATTTCCCATGACGGTTTACGGAGCGGCGAAACTCGCCGGCGAGACCTACACGCGTGCATATCATTGCACGTACGATTTCCCGACGGTGGTCGTGCGGCCGTTCAACGCTTATGGGCCGCGGTGCCACCATGAAGGAGACAGCGGGGAGGTCATCCCGAAGTTTCTCCTGCGCTGCTTGGCCGGCAAGCCGCTGATCGTATTCGGCGATGGGACGCAGACGCGGGATTTCACTTTCGTGAGCGACACTGCCCGGGGAATCCTGCTTGCCGGCTTCGCCGACCACGCAATTGGGCAGACGATCAATCTGGGACACGGAGCCGAGATCTCGATCAACGAGCTTGCCGTCAGGATTCGGGTTGTCGTTGGGCGACGCGATGCACAAATCGTTCACGATGCGCCGCGGCCTGGTGATGTACTTCGTCTTTATGCGGATTCGAGCAAGGCGCGAGAGCTGCTTCGATTTGAAACGACTGTTGATCTGGACCAAGGCTTGCAGCGGCTCAGGCGCTGGTACGAAACCTTGGATAAGAGTCCGGAAGAACTTCTGCACGACGAAATCGCTCATAACTGGCAAGCTGGTCGCCTCCGACGCCATGCCGCTAGCTGAAGATTCTTTCATACCCATCGCCAAGCCGTGCCTTGATCGGCGAGAGGCGGAAGCCGCGGCGCGCCCGATTCTTTCCGGCTGGGTGACTCAGGGGCCCGAGGTCGCTGCCTTTGAAAAGGAGTTCGCCGCGTTTGTGGGGACACGGTCAGCATGCGCGGTCGCCAACTGCACGACCGCGCTCCACCTTGCGCTGCTCGCGCTGGGAATAGGTAGCGACGATGAGGTCATCACGGTCAGTCACTCCTTCATAGCGACCGCGAACAGCATTCGCTATTGCGGGGCGACTCCGGCGTTCGTCGATATCGAGCCGGCAACTTTCAACATCGATCCAGACAAAATCGAAGCTGCCGTCAACGAGCGTACCAAGGCGATTCTCTGCGTCCATCAAGTAGGCATGCCGTGCGACATGGCCGCCATCATGCCAATCGCTCGGCGGCATGGGTTGCGGGTGGTCGAAGACGCCGCATGTGCTACCGGCAGCGAGCTTCTTTGGAACGGTCGGTGGGAAAGGGTCGGGAAGCCGCACGGTGACATCGCCTGCTTCTCCTTTCATCCCCGGAAAGTGATCACGACCGGCGACGGCGGGATGCTAACGACGTCCAACCATGAATGGGACCGGCAATTTCGCCTGCTGCGCCAGCACTGTATGGACGTGCCTGACTTAGCGCGGCATGACTCGAAGAGCGTGCTGTTCGAATCCTATCCCGCGCTCGGGTTCAACTATCGAATGACCGATATCCAGGCGGCGGTCGGCCGCGAGCAACTCGAGCGCCTCCCGGACATCTTGGGCAGGAGGCGCGCACTGGCCGAGCGTTATCGAGCCCTGCTGTCGGGTATCAGCGATTTGCGAATCGCCGAAGAGCCCGAATGGGCGCGCAGTAACTGGCAGAGCTTTTGCGTGTGGTTACCCGCCGGAGCCGATCAGTACCAGGTGATGCAAGATATGCTCAATGCGGGGGTCGCGACGCGCCGCGGCGTTATGTGCTCGCACCGCGAAGCGGCCTACCCCAAAACCACATGGGTCTGCAGTACGGCTGAGTGCGACTGTCCCGCTGGGACGTGTGCGCGTCTCTCCGAAAGCGAGCGAGCGCAGGACAGAAGCATTATTCTGCCCTTGTTTGCGCAGATGACCGATGACGAACAAAACCGCGTCGTCCTCGCTCTGCGCGAAGCGCTGCGCGCTTAAGGCCTGAACGCGGCTCCAAACACAAAACCGATGGAAGCGAGTCCCGCCCTGGAACTGCGAGCCAAGGAGCCAGGACCAAGGCCGCTGCTGTCGGTCGTGACGCCGGCGTTCAACGAAGCCGGGAATCTGCCGACATTCTATGCGCGGTTGTGCAAGACGATGCAGTCGATTGACATGGATTGGGAGTGGGTAATCGTCGACGATCACTCGCAGGACGATACCTTCGCCGTGATCACGAGCCTTGCGAACACCGATCCGCGGGTCAGAGGCGTCCGTTTCTCCAGAAACTTTGGAGCGCATACGGCGTTGGCGTGCGGGCTGCATAGGGCGCGAGGCGACTGCGTCACCGCCTTGGCGGCGGATTTGCAGGATCCGCCCGAGTTTATTCCGAAGCTTCTCATTGAGTGGAGCAAAGGCGCCCAGGTGATCTGGGCAGCACGGCAGCAACGCGAAGGCCAGACCCTTGCATCAATGGGCACCGCGCGACTCTACTACTGGCTGATGCGCAACGTAGTCGGTATGAAAGAAATGCCAGCGACCGGCGCCGATTTTTTCCTGTTGGATCGCTCGGTGGCCGAAGCGTTTTCGCGGTTCGGAGAGGCCAATGTCAGCATCCTCGCGCTGATCACTTGGATAGGTTTTCGCCAGGTAACGGTGACCTACGACAAGGAGGCTCGCGTACTCGGCCGGTCGGGATGGACTCTCAAGAAAAAAATCAAGCTGGTGGTCGATTCCGTTACGTCGTTTAGCTATCTGCCTATACGTTTTATGTCATACCTTGGGTTCTTCGTGGCTTTCCTGGGCTTTCTCTATGCCGGCGTCGTCAGTTTCAACGCGCTAAACGGCCACCCGGTCCAGGGTTGGTCTTCCTTGATCGTGGTAGTGCTGCTGGTCAGCGGAATACAGATGCTGATGATGGGCGTCCTGGGCGAATATCTCTGGCGAGCGCTCGATGAAGCCCGGCGCAGACCCCGGTATATTGTAGAAGCAGCGACCGAGAGTCCCGACGAGACTTCTGCCCAAGCCGCTCTCGATCGAATAGCGGTGCAAGAGACTGTGTCATTCGGACGCCCCGGGTTTTGATTGTTCTGATGACTGATTCGCAGGTCCCACGGCCGTGGCGATTCGGACTCGCCGACTGGGTCGCCTTATCCGTTCTTCTTCTAACGGCCGGCATCGTAAGGGTGGTGTTTTTTAGCGGCCTGATTGGCTCCGACGACGTAACTTACACCGAACGTGCGCTCGCTGCGCTTCATGGTGACTGGACCACGTCAAACTATGTCGGAGCAATCCGATACGGCGTGAACCTTCCGATGGCCGCGATCATGGCCGTGTTCGGATCAAGCGAGTTTAACGCCAATCTGTGGGCGCTTGCATGCTCGCTTGGGGAAGTGGCTATCGTCTTTCTGCTGGCCAAACACCTCTGGGGGCGGCGCGCAGCCATGTTCTCCGCCCTGATCTTGACCTTGCTGCCTTTGCATGTGAATCTCTCTGGCCGGGTGTTCGCCGACACCCCGCTCACCTTTTTTATCACGCTGTGTTTCGCGCTCTTCTACTTCGGCGAGCTCAATCGAAATCGTTGGCTGTACCTCGCCGCGGGTTTGTCCTTGGGAGCGGTGTACTGGGTAAAGGAAAGTGTCGTTCCGCTGGTAGTCCCGGTATTTCTTCTCTACGCAATCGTCAGACGAACTTTTCGCAAAGATTGGATTTGGGCGATTCTGGGCGGCGGGTTCATGCTACTGCTCAATATGGCGCTGATGTGGTGGAGCTCCGGAGATGCTCTGCAAATGTTCCGCGCGATGGCCAGGGGCGTCGATGTGGCAGCAACGTGGGATGAACTTTACACCTCGCCCGGCTATTATTTTTACTATTTGTTTGTCGACGGCCGCCACACATGGATCATGCCGTTCCTGTCGGTCGCCGGTCTTTGGTCGTGGTGGCGAAATGGTCCGCGCGCATCGGACACGGGTTATGTTGTCATCTGGGGCCTCGGCCTGCTGTTGATCCTGTCCTTTGCCGTCATTTCGCTGTCGCCATTTCGGTTCCTGTACAAACAGACGAACTACATGCTTATTTTCGCCGCTCCGCTTGCGTTACTCGCCGGGTACGCGCTGGCGAAAATAAAGGGGAAACCCCTCGTAGTAGTCATGTTCTTACTCATTAGCGGCTCACTTGTGTTGAGTGCGCTCGAGCAGCAGGCTATTCGCGTATTTACTGCGAATAGCCGAGCGGCGCTGGCGTTCGCAGCCACGCATTCCGAAGTGCCCATTTACGGAACGCGGCAAGCCTACTCGCTCTCGTCGGTTTTATCCGCGTTGCATGGACAATGGCCGCCTCGACCCAGCATTGAAAATCTAACCGAGCTCGCCGCGAATGATTCACGTTCGGTCTCCCCCAACATGAGCAGTTCCTCCGATCTTGCCGCGTATGTGATCCTCGACACGGAAACGGCAGGCTGGGGGCGCGGTCAGCCTCGGATTGGCCCGGCAGAGGTTCCGTCGTGCTGGAAAAATATCGGCATTCTCGAACCGAGCGGCTTTGGCTCGGGCGCATTCGTCCTTGGTGTTCTCCGTGATGTGGCGGCGGCGTTGTTACCGGAAAGCCTGGCCCGGCAGGCGTTGCGGGCGACTGATTCGCTGTATCGACCGCGTCCGGCGTATGTTTACGCTGTTCCGGCGGGGTGCAGTTTCCGGCTAAAGGACGGACGAGATGGCCCTCTCGGAAGCGAACTGCCGTTCCTATTCGTCAGGACCACTTGCAGGCAGCCTGCGATCAACACTAATAGCGTGTGACCTGGCCCCTATTTCACTTCCGGCGATAACCTCAATTCATGGGTCCGGGAATGCCGACCCGATTGCCCTTCGCGTACCCTTCGGGAGCCAGGGTACCGAGCGCGCTATGCCGGCGGGCTCGGGTGTAGTCAAGTTGCCAGGTTTGGGCTCAATTCGTGCTTGTTCAAGCGACAAGAATGGGTGCTCGTTCAGGCATTCGACGTGACACTTGCGATTAAAGCTTTCGACGAAGTCCTTATGGACTGGTTCGCCGGTCTGAATGAATTGCAGCTTGATTCCGCGCCGATGCCCCATGCATCGCACAAGACGGCGAACGTGCCGAACTACCTGCCTAAATCGAAGCAGCCGAAAGCCAAAGCGGCGTTGCATTAAATCTGGATGGCCGAGACCAAGGCGCTGGCGCAGGCCGGGTTCGATCAAGTTGTCGCCAGATACGAAATCCGCGCCAGGAAATTTCAAACCCGGCAGCGTCACTGCCTGATCAGCTCGCGTACACCAGATTCGACATCAGTTCCGCACATGCCGCCCGCCACGGGTTGCCATAAGGCGGTTATGACATTAGCATAGCGGCTCGCGGATCGTACGTTGGGCGCGAGCCTGTCCACGACCGTGCCTGGATTGCCAACCAATGGCAGCACGGTGTTCGTCCGGCTGTGGTTAGAATTGGCGGAGCTTGGCAATTCGCCGATTACCAATACTTTGCGTCGTGATCCGCGAATCGAACACCCGTGATCGCGTGCCGTCCGCTGCACGCGGTCGAAAGAAGGCGCGCTCGCGCCGCTACGATCGTTGTCTGTCCGGGAGTCGGGATCTTTTTCATGGCAACCGTTTCGGTCTGCATCCCCGCGTATAACGGTTCGCGACACATTGCGCAAGCGATAGAAAGCGCGTTGACCCAGACGTATCGCGACCTCGAGGTGATCGTCGTCGACGATTGCTCGAACGACGGCACCGCGGATATCGCGAATGACTACGCTCAGATCGACGCGCGCGTCCGGGTCATGAGAAACAGCCGCAACTTAGGCCTCGTGGGTAACTGGAATCGTTCGCTCGATTTCGCAACGTCCGACTGGATCAAATTCTTGTTCCAGGACGACCTTCTGCACTCCCGCTGCATCGAGGTCATGCTGCAGAGCGCCGAGGCCTCCGGCGGTTCGTTCATCGCGTGCCAACGCGATTTCGTGTTCGAGTATGAGGGGGAGCCTCCAGAGTCGGTGACCGATATTTATTTCCAGAACCGAAAGAAAGCCCAAGAGGTGTTTCGTAGCGGTTACCTTTCCCCGAGTGAAGTAGCCCTTGCAGCGCTCGAGCGCGACGGTCTAAATTTTGTCGGAGAGCCGACTAGTGTTCTCTTAAATAGGCATGTCTTTGAGCGTATCGGTCGCTTCGACGCCGGGCTTGCACAGATCTGCGATTTCGAGTTCTGGATGCGCGCTGGCATTCACTACGGCATACGAATGGTGCAGCAGGACCTCGCAACATTTCGGGTGCACGAACGGTCGACGACTTCTCTAAACCGGGAGCAAAGAGCACTCCCTATCAAGGAACTGGATCGCATCGTACTGCTGCACCAGTTTCTGTTCGATCCGCTATATGAAGAGCTCAGAAAAACCTTAGCCGCGCACGGAATGACGCATTTGCTGGAGCGTAAGTTCCGACACGCGTGCTACCATGCTCGCAAGACGGTTTATAGTGCATCGCGCGGCGAAGCCGAGGCGATGCAGGAGAGTTGGGATCGTTTGCGCACGGCTTATCCACGAACGGGGCAACTGCCAATGAAATGGCATCTGTGGAAATTGCTGCATCGCGCGAAGTCTCTCGTTACCACGCGCATGAGTTGAACATGGCGAGGATTGGTAAGGCGAAGCAAATCGGCTGGTTCACCGCTCACCCACAGCAGACCGACGATTCCCGCAGGGTGTCTGACTGGAGGACGAGGTGGGAAAAAACCGCTTTCCGCCCGAATATCAGAACGCACAAGGCGGAGCTCCTCGATTGATCCCCCCGTCGGAATCAGCTTCGCGCGGGCTATCTCCGCACGAAACAGAATCGCTGATATCCGAAAGCCCGGATAGCAACGCGGCGGGCTTCCTGAGTGAATCCCCGAAGCCCATCCGCTACGATCATGTCGATGACAATCCGCGCGAAGTCGCATCGCTCATCGCCGGGTTCGTGCCAGAAGGAGCTCGCGTGCTCGATGTGGGCTGTGGAACGGGTGCCTTGTCGATGCTGATTCAGAAACTCAGATCCGCTCAGGTATTCGGGGTCGAACCGGATGCCGACAGGGTCGAGGTCGCTCGAGCCCGCGGAATCGACGTCACCGCGGGCTATCTGACCGACGAGGTGATCGCGACGCTCGGAAAATTCAAGGTTGTGGTTTTCGCGGATGTACTAGAGCACGTTCCGAACCCCAGCGCGCTTTTGAAACTCGGCTGTTCAGCGCTGGATCCAGACGGAGTCGCCGTGATTTCGGTGCCGAACGTTGCCCATTGGTCCGTGCGTTGGGCTTTGCTGCGCGGCCGGTTCGATTACGAGCAATACGGCATCATGGATGCGACACACCTTCGCTGGTTCACATCGGCTTCTCTGCGCCGCTGGTTGGAAAATAACGGGTTCACGGTAGAGGCAGTCGAGCAATCTGCGGGAACGACCCTGCCCGTCTATTCCCAGGCCTGGCCGTGGCGCGTGATCCATCCGTGGCGACGTTCGAAGCTGGTCCGCATATTGGCGAGGGCATGGCCCGATCTGTTCGGATGCCAGCATATCGTCCGGGCCAGGCCAGGAGGACGTTAACTGGGTTGGCCTTGCATGCGGGCCGATGCACACCGAGGTAGGTTCCAGCGATTCGACGGCGCCCCTTTGTCATGCGCCTCGAAAACGGCTGCGCGGCCGGGACATGCGCAGCAACGAAGATTGTGTTTAGTGCCATGGGAGTTGCACGTGTCCGTTGCGTTCGATGTCCGGCTTATCGCGCATTACCTGCCGCAGTTCCATCCGGTCCCCGAGAACGATGAGTGGTGGGGAAAGGGGTTCACCGAATGGCACAACGTTGCCAGGGCGAAGCCCCTGTTCCCAGGCCATTATCAGCCCCACCTACCCACGGACTTGGGCTTCTACGACCTGCGTGTGCCCGAAGCACGAGAGGCGCAGGCGGAATTGGCGCGGGAGTATGGGATCGCCGCCTTCTGTTACTACCACTACTGGTTCGCGGGGCGGCGCATCTTGGATCGCCCGTTTCGCGAAGTGCTCACTTCGGGCAAGCCCGACTTTCCATTCTGTCTTTGCTGGGCCAACGAGAACTGGACTCGCAGGTGGGACGGCAAAGACGGCGATGTGCTTCTCGGCCAACGGCACAGTATCGATGACGATCGTGCCCACATCGAGGCATTGTTGCCCGCGTTCGGCGATGAGCGCTATGTGCGAATCCACGGTCGTCCACTCTTTCTTGTCTATCGAACTGAGCTCCTTCCCGATCCACGGCGCACCGCCGACATCTGGCGAGAAGCTGTCCGCAAAGCTGGACTGGGCGATCTCTACCTCGCACGAGTCGAGCATTTCAAGCGTGACGTGGATCCCGCGAGCATTGGCTTCGACGCAGGCGTCGACTTCGCGCCCGACGCACGCCGCGTTGCAAGGAAGTTTCAAAATGCCCTATGGAGGATGCTGTACCGTTTCCGCCTCGCACCTCGCGCCTGGGTAGAAAACGAGCTTATCGAGTACGCCGAGATGGCGGCAGCGATGATGGGGAAGCCCGCTCCGGGCTATGTGCGGTTTGATTGTGTCTGCCCTGGTTGGGATAATTCTCCGCGCCGCACGCAGAACGCCGGCATATTCGTCAACTCGACGCCGAGCGCCTATGAGAAGTGGCTGCGCACGATGATCGATCGGGCACGCGACCGATTCGACGACGATGGGCGCATCGTATTCATCAACGCATGGAATGAATGGGGCGAAGGCTGCCACCTCGAGCCCGACGCAAAGTGGCAGCGTGCTTATCTGGAGGCAACCAGGAGCGCGCTCGGATTGGCGCGGCGCAATCGGCCGCTGCCTGTGGCGCGCGGCGAAAATGTCGAGGACCTGCGCCGAGACTTGAAACTCTAAAAAATAGCTGACTGATGGACGCAATTCGCGCGATCGCTTTTTACTTGCCACAGTTCCACCCAATACCAGAGAACGACGCCTGGTGGGGGTCGGGATCTACCGAATCGACCAATGTCGCGCGCCCCTTACCGTGTTTTCGGGGTCACCATCAGCCGTACTTGCCCTCTGATCTCGGTTTCTATGACCCTGCGCGTTCCGGAAGTCCGCGAGGCGCAAGCAACGCTCGCGCGCGAGTATGGGATCCACGGTTTCTGCTATTACCAGTACTGGTTCGACGGAAAGAGGCTGCTTCATAGACCGGTGGATGAGATCATGGCCTGCGGCAAGCCGGAGTTTCCGTTTTGCCTATGCTGGGCCAATGAGCCCTGGAGCCGGCGCTGGCTTGGTACCGACGAAGACGTTCTGATGCCGCAAAGCTATTCGGCGGGCGATGCGACGAACCATGCGCGTTCGGTAGCACCCATGTTCGCCGATTCCCGCTACATCAAGGTGCGAGACCGCCCCGTGTTTCTAATCTATTGCCCAGTCCATATTCCGGGGCTGCGCGAATACCTCTCGGATTTCTCGGCAGAGGTGGAAAGGCAAAAAATACCGGCCCCGTATCTGGTTGCGATCAATAATCACAAAGCGTCCCTCGATTACCGCGGCGCTGGCTTTAGCAATGAAATGCATTTCGAACCCGCGATCGGAGCGCTGACCGGATTCTTGGGGGATATCGCCAGAGCGCTAGGACGAGCGCCCGCGCTGTCATTAGGAATCCAATAATTCCCGCCTGTGGGAATTGAGTTTTCCCACCCATCACTGATCGCGAGATCGCAGGTGGAAGGGATAGAGGCGGTCGTGGAGACGTCGGCTATGGTTGTCGTTTGGGAAATGCCATCTATCAGCGAAATGGCTTTGTTCGCATAACCCGAGGTGGGTGTGGGACGGTCGCGGCCGCTGGCGCGACAAGGTCTTCGTGAAACGTCTGTGGCGCTCGGTCAAATACGAAGAGGTTTACCTGCATCACCGGCCCGGACGGCCGCTTGCTCGCCAGGTGATCCGGACACAGATGTTGCTGTTGCCATAGAACGCTGCCCGGAGCACGACGTCCGGCAATGATAAATCTGCATTCTCAGATAAATCCTTGTCGGACATAGCTATACGGGCTTGAGGAATACTATGATCTGATGCCTGTCGACGAAATTATGATCGTGTCCACAAATGTTCCAAGACTTCCAGTTAGCACGAATATAATCAAGAGTTATACTTGTATCGCCATACATTACTTCGCCATCAATCTTCGGTAAATCTTGGTGTGGTACGTAAGCAAACCCGCGCTCTTTATGGCTCCGCAACACGTCTTGGTATTTTTGCGGATCGGAGCTGACTGGATCGTCCCCCCAGTATTCAGGTGGCCTTACGGTAATTACGAAAATACCATCTGATTTTATCTTGGCTCGAATCGCCCTTTGCGCCGCCATCATAGGACGTTCGCTTAGGTGCGTGAAAACTGAAAACGCGTAGATCAAATCAAAACTGGAGTCGTCGAACGGTAGGTTATCGGGAATGGTGTCACTTCGGGCAAGGTTGCCCGGAACTCTGTCGCGATCACATACCTCCAACGATTTGTTCCACGCATCCACGCCGTAGATGTTCTTCGGGTCAGAGAACCACAGCATCAGCCTAATCAGTCGTCCCCAACCACACCCGAAATCGAGGATGGTCGCATCGTGAAGCGGCCGTCCGGTCACTCGCGGGAACACGGCTTCGATGCTCTTCACGAACAGCAGAGATTGCAGTAACAAATCCGGGCCATCCGATCCTGTCCACTGGCGCTGCACCTCCTTGCTCGCCATCTTAGGCAGCATGGCGGTCAGAGCGCGGAACTCAGGGGGAGGCGCCATCAACAGCCAGCCAAAGTCCGCTAGAGACATTTGCCGTAGCGCCCTAAACGCCTTGTCAAAATCCCCGCTGCTGGCGTGTGCCTCCGCGCTTTGGAGAATAGGATCATTGAACGAGAATTTTTGAGGCGTCGGCGGTTCGTCAGCTACTATCCGCGCGAGCTCGTAACCAAATTGCTTCGTGAACGCCGAGAGCGCCACGCGCCCCAATCCCATGGCTCCCATGCCCTACCCCTATCCTGGTTGAATTATATTCATCCACCGATAGCCGAGACGACGATACAATAGGTATTGTCATACCAACGGCCCGAGGATATCACTCGCGGCGACGGGATTCCCTGCTTCTGCGGTTTGTGATTCTCTGGGGTCACGAGGCGGTCATCGTTGAAGGGGCACAGTGCCGGCCCCATACTTCGGTTGCGATAAACAATCACAAGCCGTCGCTCGATTACAGGCGCAGCGGTTTCAGGGCCGAATGCGATTCGAACCCGGATCGGGCGCTGCCTGGGTTCATGCCCGATAGCTTGTCTGGGTCTCGGCTATTGAGAAATTTGGCTAGGCGTGCCTAGCGGAAGACTCAACTGTATTCCTATCCTGCAAGCCGCCTAAAAATGAGAAGCACGCGGCCACCCAATTCGGATATCCCGTGCATTTTCGTCGGTTGGGACAACTCGCCACGGCGCGGCGCGAATGGCATCGTCTTTCCGGACTGCTCGCTTCCGCTTTTGAAGGTGAGCTACGCGACGAACTGACTCGTTGGGCGAGTGCAAAGAAGGATTGCGACCTGTTCTTCATCAACGGCTGGAACGAGTGGGCGGAGAGAAACGCATTGGAACCAAGTGAGCGGTTCGAACACGGGTACCTGAATGCAGTGCGGGCGTGCTTGGCGCCTACTCGAGGCGCTGAGGTGGACAAGACACGGCGGTGCACCGAGTGCGTGAACGATTCACCTGGGTTACCACCGACGAGCGACATGTGACACAGCTTGCGGTCGAATTCCGCGCGCATCCGCGGAGTGTGAGGGCCTGCGCGCTGTGACGTCGTTGAAGGGCCTCTGGTAGGAAGAACTCTACCTCGCTTCGTACACGGTGTAAGGGCCGAATACCCTCGACAGAATATAGTTCGCAGCTAAGAAGCCGTCCAAGTCGTGGATTCCATTCGACACCGACGTAAGGTTGGGCTCTGTGCTCTGTCTATCGAGAAGTACAACGATGCGAACGGCCTTCTCTCTCAGGAATCTCGACGAAAGCTTGTCCTCGAGCCGGCTTTCTTGAGTTCGACACACCCGCATTAGTTTCCCCAGGCCGCGATTTCAGTGACACGGGAGTAGGAGCCGCGGGCATTGGTGATGTGGAGGCGCAGGCGGTTGGTGGTGACGGCGGGGAAGGTGACGGTGCGCTTGACCAGGTTGTTGCCGGCGACCGTGGCGAAGGTGACCCATGCAGACCCGTTCCACGCTTGGAGCAGGAAGTCCGTCACCCCATACGCGGAGAAGGTCAACGTATCGGTCGGCTCGCTCGGGCTGGCGTAATTGTCCTGCAGCGTATAGACGACGACCCGAT
>Ga0136617_10001035_pt1 | contig 24338 bp, 22 predicted proteins | sample AntDrymUQ3222106_2_FD_129672 | JGI IMG/M metagenome (GOLD analysis project Ga0136617, IMG submission 129672) | Polar desert sand microbial communities from Dry Valleys, Antarctica - metaG UQ322 (21.06) | ecosystem: Environmental > Terrestrial > Soil > Desert | place: Antarctica: Dry Valley...
AGCTCCGCCGCCAGCGCCAGCCGCGGCTGCCGGACGCGATCCCAGGACTGGTGGACGGGCAAGGCGTACAGGGCCGCCGTCGCGATCACGAGGGCGACCACGCCGCCGACCAGGACCCGCGAAGCCGCCCGCTCGTCCCAGCTCCGGCGACGGCGGGCGATCCAGGCAACGAGCAGCACGACGCCCTCGAGGGCGAGGATGTAGGCGTGCGGTCCCAGGCCAACCGCGCTGTGAATGAACGCGCCACCGGGCACATGCAGTGGGTAGATGATCGCCGCGCCCGCGAACACGAGCGTCGTGTACACGAACCACGGCCGGAAGTCGACCGACGCGCGTCGCCGCCAGCCACCCACCAGCAGGAACGGCAGCAGGATGCCGGAGCAGATGATCACCGCGAACTGCCCGAACGAGGCGACCAGCCCGCCCACGCGGCTCGTGATGATGGCTTCTGGCCCCTGGGCGAGGAACCGGCTCAGGGAGGGGTCCGCGGTGATGCTGTTCCACTCCTCGATCGTGCGGATCCAGAGGGCGTACCCGGATGAGCTGGTGGGCGAGAGCGAGCCGAACACGTCCAGCTGGCGCAGGTACCACGGGCCCATCACGAGCAGGTACAGGCCCACGAACCCCAGCACCGCGGTCCACGGAATGCTGGCCGGGCGATCGCCTCGCCAGGCCGAGAACCGGTCGCCGAGGAACAGGAGACCCACGGCGGCGCCCAGGATGAAGCCGTCGTTGCGGGCCAGCGATGCCAGCCCCACGAAGAGCCCGGCGAGGGCGAAGGCGACCGGGCTGCCCTTCAGCCCGCGCGCGCCCAGCCAGATGGTCGCCGCCACGATGGGCTGGAGCAGCGCGAAGTTCTCCGGCTGTGGCATGAAGACGGCGCCGGCCGCCGGAGCCGCGGCCAGGAGCCCCGCGCCGAACGCCACCTCGGGCCGCGCACCCGCGTCGCGCGCGATGGCGAGCGTGAGTGGAGCGGCCAGCGCGCCCACGAGCGAGACCGGCAGCGCCGAGGCGAAGGCCGTGGGCCCCAGGACGGCAACGAACGGCGCCTGGAGGAACGACGAGAGGGGAAGCCAGTGCGCGTTCGAGGGGATCGGCAGCACCGGATCGGCTGGAATGTCGCCACCGACCTCGGCGAAGATCCAGACGAAGTCCACCTCGAGCCGGCCGGTCGCCGCGAGCGCCCGGGCCACGTCCACGTAGTAGTAGGAATCCGGATAGCCGGGATCAGGAAAGAGGGTGACGAGGACCAGCCGGGCGAGCAGGGCGAGCGCGTACAGGAGCAGGAACGGTCGCACGGCCGGTGCAGCCTAGCACCGGGTTCAGCCGCGTCGGCACGGTACGATTGTGCTAGCCGGCGGGCTTCCCGGCGTCTGCGGCGCCCGGCCTCCCTCCCATGACCAGCCGTAACGGTGGCGAAACGCCGTCTCGATCGCGAGCACGGATGCGGCCAGCACGGGCAGTCCCTGGATGGGTACGGCGAGGATCGCCGCAGACAGCGGTGTCAACGCGGGCATCGCCATCAGCGCGTAGTACCACTGGGTCGCCGGCCAGAGCACGGGGAGGAACCACCACGCCGCGCGCCGTCGGCCGAGGGCGATGAGTGCCACCACGCCGATGGGTATCAGGACGGCCGGAAGCACCCATGCACTCATCCCGCCGCGAGAGAGCTCCGACAGAGTTGCCGCCGTTGCGCCACTCCGTGCGAGGAAGTCCGACCACGGCAGGAGTGGAACGCTGAGCAGGAGGACGGCTCCGGTACAGACCAACGATCGGAGTCGAAGCTGGATGACAAGGGGTACGACGGCGTAGATCTTCACGAGCGGCGCCAACCAGGGCACGGCTCCCAGGAGTAGCGGCACAAGAAAGATCTGCGGGTTGCCGTTCGCGAGGTTGTCGACCAGAGGCGGCCAGGTGATCCACCAGAGCGGTAAGCCGAGTCGCCGAAGCGTCCAGAGCGATGCAGCCAACCCGAGCACTAGAAGAATCCCTACCGCCACTAGCTCTGGGACGATCGTGAAGGGCGCGAACACGACCAACGACGGTGGTGCCGCCGAGTAGATCGCGTCCGCGACACGCACGGACCATGGATCTCCACCTGTCAGCCAGGCGGACGACGCCCGAAGGTACAGGCGAATGTCCACGAACGGGTCCTGGAGCACGGACTCGAGCCGTATCGCGGACAGCGTGATGAACCAGGTCGCGAGAAGCACGGTTCCGATGCGTCGCCACCTGATCCCGGGCCGCCGAGCCATGGCAACAGGCGAACCAATAGCTTCCATGTCGATAGCAGGATCACCCGCTGCGATCCGACGATTCACGCTCTGACAGTAGCGTTCCGGCCGCCCGCCGATCCGCTACCGGTCGAGGCTTGCCACGAGATCGGCGACCGTGCGGGATCGCCGGCTGCCAGCCGGTCAATGAGCGGATGCCCACGACCCGGTAGCCCTTCTCGAGCAGCAATTCGGCGAGGTAGGAGCCGTCCTGACCGGTGATGCCCGTGATCAGGGCGGTCTCGGTCATGCTGCCGAGTATAAGGAAGCTGCCGGCGACCCCACCGAGCGATCGTACTGGCCCGCGGACCTCGTTTGACCCACCCGATCGGGCCACCCCCTCGGGCTAGACTTCCAGCGATGTCGCCCGCCATCACGCTGATCCTGCCTGCGTACAACGAGGTTGCCCGGCTGGGGCCCGCGCTTGACGAGCTGTTCGCCTGGCTGGCGACCGACGCCGGCCGAGCGCTCGGCGACGTCCGGATTCTCGTCGTCGATGACGGCAGCGACGATGGCACGGCCGAACTTGCCCGGGCGCGGGCGGCGGCGTTCGGATCGCCTGCCGTCCCCATGAGCGTCCTCTCCGTGCCGCACGGCGGCAAGGGCTCGGCCGTCCGGGCCGGCATGCTCGCCGCCAACGGCGACCTCCTCATCTTCACGGATTCGGACATGGCGACGCCTCCCGATCAGCTGCCGAAGCTGGTCGATGCGCTCTCGCGGGCCGACATCGCGCTGGGCAGCCGCATCCAGCCCGACGGTTCGGACATGCGGGCGAGCCAGCCAGCGTTTCGCCGGATCCTGGGCAGGGCCTTCCACGTGTTCGCCTCGCTCTGGGTCGTAGGCCCGATCCAGGACACGCAGTGCGGGTTCAAGGGCTTCACCCGGAGCGTTGCCCGCGACCTCTTCACGATGCAGCGCGTCACGAGCTTCGTCTTCGACGTTGAGCTGATCTATCTCGCGCGCCGGCGGGGCTACAAGATGGAAGTGGTGCCGATCCAATGGGCAGACCGGCGTGGCTCGCGGATGCGCGCCCGTCCGGGCCTGGCGCTCCGCGTGGCGGCAGACCTCCTGCGTATCCCGTTCCTGCATCGCCGGGTGACCAGGGTCCGACCGGCCGGGTCGTGAGCGCCGCCGCCACGGTCCTGCCGGCCCGACAGCTCGGCTGGATCCTGCCGCCGGTCGCCTTGGCCGCCTTCGCGCTCGTGGTGGGCGCCGTGGTGATGGCATCCGGCGACACCCTTGGCTTCGATTTCCTTGCCTATCACCAGGCCGCCGGCCGCGTGCTGGAGGGCGAGCGTCTCTACGACCCCAGCGTTGAGCAGACCGGCGGGTTCGGGCTCTTCTACTATCCGCCGCCGTTCGTGCTGCCGCTCCTCCCGCTGGCCCTGCTGGATGGCGGGACGGCGACCATCGTGTGGCTAGGCCTGTCGATCGGGGCCTTCTTCGCGGCTGTCGCGCTCATGCCGGTGGGCTCGACCGTTCGCTGGATGGTCGTGCTGCTGGCCGCCCAGATGTGGCCCGTCGCCTACACCTTCAAGCTGGGCCAGGTGGGGCCCATCCTCATGCTGGCCTTCGTCATTGGCTGGCGCTGGCTGAACGATCCTGTGCGTCTGGGCGGCTCGGCGGCCATGGGGGCGCTGGTCAAGCTCCAGCCCGGCCTGATCCTGGGCTGGGCGGCGCTCACGGGGAGGTGGCGGGCAGTCGGCGTCGGGATCGCGATCGGCGCGGTTGCCACGCTGGTCGCGACGGCCGTCGTCGGCATGGGGGCCTGGTTCGACTACGTCGTCCTGCTCCGCCAGGTCAGCGACCCGATCACGACGCCGCACAACTTCACCCCCGGCGCGATCGCGTTCCAGCAGGGCGCGTCGCCCACGGTTGGTGCGGCCGTCCAGTTCGCGGTGACGATCGCGGTGTTGCTCGCGGTCGTGGCCTCGACCCGCTGGGTGACGCCTGATTCCTCGTTTCTCGTCGCCGTCGTTGCGAGCCAGTTGCTGTCGCCGGTCCTGTGGGACCACTACGCGATGCTGCTGCTGCTCCCGGTCGCGTGGCTCCTGGAGCGGCGCCACTGGTGGGCGCTGCTCGTCCCGCTGGGGACGTCGATCGCGCTGGTCGCGGTCACGCCTCCGTTCGTGTACCCGCTGCTGTTTGGTGTCCTCCTCCTCGGGCTCATGGCTGCTGGGCGCAGCGAGCACCGGTGGAGTGCCCGTCGATCGAGCGAGACGTGATCCGCCAGATTGCTCTCAAGCGCGAGCAGATCGGCGAGCAGCCGCTCCTCTGGGCCGCCTTGACGGTGCCGTTCGTCGTCTTCGGCGCGTGGGAGGCGGTGCAGCTTTGGCGGATCATCGTCGACCAGCAGGCGATCGGGATCGATCTCGTCTTCTACCAGGAGATGGGTCGGCGGTGGCTCGAGACGGGCGCGTTCTATGGCGAGCGACAGCTGGCGGGCGAGTACGAGACGACGACGCTCATCGACAACCTCTACCCACCCCACGCCATCTTCCTGTTCGTGCCGTTCGTGTTCCTGCCACCGATCCTGTGGTGGGCAATCCCGCTGGCCGTCGTTGCCTACGCGGTGATCCGGCTCCGCCCACAGCCGTGGTCGTGGCCATTGCTGGCCATCGTGCTGGCGCTTCCCAAGTCGATCGCATCGGTCATCTTCGGCAACTCGGACCTGTGGGTGATCGCCGCGGTCGCCGCCGCCGTGCTGTGGGGCTGGCCGGCCGTGCTCGCGACGTTCAAGCCGTCGCTCGCGTTCTTCGTGCTGATTGGGATCAAGCGCCGCCGCTGGTGGATCGGCGCAGCGGTGCTGGCGCTTGCCAGCCTGCCGTTCCTCCCGCTGTGGCTCCAGTACCCGGCCGTGATGCTGAACAGCAACTCCGAGTTCAGCTATTCCTTCTCGAATGTGCCATTCGTCGCGTTTCCGCTGCTGGCCTGGTTGGTTGCCACGGATCGGCCTCCCCTGGGCGGACCGGTTCGGCCGCTGTTTCGGGCTCTATCGCCGATTCCCCGGGGACTGCGAGTTAAAAAAGGCAGCCCCGATGGCATTGGGTGACCGACCCAATCACACAATGTCGACGCGCTTGCGACGCGCGATAAGTCGCCACGCGCCATCGTTGCCACTCTACCCGGATGACTCCAGCCTGCCGGCCTCGGTAGGCCAAAGGGCCCTGGCCGAGCGGCCAATAGTCCACATGATCCTGACCATGACCATCCTCGGACTAGGGGCGGCCTATTGGCTCATGCTCGATGGCTGGGTGATGGTTGCATTCGACTACGATCGACTCGGGTACGTGACTGCCGCTGGACGCTGGCTTGACGGTGGCAGCCCATATCTGGCCGCCGACGTCGCCGGAGCCGTCGACTACAGCCGATGGACATACCTTCATCCGCCGCTGGCCTTACTCCTGTTCGTACCCTTCACCGTGCTCCCCACATGGGTATGGTATGCCATCCCGATCGCGATCCTCGGTTGGTCGATCGTTGTCTGGCGCCCAGCGTCGTGGGCATGGCCCCTGTTGGCGGCATGCGCCCTATGGCCCCGGTCAACCGCCGGTGTCATCGTCGGCAACACGGACATGTGGGTGGCAATGTTCGTCACCCTTGGACTTCGCTTCGGCTGGCCCTTCGCGTTGATCGCGATCAAGCCTTCGTTCGCGCCGTTGCTGTTGGGTGGGGTTCGCGACCGTCGCTGGTGGGTCGCGGTCGGTGTGCTGGCAGTTGCCTCATTGCCGTTCGGGTCGTTGTGGCTGGAATGGCTACGCGTCGTTGACAACACGCCAGCCGACCCTCTCTACTCGGTTCTAGGCCTCCCGCTGGTGCTCGGCCTCCCGCTCGTCGCGTGGTATGCATCCACGACGCGTGGCCGGGTGGAGGGGCCGTTGAGGTCGCTGGGGTCATTGGGTCGAAGGTCATAGCGGCGACCTTGAGCCGCAGGACCCGTTTCACGACGCGGCGGCGCCGATTGTGGCCGACGTGGCTACGCCGAGCGAGCGCGGCGCAGGGCCGCCCGCTATTCTCCGCCACCAACCTCAGGCTGTCCCGACCGCCGTGAGCAGCCCCGCAGGGCAGTTAGGAGTCCCGCTCTCCCCAATGAATCGATCCGGCCTCGTCTACCTCATCTTCATCCTGTCCGGCGCCGCCGGTCTCATCTACGAGATCGTCTGGGCCCGGCAGCTCGTGCTGGTTTTCGGCAACACCACGCAGGCGGTGTCGGCGATCCTGACCGGCTTTTTTGGCGGGATGGCCATCGGCAGCATCGTGGGCGGACGGATCGCGGACCGGGTGCGCTCCCCGCTGCGCATGTACGGCGTGCTCGAGATCGCGCTGGTCGTCGTCGTGATGCTCACGCCGCTCACGTTCCAGCTCATCCACGAGCTGTACCGCGGTGCCTACGGAGCGCTCCAGGAGCAGCCGCAGGTGCTGTCGCTGCTCCGGTTCGGGCTGGCATTGCTGGCGCTGGGTCCGGCCACGGTGATGATGGGCGCTACGCTCCCCACGCTGACCCGACACTTCGCCGGCGGGGAGCACCTGAGCGGTGCCTTCGGGCGGCTCTACGCGCTCAACACCCTCGGCGCAATCCTGGGCACGGTCGTCGCGGGCTTCGTGCTCATCGAGCTCCTGGGGCTGACCGGCGCCCTGACGGTGGGCGCGGCGTGCTCCGGCGTGTCCGGCGTCGTCGCGGTCCTCCTTGCCCGAGGTCAGCCGGCGACCGCCGCGGCGGGCGCGACGGCCGATGCGCCCGTGGCCCGCACCGGCCGCGCGACCGAGTCCATTCCCCGGCCCACGCTCGCCCTGCTGGTCGCGTTCGTGTCCGGCCTGACGTCGCTGGGCTATCAGACGCTGTGGACCCGGCTGCTCGCATCGGGGACCGGCAGCTCGACCTATGTCTTCACCGTGATCCTGGCCCTCTTCCTCGTGGGGATCGCCCTGGGCGCGGTCCTGTTCGGCCTCTTCCGACATCGCATCCGCAACTGGGTGGCCGTGCTCGCCGCCTGCCAGCTCGGAACGGCGGTCCTGGCGTTGGCCGGTCTGGTGTTCGTGATCTCGCGGCCGGAGGCGACCAACGCGGCCAACATCGGCACGGTCTTCGAGGTCCTCTGGGCGGCGGCGATCCCGGTCGTCCTCCCGGCGACGATCGTGATGGGCCTGGCCTTTCCAGCAGCCTCGACGCTCCTCGACGACCGGGCGGGGCGGGTAGCGACAGTCGCTGGCCAGCTGCTCGCGGTCAATACGTTCGGTGCGATCTGCGGGACGTTCCTCATCCCGTTCGTGGTCATCCCGCTGATCGGCTCGCCGACGGCCGTCGTGGCGCTCGCGTTCGTCAACGTCGCGACCGCGATCGTGCTGGCCTCGACGCGCCTCCGGTCGTGGCCGCGCATCGGCCTCGCCGGTAGCGGCGCCGCGGTCGCCCTGGCGCTTGTGGTGGCGCTCGCGACGCCCGGGATCGTGGTCGATCCGTCCGTCGCGCGGATTCGTGATGCCGGCGGGCGCGTCAACGACAGCGCCGAGGACGAGATCGCGTCGACCCAGGCCGGCACCATCGGCGGCAACGAGCTGCTGTGGGTGGGCGGCACCACGATGACCCTGCTCACGATCGACGCGAAGGTCATGCCGATCGTGCCGCTGATGCTGCGGCCGGACTCGGAAAGTGCGCTGACCGTCGCGTTCGGAATGGGCTCCTCGTTCCGCACGGCGCTGATCGCCGGCCTGGAGGTCGACGCGGTCGAGCTGGTTCCGGCCGTGCCCACGATGTTTGGCTACTTCTACCCGGACGCGGAGCAGGTCCTGGCCAACCCACGCGCGGACGTGATCGTCGCGGACGGCCGCAACCACATGGAGCTCACCGAGGAAAGCTACGACATCATCGTCACGGACCCGCCGCCGCCCATCGAGAGCGCCGGCGTCTCGGTCATTTCGTCGTACGAGTACTACATCGCCGGCCGAGAGCGGCTGAACGACAACGGCGTGATGATGCAGTGGATGCCGAACGGGCAGACCGTCGACGAGTACCGCGCCCATGTGCGCTCATTCGCCCAGGCGTTTCCATACCGAACAGTCATGTTCGGGCCGGGCGGCTACGGCTTCCTGCTGCTGGGCGCGGAGACGCCCATCGAGCTGGACGACAACTCGATGCGCCAGGTGCTGGAGCGGCCCGGGGTGCTCGACGACCTCTCGGATGTCTTCGACTCGCCAGCGAGCACCGCCGACGAGTGGATCGCGCTGATCCGCTCGCTGGTCCTGCTGGAGGGCGATCAGGTCGACCGGTTCATGGGCGAGGGTCCGCTCATCACGGACGACCGCCCGCTGCCCGAGTACTTCATCCTCCGCCACCGGTTCGGACCGCCGTCGCCGCCGGCCTCGCCGGACGTGCTGCGCGCGCTGGCCGGCCGCTAGGCCCGACGAACGCTGTAGACGAGGCTCGTCGATGGTTCCCGATTCAGCGTCGTAGCGTCCAACCAGCGCGTCGCGTGGATCAGGCATCAACGATTCGCCGCCGACTCGCTCTGCGATGTATCCGCGAATGAGCACTGCCTTCGACGTGCCCTCTCGGATCGCGCGACGCTCGAGCTCCTCGTCAACCGCCTCATCGATCGAGATCCGCAGCCGCTTCACTCCGGGAATGTACAGCGGCCGGGTGGCGCATCGGCCGTCACCGCCCCGCCGTCACGTGTCAGCGTCGTAGCGTCCAAACGTTGCGTACGCAACTGCTGAACGGCATCCGATGCTAGGCTTGCGGGGTGACCGCTCTCGCCACGGAGCCTGCCTGTCCGCAGGCCGCCTCCGTCTCCGACTCCGCCCGCCCGCCCGCGCCTCGCTTGCGCGCCGAGCAGCGACCGTTCGACTCGGTCGACCCCGGCACCTGGGACGCCCTGGCCGCGGCCAACCCGCAGGCCACGCCGTTCTCCCGCTGGGCGTTTCATCGGGCGTGGTGGGACGCGTACGGCGCGACGGCCCACGATCAGACGCTGGTGGTGATCGACGAGGACGCCGGCCCCGACGCCGGCCCCGACGCCGGCCCGGTGGCGATCGTGCCGCTCATGCATCGCCACGAGGTGGAGCCCACGGACGAGGAGCGACGCACGACGATGCGCCACGGCTCCGGCGCGGAGCTGACGCCCGTCGAGCCGCACGCCAAGGCGATCTTCTTCGGCGCCTCGTACCACGCGGACTACGCGACCCTGCTCTGCGCACCGGCGGACCTGCCGCGGGTCGCCGAGGCGGTCGTCCACCACCTCGCCTCGCCCGATGCAGCCGACGAGCGCCACCCGATGCCGTGGGACGTCGTCGACCTTCGCCGCCTGCGCTGCGGCGACCCGGCAGCGGACGAGCTGGCACGCGCCTTCGGGCGGCGCGAGATGGCCGAGGGCTGGACGCTCAACGTGGAGCGCGAGGATGTCTGCCCGGTCGTGACACTGCCTGATGGCGGCTCGTTCGACGAATACCTCGCCACGCTGGGCAAGAAGGCACGCCACGAGATCCGGCGCAAGATCCGGCGGGCCGAAGCGGCCGGTGAGGTCGTCCTCGAGGACAGCCCCGATCCGCTCGCCGACCTCGAGGCGTTCATCGATCTCCACCAGCGACGCTGGGCCGAGGATGGGTTGTTCAAACCGGGTCCCGGGGGCGAGGCGAGCCGGACGTTCTTCCGGCGCCTGTTCGAGCTGCTTGGCCCGGAAGGCGCCGTGTCGCTCACGTTCCTGCGCGCCGGTGATCGCCGGATCGCCGCCGGCGTCCATCTCGAGACCGCCGACGGCTACCTGTACTACAACGCGGGGGTCGACCCGGAGGCGCGTGACCTGTCGCCCGGCGTCGTGATGGTGGCCCGCTACGTCGAGCGGGCGATCCTCGCCGGCAAGCGCCGAATCGACTTCCTGCGCGGCGACGAGCCGTACAAGTACGAATGGGGCGCCCGAGAGGAACCCATCCAGCGGCTGCTCGTGCGCCGAAAGGCTGACTGATGGGCGCCCCCAAGCTTCTTGATCCATGCGTGATGCCGGTCCAGCGCCGGCCGCTGCCGGGTGGGCGGCGGATCCGGGTCGTGGAGGTGCTCGCGACGGGCAGCAACGGCGGCGCCCAGGAGCACCTGTACAACCTCGCCACCCGGATCGACCGCGCGCGTTACGAGCTGTCCGTCGTGTCGCTCTCCGCGGGCAGCGCCGTGCGCAAGCTCCAGCGCGCCGGCGTGCCGGTGCTCGTGATCGACGACCCGGACGACGCAATCACCGTGGGCGCGCTGACCGCGCACCTGGCCGATGTGCGCGCCGACGTCGTCCACAACCACATGTTCCGGGCGGAGACGGTGGGCACGCGCGCCGCGATCGCGCTGGGCGAGATCGGCCGCCGCCGGCCATACGTGGTGTCGACGGTCCACTCGTCGCGGTTCCGGCCGCGCGACGACCGCGAGGAGCTGCGCCGGCTGACGCCGGAGATGGACCGCCTGATCGCGGTGTCGAGGATGATCCTGGCCAAGCTCGAGGACGAGGGTCGCACCACGATCCCGGTCGAGCTCATCTACAACGGCGTCGACCTCCAGCGCTACGACCACCAGGGACCGTGCTGCACCCTGCGCGACGAGTACGGGATGGAGCCGGGCGCGGTGATCGTGGGCGTGGTCGCGCGTCTCGAGCCGGAAAAGGGCCATGCCACGCTGCTCGAGGCTTGGCCGCTCGTCCTCCAGCATGTGCCGAACGCGTACCTGCTGATCGTGGGCGAGGGCGGCCGGCGCGAGTCGCTCGAGCAGCAGGCGCGCGATCTGCGGATCGCCCACCGGATCGTGTTCACCGGCCGCCGCGACGACGTGCCGGCGGTCACCGCGGCGCTCGATTGCGCCGTCCTGCCCTCGTACCGCGAGGCGCAGGGCCTGACCATCCTCGAGGCCATGGCGCTGTCGCGACCGGTCGTCGCCTCGAATGTGGGCGGGATCCCCGAGATGATCGAGGATGGCGTCTCAGGCCTGCTGGTGCCGCCGCGCGACGCGCCGGCCCTGGGGGCTGCCATCAGCCGGGTGCTCCTCGATCACTCGTTCGCCGACACGATCGCCCGAGCCGGGCACGACCTGGTCCACGAGCGCTTCTGCGTTGAGCTGATGGTCCGGGCGACCCAGACGATCTACGACGAGGGCGCCGGCATCATGGCGCTGCCCGCGGCCGCCGCCGGCTAGTACCACCGGCCCGGGTGCGTGCGCGCACCGCCCGAGTAGCCTTGGCGCCGTGCTCCACGTCGCCGCCCCGTGACTATGTCCGCCCTGTGGGCGTTCCTGGCGATCGCGATGCCCGTGCTCGCATCGCTGCTGGGGACCCTGTCGACGGTCGACCTGGCCTATCACCTCCGGGCCGGCGGCCAGTTTCTCGACACCGGCGTGATCCCCACGACCGATACGTACACGTTCACTGTCGAGGGGCAGTCCTGGCTCAACCAGCAGTGGGGCGCCCAGGCGCTTCTCGCCTCGGTCCACCGCTTCGCGGGCTGGACCGGACTCGTCGTGCTCCGGGCCGCGCTGGTCGGCGCGATCGTCGCGCTCGTCTTCAGCGCGGTGCGCCGGCAGGGCGTGGCCGTCCGACCAGCCGCGTTGTTGACGATCGCCGCCTTCGCGGTCGCGTCGGTCGCGATGGCGCTGCGCCCGCAGCTCTTCGGGATGGCGCTGTTCGCGCTCGTCCTGTTGCTGGTCGTGGAGCGCCGCCGCCATCCGCGGCTCCTGTGGGCGATCCCGCCGATCGTGCTGATCTGGGCCAACCTGCACGGCAGCTTCTTCCTTGGTCCTGCGGTCCTCGGCCTGGCCTGGCTCGCCGACCTCCACGACCGGGTCCCCGGTGCCCATCGAACGCTGGCCGTCGCGGTGGTCGCCGCACTCGCCGCGATGGTCAACCCGTTCGGACCGTCGATCTGGATCTACGCGGCGGGTCTCACGACCAATCCCGCCGTCACGGAGCGGGTCACGGAGTGGCGACCGACCTCGATCCGGTCGGCGTCCGGTCTCGCGTTCTTCGCCTCGTCGCTGGTGCTCGTGGCCGCGCTCGTGCGGCGGGCCCGCCCCGTCCCGTGGCCCGCCCTGCTGTGGTTCGCGGCGTTCTTCCTGATCGGCGCGTGGGCGGTCCGTGGTGCCGCCTGGTGGCCGATCGCTGCCGCGGTTGGCTTCGCCGGGCTCCTTGGCAGTGGGTTCCTGGGTTCCGGTGCCCCGGGCGAGGCTCCGCGAGCCGTGGCGCTGGGTGGGCGGCGGCCGGCAAACGCCTTGATCGCCCTTGTCCTCGTTGTCGCCGGCGTCGCGCTGTTGCCCGTCTGGCGTCCCACGGTCCCAGGGCTCGACGCGCCGGCCGGCGTCCTGCAGCAGGCCCCGCCGGGGATCACCGCAGCCCTCCAGGACGCGGCCCGGGATGGCGACCGGATCTACCTGCCACAGGCGTGGGCGTCGTGGATCGAATTCGCGGTGCCCCAGTCGACCGTCGTCCTTGACTCGCGCTTCGAGCTGTTTTCGGAGCCCCTCTGGCAGGCATATGTCAATGTCTCGCGCGGGCTACCGGGCTGGCCGGAGCAGCTCGACGCGTGGGGCGTGACGCTCATCGTGGTGGCCAGCGAGCAGCCGGGCGGGTTGCTGGAACAGCTCCTCGAGCACCCCGGCTGGCGGGCGATCCACCGCGACGCCGACGGCATCGTGCTGGCACGGGTCGATCGCTGACACGCGGCTGCCACGCGGAGCGGCGTCCGGGCGCAGCGGGCACGACGCCCCACGAGCGACGCTCCCACTTCACCACGGAGGGCAGACGATGACCGACCAGCCGCTCAACCGAGAGCAGCGCCGGGCCGCCGAACGGGGCACGCCGGACAACCGCCAGGACAACGTGGTCCCGGAGAGCCAGAACAAGTCCGCGAACCGCGCAGGCGGCGCCGGCCAGGCTGACGACAGCGCTCCGGACGCCGCGGAGCCGGGTCAGGCCGTGGCGCGCCAGGCCGGCGCGGGCAGTGGCGGCGCGACCGAGGACGACGACCGGATCACGAACCGCGAGGGCATCCACCTGGGCAACCAGCCCAACAGCTGAGCTCCCTGCCGCTGACTCGGCTCGCCCCTCTCTCGCAGGGCGTCCACTCAGGGACCGCCCCAACTTGGTACCTACTCTAAAGAGTTTGGAGTTTGTGCTACGACGGGCAGGTGGAGTGGCACTGAGCCCGCTGCCAGCGTCCTGGGGCCGGCGGGTGGCGGACGACCGTGCCATATCAGCGCGTGGTGAAGCGTGGGCGGCGCCGCAGCGACCGATTCGGAGGTGCGCGGCACGGAATCAGCCTTGCAAGGCTAACAACCGCACCGATCGGCCATCGATCGAGGTCGTGGCGCCGACCATGCCCCGCCTGGCGACGATTTGGCAGCCCCGCCGGGGAGCGCACCCGGGGGCCTCAGTCCTGTTTGCGGGCGATCGCCTGGCCTAGCTCCTGCTTCGTCATCCGCGACCGGCCCTTCACGCCGAGCCCCTTCGCCCGCTCCAGCAGCTCGTCGCGGCTGTGGCCCAGCACGTCGACGCCGCCGGCGGTGCTTCGGCGACCGGGTCGGGCGGCAGCACCGCTCTTGGCGGCCTGCTCATCGGACGGTCCCTTGTGGTCCTTCGCCTCCCAGTGGTCACCGACCTTCTCGAACGAGTGCTTGAGCGACGAGAATGCCGTCCGGTGCGCCCGCTCGCCTTCGCCGTATGACTCCACGGCGCTGTCGTGAGTCTTCGCGTACGTCTCCTGGGCCTTCTTCGGAGAGCGCTGGAGCGTCCCCGGCAGATCCGCCTTCTTCGTCTTCGGCATCGTTCATCCTCCTGGCGTTCATGCCGTGAGCCTGCCCGTGAGACGCTTGCAGCGGTGCAACGCCGCTGGCACGAGCCCCGACGAGAGCCTCGCGCTCCTGCGAAGCCCGGGCTGCCAGGCTTGCCGCGACACAAGGAGGCAACCATGAACGACGTGATCGCTCGCCTGCAGCGCGAGCTGCCGGACACGGACCGGAATCGATACGACATCGCCTACGAGCGCGGTCGTGCGCAGGCCCGGAGCGGGCTCCTGATCGGCGGTCTGGCGCTGGGCTCCGCCGTGGGCGCGGGCCTGATGTGGCTGCTCGACCCGGCCCGCGGCGCCGGCCGCAGGGCGGAACTCGCCTCGCGCGCCACCGACATCAAGAACGACCTGGCGAAGACGGCGGGCGGCAAGGCCGGGGATCTCCAGAACCGGGTCGATGGGTTCGCCATCGAGCGCGGCATCAAGGATCCGCCAACGGGTGACTCGCACGGCCACGACCATCCCCACGCGCCCCGCGGCGCGGACTTCGGCGTGGGCTATCGCGAGGGTTTCGGGGCGTCCGTCGCGGACCCAACGGCGCCGGGCTCGCAGGTCGCGGATCCCATCAAGGCGGACGAGATCCTCGAGTACGGCTCGTCCGGGCCGGTGGCCGGTGCCGCGCACGAACGCGACGAGTCCGACGCGGACGCGACCGGCAAGGAGCGCTCCGCCAGCCGCTGATCGCGTGCCGGGGTACCAGCCCGGCGGTACCTTCGGGACGGTGACGCCGCGCACCGCCCTGCTAGGCTCGGCTAGTGAGACCAAACGCGGATCTGGATCTCGTCGTGCTCGGCGGTGGCGGGCACGTGGGCCTGCCGCTGAGCCTCGCGTTCGCGGGCGCCGGCTTGCGCGTGGGGATCTACGACACGAACCAGGCGACGCTGGACCGGATCGCCCGTTGCGAGATGCCGTTCCTCGAGAACGGCGCCGACGAGCTGCTCCGCGAGGTGATGCCCACGGGCCGCATCGTCCTCGGCTCGGATGCGAAGATGATCGAACGGTCGGACCGGCTGATCGTGGTGGTCGGCACCCCGGTGGACGAGTTCCTGGGACCGTCGATGACGATCTTCGAGCGGACCGTCGAGCAGATCGCACCCCATCTGCGCGATGGCGCCCTCATCGTCCTGCGCAGCACCGTCTACCCCGGCACGACCGGGTACGTGGCGCAGAGCCTCGCCGACCGCGGCTGCACCGTCGACGTCGTCTTCTGCCCGGAGCGGATCGCCGAGGGCCACGCCCTCGAAGAGCTCCACACGCTGCCCCAGATCATCGGCTCGGACACGGAGCAGGGCGCAGAGCGAGCCGAGGAGCTCTTTGGCCGGCTGGTCTCCACGCTCGTCCGGGCCACGACCAAGGAAGCCGAGCTGGCGAAGCTGTTCACCAACACGTGGCGCTACATGAAGTTCGCGGTGGCCAACCAGTTCTTCATGATCGCCCACCAGGCCGGCGTGGATTACACCCGCGTCCTCCACGCGATCCGCCACGACTACCCGCGAGCGAAGGACCTGCCGGGCCCCGGCTTCGCCGCCGGACCGTGCCTGTTCAAGGACGCCATGCAGCTCGCGGCCTTCACGGCGGACCACTTCCCGATGGGCCAGTCCGCGATGCAGGTCAACGAGGGCCTGCCGGCCTATGTCGTCACCGCGCTGGAGCGGCGCTACGGCACGCTGCGCGGCAAGACCATCGGGATCCTGGGGATGGCCTTCAAGGCCGAATCGGACGACAGCCGCGCATCGCTCAGCTACAAGCTGCGCAAGCTGCTCTCGTGGGCCGGGGCCGAGGTGCTGTGCACGGACCCGTATGTACCCGATCACCGTCTCGTCCCGCTCGCCGACGTGGTTCGCGACGCCGAGGTGCTCGTCCTGGGCGTCCCGCACAAGGCGTACCGGAGCCTCGAGGTGGGCGGCAAGGACGTGGTCGACATCTGGGGCGCGATGGGCGAGGGGATCCGGCTCTAGTGCGCGTTCTCGTCACGGGTGCCGCGGGCTTCATCAACGGCTATCTCGTCCCGGAGCTGCTCGAGGCGGGGCACGAGGTGACCGGCATCGACGACTTCTCCAAGTACGGCCGGCTCGTGAAGTCGTACGACGGGCACCCGCGCTACCGGTTCGTCGAGGGCGACGCGAAGGACGTGGACCTGCTGACGGAGCTGGCCGCGGACTGCGACCAGATCGTGGCCGCCGCGGCGATGATCGGCGGGATCAGCTACTTCCACGAGTTCGCCTACGACCTGCTGGCCGAGAACGAGCGGATCCTGGCCTCGACCTTCGATGCGGCGATCGCGGCGCATCGCCACGAGCACCTGGAGCGGATCATCGTGATGAGCTCGTCGATGGTCTACGAATCAGCGTCCGTCTTTCCCACGCCCGAGGGCGCCCAGCTCACCTCGCCCCCGCCCATCTCGACATACGGCTTCCAGAAGCTGGCCGCGGAGTACTTCGCGCAGGGCGCCTGGCAGCAGTACCGGCTGCCGTTCACGATCGTGCGGCCGTTCAACTGCGTGGGCATCGGCGAGCGCCGGGCCGTGCGCGACACGGACGTGATGAGCGGCAACGTCAAGCTGGCGCTTTCGCACGTCGTGCCCGATCTCGTGCTGAAGGTGCTCAAGGACCAGGACCCGCTGCACCTCCTCGGCGACGGCAGCCAGATCCGGCACTACACGTACGGCGGCGATCTCGCCCACGGCATCCGCTGTGCGATGGAGTCGCCCGATGCGGTCAACGATGACTTCAACCTCTCGACCGCCCGATCCACGACGGTGCTGGAGCTGGCCGAGGGGATCTGGGCCCGCATCCACGGCCCGAACCGGCCGTTCCGCTACGTCTCGGACCCGCCGTTCGAGCACGACGTCCAGCAGCGCGTCCCGGACACGCGCAAGGCCCGCGAGGTGCTCGGCTTCGAGGCGACGACCTCGCTCGAGGCGATGCTCGACGAGGTGATCCCGTGGATCCGCGAGGAGCTCGAGGCGGGCCGGCTGTGACCCTCGACGACGTCTACCGCGTCCGGTTCGACGAGCGCAGCCGGCGCGGCAAGATGGCGGTCTGGCGCGAGGTCACCCGGTTCCTCGGCACGTGGATCCGCCCCGACCGGCCGGTGCTCGACGTGGGCTGCGACGCGGGCTACTTCATCCGCCACGTGGATGCGCAGGAGCGCTGGGCGACCGACGTGCGCGACGTGGGCGCGCTGCTCCCCAACGACGTGCGCTTCTGCCAGGCCGACGGGCTGGCGCTGACCGAGGTCCTCCCGACCGGCGCCTTTGGCACGGTCTTCATGAGCAACTACCTGGAGCACCTGCCGGATTCGTCCGCCGTGCTTCGCCAGCTGCGGGTCGCCGCCGAGCTGCTCGAGCCCGGTGGGCGGTTGATCGTGCTCCAGCCGAACATCCGCCTGATCGGCGGCCGGTACTGGGACTTCATCGACCACCACGTGGCACTGACCGAGCGCAGCCTCGTCGAGGCGGCCGAGCTGGCTGGGCTGCGGACTCACGGTCTCATCACCCGGTTCCTGCCGTACACCACGAAGAGCCGCCTGCCGCAGGACCCGCGTCTCGTGCGCCTCTACCTGCGCTTCCCGCCAGCATGGTGGCTGCTCGGCAAGCAGACGCTGTACGTCGGGGAGCGCCCGGCGTGAGCGAACCGCGAGCCACGGCGGCGGGCCAGGGCCGGCGGGTGCTTCTGCTCGTGGTCGGGATCGCCGTCAGTGTCCTGGCCACCTTCCTCGTCCTGCGCGGCATGGACATCGCGCAGACCGGGGCCATCCTCAGTCGAGCACAGGTGCCGCTCCTGATCGCCATCCTCGGTGTCGTCGCGACCCAGGCGCTCCTGCGGGCCGCACGCTGGCGGCTGCTCCTCCCGCGCGGGACCACCGGCCGCCCCATCCCGGTTCGCCGAGTGCTGGGGCCCATGCTGGTGGGCTATCTCGGCAACGCGCTCATGCCGGCTCGGCTGGGCGAGGTGGTCCGGGCGGCCCTCATCGCGCGGCGCGAGGCGATCTCGCCCGCGGAGGCATTCGGCTCGGCCGTGCTCGAACGGATCGTCGACGTGTTCGTGCTGGCTGCCCTGGGGATCCTCGCCGCGCTCGCCGTGGCGGCACCCGGCTGGATGGTCACGGCGGCGGTGGCCGGTGCCCTGGTCGCCGGCGTCGGCCTGGCGGTCGTCGCGGTGGCGGGAGCGGCTGCCGCCCGTGGGGGCAAGGCGGTCACTGCTCCGTGGGGAGGGGCGCTGACCCGGATCGGCCGTCATGTGGCGCGCCTCGCCGCCGGGGCGCGCGTCATCGACCGCCCGTCGGTCGTCGCGGGAGCGGCGCTGCTGACGTTGGCCGCGTGGCTGCTGGACGCGACGATCTTCTGGCTCGCAGCCCGGTCGCTGGGCCTGGAGCTCGCGCCACTCGGCGCGATGCTCGTGTCCGCCGGCGCGGTGCTCAGCACGGCCGTCCCCACGGCTCCCGGCTACGTGGGCACCTTCGAGCTCGCGGCCGTCGCCGCCGCGGGTGCCGCCGGCATCGTCGGCGAGCCCGCGCTCGCGTTCGCCGTCCTCGTCCACGTCATCACGCTCGTCCCGCTGTCGCTGGCCGGCGCCATCTCGCTCTGGGCGATGGGCGGCCGATCGCTGCGCGGGCTGACCGCGGCCAGGCCAACCGTGCAGGCGGCCCCGTGACGGATCCGGGGCGGATGCTGGACCTGTCGATCGTGATGCCCGTCTACAACGAGGGCGAGCCCGTCGAGGCCGTGCTCAGGGCGTATGCATCGGCGATCACGACGCCGCATGAGATCGTCGTGGTGTACGACTTCGATGAGGACACGACGGTCCCGGTCATCGAGCGCGTCGCGCGGGAGCTGCCGGCGATCCGCGGCCACCGCAACACGATGGGGCGGGGCGTGCTGAGCGCCATGCGATCGGGCATGGCCGTGGCCCAGGGCCGGTACGTCCTCGTGTCCATGGCCGACGGCTCCGATGAGCCGCACATCGTCGACGCTATGGTGGCGCTCGCACGGGATGGCGCGGACGTGGTGGCTGCGTCCCGCTACATGCCGGGCGGCAGGCAGATGGGCGGGCCGCTGGTCAAGCGGTCGCTCAGCCGGCTCGCCGGTCTGACCCTCCACTGGTTTGCCGGCGTCGCCACCCACGACCCGACGAACAACTTCAAGCTGTATTCACGCCGCTTTCTCGACAGCATCACGATCGAGAGCTCGGCCGGCTTCGAGCTGGCCCTCGAGCTGACGGTCAAGGCGACCCTCGCCGGCCGCCGCGTGGCCGAGGTGCCCACGATGTGGCGCGATCGAACCGGCGGCCAGAGCAACTTCCGGTTGCGCAAATGGCTGCCGCATTACGTGCACTGGTACGTGGCGGCGCTTCGCGGCCGCATCCGCCCCACCAACAAGTCGGGAGGCAGCGCAGCCGGTGGCGAACAGGCCCGCCTGGGCTAGCCGGCCCTTTGCCTCCGGCGCGTCGGTGGGGCGCCTCGAGCCGTTCCTCCTGGCGCTGGCCCGGATCGGGCTGCCGGCCTGGTTCGTGGTCATCGACCTGCTGTGGCTTGTCAAGCCGGAGCTCCTGGGGATCGACGCCCGCCACTATCAGCGCGCGGCAACCGCCTGGCTGGGTGGCGGCGATCCATGGGCCGTCACGGAAGGGGGGATTCCCTACCTGGCCGGCCCGCACACCCTGCTCTTCTACGCACCCACCAGCCTGCTCCCGCTGCCGGTCTCGACGGCCCTGTGGATGATCGTGGGCGGTGCCGCTGCCGTCTGGCTGGTCAGACGGCTCGACTTGCCGATCTGGTGGCTCGCCTTCCCGCCGCTGGCCCACGCGATCTGGAACGGGAACCCCCAGACGCTCGTCGTCGCGCTGCTCGTGCAGGGCAGCTGGCTTGCCGCCGCGGTCGCCGTGGCGTTCAAGCTGTACGCGGTCGTGCCGTTGCTGTGGCGTCCACGGAACCTGGTGCTGGCCGGGATCGCCCTCGTCGTGTTGCTGCCGCTCGTGCCATGGGGCGGCTACCTCGGCGTCCAGGACGAGGTCGCGCTGCACCTGGGGTCAGCCTGGAACGGCAGCGCGTGGCGGTTCCCGCTCCTCCTCCTGCCCACGGCGCTTGCGCTATTCGTGCTCAGGCGCCGCGGCGCCGAGTGGCTCGCGCTGCCGGCCCTGTGGCCCGCCACGCAGTTCTACTACGTGTCGACGGTGCTCCCGTTCGTCGCCCGGCGACCGTTCGCCGCAGCGGCGCTGGCCCTGCCGGTGCCGCTCATGGCGCCCGCGGTCGCGATGATCTACGCCGCAAAGGCGATCAGGGACGGGTCCGCGGACGATCCAACGATTTGAGGCCGGGCGGAACGGCCTCCGTCTCTGGCGCTTGGCTGGCCTGGGCGCGCCGCCCCTCCTCGATGACGAGGGCGACCGACGCGAGCATGCAGCCCGTCATCACGATCGATCCGACCACGCCCAACGGACCGAACACCGGCAGGGCCGCCCCGACCTCCGGGGTGGGCGGGATGGCCGCCAGCAGGTTGAGCGTGAAGACGAAGCTGAACACGAGCCACAGCGCCAGGACGCGCCGGTCCGGCAGCAGCAGCGCCAGAAAGACGAGGGCCGCGAACGCATAGCGCTCGTGCATCGTCGTGAGGGTCGTGAAGGTCACGAGCGTCGCGGCAGCAAGACCCAGCGCCAGCCCACGCGGTGTCGGCGCCCGAAGCACCGACAGGAACACGATGCCCAACGTCACGAGCGCAGCCAGGTAGCCCAGCGCCCGGAGCGTGAGCGGACCCGCGATCGCGGCGCCGTCGGCGATGAACTCGCCAGCGCCCACTGCTTCCTGGACGAGCCACCACGGGTTCCACGCCCGCAGCGAAAGAACGGCGAAGATGCCGCCCTGGTACTCGGCGAGATTGCCGATCCAGGCCAGCGGCCCACCGGCCGCGAGGAACGGCAGCCACAGCACGAGCGCCGTCGCCCCGCCGATCAGGCCGAAGCGGACAGCGCCGGCGAGCCCGAACCGGGCGAGATACCAGGCCGCGAACGGCACGACGAGTGGCACGGCCTGGGGCTTGGTCAGGACGGCGATCGTCAGCGCCACGGCCGCCCAGCCGGGTCGCCCGCCCACCGCCAGCAGATAGGCGATCAGCGCTCCGAGCACGTAGATCGATTCGTACTGGCCCCACCAGGCGCTGACATCGATGACCGCCGGGTGGAGCGCGATCCCGACCGCCCCGGCGACGGCCCAGCCAGGCCGTGCCCGGAGCGCGTACGCGACGCCGAGCGCCAGGCCGATATCGGCGAGGCTGGCCGGTGTCTTCAGCAGCGCCCGGATCGCCGGATCGCCGGCGTCGGTGGCCGTCCGCAGCGCGGGCTCGATCGCCGTCAGCGCTGCCCACAGGTAGACCATGACCGGCGGAAAGGCCAGGTCCTGGTCGTAGGCGCGCGGCAGACCGCCGCTCGCGATGCCGTGCACCCACAGGACGAACTGGTCGAGATCGCCACGCAGCCCCGGCGTGGGCAGCAGCGCCAGCCGCACGATCGCGGCCACGATCAGGCCGGCGATGAGGAGCGCGACGTGGGTGCGGCTCCAGCCCCCCACGTCCGGCACGACCACCGGCTCCGCGGCGCGGGCGGTCATCGGGCGGTCAGACCCGTTCGGAGGCCCAGTAGCGCTCGGCGAAGCCGTCCACCCGCCCCAGCTCGGCCACCTGGCGCCCGAATGCGCGGACCGAGTCGGCCATCTTGCGGCGGTCGTCGAACAGCCGCTCGAGCTGGCTCTCGTACATCCCGATGCCCGTGATCTTGCGCTCGAGCTGATCGCCGATGTCGGCGTACTCGGGGACGATCCCGATGTCCGGCGGCAAGTCGCGGGACGAGTCGAACGGCAGGTCCTCGAACCGCCTGAAGCCCTCCCACCAGGCGTACGGGAAGTCCTCGTAGAACGTCACGATGCCGGCGTAGTCCGGCCCGGGCATCACCCAGCGCCGGCCCTCGGCGAGCAGCCGGAACCCGGTCTCGCGGCACAGCTGGTGATCGACATGCCCGCCGATGCCGAGCGGCAGATAGACCTTCTGCGGCTCGAGCCGGACGATCTCGCGGCGCAGGATCTCGAACGGCGCCTCGTCATCCGTCCGCGGCTTGCCCAGCAGCTGGTCGTCGCCTTCGTAGCCGCGGAACACCGCGTCCGGCAGGTCGAGAAAGACGATCGACGCCTCGGAGAACAGCGCGTACCGCTCGTCCTCGATGCGGCGGCGGGCCATGAGCTCGCCGGCAGCTGCGGCCGCGACCACCTCGTCCGTGTAGATCGCGCCCTGCGTGGCGACCTCGTCCATGACCACCTGGCCGGCCAGCGACTCGTTCCGGATGCTGGCCCGGCGGTACCACGACGAACGCTGCCAGAAGCGCTTGGCGGCGGCGTCGGCGTCCTCCTGGGTCGCCTCGAGACGGGCGTCCGTGGCCGCCCACGGAGGCAGGTCACCGGCGTCGTTCGCGACGTCGAAGTCGTTGGCGATGCTCGACCGGTTGAAGGCCTCGGAGACCGGCCACATGGCCTTCGACCCGAACCCGAGCGCCTCGCGCTGGTAGCCCGTGAGCCCCTCGATCCGGCCGCTGCCGGAGAACACGGTCAGGATCGTCACGTTCTGTCCCAGCTCGCGCAGGCTCGCGATCAGCCCGCCGCAGGACAGCGCAGCGTCGTCCGGATGGGGCGCGACGAAGACGTGGGTCATGGCCGGCCGAGTATACCCAGCGGCCCGCTCCCGCCGGCTGGTCGCGAGCACCGCTCAGCTGGGAAAGCCGCCCTCGCCGACCAGCGGCACGAAGACCACCGTGCCGTCCCTTCGCTCGAGCCACTCGTCGCCCTGGCGCTCGACGACGGTCAGCTCCTGCTGGTCGCGGCGTCCCACCGGGATCACGAGCCGGGCGCCGTCCGCCAGCTGTTCACGGAGGCCAGGTGGCATGCCGGGCGCGGCGGCCGTGACCACGATGCCGTCCCAGGCGCCCCCGGCCGGGTCGCCGGCGCTCCCGTCGCCGACGCGCACGTCGACCGCCTCGCCAAGGCCCAGCTCTCCGAGCAGCCGCGTCGCCGTCTCGGCCAGCTCGGGCCGCCGCTCATAGCTCACGACCGTGCAGCCGAGCTGCGCGAGCACCGCCGCCTGGTAGCCGGATCCCGTGCCGATCTCGAGGATCCGAGCGCCGGGCGCGGGCGCCAGCAGCTCCGTCATCCGGGCCACGACATAGGGCTGACTGATCGTCTGCCCCTCGCCGATGGGCAGCGCGCCGTCGGCGTACGAGAGATGACGCTGATCCGATGGAACGAACCGGTGGCGAGGGATCGCGCCCAGCGCGGCGAGGACCCGCTCGTCGCGGATGCCGCGGCCGCGCAGCTGCCGCTCGACCATCGCGGCGCGCGCCTCCTCGGGCGTCTCGGGCATGCGCCGAGGATACGCTCGGCCGAGCAGGCGCCTCAGGACGGGCTGGCGCTCGCGGCGGGGCTGGCGCTCGGCGCGGGGCTGGCGCTCGGCGCCGCGGAGCCACTGGCCGAGGGACTGGGCGACCCGCTCGCAGTCGGGCTTGCCGAGGGGCTGACGGATGGCGAAGCGCTCGGCGAGGACGAGGCGCTGGGTGCCGCGGAGGGACTCGTCGCCGCGGTGGGGATCGGGATCGGCGTGGGATCCGGGACGAGCGCCCCGCCCTGTCCCAGCAGCAGCCCGTTGAGCAGGATCGCGGTGAAGACGCCGATGGAGGCGATCACGAACAGCCTCGACGCCCGATCCTCCATGTGCACGGCACGCTCGGACGGACGAGGCGGTGGTGGCGCGGCCGGGGCTCGCGCCGCGCGGCGTTCGTCGGGCCGCATCGGGCGACGGCCCGGCGCGGGCTGGGCCGACGCCGACGTCGCGGGCGACTCGGGCTGGGCGGCCGCATCGGCGTCGGGCATCGGCTCGCCGGCCGAGATGTCCTCGGTGATGTCGGCCTCGGACACCGTGTCGTCCACGCTCGGCTCGGGCGGTACCTCCTCCGGCGCGGGTACGCCCACGTCGTCGGGCGCGCCGTCTCTTCGGTCGGTCATGGTTCGGGTGAGTCTCCTGTCCGGGCGCACCTATGCGTCGGGCCCGCGGCGGGCGCCAGTGTAGCGGAGGTCAGGCGTCACGAAGGGCCGGGACGAGCAGCCCGGCGAGACCGGCACCCATCGTGATCAGCCCGAACACCGCGAAGACCGGCGCCGGTCCGAAGATCTCTCCCAGCACCCCTCCCACACCCATCGCCAGCGTCATCGACCCGAAGACCAGAGCGAACCTGA
>Ga0136617_10001036_pt1 | contig 24338 bp, 22 predicted proteins | sample AntDrymUQ3222106_2_FD_129672 | JGI IMG/M metagenome (GOLD analysis project Ga0136617, IMG submission 129672) | Polar desert sand microbial communities from Dry Valleys, Antarctica - metaG UQ322 (21.06) | ecosystem: Environmental > Terrestrial > Soil > Desert | place: Antarctica: Dry Valley...
CCGGCGCTTCGACAGCGCCGAGCTCGTGCAGGCAGCGGCCCAGGCGCTCGGCGTGGAGGCGAAAATTCCGGAGGGCGTGGAGCCTCGGACCGAGAAGGCCCCGACACGCGCAAAGTCTCCGGCTCGCCGGCCCGCGCGCGCCGCGACCCCGCGACGCCGCCGCGGCTCAACCCGCCGGCCTGTGGTGGCCCTGGCGGCCGCGGCCCTGGTGGCCAGCGCCGTGAGCGGGTTCGCGCTGGGTGGTCCGGGATCTTCCGGTGTAGCGACAAGCGCCGCGCCCGCCCAACCACGGCCCGATGCGGCGCTGCTGGCTCAGGCGCGATACGTGCGCGGCCTCAGTCCAGTGATCGATCGTCTCTCAGAGCGCCGGGCGGACGCCCGGCGCCGGCTGCGCCGCGCCCGGCGTCCCGAGAGCCAGGCCCAAGCGGCCCGAGCGCTGGCCGGGGCCTACGCCGACGCTCGCAAAGCGCTGGACGGCGAGCCGCCCGAATCGCTCGAGGGAGCCCGCCTCGACGCTCAATTGCGGTCGGCCGAACGTGCCTACCGCCGCCTGGGCGCCGCGGCCCTCGGCGACAACCGCCGGGCCTGGCGGTCCGCGTCGCGCAAGGCGATCGAACACGAACGCCGGCTCGAGCGCTCGCTGAACACTCTCACCAGCGCGTGAGACGCGCGCCGCTAGGCGGCCGCGGCGTGACGCTCGATCCACTGCGAGGTGGCGTCGAGCAGGCGGGCGGCGTCGCTCATCGCCGCGCGCGCCACGTCGGCCGGTGCCTCGCCGAGCGCATAGTCGACGTAGTCGCGATCGTCGAACAGGCGCCGCAGGTTGCGTCCCACCTCATGTTCCAGTCCCCCCTCGCTGACCACGCGACGGCCGAAGGCCGACACCACCCCTGCCCGCGTGAGTGGTCGCTCCCCAATTGAGAACAGGGCGGCGGAGGCGGCGTGGAAGGCGGCCATGTAGGCCCGCGAGAAGGCCTGGGAGGAAAAGCCGGCATCGAGTAAGGCCTGAGCCGCGCGTAGCTCTTCGCGGCCGCGCCGAAGATGCCGCTCGACGTCTACGGTCACGCTACGCGGACTCCCTCGAGCAGTGCCTGCGTTAGCAGCGGCGCAGGCTTGGCCTGAAGCTCTCCTTCGGTAACCGACAGCTGTTTGATAACCGTGTTGTTGCGCACCGAGTGGCGCCACATCACGCGGTCGACGCGTCGCCGTTCCTCCCAGTGGTCGGAGATCTGATCGAGCACCACGATGAGCTCGAGCGCCGATTCGGGATGGGCGTCGCGGCGCGCCCACGCGCCGATCAGGTGCACACCCCTCAAGCGCTCGCGATAGACGCGGCGCAGGTCGTTGGCCACCCGGCGAGCGACGGCGTCGGCGTCGAGCAGGCTGGCCACGCCTCCCACGTCGGGATCCGGACGCTCGGCCAGCCCGTTGGCCGCTGCTTCGCTGCTGACGAGGTCGCGCTCGGACAGCCATTCGATCGCCCGGCGCTCGGCGCGGGCGTCGTGAAAATCGAACCAGGCGCCGCGAAGCTCGGGAAGGTCGAGCTCGAGCAGGTCCTTGAAGCGCCGAAACGCTCCCCTCCCGTTGAGAGCGCCCTGCAGCAGCTCGCGGGCGTGGGGGTCGCGGACCCGGCCTACGAAATCCCCCATGTCGCCGTAGCCCACCGCGCTCGCCAGCGGCTCGATGACGATGAGGTCATCCAAGGCGCTCTGGTCACCGGGCTGCTCGGGACTGGAGGAGAAGAACGGTGCGACGGTGCCGTCGACGGGGTCGAACCTCCAGGTCTGCTCCTCGGAGTGATCCTCGAGGGCGAGGGCGAGATCAGCAAGATTTACCGTTGAGAGATCGAGCATGGGTCGGGCCTCATCCATCCGCCCGACCTATCCTAGGGTCGGGCGGCCATACTGGCCAGCGCCTCGAGCAGGCGGTCGACTTCTTCGGTTGTCGTGTAGTGAAGAAAGCCGGCCCGTACCGCGCCTCCGGTGTCATCGAGGGAGAGCGCGCGCATCGGCTCGAGCGCGTAGTAGTTGCCGTCCCAGACGTAGAGGCCGCGCTCGCCGAGGCGCTCGGCCAGCTCGCGCGGCGTGAGCCCGGCCACGTTGAAGCAGAACGTCGGCGTCCGGCCTTGGGAATCGCGCATCCCGTACAGCTCCACCCCGTCGGGCAGGCCGTCGAGAAAACGCCGCGAGAGCGAATCCTCGTACTCGACGATGCGCTCGAAGCTCGTATCGAGCGAACCGTCGCCCAACGAGCGCAGGTATTCGATCGCCGCGGTGGTGCCCGCAACCGCCTCGTGGGACTGGGTTCCCGTCTCGAAGCGATGTCCGGGCGGGTGCTCTTCCGCCGGGCGCACCCGGTCGGCGGGCAGGGACGCGGCCAAGTCGGGCCGGATCGCCGCCACCCCCAGATGGGGACCGAAGAACTTGTAGGGCGAGCACAGCAGCACGTCCAGGCCCCACTCGCGGGCGCGCAGCCGTCGGTGAGGAGCGACGTGCACGCCGTCGGCCCAGGCCAGGGCGCCCACTCGGTGGGCGGCGGCGGCGATTCGCGCCGGGTCTGTGAGCGAGCCCACCGCATTCGAGGCGAGCGTGAAGGCCACCACCTTGGTGCGTTCGCCGATCAGCTCCTCGAGAGCGTCGTGGTCGAGCGTCACGTCCTGTGGGCGGATGGGCGCTTGGCGCACCACCAGATCGTGATCGCCGGCGATCAGGAGCCAGGGTGAGACGTTGGCGTCGTGGTCGAGGGCGGTCACCACGATCTCGTCGCCGGGCGCAAGCGTGCGGGCCAGCGCGTGTGCGAGCAGGAAGTTGAGCGTGGTCATGTTGGCGCCGAAGGCGATGCCCTCCTCCTCGGCCCCCGTGAAGTCGGCGGCGGCGGCCCGCCCCCGGGCCATGATCTCTACCGCGCGCGACGAGCTGGGGAAGGCGCCGCCCAGGTTGGCGTTGGAGTCGCGCAGGCAGTCGCCGACGGCGTCCATCACCTCCTGCGGACTCTGGGAGCCGCCGGGGCCGTCCAGGAACGCCGCGTCGCCCGCCAGCGCCGGGAAGCGCCCGCGAACGTCGGGCAGGTGCCGGCTGAGCGAGAAAATCGAGGAGGCCATCGGGCAAGGATCTCACTTGTCCGGTGCGAGCGCCGCTGTCACCCTGGCGCCGTGGCCACGAACCAGAGACGCCGGCAGCTCAGCCCGGTCGAGCGCACGCTCGAGAACTTAAGCGGTAGACCTGTACGACGGCTACTCCACCTACCCCGACCGTACCGGCGGACGAGTGATTCCGGTCGTGGTGCTGGAGCGCCCAGGCACGGCCGGCGCGGAGAGCGGCGGCACCTGAGCGCGCCCGGGCACCAGCAGAGCCACCAGCGCCCCCACTCCCAGCACCCCCGCGCCCACCCACACCGCGGGAATCAGGCCGTCGACGTAGGCCTGCGGCGTGCCGAAGTTGCCGGCACTCGCGAACACCGTCGAGAGCACCGCCACCCCCAGCACCCCGCCGAGCTCGCGGATGGTGTTGGTTGCTCCCGAAGCCTGGCCGGCCTCCTCGGGGCGCACCGACGCCAGTACCGCGTTGGCCGCCGGGGCGAACACCAGCGCCATCCCCGTGCCGGCCATGACGAAGGCGGGCACCAACGTTCCGTAGGCCATGTCCGGTGTGGTGGTGAGCGCGAGCCAGGCCAGGCCGCCGGCCTGCAGCGCCAAGCCGGCGGCCATCAGCGGCCGGCTGCCGATACGGTCGGAGAGGATTCCCGCGACCGGGGCGACGAAGATGGGCATCGCGGTCCAGGGCAGCGTGCGGATGCCCGCCTCGAGCGGCGAGTAGCCCTGCGCGACCTGGAAGAACTGCGCGAGCAGGAAGATCGCACCGAAGGCGCCGAAGTACATCGCCAGCGAAACGCCGTTGGTGGCCGCAAAGCCGCGATCGCGAAAGAAGCGGGTAGGCAGCATCGGAGTGCTCGTACGCGACTCCCAGAGCGCGAAGGCGGCCAACAGGATCGCGCCGCCGGCGATCGAGCCGATCACCGTCGTGCTCGTCCAGCCGAGTGACTGGGCGCGCACGATCCCGAACACCACGCCCAGCAAGCCCGTGGAGGCCAAGGCCACGCCGGGCAGGTCGAGCGTCGCGCTGGGACCGCGGCTTTCGCGCAGCAGCGTGACGGCCGCGGGCACCAGGGCCAGGCCGATTGGGACGTTCAGCCAAAAGATCCATTGCCCACGAAAAGCCTTCGACGACGGCGCCGCCGACCACCGGGCCGAGCGCGACCCCGAGGCCCGAGACCCCGGACCAGATGCCGAGGGCGAGCCCGCGCTTCTCCGCCGTGAAAGCGTCGCTCAACAGAGTGAGGGACAGCGGGGCGATCGCCGCGGCGCCCAAGCCCTGCAGTGCGCGGGCGCCGATCAGCGCCTCGGTGCTGGGAGCCACCGCCGCCGCCGCCGAAGCGGCGCTGAAGATGGCAATGCCGACGACAAACATCCGCCGGCGGCCCAACCGGTCGCCCAGGGCGGCTCCGGTGAGCAAGAAGACCGCGAAGCTGAGGGTGTAGGCGTTGACCGTCCACTCGAGCTCCTCCAACGAAGCACCGAGATCCTCGCGAATGCTCACAAGGGCGTTGGTCACCACGAGGTTGTCGAGCGTGACCATGAAGAGGGCGATGGAGACGATCGCCAGCGTCCAGTTCCTGCGTGTGTGTTCCATCCGCTGCTCCTTAGTTATTGATCGATCCATCACTGTTTAGGGAAAAAAAGAGGTTGGGAGGGCCGGCCTAGCACGGAGGCGGCGGCACGTACTCCTCGGGCAGCTCGAGCGCCGCGACCACGTTGAGCAGCATGCCCTTGGCCATAAAGGCGGTGACCTGCTCGTCCGACGCACCGCTCACGCGCCGGACGTCCTCTACCAGGCGCATGAACTCCTTGCGCACCGGCTCTCGCAGCGCAGGATCGCCGGCGGCGGCATGGGACTGCATCTGAAAGAGGATCTCGTCGCGGTTGCCGAGCAGCTCCATGTAAGCCTGGCCCATGGCCAAGAGCCGCGCCTCGGGGGTCGCCTGGCCACGGGCGGCCTCGGTGAACACGCGCCGTATGTGGTCGACGACGTGCCCGTGGACAGCCAGAAACAGCTCATGCTTGTTGGGAAACAGCGCGTAAATGTAGGGCTGCGAGATGCCGGCCCGCTTCGCGATCGCGCCGGTGCTGGTGGCATGGAAGCCGTGGGCGGCGAACTCCTTCACCGCCGCGCCTATCACCTGCTCACGGCGCTCCTCCGAGGAAGCTCGAGCTCCGCTTGCGCTTGCGCTTGACCTGGTCACCGCCATCTGCCACGAGGTTATTGATTGATCTATCATATGTCAAGAGGTGTCCCAGCCTTGCGGGATACTTCTCCGCGATGACCATCGAGCTGATCGCCTCACCGTGGCACCTCGGCGTCGAGGACCATGGCATTGGAGCGGGCCCGCGGGCACTGCTCGACGCACTGGACGCGGAGGCCCGCTTCGTAGATGTCCCGAGCGAGGTGACCGAGGTCGGGCGCATGTTCGAGATTCAGCGCGCCGTGGCCGCATACGCGCGTCGCTCGCTTCACTCCTCGCGGGCGCCGCTCGTGCTCTCGGGCGAATGCAACCCGGCGGTAGGCACGGTCGCGGCTTTGGGCGCGGCGGGGCAGGTCGGCGTTGTCTGGTTCGACGCGCACGCGGACATGAACACGCCCGACACGACCGAATCAGGCTTCATCGACGGCATGGCGCTGGCCATGCTCACGGGCCGCTGCTGGCGCGGGATGTGCCGGCGGCTATCCGGTTGGAGACCAGTGCCCGACGACAACGTCTTGCTGGCGGGCCATCGTGCGCTCGACCAAGCGGAGCGCCTGGCACTCGATGGGTCGGGCATCGTCGAGCTGGAGAGTGGCCGAATCGCAGAGCTCGCAGAGCCGGCCGGCGCGCTCGCCGCGCGGGTCGATGTGCTGTACGTCCACGTCGACCTCGACGTCCTCGACGCGGACGAGGCACGGGCGAACGACTGGGCAGTCACCGGAGGACCGACCACAGACGAGCTGTGCGGGGCCATCGCCCTGCTTGGGTCAACCGGCAAGGTAGGCGGCGCTGCTCTAACGGCGCTCGATCCCACCTCGGACCCCACTCAGCGCACCGTCCAAGCGGCCACCCGGGTCCTATCGGCCCTGCGGGAGGCGCTCAGCCGCTGACGGCCGCTCAGGCTCGCAGCCCGCGCAGCACGAAATGCAGAATGCCGCCGCCGCGGTAGTACTGCCACTCGTTGGGGGTGTCGATCCGCACCCGCGCATCGAACTCGACGCCGCTGTCGGTGGTCACCTTCAGCGTGCGGGCGCCGTCCTCGAGCTGTTCGAGATCGAAGGTCTCCTCGCCCGAAAGACCTAGCGACTCGGCCGACTCTCCGTCGGGGAACTGCAGCGGCAGCACGCCCATCCCGACGAGGTTCGAGCGGTGGATGCGCTCATACGACTCGGCGATCACGAAGCGGATTCCCAGCAGCCGCGGTCCCTTGGCCGCCCAGTCGCGCGACGAGCCCGACCCGTACTCCTTGCCGGCCAGCACGCACAGCGGAGTGTCGCCCTCGGCGTACTGCATAGCGGCGTCGTAGATCGTGGCTTCCTCGCCGTCCTTCTTGGTGAAGCCCCCCTCGGTGCCGGGCGCCAGCTTGTTGCGCAGGCGGATGTTGGCGAATGTGCCGCGCATCATCACCTCGTGGTTGCCGCGCCTTGAGCCGTAGGAGTTGAAGTTGCCCTGCTCCACCCCGTGCTCGACCAGATACTCACCGGCCGGTGAGCTCTTCTTGATCGATCCTGCCGGTGAGATGTGGTCGGTGGTCACGCTGTCGCCGAGCACGGCAATCACCTTCGCCCCGCGGATCTCCTCAAAACCCTCCGGAGCGTGGGCGGCCATGCCCTCGAAGTAGGGCGGACGGCGTACGTAGGTGGACTCGGGGTCCCATGCGTAGCGGTCGCCCTCGGGCACCTCGAGCGCGTTCCAGTCCTCGTCGCCCTCGAACACCTCTCCGTAGCTCTTGCGGAACATGTCCGACTCAATGGCCGACTCGATCATCTCGTTGACCTCGGACCGGGAAGGCCACAGGTCGCGCAGGTACACGTCGCCCTGGAGGGGCTCCTCGAGCACGTCGAGGTCCATGCGGCCCGCCAGCGCGTAGGCCACGCACAGGGGCGGCGAGGCCAGGTAGTTCATCTTCACCTCGGGATGGATGCGCCCCTCGAAGTTACGGTTGCCCGACAGCACGCTGGCCACCACGAGGTCGCGCTCTTCGATCTCCTGCGAGATCTCGGGCGGCAGCGGCCCGGAGTTGCCGATGCAGGTCGTGCAGCCGTAGCCCACCAGGTCGAAGCCGAGCGCCGACAGCGGCTCCAACAGCTGCGCGCGCTCGAGGTACTCCGTGACGACCTTGGAGCCCGGCGCCAGCGAGGTCTTGACCCAAGGCCTGCGCTCGAGCCCGGCCTCGACTGCCTTTTTGGCCAGGAGGCCCGCCCCGATCATCACGCTGGGGTTCGAGGTGTTTGTGCAGCTGGTGATGGCAGCGATCACGACCGCCCCGTGCTCGAGGCCCTCGCTGCGCTCGGCCACCGCCGTAGCCGAGCCCTTCCCGCGTCCGGGCTTGGGCTCGGTGCCGCCGCCGTTTTCGGTGGGCGGGTCGCTGGCCGGGAAGGTCTCAGCCGCGGACTCGTCGTAGCCCGGAAGCCCGTTTGATTCGTCGGTCAGCTCCGCCAGCTCGGCGGTGAAGTCGCTCGCTGCGTCGGCCAGGGCCACCCGGTCCTGGGGGCGCTTGGGCCCGGCCAGGCTGGGCACGACCTCGCTCAGGTCGAGCTCGAGCGTCTCCGAGTAAACCGTTTCCTCAGAGCTCTCGTCGTGGAAGAGACCCTGCTCGCGGCAGTAGGCCTCGACCAGCTCGATCCGCTCGAGCGGGCGCCCCGAGAACTCGAGATAGCGCAGCGTCTCGGCGTCGACGGGGAAGATCCCACAGGTGGCGCCGTACTCGGGCGCCATGTTGCCGATCGTCGCGCGGTCGGCAAGCGGCAGGTTGGGCAGGCCGGGCCCGAAGAACTCCACGAACTTGCCCACCACCCCGTGTTCACGCAGTCTCTGGGTGACGGTCAGCACGAGGTCGGTGGCGGTGGAGCCCTCGGGCAGCTCGCCCGTGAGCCGGAAGCCGACCACCTGAGGGATCAGCATCGACACGGGCTGGCCGAGCATCGCCGCCTCGGCCTCGATGCCGCCCACCCCCCAGCCCAGCACCCCGAGCCCGTTGATCATCGTCGTGTGCGAGTCCGTTCCCACCAGCGTGTCGGGAAAGGCCTGGCCGTCGCGCGTCTCGACCACTCGCGCGAGGTACTCGAGGTTGACCTGGTGGCAGATGCCGGTGTTGGGCGGGACCACGTTGAAGTTGTCGAAGGCGGTCTGGCCCCAGCGCAAAAAGGCGTAGCGCTCGCGGTTGCGCTCGAACTCCAGCTCCGCGTTGCGCTGGAAGGCGAGGCGCTCGGCGAACACGTCGACCTGGATGGAGTGGTCGATCACCAGCTCCACGGGCACGAGCGGGTTTATCTTCGACGGGTCGCCGTCCAGCTCGGCGATCGCGTCGCGCATGGCCGCGAGGTCGACGATGGCGGGTACGCCGGTGAAGTCCTGCATCAGCACGCGCGCCGGCGTGTACGCAATCTCGGTCGCCGGCTCGTCGTCCGCCACCCACTTCGCCAGCGCCTTCGCGCCATCGTCCTCGCCGTGGCGCAGAAGGTTCTCGAGCAGCACCTTGAGCGAGTAGGGCAGGCGTGCCACGTCGTACTCGGACTGGAGCGCGTCGAGACGAAATATCTCGTGCTCCTTCCCTCCGATCTCGAGCGTGTCGCGGGCGCCGAAAGTGTCCGACTGTGTCACGTCTTAGACACTACTCAGATGCACGATCTCGCCTGTGTGGTCCACCTGCATTCGCTCCATTCCGACGGTACCGGAACGGTGCCCGAGATCGCACGGGCGGCGCGCCGGGCCAGGGTGGACGTTGTCCTGCTCACCGATCACGACTCACTCGAGGCCAAGCGCCGCGGCGAGGAAGGCTGGTACGGCGGCGACGTGCTCGTGCTGGTGGGCTCCGAGGTCTCGCCGGAGCGGCGCAACCACCTCCTGGCATTCGGGATCGACCAGGAGATCGACCACGCGCAGCTGGATGCCGCGGGATCTGTCGTGCGGTGCGCGACGCCGGCGGCTTCGGCTTCGCCGCCCACCCCTTCTCGCGCGGCTCAGAGCGCTTCAAGCGAGCCGGCACGGGCATGCCCTTCGACGCGCTCGATTGCGATGCCCTCGACGGCATCGAGCTCTGGAGCTTCGTCAACGACACCGGCGAGGCGCTCGGAAGCGTGCGCGACCTGCTGCGCTTCGTAGTCGCGCCGGCCCGCGCGCTCGACCACCCGCCCGCGCGCAACACGAGGGCCTGGGACGAGCTCTGCCGCCGGCGGCGGGTGGTGGCCCTGGGCGGCCTCGACGCCCACCAGTTCGGCAAGCGGGTCGGGCGCTTCGTGCCCCTGAGGATCATGAGCTACGCGCGCTCCTTTCGCTACATGCGCACGCACGTGCTGTGCTCAGAGGCGCCCAGCGGCGATCTCGAGCACGACCGCGACCAGGTCTACGAGGCGCTCCGCGCGGGGCGCTGCTACATCGCAGTCGACGCCATCGCTTCCGCCCGCGGCTTCTCGTTCGAGGCCGGCGAGCTGGTCATGGGACAGGAGGGACCGGCCGGACGGCGCGTGCTGCGCGCCCTCACGCCGCTGCCCGCCCGGCTGCGCCTGCTGCGCGACGGCCGCGAGGCCGCGTCAAAGCAAGGCACCTCGCTCGAGCACGAGATCGAAGAGCCGGGCGTGTACCGGATCGAGGCCCGGCGGGTGGCCAAGGGCAGGGAGCGCACGTGGATCCTGTCCAACCCGATCTACCTGCGCTGAACGGGAACAGGTATGGGGTCGAGACCCCATACCCAACCGCAGGCAAACCCTGTGCAATTCACCGCATGGCCCGCTTCCTCTGCCCCAACTGCCAGGAGGTGGTTGATGCCGGCGCCGCGCGCTTTGCCTTCTGCATCGCCTGCGGTGCCCCGCTGACCATCGAGAACATGCTGCCCGTCCAGTTGATCAGGACCGGGCGCCAACAGCCCGACGAGGAGGTGCTGGCCGGACCGGCCGCCTCGTAGGCCTCACGCGTCGCGGAGCGCCACGGTGGCCCCGCGCGCGGCTCCCGCGCTGGCGGCCACCACGAGCACTATGGCCGCGATCTCGCGCGTCACGAGCGCCTCTCCGAGTACCACGTAGCCGGCGAGCGCCGCCACTCCGGGCTCGAGGCTCATCAGCACTCCGAACACCCCGGCGGGCATGCGCCGCAGGGCCTCGAGCTCCAGCGTGTACGGGATGGCGGACGAAAGGATCCCGACCCCCGCAGCCGCCAGCAGGATCGAGGGGACGACCAGCTCCGAGCCGGCTTCGGCAATGCCCACGGGCGCGAGCGGAACCACGGCCACCAGCATGGCCAATGCCAGGCCCGAGCCGCCGGGAAACGCCTGTCCGACGCGCACGCCGAGCAGGATGTAGGCGGCCCAGAAGGCGCCGGCAAGGAGGGCCAGTCCCACGCCGACCCCGTCGAGGTTGGCGCTACCGAAGTCCGAGAGCAGCAGGATGCCGGCGGCGGCGAGCGCGACCCAGAGCAGGTCGAGCGCCTCGCGCGAGCCGTACACCGCCACACCGAGCGGGCCGATGAACTCGAAGGTGACCGCGATGCCGAGCGGGATCCGGTCGATCGACGAGTAGAACGCGAGGTTCATTCCCGCCAGCGTCAGTGCGAACACCAGCGCGAGGCCCAGGTCGCGTGAGCTGTGGCTCCCGAGCCGGGGACGCCAGATCAGGCCCAGCACCAGCGCAGCCGCGGCCATGCGCAGAAAGACGGTTCCGCCGGCGCCGATCTCGTCGAAGAGCGTCTTGGCCAGCGCAGCGCCCACCTGGACCGAGGAGACGGCGGCCAGGACGAGCACGGTCGGCGGGACGCGTTCCACGGCGGTCAAGCTACTCGGGCGCGATAATCGCGCCATGGCGCGCCAGCGCTCCTACGAGGAGCTCGAGTCGATCTTCAAGGGGGTGGAGGCGCCGTTTGCCCTGGTGGACCTCGACGCGATGTGGTCCAACGGTCGCGAGATGCTGGCGCGGACCCGGGGCACGCCGATTCGGGTGGCCAGCAAGTCGGTGCGCTGCCGCTCGCTGCTCGAGGCCGTGCTGCGGAGGGACCCAGGCTTCCGCGGCCTCATGACCTTCACTCTGCCCGAGTCGCTGTGGCTTCACGGTCACGGCTTCCACGACCTGCTGCTCGCTTATCCCACCGCCGACCGCTCGGCGCTGGCCGCTCTGGCGCGACTGGAAGGCGACGGAGCGCCGATCGTGATGGTCGATGCGGTGGACCAGCTCGATTACATCGAGGCCGCCGCCGGGCCGGGTGGGCGGCCGATCCGGGTCTGCATCGACGTCGACGTGGGCTGGTGGCCGTTCCGCGGGCGGCTCAAGGTGGGGGTCAAGCGCTCGCCGCTGCGCACGCCTCAGGACGCACAGGCGCTCACGCGCGAGATCGCGGCCCGCCCGGGCTTCGAGCTGGCGGCGCTGATGGGCTACGAGGCGCACATCGCGGGGGTGGGCGACCGGCCGCGCCGCGAGACGATTCAAGGTCCGCTCATCAGGCTCATGAAGCGCCGGTCGGCAGCCGAGATAGCCGAACGCCGCGCCGCCGTGGTGGCCGCGGTGGCTGAGGTGACCCCCCTGCCCATCGTCAACGGAGGCGGCACCGGAAGCCTGCACCTGACACGCCGCGAAGTCGCCATCACCGAGGTCACCGCCGGCTCGGGCTTCTTCGCCCCCACGCTGTTCGACCGCTACTCGGACTTCACGCTCACCCCCGCGGCGATGTTCGCCATGCCCGTCGTACGGCGCCCGAGCGGCGCGGTAGCCACTCTTCTGGGCGGCGGCTACCACGCCTCGGGCGCGGCCGGGCCGGACCGCCTGCCCGCTCCCCACCTGCCACGCGGCCTGCGCCTCGATCCCCGAGAGGGTGCCGGTGAGGTGCAGACTCCGGTGACCGGAGCGGCGGCAGCTAGCCTGCATACAGGCGACCGGGTCTATCTGCGGCACGCCAAGGCAGGTGAGCTGTGCGAGCGTTTCAACAGCCTTCACCTCGTGAGCGGCGAGGAGATCGTGGACGTGGTGCCTACCTACCGCGGCGAGGGCCGCTGCGAGCTCTAGCCCTCTGCGCTTCCGTGCTGGCGCTGCTCGCGCTCGCCGGCCTCCTGGTAGGCGAGCGCGCGGCGCGCGCGAGCACTGGTTCTCCCGGCGAGCGCGCGGCGCGCGCGAGCACTGGTTCTCCCGCCGCCCGGCCCAACGTCGTGGTGATGATGACCGACGACCAGACAGCAGCCTCGCTGAAGTACATGCAGCAAGCCAACGCGCTGCTGGCCGCGCACGGCACGACCTTCGAGAGCTCGATCGCCACCTTTCCCCTCTGCTGCCCCTCGCGCGCGACGCACCTGACCGGGCAGTACGCCCACAACCACGGAGTGCTCCACAACAGCGGCCCGTTCGGCGGCTTCGCGCGCCTGGAACACGCCAACACGCTTCCGGTGTGGCTGGCCAACGCGGGCTACCGAACGATGCACGTGGGCCGCTACCTCAACGGCTACGAGTACGCCGACGGCATTCCGCCCGGCTGGAGCGATTGGCACGCGGCGCCTCATTCGGCGGCGTTCAACTACTCACGCTGGAAGGTCAACGAGAATGGTTCTCTCACCTCGTACCCCGAAGCCGCCCGCCCGGACGAATATCTGACGGATTACCAGGGCCGGCGAGCGAGCGAGCTGATCGAGCAGGCTGCGCCCGGGGAGCGGCCGTTCTACCTCCAACTCTGGTTCGTGGCGCCCCACCGCGGCTCGCCGCGCGACTCCGACGACCCGCCCGCTGTCGGGACTCCATCGCCCGCGGCGCGAGACCGCGACAGTTTCGAGGCGACATCCATGCCACGTCTTCCCAGCTTCGACGAGGCGAACATGCTCGATAAGCCCCAAGTGGTGGCCGACCGCCCGCGCCTGACGCCCGACGTGGCCGCGGGCATCGAGGAGAACTGGCGTCAGGAGCTGGAAAGCCTGCAGGCCGTCGACGATGCGGTGGCCCGCGTGGTGGGCACCCTCGAGCGCACCGGCGAGCTGGAGAACACCCTGATCGTGTTCACCTCAGACAACGGCTTCATGCACGGTGAGCACCGGGCCAGAGGGGAGAAGGTGCTGCTCTACGAGGAGTCGATACGCGTACCGCTTGTCATCCGTGGGCCGGGCATTCCTCGGCGCTTTCGCGACCCCCGGCCCGTGGCCAACGTCGATGTGGTCCCCACGATCTTGGACGCCACTGATGTATCGCCCTTCCGCACGCTCGACGGGCGCTCGCTGCTCGCGCTCGCCGAGGACCCGGACGTCTGGTGGGGCCGCGACCTGCTGATCGAGAACGGCAACGGGGCCAACAACGTGCCGGCCTATCGGGCGATCAGGACCAGTCGCTTCGTCTACGCCCAGCATCTGAGCACCGGCGAGTTCGAGCTCTACGACCTGCGGCGCGACCCTTACCAGCTGCGCAGCGTCGACGGCGGTACTCGGTACGAGGCGGTCCAGCGGGATCTGGCCGCGCGGCTGCGACTGCTGAAGAGCTGCGCAGGGCGGGGCTGCCAGAAGGCGCCCGCACTGAGGCTTGCGCTGCGCTCGAAGGGGCGCAGCGTAGGCGACGGCGCTTGCCCGGGCGGGGACTTACGGGTTCGCGTGGTGGGACGCGATGCGAAGCGCGTGGTGAGAGCCGACTTCCGCCTCGGCAGCCGGCGTTTGGCTCCGGTGCTGAACGTTCCCATCTCCATGCGGCTGCGCCGGCCGCCCCTGCTCGAGGGACGTGGCTACCTGTTTCGCGTTCGGGCCGAGCTGCGCGACGGCCGCGTCCTCACCATGGATCGCCGCCTGCGGGGCTGCGGGAGACGGTGAGGGCCACCGCCGCGCTCCTGCTGATAGGGGCGGCTGCAATGGGCTGCGGTGGAGCGCCGCCGCCCAAGGCCGAGGCGCCCCGCCCCAACATCGTCGTGATCATGACCGACGATCAGACCGTCGAGTCGATGCGAGTCATGAGCGGGGTGCGTTCCTCGCTGGCCGCCGCCGGGACGACCTTCAGTCGAGCCTACGCCTCCACCGCCCTCTGCTGTCCATCGCGGGCCACCCTCTTCACCGGCCAGTACATGCACAACCACGGAGTGCTCGGAAACCGCCCGCCGGAGGGCGGCTACGGGCGCCTGGACACGGCCAACTACCTGCCCGGCTGGCTTCAGCGCGCGGGCTACCACACGGTCCACATCGGCAAGTTCCTCAACCGCTACGGCCAGGACAACCCGCCCAGCGAGGTTCCGCCGGGCTGGAGTGAGTGGTACGCCTCGGTCGACCTCTCGACCTATCAGTACACGGGCTACCAGCTAAACGAGAACGGCGCGCTCGCCGGCTACCGGCGCTACCAGACCGATGAGTACAGCCAACGAGCCGTGGACACGGTGGAACGCCTCTCCCCCGCGGCCGCCCCGTTCTTCCTCTCGGTCGGCTACCTCGCCCCCCACAGCGGCGGCCCGCGCGACTCCGACGATCCGGCGGGCATCCCGACCCCGCAGCCGGCCGAGCGCCACCGCGACCTCTACGCCACCGAGCCGCTGCCGCGCTCCCCGGCCTTTGACGAAGCCAACGCGTCCGACAAGCCAAGCTTCATCCGCCGCCGCCCCCGGCTCTCGGCGGCCCAACGGGCGGCGATCGAGGAGAGCTACCGCCAGCGCCTCGAGTCGCTGCTGGCCGTGGACGAGGGTGTGGTGCGGATCGTGGACGCCCTGCGCGCCGCCGGCGAGCTCGAGAACACGCTGATCTTGTTCACCTCCGACAACGGCTTCTTCCACGGCGAGCACCGCCTGCCATACGGCAAGGTCTTGGTCTACGAGCCGTCGGTGGCCGTGCCGCTGATCATGCGCGGGCCCGGGGTACCACGGGCGGCCCGGCGCCGCCAGCTGGTGACCAACGCCGACCTGGCGCCCACCATCCTGGAAGCCGCAGGAGCGACTCCCGGCCGGGTGCAGGACGGCCGCTCGCTGTTCGGCCTGCTGCGCGACCGCGACCGCGACTGGGGCCGCGAGCTTCTCTTCGAAGGTCCGACCGGCTTCGACGCCGTGGCCTTCTCCGCCCTGCGCAACGAGCGCTACCTCTACGTCGAGCACGACAACGGAGAGCGCGAGCTGTACGACATGCGGCGTGACCCCCACCAGCTGGCGAGCCTGCACCGGGATCCGGGCCGCGCGGCGCTACAGGCGCGGCTGGCACAGCGACTGGCAGCGCTGCAGGTCTGCGCTGGGGCCTCATGCCGCAAGCGCCCTCGCGCGCGTCGCACCCGGCTTGGTCAGCCGAGCACCCGGCGCAGGTAGTCGTTCTCGAACTTGCGCTCGGGGTCGAAGCGATCGCGAACGGCGACGAATCGATCCCAGCCGGGATAGCGCGCCCGCAGCGTGGCGGCCGACTGGTAGTGGCGCTTGCCCCAGTGCGGGCGCCCCTCGTACTCGTCCATGATCGCCTCAACCGCACGGAAGTAGCTCTCGAACTCCATGCCGCGGTACTGGTGCACGGCGATGTACCCGGTCGGCCGGCCCTGGGCGGTCGAGAGCAGAGAGTCGTCGGCGGCGGTCACCCGTACCTCGACGGGAAAGCCGATCGGCAGGCGCCGTCGCTCGATCAGGGCCAGCACCCGTTCCAGCGCCTCTGCGGTCCGCTCGCGAGGCAGGGCGTACTCCATCTCGGTGAAGCGCACGGTGCGGCGGTTGGCGTAGACACGATGGCTCTCGTCGAGGTGCTCGGTGCGCGACATGGCACTCGCGAGCGTGCGGTTGATCCGTGGGATCGCGCGCGGCAGGCGCCGCCCCAGCCGGCAGGAGAGCTCGAGCGCGGCGTTCTCCAGCACCACGTCGCGCAAGAAGGTCCGGGGCGCGGCGGCCGGCCGCGCCTCGCGGTCGGTGCGCCGGGACACGAGCGTGAGCGCGGTCCGCGTATAGGGAAAGACGAACAGCTCGAAGTGGTCGTGGCAGTCGACCTGCTCGTCCAGACGCCTCAGCACCTCGTCGAGCGGGCGCGGCTCGTCGACGCGGTGAATGGTGAAGGCGGGCACGCAGCGCAGCGTCACGGCGGAGATCACGCCGAGGGCGCCCAGCCCGACGCGGGCGGCGAGCAGATCGTCACCCTCGCGCACCTCGACCAGCTCGCCGGCGGCTGTGATCAGGCGCAGGGCGGTGACCCGCGACGACACGTTCCCGAAACGACCGCCCGTGCCGTGGGTGGCGGTGGAGACCGCGCCGGCGATGGTTTGAGGATCGACGTCGCCCTGGTTCTCCAGCGCCAGCCCGCGCTGCGCCAGCGCCGGACCCAGCTCGCGGATCGTGATGCCCGCCTCCACGCTGGCCAGGTCGCCGTCGACCGAGAGCACCCGGTTGAGGGCCGACAGGTCGATCATCACGCCGTCGGTGCACGCGATGTCGGTGAAGGAGTGGCCGGCGCCGGCCGGCTTGACCCGGCGCGCGCCCGCCACCACCCGCGCGAGCTCCTCCTCGGAACGCGGGCGCGCGATCCGCTCGGGGGCGCAGCGCTGGTCGCCGGTCCAGTTTCGCCAGATTTTCGGCAACTGCTCCGAAGGCTACGAGGCGGCGGCTTCGGCCGCCGCCTCGATCTTCTCCGGCTCGCCCGCCCAGTGTGCCTCGGCCTCAATGGGGGTGTCGCGCAGGTAGGCCTCGGCGTCGAGGGCCGCCATGCAGCCCGTGCCCGCCGCGGTCACGGCCTGGCGGTAGACGTGGTCGGTGAGATCGCCGGCGGCAAACACTCCGGAAAGCTTCGTGCGGGTACTGCGGCCCTCGACGAGCACGTAGCCCTCGTCGTCCAGCTCGAGCGCGTCCTCCACGAGCTGCGAGTTCGGCCGGTGGCCGATCGCGATGAAGGCGCCGGTAATCGGGAGGTCGCGCTCCGAGCCGTCCTCGGAGTTCTCGAGCACCGCGTGAGATAGGGCGCCGCCGTCGCCGGCCTCGAAGCTCTTGATCACGTACGGTGTGAGCAGCTCGATGTTGTCGCTGTCGCGGGCGCGCTGGAGCATGATCGCCGAGGCGCGGAAGTCCGCGCGCCGGTGGATGACCGACACCTTGCCGGCGAACTTGGCCAGGAAGGTAGCGTCCTCCATCGCCGTGTCGCCCCCGCCGACCACGACGGTGTCCGCGCCGCGGAAGAAGGCGGCGTCGCAGGTGGCGCAGTAGGAGACGCCGCGCGCAGCCAGCTCGTCCTCACCGGGAACGCCGAGCTTCTTGGGCTCGGCGCCCATGGCCAGGATCACGGACCGCGCCCTGATCTCCTGTCCGGCGACGTGGACGGTGTGGGTGCCGCCGGGTTCGTCGGACAGATCGAGCTTCGACGCGTCGTCGGTGATGAAGCGGGTGCCGAAGCGCTCGGCCTGCTTGCGCAGGTCCTCCATCATCTGCGGTCCGAGCACGCCGTCGGGATAGCCCGGGTAGTTCTCGACGTCGGTGGTCTGCTGCAGGAGTCCACCCCACGCGAAGCCCTCGATCACGAGCGGCTCGAGGTCCGCGCGAGAGGTGTAGAGAGCCGCGGTGTAGCCCGCCGGCCCGCTTCCCACGATGACCACGTTCTCGGTTTCCTTGATTTCCACGCTCACTCGATCGGCTCCCCGCTCTATTACTTTACTTTCTGAAGTGTAGAGGAGGTGGCGGCCGCCTGTTCGCGCTCGGCCTCCCATCCGACCACTGTCTTGCGCAGCTGGAAGAAAGCCACGATGCCCGGCGGAATGGGCAGCCAGAAGGCGATCACCCGGTAGGTCAAGACGGCCGGGAAGACGGTCGATTCGTCGATTCCGAACAGCACGAAGGCGCCGATCATGCCCGCGTCGACCGAGCCCACCCCGCCCGCCGGCGAGGGGATCAGGTTCGCCGCCATCCCTACGAAGAAGCCCTGCACGAGCACCCCGAAGGGGACGTTGCCGCCAAAGGCCTCGAAGCTGGCCCACAGCACGCCGATATTGGCGGCCCAGAAGCCGACGGCCCCGATAACCGCCAGCGCGCCCCGTCGCGGGTGGCGCACGTAGGCGATGGCCGTGCGCACGCCGCTGGCCAGGGTCGCCGGCACCGTGGCCAGCCGCGTTAGGTAGCGCGTGCGCCGGTATCCGGCAGCGAACTTCTGGATGCGCCGCTCGATGTCCTGCGGGATCAGGGCGATCAAGGCTAAGAGGGCGATCAGGACGCCCGACACCACCGCCGGCACGATCGTTCCCCCGACGGGGTTGTTGCCGGGCAGCACACCGGTGCGCAGCAGAATCCCGAAGATGACCAGCGCTCCCATGTACACGGCATAGGTCAGGGCGAGGAAGGCAACCATCCGGCAGGCCGACCGCCTCCGCTCCATGCCCGCCTTTCGCAGCGCCCAGTAGGTGAGCACGATGCCGCCCGCTCCGGCCGCGGAGAAGATGCGGGTGGCGGCCAGGCCCGCCATGGTGATCTGGTAAGAGGCGCGCAGGTTCAGGCGGCGGCGCAGCTCATCGTCGCGCGTGCCGGCCAGCACGCCCCGGAAGAGGGCCACGTAGGCCACGAAGGCCACCACGTTGAAGGCCACCGCGATCAGCACCCAGACCGGGCTCGCGTCGTCGAGCTTCTTGACGGCCTGGTCGAGGCCCACGAGCTTCGGGAACACCACGTAGATGGCGAACACCAGCACCACCACCAGCAGCACTCCGGTGACGAGCTTGCGGCGGTCGGCCAGGAGTGCCGCGAAGGCACCCGCGCCCTCGAGGTCCTCCTCCTCGGAGTAGTCGACGTCGAGGTCGAGCTCGAGCTCGTGATCGCGCTCTTGACTTCGCATCAGCGGACCTGGGGCTCCAGACGCTGAATTACCGCGGCAAGGGCACGAACCGTGGGCTCGAGCGTGGGGGACGCCCACCAGAGCGCCTCGGCCAGCGCCAGCCCGGCGAGCAGGTCGACCACGTAGTGCTCACCGAGGTAGACGAGCCCGAAGCCGAGCGTGAGGGCGTATATCCAGCCCAGGGTCGCGTGACCACGCCCAACCTGAGAGAGGATGCGCGCGGCCATCACGGAAGTGCCGAAGTGAAGCGAGGGCATGGCGGCGAATGGGTTTCCCTGCAGCGAATGGTAAAGCGGATTCCACAGGCGCTTCCAGAAGCGCTCTCCCGCCTCGGCCATGATGCGCCGCACGGGGGGCATGCTGCCGTTGGCCGCGGCCCACCAGGGCGGCGCGGTGGGCACCGTCCAGTAGACGATGCACCCGAGATCGAAGCACGCGGCCATGAGGCCCGCCGAGCGCGGAAGGTGCTCGCGGTGGCACAGCAGGATGTAGGCAAGCGTGCCGTGGGGGACGAGGAACCAGCTCCAGTGGACGGCGGACAGCCCGTATTCGAGGGGGCCGACGTGGTCAGGCCGGCTGAGGGAGCGCTGCAGGCGAACCGTGGGCGTGGTGCCGAGACCCAGCGCGCGGTCGAAGCGGATCGGATACTCGACCTTGAGCCGCCGCTCCAGGGCGGCCGGGTCGTCGTCGGGCATGTCGAAGTGCGCGAAGTAGACCCACATCTGAAGCCCGTATATGCCGGCGTCGCGCAGCGGCGAGCGTGGTTGGGCGAGGGCGAGGGCGATGGGGGCCGGCCACGAGAGCGCGGACACGGCCGCAGGCGGCAGCTTGAGCCGGTGGCGCAGGGGCGGCGTGAGAGCGCCGACCACCACAGCGCCCCACGCAAGCCTTCGTAGGGCGCGAGTGCTTCGCAAAGCGGAGGGGAGGATACCCCGGGCTCAGGCGGCGCAGCGGCCGCGGTCAGGCCGCGGCCTTGTCGAGGATCCTCACCTCGACCGGCGCCTTCTCGGCGAACCGCGTTGCGTCGGCGCGACTGCCGAGGTGCTCACCCCAGTGCATGGGCACGGCCACCCGCGGCCCGATCCGCCGCGCTGCCTCGGCTGCCTCCTGCGCGGTCATCACGTAGACGCCGCTCACCGGCAGAAGGGCCACGTCTACACCGGTCACGCTGTCCATCTCGGGAATCACGTCGGTGTCGCCCGAGTGGTAGAGGCGCTCGCCGCGAACGTTGAGGTCGTAGCCCACCCAGCCCGCGTCGCGCGGATGGAAGACCCTGCCGTCGGCATCGCGCTTGGACGTGTTGTAGGCCGCCACCGCCGCCACGTGCAGTCCGCGCACGAGCTCGTCGTCGAGCAGCTCGCCCGGCGCTATCGAATGCACCTGGCCGCTCACTCGCTCGGCCACCGCGGCCGGGCCCACGAGCCACGTACGTCGCGTAGAGAGTCGCTCGACGTCCTGGGGCGAGAAGTGGTCGTAATGGCCGTGTGTGATCAGGATGAGGTCGGCGGGCGGAGAGCCCTCCGGCACGCGGTAGGGGTCGATGTAGACGAACGCGCGGCCGACTCGCAGGCGAAAGCCCGAGTGCCCGAGCCATTCGAGGCTGTCCAGGATGAGGCTCACGCCCGCCTGCCGCCCGTGACCGCCGCCAGGGCGGCCAGCGCCAGGTACACGCCGCCGGCGAACTTCCTGCCGCCGTGCAAACGCCGGCCTATCCACCCCGCCGTGAGCACGTACAGGAGGTCGAGCAGCGAAGCGACGACCATGAAGACGGCGCCCAGCACGAGGACCTGGACCCCCGCTGCGCCGCGCTCGGGATCCACGAACTGGGGAAGGAAGGCGAGAAAGAAGATCGACACCTTGGGATTGAGCAGGTTCACGAGCATGCCCTCCACGAAGCTGCGCCGAAGCCCCGCCGGCCTCAGCGTCTCCGCGGGCGCGCTCGAACGCAGCGCCCGCACTCCCAGGTACACGAGGTAGGCCACTCCCGCCCACCTGACCACCTCGAAGGCCACGGCCGACGAGGCCAGCAGCGCGCTCAGCCCCAAGGCCGCCGCACATATGTGCACGAGCGTGCCCGCCTCGACTCCGAGCATCGACGCTATCCCCCCGCGCCGGCCGGCCTCGATGCTGCGCGTGACGATGAAAACGAGGTTCGGGCCCGGGATGAGCACGAGCGCCGCCGCGCTGGCCGCGAACAGCAGCAGGGTCGAGGGCTCGGGCATGACCCCAGCGTAGGGGTCGCAGTAGCCTCCCCGCCGTGAGCTACGAGCACGTGATCTGGGAGCAGGAGGGCGGGGTCGGGCGCATCACCCTAAACCGGCCCGACACGCTGAACGCCTGGCATACGCCCTTCGGCCAAGAGCTGCGCCAGGCGATCGAGGGTGATGCCGCGCAGGACTCCGTGCGCGCGCTGCTCATCACCGGCGCGGGGCGCGCCTTTTCGTCGGGCGCCGACCTCAAGTCCGGTTTCGAGGCGGCGGACGACGGTATGCCCGATATCCGCAAGGAGCTCGAGGGCTACCACCCGATCATGACCGCGGTGCGGCGGCTCGAGAAGCCGGTGGTGGCGGCGGTGAACGGTCCCGCGGTGGGCATCGGCGCATCGCTGGCGCTCGCCTGCGACCTGATACTGGCCGCCGAGTCGTCCTACTTCGGCCTCGCCTTCGTGAACATCGGCCTGATGCCCGACGGCGGCTCGACTCTGTTCGTGCCCGCCGCCGTGGGCAAGGCGCGGGCTTTCGAGATGGCCCTGCTCGGCGAGCGCGTCGGCGCCCGGCAGGCGCTCGAATGGGGCCTTGTGAACTTCGTCCATCCCGACGGCGCCCTCCTCCATGAGGCGAACGCCCTGGTGGACAAGCTCGCCGCCGGTCCGACGCGCTCCTACGCCGCCTCCAAGCGAGCGCTGAACAGGATGCTCTACCCCGACCTCGAGGGGCAGCTGGACCTCGAGGCCGAGCTCCAGCACGCGCTCGCGCGCACGAAGGACTTCCAGGAAGGCGTGATGGCCTTCGTGGAGAAGCGCGACGCCGCTTTCCAAGGCGCCTGACTCCCGTCCCCAACTTGGGTTCGGGCGCCCGAGTTCGGGGCATGCGACACGAAGTGGAGTTGGGGACCAAAGCGCAGATATGATCACGCGCGCCTTGCCCTCCGGCACGTCACGCCGCCTGCTGATCGGAGCCGCGCTCGCCGCGGGACTGCTCGCGATGCTGGGCACCGCGCCGTCGGCCTTCGCCGATGTCTTCACGCCGGAGTCGGGCGGCTCGCCGAACGCCGACGACATCGACACGCTCTACAAGATCACCACCTACATCGGACTGGTGATCTTCCTGATCGTCGAGGGCACGCTGCTGTGGTCGCTGGTTCGCTACCGCGCCCGGCGCGGAGGCCCGGAGGCGGCCCAGGTCCGCGGCAACACGCCGCTCGAGCTGGGCTGGACCATCGGCGCCGCGGTCATCCTCGTCGCACTGACGGTGGTGACGTTCCTCTATCTGCCCGGAATCGAGAACCCGCCGCCCTCGGGCCCCAACGGCCTGCGAGCCTCCCAGGCCCAGTTCGCCTCGATCGACCAGCCCGACCCGCCCACGAGCGGCGGTCCGACCTTGCGCGTCCGGGTGGTCGGACAGCAGTACCTCTGGCGCTTCGACTACGGCGAGGGCAACGACCTCTACACCTACGAGGAGATGGTGGTGCCGGTGGACACCACCGTGGTGCTCGAGATCACGGGCACTGACGTGATCCACTCCTGGTGGATTCCCAAATTGGGCGGCAAGGCGGACGGCATCCCCGGCCACGTGAACGAGACCTGGTTCAAGATCCCCGGCAAGTTCGCCGGCAAGACCTTTGCCGAGGGAACCGTCTTCAACGGCCAGTGCGCGGAGCTCTGCGGCGCCAATCATGCGGACATGCGCGCCGAGGTGCGCGCCGTGACCCCCGATCAGTTCGAGGACTGGACCCAAGAGCAGCGTGAAGCCATCCAGGCGTCGAGCGAGGACCTGGCTGAGCAGCGCCGCCAGCGAGCAGAGCAAGAGGAAGAGCAGTAGTGGAAGCCGGAACCACCACACCCACGCGCGTCGCCCGGCCCGAGGTGATCGTCCACGGAGTGCAGACGCCGCCGCGCGGCTGGCTGGCCTGGCTAACCACCACCGATCACAAGAAGATCGGAATCCTCTACATCGCCACCGCCTTCGTCTTCCTGCTGATCGGGGGGGTCGAGGCGCTGATCATGCGGCTGCAGCTGGCGCAGCCCAACGGCACGCTGGTGGAACCCGAGACCTACAACGGGCTCGTGACGATGCACGGCACGACGATGATCTTCCTCTTCGTCGTGCCGCTGATCGCCGGCTTCGGCAACTACCTGATCCCGCTGATGATCGGCGCGCGGGACATGGCCTTCCCCAAGCTGAACGCCCTCTCCTACTGGCTCACCCTGTTCGGCGGCGTGGCCTTCTACTGCAGCATCTTCTTCGAGCCGCCGTCGGCGGGCTGGACCATGTACGCGCCGCTCTCGGACGATCTCTACTCGTCGAGCGGCGGCGTGGACGCATGGATCTTCCTCATCCACCTGACCGGCCTCTCGTCGCTAATCGGCGCGGTCAACTTCGTCGCCACCATCCACAACATGCGTGCGCCGGGCATGAGCTGGGGTCGCATGCCGCTGTTCGTGTGGACGATCCTCGTGTTCAGCTACCTGCTGATCGCGGCGCTGCCCGCGATTGCCGCCGCGGTCACGATGCTGCTCACCGACCGCCACTTCGGCACCGCCTTCTTCGACCCCACGGGCGGCGGTGACCCGCTGCTCTGGCAGCACCTGTTCTGGTTCTTCGGGCACCCCGAGGTCTACATACTCGTGTTACCCGCCTTCGGAATGGTCTCCGAGATCCTGCCCGTCTTCGCGCGCAAGCCGATCTTCGGCTACAAGGCGATCGCGGCCGCCACGGTGGCCATCGCCTTTCTCGGCCTGCTCGTGTGGGCCCATCACATGTTCGCCACGCCGACGGCCACGGTGGTGCTCGCGTTCTTCATGCTGTCCTCGTTCACGATCGCGGTGCCCACGGGCATCAAGATCTTCAACTGGATAGCGACCCTGTGGCGCGGCTCGATCGTGTACAAGACGCCGCTGTACTTCGCCGCTGCGTTACCCGCCCTGTTCGTGATCGGCGGCATCTCGGGCATCCAGCTGGCCATCTTCCCGGTCGACTGGCAGCTGCACGACACCTACTTCGTCGTCGCCCACTTCCACTACACGATCTTCGGCGGTGGCGTGTTCGGCTACTTCGCCGGGCTCTACTACTGGTGGCCGAAGATGACGGGCCGGATGCTCTCCGAGGCGCTGGGCAAGCTGTCCTTC
>Ga0136617_10001037_pt1 | contig 24333 bp, 26 predicted proteins | sample AntDrymUQ3222106_2_FD_129672 | JGI IMG/M metagenome (GOLD analysis project Ga0136617, IMG submission 129672) | Polar desert sand microbial communities from Dry Valleys, Antarctica - metaG UQ322 (21.06) | ecosystem: Environmental > Terrestrial > Soil > Desert | place: Antarctica: Dry Valley...
CCGCGAGCCGGGATTGAGGGCCCCCTCGGCCGCGCTGAAAGGGTGAGCGCCGGCGGCTGCCGGACGGGCCAGCCCGTCGACTGCGTCCAGCAGCGTCCGACGGCAGGCCCTCAGGTCTGCGACGGCCGCGGGCACATCGCCTCGAGCGGACGTAAGCAGCTCGAGTTGGGACGCCGGCATCTCGAGCTTGAACCGTCCGTCGTCGGGCAGGAGCTCGAGCAGCGCCGGCGCCCGCTCGAGCAGTTCAAGAGTGTCCGGCTCAAGCAGCATGACCTCCTCCTCGAGGCCCACGGTCAACGGTTGCACCGCATCGAAGACCGAACTCAGTTCGCCGGCACCGGTCAGTTTCGATCCCTCCTCCCGGGATACCGAGGGGGGATGCGCCTGGTCGCGCTACCCGGGGTATTCCGTCCCATCAGCGACAGCCGTCTGCTGGCCGAGTGCCTGCTGCGCGAGCTGTCACCCGGTGCGCACGTGGCCGACGTCTGCACCGGCAGCGGCCTGCTCGCCATCACTGCCGCCCAGCACGGCGCCGAAGCGGTCAGCGCCACCGACCGCTCCCGTCGAGCGGTGTGGAGCGCGCGCCTCAACGCGCGCCTCAACGGCGTGATGGTGGACGCCATGCGAGGTGATCTGCTGAAGCCGCTGGCCGGCAAGCGATTCGATCTGATTGTCAGCAATCCACCCTACGTACCCGCGGAGAGCGACGAACTACCGGCCGGCGGGCCGTCGCGCGCCTGGGACGCCGGCCGCAACGGCCGTGCGCTGATCGATCAGCTGTGCGACGACGCTCCCGCTTGCCTTCGTCCCGCCGGCGCCCTGTTGATGGTGCACTCGACCCTATGTGGTGAGGCCGCGACACTCGAGCGACTCTCGGGCCACGGGCTCGAGCCGACGGTGTTGGCCCGGCGGCGCGGGGCGTTGGGGCCGCTATTGGCAGATCGGGCGCAGTCTCTGGAAGGCAAGGGGCTGTTGGCCCCGGGAGAGCGCGAAGAGGAGATCATCGTGATTTGCGCCCGCCGGCCCGCGTAGGCGCGGCGGTATTCTCCGAATTCCCGCCCGCCGGTCAGTTCAGGAGGTTCGCTTGGCCGATCTCATCCAGGTCCCGTCAGGTCTCGAGGGCGTCATCGCCTTCGATACGACGATTGCCGAACCCGACAAAGAGGGCGGGGCGCTGCGCTACCGCGGCGTGGACATCGAGGAGCTGGTGGGCAGTGTTCCCTTCGAGAAGGTCTGGGGGCTGCTTGTGGACAGCAGCTTCGAGCCGGGAATGCCACCCGCCCAACCGCACCCGCTCGCCGTGCGGACCGGCGACGCGCGCACAGATCTTCAGGCCGCTCTGGCGATGCTCGCGCCGGAGTGGGGCCTGCAGCCGCTGATCGACATCTCCGACGAGCAGGCCCGCGAGGACCTCGCGCGCGTATCGGTGATGGCCCTTTCCTTTGTCGCCCAGTCCGCGCGCGGGGTCGGGCGGCCCCCCGTTTCCCAGCTCGAGATCGACAAGGCGCGTTCGATTCCCGAGCGCTTCTTGTTGCGCTGGCGTGGCGAGGCCGATCCAAAGCACGTGAAGGCGATCGACGCCTACTGGATCTCGGCTGCCGAGCACGGCATGAACGCATCCACCTTCACCGCGCGCGTGGTGGCCTCGACCGGCGCTGACGTGGCCGCGGCGCTGTCCGCCGGAGTGGGGGCGCTCTCCGGTCCGCTGCACGGCGGCGCACCCAGTCGCGTGCTGCACATGCTCGACGGGGTCGAGGACACCGGCGATGCCGAGCGCTGGGTCAAGGACGCGCTGGATTCCGGCCAGCGCCTGATGGGCTTCGGCCACCGCGTCTACCGTGCGGAGGACCCGCGCGCCCGCGTACTGCGCAATACCGCGCGGGAGATCGCCGCTCCGCGGCTGGAGGTCGCGGAGAAGCTCGAGGCGGCCGCACTGGCCGAGCTCAAGGCCCGCAAGCCCGACCGGGTGCTGGCCACGAACGTCGAGTTCTGGTCCGCGGTGGTGCTCGACTATGCCCATGTCCCACCTGACCTGTTCACGCCGATGTTCTCCTGCGCGCGCGTGGCCGGGTGGGCCGCCCACATCCTTGAGCAGAAGCGCGAGGGCAGGCTGATCCGGCCCAGCGCGAAGTACGTGGGCCCCAGTCCGCGGGCTGCGGACTCGGTGAACGGAGCGGCTCCCGCCTGATGGAAGGCGGCGCGCCCGGCGGCGCGGCTCTGCCCGGCCGCACCAAGACGCTCGTCCTCATAGCGGCGATCCTCGGCACGACGGTGGTGACCGTCGACTCCACGGTGGTCAACGTCGCCCTGCCCGCCATCGAGGACGACCTCGGCGGTGGGCTGGCCGGCCAGCAGTGGACCTCGAACGCCTACCTTGTCACGCTCGGCTCGCTCTTGCTGATCGGAGGCTCGCTGGGCGACATCTTCGGCGAGCGGCGCGTGTTCGCGCTCGGGGTCGTCGGCTTCGGCGTAACCTCGATCGCCTGCGCGCTGGCGCCGACGATCGAGACGCTGGTGCTGGCGCGTGCGCTTCAGGGCGTGGCCGGCGCGGCTCTGACCCCCGCCGCGCTGGCGGTGATCGTGGGCACCTTCGCGCCCGCCGAGCGCGGCAAGGCGGTCGGAGCCTGGACTGCCTGGGCTGGTATCGGAACCGTGCTCGGTCCGCTGATCGGCGGCCAGTTGGTGGACAGCACCTCGTGGCGCTGGATCTTCGCCATCAACGTGCCGATCGTGATCATCACGCTGATCCTCATTCTGCGCGTGGTGCCGGCGGGGCGCGAGCGCGATGCCGACGCGCGGGTGGACATCGTCGGCGCGGCGCTGTGCGCCTTCGGGCTCGCCGGCATGACGTTCGGGCTGATCGAACAGCCCCTGAGGGGATGGACCGACCCGATGGTGGCGCTGCCCATGGTCCTCGGCGCGCTGCTCTTTGCGGGCTTCATCGCGTGGGAAGCGAGGACGTCTCACCCGATGCTGCCGCTGGGCCTCTTTCGGCGCCACAACTTCGCCTTCGGCAACGTGGAGACCTTCGCGATGTACGGCGGCCTGGGCCTTCTCTTCTTCTTCCTGGTGCTGTTTCTCCAGCAGATCGCCGGCTTTAGCGCACTTGAGGCCGGTACTTCGTCGCTGCCCGTAACGGTTGTGATGTTCCTGCTCTCTACGCGTTTCGGTGCCCTGGCCGACCGCTACGGGCCGCGCTTCTTCATGGGCGGGGGGCCGCTGATCGCGGCGGCGGGCATGGCCTGGTTCCTGCGCTTGGACGCCGACGTCGACTACGTCGTGGACCTGCTCCCCGGCCTGATGCTGTTCGCCCTCGGCCTATCGATGACGGTGGCTCCGCTGACCGCCACCGTGCTGGCCGACGCCGACGACTCGAACGCCGGCATCGCCTCCGGGGTCAACAACGCGATCGCGCGCGTATCCGCCCTTGTGACCGTCGCCGCGGTGGGCGCGGTCGTGGCTGCCTCGTTCGGCACGCGGCTGGACGGCGAGCTCGACGACGCGGCGATGTTGCGACCCGAGGTGGCGGCCGCCGTCGAACGAGCCAAGACCCAGCCCCTCGCTGCCGTGGAGGTCGAAGGAGTGCCAGAGAACGTCCAGGCCTCGCTCGCAGAAGCCGGCGAAGCCGCCTCGGTGGGTGCCTTCCGCGTAGGCATAGGAATCTCCACCGCGCTGATGGCGCTGGGCGGCTTGCTCGGGCTTGTGGGCATCCGTAACCCGCGCCGCCAAGTGGACGCCAGCGACTGTCCCGGAGGGCAGCTCGTGGGCCACCCGCGCGACGGGACCCGCCAGTCGCCCTGCGATTGGGACGCCGGCGTGGCAGCCGAGGCTAGTCGCCCGGTCGCCGCTGCGCCGGGTAGGGAATCGTGATGTCCAGCTCGCCGCGTCCATCCAGGCCCACCAGGATCAGCTGAGTGTCGCCGTTGGCGTAGCGGACCTGGCACCGCGTGGCGCCGCTCAGGCGGATGGCGCGTCCGCAGCGCACCGCAGCGGTGTCGTCATGGCCCGCATTGGCGAACTGGCTCTCCAGGCGGCGCTCGGCGGGCGCCGCGGCCACCGGTCCGGGCCGTTGACCAGAGGCGGCGGGCTCGTCATGGCGGAGCAGTAGGACGCCGCCGCCAAAGAGGGCCACGGCCGCGGCCAGCAGACAGGCCGTGAGCGGGCCGGGCAGAGCGAGCCCACGCCGCTCGCGTTCCTCGAAGAAGACAAACCCACACGCCTGGCAGCGCGCCGCCTGCTGGGGAGTCTCGGCTTCACAACGCGGGCAGCTCGCTGTGGTCATCAGTCCTCGTAGGGCAAGCGGGCCCGGGCATCGGTTGCTCCCGGCTCGGCGCGGAAGCTCACTTCGAGCTCGCCGAACACGGTGGCCGCGATCGGCGCCAAGTCCCCCCCTCCCAGGAAGTCCAGCATCCGCTCGGGCGGGACTCGCACGGCGCTGGCCGCCGGCTCGTCCATTTTCTCCGTTTCCAGGGCGGCGGCGCGGCGCGCCCCTTCGCGATCCGAGGCCACGACGAAGCTCTCGCCGATCATGCCGTAGACCAGGCGATCGGGTCCCGGCGGGAGAGTCCCACCGGGGGAGAACTGCGGCCCCTCGGCCAGGCCCTTGACCTCGTAGAGCTGCTCATCGGCATCGTCGCCACCGAACGGGCGCACGACGATCTGGCCGAGACTCGACAGTCCGGACAGCGCTCCGGGGGTCAGCGGCGCGTCGGGGGCCACCAGCAGCAGGCCGAGCAGCCCCTCGTTGCCGAGCCCCTGCATGGTCCGCAGGATCTTGGGCAGTCGCGGTGCCAGTTTGGGCAGCAACTCACGCATGGCCGCGGGATCGCGCACACAGGAACGCGCCGCGAAGCGCCCCGGCGAGCCCCCCGGGCCGGGTTCGAAGACGCTCACGCTGGGGCAGTCGAACTGGCGTAGGACCTCGTCCTCGAAGCGGACCCCGAGGTCGCGTTCGGTGTCTTCCACGGCAGCGATGAAGTCTGAGTCGGCGAACAGGCTGCGCACGACCTGGGCGGCGAAGGTGGTGGTGCGGCTCTGGTCGAGCGAGGCGCCCCTGACGCCGTCGGCCACAGGCAGCTCGAGCTCGCCCGCCGGGCCCAGCGGCAACTCGTCCTCTTCGAGGCGGGTGCCGTCGGTGACAACGCGGGCACGCGCGACCAGCTCGCCGTCTTCGAGGTCGACCGCGGCGCTCATCCGGCTGACCGCCCCGAGGTAGGGCACCCGCTCGCGGGCCCGCCGCAGGTTGGGGCCCTCGACGAACAGGTGAGCCAAGGTCAGGTCGCCCGTAGCGAGCACCAGAGGGTCGCCGAAGCCGGTGTCCCGCTCTGCCTTCTCGAGCGCCGAGCTCTTCAGGCCGCTCTTGTTCTCCGCTCGGTCGAGGGCGTCGAGGAGGGCCTGCCGGCCGCTCGGGCCTCCGTCGGCGGCGATCAAGGTCCGCTTGCCCACCACCGCGAGTCCGTCGTCGATCACTCCGACGTTCTCATAGCCCTTCAGCGCTTCAAGTCGTCCGCCGTCGAGCACCGCCTCGACCATCCGGCGTAGGTTTCCCTTCCGGGAGCGGTACGCGAGCACTGTTCGGGGCTCCGATTCGTCCGCGTCACCCGGCTCGCTTGGCGGAACCACCGTGCCGATCACGAGGTGTCCGTCGAGCACCGGCCTAACCTGCTTTTCGAAGTCGAGCCCCGCGAAGCTCGACAGGGCGGCCAGAGCGCCCTCAGCGTTGGGCGGTACCGTCTCGCCGTCGTCGGCTTGCGAGCGGTACTCGCGCAGCAGGCGCGAGACCAGCGGTCGCAGCCTGGCCCAGTTCTCGCCCTCGAAGCGCAGGTCGATGGCCACGGCCAGCGAGCTGCCGGCGTCGAGGTACGCGAGCTGCGGAGCCAGGGTCTGCACCAGCGATTTCCGGGGGGTTTCGCGCTCGCTCGAATTGCACGCCACCGCAAGGCCGACGGCGAGCAACGTGAGCAGGGCGATCGGACGTCGCATATGTCCATTATCGGCGGATAGAGTGGCGCAATGAGCCTCGATCGCCGTGAGTTCCTCGGCAGCGCGGCCGGTGGGGCGCTCGCGCTGACCCTCCCGGGCGAAGCGCTCACCGACGCGCTGGCCGCTCCTTCAGCGCTGTCCGATCGCGCGGCTCGGGAGCTGCGCTCTGCGGTCAAGGGAAGGGTGATCTTCCCGCGCTCGCCCGGCTACTCGAGCGCACGACTGGTCTACAACCTGCGCTATGACGCCGCGCGGCCCGAGGCCGTCGTGCAGGTGGAGAACACCGCGGACGTGGCCGCCGTGGTCAAGTGGTCGAACCGCTTCGACGTGCCGATCGTCGCGCGCTCCGGCGGCCACAGCTACGCCGGCTATTCGACTCTGAGCAACGGCGTGGTAGTCGATCTGTCGAAGCTCGGAGGAGTCAGCGTCTCCAACGGCAAGGCAAGGGTCGGCGCCGGCGTGCAGCTGATCGACCTTCAGCGCTCGCTCACCAAGCGCGGGCTGTCGGTGCCGTCGGGGTCGTGTCCTTCGGTGGGAGTCGCGGGCCTCACGCTGGGCGGCGGGCACGGTCTGGCTGGACGCCGGTTCGGGCTCACCAGCGACAACCTGAGCGCGGCCACGATCGTGACTGCGGACGGTCGTGTGCGCCAGGTGGACGCCGACACCAACCAGGATCTCTACTGGGCCTGCCGCGGCGGCGGGGGCGGCAATTTTGGGATCGTCACGTCGTTCACCCTGCAGACCCACCGGGCTCCGGGCGCCGCCTGGTTCTTCATGTCCTGGCCCTGGGCCCAAGCCGGTCAGGCGCTTGCGGCCTGGCAGCGCTTCGCGCCCGGTGCCCCGCCCGCGCTCACCTCGATCTTCAGCCTCGGCACCACCGGCGGCTCGGGCCCCCCGCGCGTGACCGCGCTGGGTCAGTACTTCGGCTCGGAGTCGGCTCTGCGCAACCTCATTCGGCCGCTCACTCGGGTGGACGGCGCCAGCGTCAGCGTCGGCAGCTCGACCTACTTCTCGCTCGTGCTGCGCTGGGCCGGCTGTCTGGACGAGGGCTACCGCGCCTGCCATACCACCGGCACCAGCCCCGGCGGCACGATGCCGCGGGCCAGCTTCTTCGCCAAGTCCGACTACTTCGACAAGGCGCTGCCCGCTCGCGGGCGCCAGACGATGATCGACTGGATCGCGCAGCGCCAGCGCACGCCCGGGGCGGGATCCGGCGCGCTGCTGCTCGACGCCTACGGCGGCGCCTACAACCGCCCGGCCGCGGACGCCACCGCGTTCGCGCACCGCGACATGCTGTTCTCGCTGCAGTACGGCGCCTACTTCACCGGCAGCGCCGCCCCGAGCAAGCGCTGGATCAACGGGGTATGGAAGGCGCTGCGTCCCTACACCTCCGGGCAGGCCTATCAGAACTACATCGACCCGCAGCTGCCGAACTGGCAGCGGGCCTACTACGCGGGGAACCTGCCCCGGCTGCGAGCGATCAAGAAGCAGGTCGACCCGGACTTCAAGTTTCGCTTCCGCCAGGCGATACCGCCGGCTGGCTAGGGTTCAGAAACTGCAGCTATGAGGGGAGGGTCCGTTTCCGGCTCGACCCTCCCTCATTGCTGCCGTTTGTCGGGCGGATGACCCTCCTTCCGAGCGGCGGCCTCGCCGCCGAGACGCAGCTGTTCGTTCGGCTGCGGGCGGTAGGGCTCGAACTCCGGAGGCGGGAGCGGCTCGGTGGACGAGGTCACCGGCTGCGTTGGCGTGGTCGGACGGGGCGCGCGCGGGGCCGGCCGCGTGCGCCGCTCGGGCGGGATGTCGTCCGGCGGGCGCTTGGCCCGCTCGCGGGCGCCGGCGGCGATCAGGATCGCCGCACACCCGAGGGCCAGCAGGTTCTGGCCCAGTGGCCTGTCGAGCATGCGCACCACGATCAGGGCCGCGGCCCAGATGCCGGCGGTGGCGATGACCGTGCCGTCGCCGAACGGAAGGTGGAAGCGCTTGCCCACGGCGCGGGCCCGCAACAGCGCCAGCACGGCCAGGGCGACGAGGATCTCGGCGGCCTCGACGAAGGAGAACGGGCCGAACGTGCTGATGGCCAGCAGCAATGCGCCGGCCGCCGCCGCCTTCTGCTCGGCGTTGAGGGCCCGGAGGATCCTGGCCAGTTCAGCCATCGTCGAGTGGGCGCCGGCCGGCGAAGCCCGCCTCGGGCTCGTGCCAGAAGGAGATCTCATCCTCGCCCTCCTGCCAGCAGAGGTACACCTCGGCGCCTTCTCGTAGGGCGGGAAAGTCGATGAGGCCGCGGTCGAGGTCGCGCAGGACGATGTCGCGCCGGCGCAGCCAGGCCATCCCGTCGCGTAGCTCGAGAAAACCCTCGGAGACCGTCCGTCCCGGCTGACCGCCCCCGTTCGAGCCGCTCGCCGCCGCCAGCGCCGCGCGTGCCTCGGTGTCACCGAGCCGGTTGCGCGCGGAGCGCATGCGCTCGATCAACTCGGTCAGCTTGGGCAGCAGCGCCGAGGCCTCGTCGAGCGTGTAGTGAAGGGAGTGCTGCATCAACGATCCTCGGCCGCCACCATCGCCCGGGACGCTTCCAGGCGCCTCTGCACGAGTTCTCGCACACTCTGCTCGACCGCCGGATCCTCGGTCAGCGCCGCCGCATCCTCGAAGGCCTTCACGGCGCGGGGCAGGCGCTCGGGGCGACCGCTCTTCAGCAGGTTGTCGCCGCGCAGCAGAAGCGTGCGGATGCGGTCGCGGGCCTCGCTCACGCCGGAGCGGGAGCCGCCTCGCGGATCCGGCGCTCGAGCAGCTTTGCGTCGGCGTCACCCACCGTCCGCAGCTGGCCCTGGAAGGCGAGCTGCCAGTGCTCGGCCGGCCACTTGCGAACGTGCTCGAGCTCCGGCGCGACCTCCACTGCGGGGACGAAGCAATCCTCGTCGAGCACCAGCTCGGGCTCGGTTTCAAAGCGCCATGGATAGGGATCGACCTTGCCCGGCTTGCCGGGCCAGAGCTTCTCGCGGTCCTCGTACATCTCCCCGGCTACCCGTACGATTCCGCCGAAGGCCTGCACGCCCGTGACGTAGAAGACGATCCGGTCGCCCGGTTCGATCCCCTCGGCCACTCTGCGCCGGCCCTCCTTGGCTCCGATCACGCGGAAGCCGTGGTCGCGGGTGACACGAAAGTTGCCGAGCGATCCGGTGAGTACCCAGGTCTTTCCCATCGCACTAACAGCCTACTGCGGGGGCACGGCTACTCTTCCCGGCTGCCATGGCCGACGAGCTCTCACGCCGAAGCCTGATTCGGGCGGGGAGCGCCGGCGCAGCGGGTCTCTCCTTGTTCGGAGCGTCGAGCTGCGACAAGGACGACGAGGCGGCGGGCTTCAAGCGCCAGCCCGCCCCGCCCAATGCGATGAACGTGGTGGTGGTGGTGATGGACAGCCTCCGCGTCGACCACGTGTACGGCTCGCGAGCGCAGACGCCATCCCTGAACAAGGTGGCCAAGGAAGCCCTGCGCTTCACGCGCGCCTACCCCGAGGGAATGCCGACCATCCCGGCCCGGCGGGCGATCATGGCCGGCCGGCGCACCTACCCCTTCCGCGGCTGGCGCCCCTACCGCGACCTGCCGCCCCAGCCGGGCTGGGAACCAGTGGGCAGCGACGGCAAGATGTGGGCCGAGGTGCTGCGCGAGCAGGGCTGGACCACGGGCTACATCACCGACAACCCGCACATGCTGCTCGGCGTGCACAAGCGCTTCCGCAAGAAGTTCGACCGCGTCGAGCTGGTCGACGGCCAGGTGCCGCTGCGCAAGAAGCCCAAGCGAACGGTGTCGAAGGCCGAGCTCAACCGCAACCTGCCGCCGATCCTGCGTGAGTCGCGAGCCGCGCCGCGCATGGCCGCCTACCTCGCCGTCAACCCGCGCGACCGCAAGGAGAAGGACTTCCTCGCCGCCCGCGTCTTTCGCAACGGCATGAACTGGGTCGAGTGGGCGCAGACGCGCCAGCCCTTCGCGCTCACGATCGACTGCTTCGACGCTCACGAGCCCTGGGACGCCCCGCGCCGCATCAAGGACATCTACGGGAAGGCGAACGCCGGCCTCGAGCCGATTCAACCTTTTCCCACGCCCTCGGCGAAGTACCGCGAGCTGGGTCTCGGCGCCCCGCTGTTGCGGCGCATGCGCCAGCTCTACGCCGCCGAGGTGACGCTGGTCGACGCCTGGCTGGGCCGCTTCCTCGACCGCCTGGCCAACCTCGGCCTGGCGGAGAACACGCTGGTGGTTCTGCTGAGCGACCACGGCGTGCTGCTCGGCGAATACGGCTGGGTGGGCAAGCGCTATGACGAGATGCACGAGGAGCTGTCCCACGTGCCGTTCCTGATCCGCCATCCGGCGGGCAAGGGCAAGGGGCAGGCGAGCCCGTACTTCGCCTCCACCCATGACGTCGGCCCGACGGTTCTCTCGGTGCTGGGCCAAGAGGTTCCCGGCCACATGGACGGAGTTGACCTCTCCCCGTTGCTCGAAGGCCAACGCCCGGCCAAGAAGCGTCCGCACCGAACGTCCGCCTACAACGACCACGTGTCCGCGGCCGACGGCAAGTGGCTGCTGATCTCCGACAACCGGGGAGTCGACAAGCGCCTATACGCGCTCGGCAACGAGGGGGTCGACGTGGCGAGCCGCCACCCTCAGGTGGTGCGCCGGCTGTGGGGCTACGTGCTCAAGGACGCCGGGCCGAAGGGCCTGCCGAAGTTCAAGTAGGGCCCCAGCGTCTGCCGAGGTTCAAGTAGGGCCCCGGCGTATTACCCGGGAGCGTTGGCTACCTCGACCTCGGCCGACGCGCGGTCCTTTTTGCCCAAGCCGGTGCGCAGCTCCTTCGCGGCCAGCTCTACCGTGAACAGGCCGGGACCTCGCGGGCGCCACGCGAAGGCCCCCGTGCCACGCCGCACCGTGGCCAGCCTGGAGAACACGAGCTTGCTCCCGCGCAGCACCCGGACTTCGACGGCCGACAGCTTCGAGACCGTGAAGCGCAGCCCAAGCAGCTCGTTCTCGGCGCCGTCCTGCGGTCCCGTGTAGAGCAACTCCGGCGGGTCAACCTGGTAGCCGAGGTAGCGCGCGGCGAAGTCGCAGTAGAGCTTGCCCAAGCGCCGCGAGCACATCGACTGGAGCAACTCGCGCAGCAGCTCGTGATACTCACGGGTCGACTCCGCGCCGGCGTAGTGGTAGCGCGACCAGTCACCCACGTCGGAGAGCGGCAGCTCCTCGCGGGCCTCGGGCTCGGCCTCGCGAAACAGCTCGGTCGCGCGCGCGTCATCCGCCAGCCTGCCGAGGTCGTAGAGCCCGATCAGCGACTGGAGGAACGCGTTGAAGATGTACAGCCGGGGGGCGAAGGAGTACTGCAGGTAGTGCACTCCTCCGGCGGGGCCCGTGGTGCGCACGCCCGTGGGCGGCAGCGTCTCGAACGCGCCGAGCGCTTCGCGCGCGATGTCGAGGTAGCGCGGCTCGCCCAAGAGCTTCGCCGCCCGGGCCAGCGCCTGGATGCCCGTGGCCTGCGCCATACCGCTCATCCACGGTGGCGATCCGCCGCCGAAGGCAAAGGCGTACTCCCAGGCGATGAAGCGCGGCGAGCGGCGCACCGCCAGGCTCTCCATCTCGTCCAGGAGCCGGCGCAGGCCCGCCTCGTCGCAGGCCGGCTCTCCGCGCTCGCACTCGCCGTGCATGAAGTTGGCCTTTTTGAAGGTGGAGAGAGGATGGAGCTGGAGACCCTCACCGGGGAAGTACTGATAGAGGATCTCGCTGCCGCGAAAGCTCACCTGGTCGCCCGCCGCGGGGTAGGGAAGCGACGGCCAGTAGCGGCGGTTTCGCTCGAGCTGCACGAACGCGCTCGGCATGCGGGTGGGGCTCAGGCGCCCGGCGAGGGCCAGCGCCTCGACCGAGTCGATCACGTAGCCGAGTTGCTGGCGCCGGGCGCCGCGCAGGCGGCGGTAGGTGCGCAGGGCACCGACGTACGAGCGCCGCCAGCGTCGCGTCTCCGCCGCGTCGAGGGTTCGCCTGCGGAGTGCCCGGTAGACCGCGCGCCGATCGGCTCGCGGGCGAGCACCCGCTCGCGAGCGCAGGCCCGCCGAGGAGCCGGCGCGCGCGGTTGTGGCCCCGGCGTGCTCGAGCGGCCCGAGCGCGATCTCGGCCTTCGTGGGCACCGACGGATCGTTCATCCGTACCGCGCGGTCACCTTTGACGAGGATGACCTCCGCTGCCTTCGCCGGGGCGCCGCCCAGCAGCGTGGCCGCCAGCGCGACCAGGATGAGTCGATTCATTCGCCGCATGAGAGTTACAACAAAAGGATGGCGAAGGGTTGCGGTGAGGGGGCCGGCCTGCAGGCTCACGCCCACTATCCTGCGCCGCGTGTGCCGCCTCGCTGCTTTCCTGGTCGTCGCAGCGCTCACGCTGGCGGGCTGTGGCGGCGGAAACGACAAGGAGAGCGTCGAAGACATCCTCGATCAGGCGTTTCGCCAGCAGATCAAGAGCGCCGACCTGAAGATCGAGGCCGAGCTCGATCTCAAGGGCGGGGCCTCCTCCGGCCGCCCGGTTCGAATCGAGGCCAGCGGTCCGTTTCGCACCAACGCCGGCAGGTTGCCGTCCGTGGATATCGACCTCCGCTTGAGTACCGACGGCAGCGGCCAAACCATCCAGACCGGCTTTCTATCCACCGGCGACCGGGCCTTCGTCAAGTTCCAGGACGTCTTCTACGAGCAGCCTCCGGCGGAGGTCGCCAAGGCCAACCGGACGATCGCCCGCAACGACAAGAAGCGCGGGTCGCTGCGCGCGCTCGGCATCAATCCCCGCGCGTGGCTGGGCCGGGCCACCGACGAGGGCGAGGAGGAGGTCGCGGGCGTCAAGACCCGCCATGTGTCGGGCACGCTCGAGGTCGAGGCGGTCATGCGCAATCTCAACCGGTTCGTCCGGCGCTCGGGTTCGGCGATCGGCGGCGCCACGGGCCAGACCGTTCCCGACCCGCTCAGCAGCGAGGACATCCAGCGCGTCGGCGAGGTGGTGCGCGACCCGAGCTTCGACATCTACGTGGGCCGAGGCGACAGCATCATCCGCCGGATCTCGGCCCGCCTGGAGTTCGTGGTTCCCGAGGAAAGCAAGCAGGACCTGGGCGGCCTGGAAAGCGGCACCCTCACCTTCTCGGTCGAGATGAGCGACGTGAACGGCGACCAGGCGATCGAGGCCCCGGCCAATGCCCGCCCGCTCTCAGCCCTGACCGACTCGCTGGGCGGTGGCGCGCTGGACGGCCTCACCGGTGGCAACGGCGACCGGGCCACCCCGGTGGCTCCCGACGACGCCGACCCACCCAACGCCGGGGCCGGCGGTGACGGCTCGCAGCAGGGCACCGCGCCGCCCGATGCGGTGACCGGCGACTCGCCGGAGGCGGAGGCCTTTCGCGAGTACGCCGAGTGCCTCGATGCGGCACGGCCCGAGGACACCGAGGCCCTGCGCAAGTGCGCCGACCTCCTGCAGCCCTGACGCCCTTCTAGGTGTAGTTCGCGGCGTGCTTGCGCAGATCGCGCTCGGGATCAATCCCCCAGCGCGCAGCCACCGCGGCGTGGTCGGCGCCGACGTACCAGCGGTCGGCCCGGTCCTCGCCGTCGTGGTCGGGCGTGGCGCCCTTGAGCAGCATCGAGCCGGTGTTGTCGCCCAGGGCGCGGATCTCGACCACCTCCTCAGGCGTTAGGGGCGACTCGGCGGGAACGGCCGCCAGTTCGGCTCGCTTGCGCTCGACCGGCTTCGCGTCGGCACCGGCTTCCTGGATCAGCGTGGGGGCCACGCAGTGCACTGGCTCCTGGGCCAGGTTCCAGCTGCACGCCAGCTGCAGCGTGGTCAGGCCGTGGCGCTCGGCGATCGGACGCAGCGCCTCCAGCTTCTCACGCCCCGCCTCGACCCAGCCCTCGGGGCGAAAGCGGCGGTGGTCACCGGTCGCGAACTCGTGTCCGGCGAGCACGTCGTCATGGAACAGGCCGCCGTAGTCGACCACGCGCGTGACCAGCTGCACACCGTGACGCCCGGCCGAGTCGAGCACGAGCTCCCCGGGCCACGGCTCGAAGGGGTTCAGGATCACCATCGCCCAGTCGATCAGCTCGCCGTAGCGCTCAAAGCAGCCGATCAGGTCGAGCGTGAAGCCGTTGGCCGGGCCGGGCGCCACGCCGAGTGCGCCGGTGAGCCCGTCGTCGCGGACCTCGCGCAACGCCTCCCAGACCTCCGGCGACTCGAAGCCGCGGCGATCGGGGTTGTGGAGAAGAAGCAGGTCAAAGGAGTCGACGCCACAGCGTTCGAGACTGCGCTCGGTGGCCATGCGGACATAGTCTCGGTACGCGTCGGGCGAACGCAGCCGCGGATCGGTGAACCGGGGAAATCCACGCGGCCCGTCGCGCTCGCCCGCGTAGAAGTCGTGGCCGATCGCGCCGACCAGAGCGAAGTCCTTGCGCGGCACGCCGGCCAGCGCGCGGCCAAGCAGCGAGTCGGCCTCTCCGGCGCCGTAGGCGTCCGCGGAAATCAGGGTGTGGATCCCCTCGCCGGGTTGCAGCAGCGTCACGAGGCGCTCGTCCGACAGCTCCTCGCCGAAGTGCATGAAGCGCCCGCCACTCCAGGTGCCAATAGCAACGTGACCGAGCATGCCTCCACTCTAGGCTGACCGGGGGTGACCGGTGCCGACTACGAGAACAGCGACGGCGACGGTGGCGATCCCGAGCGCGAGCCCGAAGCCGCCACCGAGCGCAACTCGCGCGCAGACCGCCGTCAGGAATCGTGTGCGGTGCGCCAGCCCAGCAGGCCGGCGAAGCCCAGGAGGCCGGTGCCGGCCACCACGTCCACCACCGCCAGCAGCCGCGGGCCGAAGCGCGAGCGCACCAGTGTCATCGCCGCGGTCAGGACGCTGAAGGCGGTCAGAGTTCCCAGCCCCACCCCACCCAGCAGCAGCATGGCGCCCGCCGGCGAGCTCGCGGCGCCGGCGAGGGAGGCGGTGGAGGCGGCGGCGAAGATCGCCGCCCAGGTGGCGATAGTGAGCGGATTCGAGGCGGTCGCGGCAACGGCGGTCGCGAACGCCCGGCGGGGGGTGGCCACCTCCTCGGAGGCCTCACCGCCCAGGCGCACCCGGAACGCGGCCCAAAGCGTGCGTCCGCCGATCACCGCGAGCACCAGCGCACCGACCACGCCGAGGGAGACCCTGAGGGCATCGACCTCGAGCAGGCTGGCCGCGCCGGCCATGCCGAGCGCGGCGTAGAGCAGGTCCACGAGCGCGGCCCCGGCGCCGATGGCGATGCCGCTCGCGGGAGCGCCGCGAAGCACCGAGCGCACGCACAGCAGCGAGACGGGCCCGGGCTGGGCGCCGACGAAGAAGCCGAGGCCGAAGCCCACGAGCAGAGCAGTCATGCTCGGGCCTTGCCGGCGATCTGACGCTCGAGCGCCGCCAGGCGCTCGTCCCACTGACCGCCCACCTCCGCCATCCAGGCCATCGCCTCGGACATGGGGCCCGGAGTGGGACGAAAGAGCACCTCGCGCCCCGACCGGCGGGCGGCTACGAGGCCGGCGGCGGACAGGGTGCTCATGTGCTTCTGGATCGCTTGGCGGGTCACCGGCAGCTCACGGGCCAGGTCGGTGGCGCTGGCTTCTCCCCCCCTGCCCAGCAGGGTGAGCAGCCGCCGCCGCATGGGATCGCCCAAGGCGAGGAACACCGCGTCGGCGGTGTCCATCAGCGCGCGATCAGCTCCGGCGCCTGAAGCGGCGGCGCCGAGACCACGAACTCCACGCCGCGCAGGTCGAGCATGGCCAGCGGCCGCGATTCCACGACGCGAACGACGGTCTCGGCGCCCGCGTCTTCGAGCTCTATCTCCACCCGCGTGGCGTCCTCCTCGGGACGCGACCACCAGAACACGAGCCGGCGATCCTCCACGATCTCCTCGACGAAGCCGGTCCGCTCGCCGGCCCGGACCCCGCCGGCGCGGCGCAGCTCGATCGATGCGTCGTCCCCGAGCCAGGCCGGCTCGGTCAGCGAAGCCCAGACCTCGCTGGGCTCGGCGGGAAGGGTGATCTCGCGCTTCAGTTCCATGTTCGACCTCCAAGGCGACGTGCAACCGCAGGGTTGCGCTACGATGTGCAACTCAGAGGTTGCAAGATACACGACGGGAGGCACCCCAGTGCAGATCGGCCGCGCCCAATCCTCACTCGTACCGATGGTTCTCGAGCAGACCTCGCGAGGCGAGCGCTCCTTTGACATCTACTCCCGGCTGCTCAACGAGCGCATCGTCTTCATCGGCCAGCCGATCGACGACGAAATAGCCAACCTCGTGGTCGCCCAGCTGATCCACCTCGAGTCCGACGATCCCGACAAGGACATCTCCGTCTACGTGAACTCGCCCGGCGGCTCGTTGCATGCCGGCCTGGCCATCTACGACGCCATGCAGTACGTGCGCCCCGACGTTCAGACGCTGTGTTACGGGATGGCCATGTCGGCGGGTTCGCTCATCCTCACGGGCGGCGCGAAGGGCAAGCGGCTGACCCTGCCCAACGCGCGGATACTGATCCACCAGCCCTCAGCCGGCTTCCAGGGCCAGTCGACCGACGTCGAGATCCACGCCCGCGAGATCCTCGAGCTGCGCCGGCTGCTCGAGCAGATCTACGCCCGTCACACGGGTCAGAGCGCCGAACAGGTGCACGACGACATGGATCGCGACCGCTTTTTCAGCGCTGAGAGCGCAGTGGAGTACGGACTGGTCGACAGCATCATCAGCGAGCGTGAGCTCGAGCACCGGCCGTCGGGCTTCGCTTCCTAGCCGGGTTCTGGCTCAAGCCCCGCGGGAGCACGCCGATGAAATAGGGGACCCGTCCCATGCCGCTGCCCCTGCTCGAAGAAGAACGCCTGCGCGCCGAATTGGCGCGCGCTAGCGGTGTGCTTGCTCACCTGCAGGAGGTCGTCCGGCTGGGCACCTGGGCGCGGGACGAGACCACCGGAATCGCCGAGTGGTCGGACGGGCTCCGCGAGCTCCTCGGCGTCGGACCGGAGACCGAACCGACCCTGGAAGCGTGGCTGGAGCGCGTGCACCCCGACGACCGCCCGCGCGTGCATGACACGATCGTCGCCGGGCTCGAGCAGGGTCCTGGCTACCGCTACGAGTGCCAGGTGCTCGTTGGGCGCGAGGAACGGCGCATCCACGTCGACGCGCGCGTTGCGCGCGACGCTGACGGCCGGGCGCTGAGGGTCAACGGCGTCGCTCACGACGTCACACATTGGCAACGCTCCGAGGCGGCTCTGGCCCAGAGCGAGGCGATTCAAGCGGCCGTGATCGACGCCGCCCTCGACTCGGTGATCGTGATGAACCCGCACGGGCTCGTGGTCGAGTGGAACAAGGCCGCGGAGACGACCTTCGGCTGGTCGCGTTCCGAGGCGGTCGGCCAGGAGCTGGCCGAGTTGATCATCCCGCTCGCTCACCGGACGGATCACCGCCAGGCGCTTGTCGCGCCCGGCACCAGCCGGTCCAACGTACTCGGCCGGCGGCTCGAGCTCACCGCCCTACGGCGCTCCGGCGACGAGTTCCCGGTTGAGCTGACCATCGTCCCGGTTCACGGCGAACGGCGCCTCTTCGCCGGCTATCTGCGCGACATCACCGAGCGCAGGCAGGCCGAGGAGGCGCGCCGTGCTGCCGAGAACCGCTGGCGAGCGCTCGTGGAGCAGATTCCGGCGGCCACCTACCTCAGCCGCTTCGACGAGATCGCGTCGATGCTCTACGTCAGCCCCCAGATCGAGCGACTCACCGGCTTTGCGCCCGACGCGTGGACCGAAGTATCCGATTTTTGGGTGTCGCGGGTGCACCCGGAGGACGTCGAGCGTGTCCTCGCCGAGTCTCGCGCGCGCTTTCGCGAGGAGCGTGGCTTCTCGGCCACCTACCGCATGCAGAGGGCCGACGAAACCTGGATCTGGATCGAGGAGCAGAGCACCATCCTCTTCGAAGAGGGCGAGCCGAGGTATCTACAAGGCGTGATGATCGAGGTGACCGAGCGCCGTCAGCGCGAGGAGGAGCTCAGGGAAGCGCAGCGCCTCGAAAGCATCGGGCAGCTCGCCGGCGGTGTGGCGCACGACTTCAACAACCTGCTGGGGATCATCCAGGGCTACGCCGAGTTGCTGGAGGCGAGCGTTCCCGAGACGTCCCTCTCCGACGTGCACGAGATCCGTCGAGCGGCCGAGCGGGCGGCGGACCTGACGCGCCAGCTCCTGCTCTTCGGCCGTCCCGGGCGAGTGGAGGCCGGCGTGGTCGACGCCAATGAGGTGGTGGCCGACCTGCGCAACATGCTGCAGAAAACGCTCGGCGAGCATGTGGACTTCATGGTCAATCCGAGCTCGGCCCGTTGCCTCGTCCGGATACCGGCGGGCCAGCTCGAGCAGATCCTGGTCAACCTGATCGTCAACGCTCGCGACGCGATGCCGGGCGGTGGCCGGCTGATGCTGGCGACCACGTTGGCTGCTGAGCGGGTGGGTCTGCGCGTGACCGACAGCGGAACGGGCATGACCGACGACGTAGCGGCCCGCGCCTTCGATCCCTTCTTCACAACCAAGGAGAAAGGCCGAGGGACCGGCCTGGGGCTGGCCACGGTCTACGGGATCGTGCAGGGCGCGGGCGGGAGGGTTGGGCTGGACACGCTTCCCGGCCGCGGGACGACGGTCGAAATCGACCTGCCGCTTGCCGAGGAAGAGCCGGTCATCGAGACCGAGTCGCCGGAGCCGCCTCAGGCCGGAAGAGGTCAGACCGTCCTTTTGGTGGAGGACGAGCCGGCGGTGCGCGAGCTCACCGGGCGCATCCTCGCCGAGAACGGCTACCGCGTGATCGACGCGGCCGACGGCTACCGTGCGCGGATCCTGTGCGACCAGTTCCAGGGCACCATCGATCTGCTGCTGTCGGACGTGGTGATGCCCGGCATGTCGGGACGCCAGGTCGCCGAGCAGCTGCGCACCCTGCGCCCCGCCCTGCGGGTGCTCTACATGTCGGGACACGCGGGCGACGTGCTCGACCATCACGGCTTCGCGGGAGAAGAGCTGCAGCTCCTCGAGAAGCCCTTCGACCGCGACCGTCTGCTGGCCAGCGTACGCGCCGCGCTTTCCTGATCCTGCTGCTCTGTGGGGCGCCGCTGGGCTGCTCGGCCTCCTCCGAAAACCGAGAGCAGCGCAGGCCGCCGCGTCCGGTCAGCGCTGCGGGATTGACCGAGCACCTCCGAGCATTCGACGCGATTGCGCGGCGCCACGGCGGCGATCGGGCCGCCGGCACCCCGGGATACGACGCTTCGGTGCGCTATGTGACCGACCGCCTGCGCGGGTTCGGCTGGAAGGTGACGCTGCAGACCGTTCCGTTGCGTGCGCCTTCGCAACCCACGCCGGCAAGGCGCGAAACGCCGCGCGGGCGGGAGCTCTCGCGCTGGTCGTGGCCGGCGACTCCGGGTCACGCGGGGTGCCGAGCTCCACGCTGGTGTCCCCGGTCTCTGTGCCGGTCCTGGTGGTAGCCCGCCGCGTCGCGCGGGCCCTCGAGCCTGGCGTAGAGGTCTCGCTGCGCGTGAACGCCGCGGTAAGGCGCGAAACCACCCTGAACGTGATCGCCGAAGCGGGTGAGGGCGTGCGGGTGGTCATGGCCGGCGCCCACCTCGACTCCGTTCCCGACGGTCCCGGGATCAACGACAACGCCAGTGGGGTCGCCGCCCTGCTGGCGGTAGCTGATGCGCTCGGTCCGCGGCCCCATAGGCGCACCCGGCTGGCCTTCTGGGGGGCGGAAGAGCTCGCGGTGAGCGGCCTGTACACGGGCTCATCGGAGCGAGGACCCGGTGGACGCCCGCGCGACCCCTGCTACCACCTGCCCTGCGACACGCTCGACAACGTGAACCGGCAGGCGCTGGTGCGTAGGCGCGCGCGGCCGAAGCAGCGCTACGCGAAGTAGAAGACGAGCCCTAGTACCGCGTACAGCGCCAGCAGCTGCACGCCCTCGAACCAGTTCGACTCGCCGTCCTGGGTGACCAGGTTGGCGATCAGTACCGCGAATAGCAGCGCGCCCAGCTCGTAGCCGTTGAACACCAGCGCCATCGGGTTGGGGCCCACGACGAATGAGGCCAGGACGAGGACAGGGGCAACGAACAGCGCGATCTGGGCGCTCGAGCCGATCGCGATGTTCACCGCGAGGTCCATCTTGTCCTTGGCCGCCACCAGGACCGCTACCCAGTGCTCGGCCGCGTTGCCGACGATCGCCACAATGAACACGCCCACGAAGAACTGCGAGAGCCCGATTTCGTCGGCGGCCTCCGAGATCGATCCGACCAGGATCTCTGACATCACACCCACGGCCACGGCCGAGAGCGCGAGGAAGATCCCCGACTTCTTGATCGACCAATGGTGAGTTTCCTCCTCCTCGCCTCCCTCTTCGAAGGGGTTGAACACCGCGCGGTGGGTTTTGAGCGAGAAGGCCAGCCCGGCTACGTAGGACACGAGCAGCACGATCGCCACCCCGAGGGAAAGCTGCTCCAGCTCCGAGCCGAAGTCCACCCGGTCCTCGCCCACGCCGGGAAGGCCGCCTCCATGAATGAGCTGGAAGATGGCGGGAAAGACCAGGGCGGCGAGCGCCAGCGTAAGCATCGCCGACTGGGCATGGGCGGCCGTTTGGCTGAATGTCTGCTTCTCGCGCGGAAGGCCGCCGACCAGGAAGGCCGCCCCCATCACCAGCAGAACATTGCCGATGATCGAGCCGACCAGCGACGCCTTCACGACCTCCTGCAGGCCTTCCAGGAGGGCAAAGAAGGCGATGATCAGCTCGGGGGCGTTGCCGAAGGTGACGTTGAGCAGCCCCCCGATGCCCGGACCGGTCTTGGCGGCGATCGCCTCCGTGGCCTCGCCCATAACGGCCGCGCAGGGGATCACGGCGAGGGCCGCCGCTCCGAAGATCAGGACCGGGTTGTCCACATGGGCCAGCTCGAGCGCGATCGCGATCGGGATGAAGACACCGAGAAAGAAGACGGGGCGCATGGCGGGAGAAGCCTAGGCGCCTCGGGATGCGCTAGTCGTCGCCCTCGGCGGTGAAGCCCGCCTGCTCAGGATCGGGCTCGACCTCGTCGTCGTCGTCGACCTCTTCCGGCGCGGCCACCATGCGCCCGTCACCACCGTGAAGGCGGGCCTGGAAGCCTTCGAGCAGCTCGTCGCGGCGCGCCTCGTCAACCGGCACCTCGTCGGAGATAAGCACCCAGTCGGCGCCCTCGAACTCCTCCATGTTGAAGATCTCGCCGTCGATCGACGAGGAGTCGTCGATCACGACCACGATCTCGGTCTGCGGGTTGAGGTAGCAACCCGGGCGAACCAGGAGGTCCTCGAGGTCTATGCGTCGCCCGTCAGCCATCTCGGAGGCAGCCTATACCCGGAAAGGGCCCGAAGTCACTCTCGTAGCGAGCGAAGCTGGCGATCGATCTCCGCCTCCACGTCGAGGGGCTCCTCGCCCCGGCGCAAGCGGCGCTCGTTGCGGGCGATCACGAGTTGGCGAACCTCCTCGCGCAGCCCGGCGTCTGCCTTTGCCGGCCCGGGGCTGAGCGACGCGATCTCGGCCTCCACGTCGAGCGGCTCCTCGCCTCGGGCCTCCCGGCGCGCGGATTTGGCCTCCACCATCTGCCGGATCTCCTCGCGCGCTTCGGCGCTGCTCGCGGAGGCCGTTTCGGGCTCGCGGCGCATGTCCAGGCCGCCCTCGCGCCCGAGCCCGCTGTAGATGCGCCCACTGCCCCAGTATGAGGCGGCCGCGATCAGCACCGCCAGGATCGAGACGACGATGATGATCGTTCCGAAATCCATGGATCGCTGATGTAACCTACTCCGTAAGCGATTGACTGACTAATCAATCGGGCGCCCTCTCCGGCACCCGGAATGGAGCATCCCGTGGTCGACTTCACCCTGACCGACGAGCAGAAGGACATCCGCCAGCTCGCCCACGACTTTGCGGCGAAGGAGATCCGGCCGAAGGCCGCGGAGTACGACAGGGACTCCACTTTCCCACGCGAGATCCTCGAAAAGGCCTGGGAGGTGGGCCTGATGAACTCCCACGTCCCCGAGGAGTACGGCGGGCCGGAGCTCGACTATCTCTCCGGCTGCCTCATCGAGGAGGAGATGGGCTGGGGCTGCTCGGGCATGGGCACGTCGATCATGTGCAACGGCCTGGCGCTCGCCCCCGTGGTCATCGGCGGCTCGGATGAGATCAAGAAGCGCTACCTGGGCATGCTCACCGAGCAGTTCACGCTCGCCTCCTTCTGCCTTACCGAGCCCGACGCCGGCTCCGACGTGTCGGGGATGCGCAGCAGCGCGGTCAAGAAGGGCGACAAGTACGTCATCAACGGCACCAAGAGCTTCATCACCAACGGCTCGCACGCCTCCTGGTACACCGTCTACGCCAAGACCGACAAGGACGCCGGGCACCGCGGCATCTCCGCCTTCGTGGTGCCCCGCGACGCCGACGGCGTGAGCGTGGACAAGAAGGAGGACAAGCTGGGCCAGCGTGCGTCGGACACGGCGATGATCTCCTTCAACGACGTCGAGATCCCGGCCGATCACCTGCTGGGCGAGGAGAACAAGGGCTTCAAGCTGGCGATGATGACCCTCGACCGCACCCGTCCCGGAGTGGCGGCAATGGCCACCGGCATCGGCCAGGCGGCCTTCGAGTACGCCCGCGACTACGCCAAGGAGCGCGTCCAGTTCGGCGTGCCGATCGCGATGCACCAGGCGATCCAGTTCATGATCGCCGACATGGCCACCAAGGTGGAGGCGTCACGCCTACTGACCTGGAAGTCGGCCGCGCTGCTCGACCGCGGGGAGCGCAACACGCTGGCCTCCTCGCACGCCAAGCGCTTCTCCGCGGACTCCGCGATGGAGGTCGCCGTCGACGCGGTACAGGTCTACGGCGGCTACGGCTTCATCAAGGAATACCCGGTCGAGAAGCTGATGCGCGACGCCAAGATCATGCAGCTGTACGAGGGCACCTCGCAGATCCAGCGCTTGGTCATCGCACGCGAGGTCCTCATGCCGCGCCGGGTCGAGGAGCCCGCGCCGACTCCCGCGTAGCGCTTCGCTGGCGTTGGCGGCGGCCGCGGACGAAGGCGGCCGCCCAACACGATGGCCAGCGAGATGACGCTCGGGATATCCCCACGGAGGGCCTTGACAACTCCTGTCAGCATTCGCGCTTGTGAGCGCCTCCAAGAGCGAGCGCAGCCGCGAGGCGGTGCGGGAAGCGGTAGCGCAGGCCGGCGGACTGGAAGCAGCGGCCCCGGCGCCGCGCTCGGCCGCCACAAAGGGGCAGGACCCGTTCACCACGGAGCTACGCCGGCGCGAGGTGCTGCCCCTGCTCGTACTGCACCTGATCTCCGACAACCCGAGCTACGGAAACCAGCTCATGGAGCGCATCGCCGCGATGACGGCGGGCGTGCTGTTGGTCAATCCCAACACGATGTATCCGCTGCTGCGCCGGCTCGAGGGCCGCGGACTGATCCGCGGAGATTGGGAGCACCCCGAGCGCCGCACGCGGCGCTACTACTCCCTGACCGACGCGGGACGAGAGGAGTACTCGCGCCTGGTGGAGGAGGTGCGCCCCTTCCTGGACTCGGTCAAGACCTCGATCGACGAGATCGTGCGCGAGGTCTACGGAGGGTGAGGACGGCGAGCGCCGAGGCGGAGGTGCCGCTGGCGCCCGCGGCCGCGCTGGCCCTGTGGACGAACGTGAGCCGCTGGCCCAGCTTCGTGGAGGGCTTTGCCCGCCTGCTCGAGGACGATTCGCGCTGGCCCGCACCGGATGCCCGGGTGGTTTGGGAGTCGGTGCCCGCCGGCCGCGGCCGGGTTACCGAGAAGGTGACCGAGTCTTCGGGCGAGCGGGTCGCCACGCTGATCTTCGAGGACCGCCTGGCCGGGAGGCAGACCTTCCGCGTGGCACCCGGCCAGAGCGGCGCGGCGGTGGAGCTAAGCCTCGAGTATGCGCTCACCAAGTATGGCCCGCTGGGGCCTGTGGCCGACGCCCTGTTCATCCGCCGCGCCATCCGCGACTCGTTGCGGCGCACGTTGTTGCGCTTCGCCGTCGAGGCCGAGGAGGAGGCGGGCCTGCGGTAGCGGCCCCGGAAACGCCTTGGCGCCTCAGCCCCACCAAGGGCATAGGAAAGGGCGCTTGGGCTAGCGGTAATAGCTGATCGCGCCCGTCGCCTCGAGATCGGCTACCAGGATCGCCTCGATGTTGAGCTCGACGGTGATCTCCCTGCTCACCACCACACCACCGCCCGGAATCTCGTCCTGCCAGGAAACCCCGAAGTCGTAGCGGTTGATGCGGGTGGTGGCCTGGAAGCCGG
>Ga0136617_10001038_pt1 | contig 24325 bp, 27 predicted proteins | sample AntDrymUQ3222106_2_FD_129672 | JGI IMG/M metagenome (GOLD analysis project Ga0136617, IMG submission 129672) | Polar desert sand microbial communities from Dry Valleys, Antarctica - metaG UQ322 (21.06) | ecosystem: Environmental > Terrestrial > Soil > Desert | place: Antarctica: Dry Valley...
AGATCAACAGTCGGCCTTGTGCCCGTGATCACCACGAGTCGGCCAGATCTGCTGGTGCACCCAGCGTGCTGACCTGCGAGGACGGGGCGGACACCCTCAATTGGGGGTGCTGAACAGCTACCGATGGTCGGCTCTTTCAACGATGAGGTCGATCTCACGCTCGCCACCGTGCGTCCGCAGGTGCTTCATCCTCGCCTCAGCCGCTTGTGCCTGCACGCGCACGCCGAGCGCTACCAACGACTCGAAGAGTTTCCCGAGTAGCGGACCGTCCCGCGTCACGGCCGGGCCCAATGGGTCGGCATCGAGCAGCGCACCGACATCGGCTCCGAGGAGGCGAGCTCAGTTTCGCACCAATTTACACTACAGCTTCGCACGCTTTCACAGCGTGCCCTTCGTCGACGCGATCCCCAGAATCCGGTCATCCCGCTCCACCGCCGCCCGCAACGCCCGAGCCACCGCCTTGAACTCGGCCTCGGTGATGTGGTGCGGATCCCGCCCATCGAGCACCCGCACATGCAGCGCCAGATGCCCATGGAACGCCACCGACTCGAACACGTGCCGGTTGAGCACCGTCGGATAGTGTCCACCCACCACGAAACCCGCCATGACGTCGGGCTCCCCGGTATGCACCATGAACGGCCGACCCGACACGTCCACGACGGCCTGGGCCAACGCCTCATCCATCGGGATCCAGGCGTCACCGAAACGCCGGATGCCCATCTTGTCCCCCAGCGCCTGCCGCAACGCCTGACCCAGCACGATCGCAACGTCCTCCACCGTATGATGCGCGTCGAGCTCGACGTCGCCGGACGCGCGAACCGTCAGATCAAACGCACCGTGCTTGCCCAACGCATCGAGCATGTGGTCGAAGAACGGCACCCCCGTGGCGATCTCGGTGGTACCAGTGCCGTCAAGGTCGATCTCGACGAAAACCTTCGACTCCTTGGTGACCCGCTCGACGCGGCCGATCCTGCTCACGACAACTCCTCATCCACCATGTCCGCCGCAACCCGCAGGAACGCGTCGTTCTCCGCGGGCGTGCCGACGGTGACCCGCAGTCGTCCCGCGATCCCCACGTCGCGGATCAGCACCCCCCGGTCGAGGAACGCCCGCCACGCCCGCGGGGAGTCGGCGAACCGGCCGAACAGCACGAAGTTGGCGTCACTGTCGACGACGTCGTAGCCGGCGCCGCCGAGCGCTGCGACCACCCGATCCCGTTCGGTGCACAGCAAAGCCACCGACGCCAGAGTGGCATCGGCATGGCGCAACGCGGCCCGCGCGGCGGCCTGGGTGAGCGCGGAGAGGTGGTAGGGCAGCCGGACCAGTTGTAGCGCATCGACCACAGCCGGCGCAGCGGCCAGGTAACCCAACCGGCCCCCGGCGAACGCGAACGCCTTGCTCATCGTACGGCTGACGATCAGTTTCGTCCCGTGCGCGGGCAGCAGGGTGATGGCGCTGGGCCGGTCGGAGAACTCCGCGTAGGCCTCGTCGACCACGACGATCCCGGGGGCTGCGTCGATCAGCGTGGCGAGATCGTCCGGTTCCAGGGACTGTCCGGTGGGATTGTTGGGGCTGGTCAAGAACGTGAGATCGGGCGCACGGTCACCGAGCATCGCCGCGGCGGTCGGCACGTCGATGGTGAAATCGACGCGGCGCGGCACCGGTAACCACTCGGTGCGGGTGCCCGCGGCGATGATCGGGTGCATCGAGTACGACGGCTCGAACCCCACCGCCGTGCGCCCCGGCCCGCCGAAGGCCGCCATGATCTGTTGCAGCACCTCGTTGGACCCGTTGGCCGCCCACACGTTCGCCCGACTCAACACCACCCCGGTGGCGCCGGTGAGATAGGCGGCCAGGTCGGTGCGCAGCGCGACGGCGTCGCGGTCGGGGTAGCGGTGCAGGTCGGCGGACACCGCGGCAATGGCAGCGATGACGTCGGCGACCAGCTCCGGCGGCGGCGGGTAGGGGTTCTCGTTGGTGTTGAGCCGCACCGCGACGTCGAGTTGCGGGGCGCCGTAGGGGGTCTTGCCGCGCAGGTCCTCGCGCAGCGGCAGTTGATCGAGTGTGACTTCCCCGCCGACCGTGTCACAGCCGACCGTGTTACAGCCGACCCCGGGGATCGTCGCCGTCACCTGGAGAACCGGGTGGTGACGGCCTGGCCGTGCGCCGGGAGGTCTTCGGCGGCGGCGAGCACGATCACCTGCTCGGCGACGTCGTGCAGCGCCTCGCGGGTGTACTCCACGAGGTGCACCCCGCGCAGGAACGTCTGCACGGACAGGCCCCCCGAGTGCCGCGCGCACCCCCCGGTGGGCAGCACGTGGTTGGACCCGGCGCAATAATCACCCAGCGACACCGGCGCCCACGGCCCGATGAAGATCGCCCCGGCGTTGCGGACGCGGCGCGCCACCTCCCGGGCGTCCGCGGTCTGGATCTCCAGGTGCTCGGCGGCGTAGGCGTCCACCACGGCGACGCCGTCGTCGAGATCGCGCACCAGGACCGTGCCGGACTGCCGCCCGGTCAGCGCCGTCCGGATCCGCTCGGTGTGCTTGGTCTGCGGCACCTGGCGCTCCAGCTCGGCGTCGACGGCGTCGGCGAGCGTATCCGACGTCGTGACCAGCACAGATGCTGCCGACGGGTCGTGCTCGGCCTGGCTGATCAGGTCGGCGGCGACGTGTCGGGCGTCGGCGGTGTGATCGGCGAGCACGGCGATCTCGGTGGGCCCGGCCTCGGCGTCGATCCCGATCAGGCCGCGGAGCAGGCGCTTGGCCGCGGTGAGGTAGACATTGCCCGGGCCGGTGACCATGTCGACGGGCTCGAGCTCGGCCCCGTCGGTGTCAGTGCCGCCGTAGGCGAGCAGGGCGACGGCCTGCGCACCCCCGACCGCCCACACCTCGTCGACGCCCAGCAGCGCGGCCGCGGCAAGGATCGTCGGGTGCGGCAGGCCCCCGTGCTCGGCCTGCGGCGGGGATGCGACGACGAGCGATTCGACGCCGGCCTCCTGCGCCGGCACCACGTTCATGATCACGCTCGACGGGTACACGGCGAGCCCGCCCGGGGCATACAGCCCAACCCTGCGGACCGGGACGAAACGCTCGGTGACGGTGCCACCGGGCACGACCTGGGTGACGACGTCGGTGCGGCGCTGGTCGGCGTGCACCGTGCGCGCCCGCTCGATCGAGGTCTGCAATGCCTGCCGCACAGCCGGGTCGAGCGCCGACAACGCGCCGGCCAGCGTCTGGCGCGGCACCCGGACGACACTGGGCCGGACCCGGTCGAACCGCTCCGCGAACTCCAGCACCGCGTCCACCCCACGCTCACCCACCGCGTCGATGATCGGGCGAACTTGCGCGAGCACCGCATCGACGTCCACCTCCGCACGAGGCAGCAGGGCCCGCAGCGCGGCGGGACGCGGGAGCTGGTCGGGACGCAGGTCGGTGCGGCGAAGCATGGTCGCCAGCGTAGAGGGTGGCCCTCAGGTGTCGGTCCGACAGCGGCCGGTGCCGACGGCGAAGGGGTACCTCCTCGCGCCGGTGCCGCGAAGCGCGATCATTGCGTCATGGCCTCGAAACGAGAGCGTCGACGCATCCTCGCCGGCGCACTCCTGGCAGCGGTTCCCCTGGTCGTGAACGCCTGTGCCACCACGGTCCCAGGGTCACCGGGCGCTGGATCGGGCACGTCCACATCAGCGACGTCGACATCACCCAGTTCGATCCCGTCGAGTCGCCCCAGCAGCTCCGCAGTCCCTACCGGGAGGACGTGCAAGCTGGTCGTAGGCCCCAACTCGATGAGAGCGTCGGGTAGTGGCAGAAGCCGGGCGGTGTCGATCAACGGCAGACAGATGTTCGCCTGCGGCGCCGGACCACTGGTCGCCATCATCGACATCGGGTCCGGTGCGGTCACCGCCCAGCTCGACGGCCAGAACGTCCAGATCACCGCGGGATCGAGCGGCACGCTGGGCCCGTACCAGATCACGTTGATCAGTGTCGACGGCGGGACCGCGACGCTCGAAACCAACGCGCCTGGGTGAGCGGCGCAAGCCGTGCGGGTGACTGGTGCAGCGCCGCGGAAGTCCTGTCGGGTGGCCTGGACCATGTCAGCAACCTCGGCCAAGTTCACGATCACCATCCTGGTGCATTTTCCATTCACATCTGGACCCTGTTGGTTAATCTGCGACAGGGCGGTCGACCTCCACACTGTTGATCTTCTGTAACGGCGTGATTCTGTCTGCGGTTGGCCTCCCCCTGGTCGCCGGTCGCTCAGAACGCAACGAACGGCACTGTCGTCCGCACCTAACGGACGACAGTGCCGTTCGTTGCGACGCAGGAATCCAGAAAAATCCTCACCAGTGCCGTGTGAACCACAATGAGCCAACAGGGTCTCCGGAGCCTCCAAACTCTCGGGCCGTGCCCCTGGCCGGGACAGCGGTGCGGGGATGCTTGCCTACCCCAAGCGTACGGCCCGTCCGGTGCCGTGTTCCCGCACCGTTTCTCGATCCCGACCCGCCGGATGCTGCGCCGCGGCGACTTCGCCTCCCACGACGGTCTGATTGAGAAGATCACCACGTTCATCACGACCTACAACCGCACCGCCAGCCCTTCCGCTGGACCTACGACGCCAAGCTCCTCAGAGCCGCCTGAACTCCCAACGGATGTATGCGTACAACGTGTACAACGTACTGTGTACGACATTTCTCCCAGCCCGTTGCCCTCAAGGAGTTCCGTGAAGATCACCGCGTCCGCCGTGTCGCTGAATGTCGACGACGTCCCCGCTTCGAGCGCCTTTCTCACCGAGCATTTCGGGTTCCGCGAGAAGATGGCAGCCGACGGCTTCGCCTCGCTGTCCCGCGACGACTGCGGCATGAATGTGATCTTCCTACGTCGGGGCCTGCCGACCCTGCCCGCCGACCAGCGCGATGTCCACGCCACGGGCCTGATCCTCGCTTTTGACGTCGACGACCTCGAAGCGGAGCTCGCTCGGCTGCAGGACGAAGGGGTCAGCATCACCATGCCGCTCACCACCGAGGAGTGGGGCGAGCGCGCCTTCCAGGTCCGCGACCCTAACGGCGTCATCGTCCAGCTCGTCGACTGGAACACACCCACCACCAGCTGACTCCGATGTCGATACCGCGACAGAGTCCGCTGCGCCGCGGTGAGAACGTCGCGCACATCCGATCCTCGCCCACGAGGCGGTTCATGACTATCATTCTGGTCATGACCGAGACGCTTCCGCTCGCGGAGATCAAGGCCCGGCTCTCCGAGATGGTCGATCGAGTCGAGCACCAACACGACCGGATCATCCTGACCCGCAATGGCCGGGCCGCCGCAGTGTTGGTGAGCCCGGATGAGCTCGACGCCATGGAGGACACGCTTGATCTACTGTCGGATCCCGGTGCCATGGCTGATATCCGTCGAGCACGGGCCGAGATCGCGGCCGGTGGCGTCGTCGATGCTGACGCGCTCCGTCGGCGATACCTTGAGCGGTGATCGGTGAGCCGTGGCGCCTGGCCGTCGCAGTCTCGGCCGAGCGCTCACTGCGCCGGCTTCCGGCCAAGGTGGCGCCGGCGATCGTCGAGTTCATGATCGGACCGCTGCTGGAGAACCCGGAGCGAGTCGGGCACCTCCTGCATCGCGAGCTGTCGGGTCTGCGCTCCGCGCGGCGGGGCGGCTACCGGATCGTGTACGAGATTGACATCGAGCGGCGGATCGTCCAGGTCGTGCGCATCGACCACCGGGCCGACGTCTACCGGCCGCGATGACCTTGGCTCGAAACCCGACAGTGCTGGAGATACCGGCCGACCCGCATGCACCGCTCGCGATGCACCTACCTATCCGGGCCAGAGATCCAGTCCCAGGTCCAGCGCTGTCACCGAGTGGGTGAGCGCGCCCACCGAGATGTAGTCGACGCCAGTCTCCGCGTAAGCCCGGGCGTTGGCGAGCACGAGCCCACCGGAGGACTCCAATCCCGTACTCGGGGCGCCGGCGTCACGCCGCCGCACTGCCTCCGTGGTGGCGCCGACGTCGAAGTTGTCGAGCAGCACCAGCTCCGCGGCCAGGGCCAGCACCTCGTCGAGCTGGTCGAGGGAGTCGACCTCGATCTCACACGGCAGCTCCGGCGCAAGCTCCCGGGCCGCACGCAACGCCGCCCCCACCGACCCTGCCGCAGCCACGTGGTTGTCCTTGATCAGCACCGCGTCACCGAGCCCGAGCCGGTGGTTGGTCCCACCGCCGCAGCGCACCGCGTACTTCTCCAGCAACCGCAGTCCCGGCAGCGTCTTGCGGGTGTCACGGATCCGGGCTCGGGTGCCGGCGACGGCGTCCACCCAGGTCGCGGTCGCGGTCGCGACACCCGAGAGGTGACAGAGCAGGTTCAACGCCGTGCGCTCGGCGGTGAGCAGCCCGCGGACGGGAGCGCGAACCGTGAGCGCCACATCCCCGGACCCGAGCCGGTCGCCATCGGCACGCGTGTCGAGAACCTCGTAGCCGCACTCGCCGAGCCCGCCCTCGCCCAGACCGCCTTCCCCGAGAACACCGTTGAGTACCGCGCACACGGCCGGCAGCCCGGCGAGCACGCCCGATTTGCGCGCCACGAACGACCCGACGGCGACCGCACCCGCGGGTACGGTCGCCGCGGTGGTGGCATCCGGGCCGTAGCGCAGGTCCTCCGCCAGTGCGGTGTCGACGACGCGGCGCAGGTCGTCGGGGTCGGGACCGGTCATGCCGCACCCGCAACGGCCGGCTCCACATTGATGACCGGATGTCCGGACGCGTTGAGGTCGACCAGCAGGCTCATGCGCTGCCACACGTCGTCACGATGGGGGAAGTCGGTACGCACGTGGCAGCCGCGGCTCTCGGTGCGGGTGCCGGCGGCGGCGAGTACGGCCTGCGCGATCAGGGTGAGCGCGGCGTCCTCCACCCCCGTCCGCCCGATCGGCACCGCGAGCGACGTCGCCGCCTCGATGGTGTCGGAGGCGGCGGCGAGCCCGGCGGCGGCGCGGCCGATCCCGGCACCACTGCTCATCGCGCGCTGCACCGCCGCTCTGTCGGCGATCCCCACCGCCGGTGTCACAGCGGGCGACCGCCACCGTGCGGCCAGGATGGCAGCCCGGTCGGCGATCGCCACCACTCCAGGATCACTTTCTCGCGAGTCCCCAACCGGTGCCGCATGCCGCATCGCAGCCGGCGACCGGCGCGGCGCGGCCAGATCGGCAGCCACCGCGCGGGCTGCCCGCGCCCCGACGACCAGACCCTCGAGCAGGCTGTTCGACGCCAACCGGTTCGCTCCGTGCACACCGGTGCGGGCCACCTCCCCGGCGGCGTACAGACCGGGCACGACGGTGCGCCCGGACGCGTCGGTGACCACGCCGCCACAGGAGTAATGCGCGGCCGGGGTGACCGGAATCGGCTCGCGGACGGGGTCGACGCCGATCGCCCGGCAGGCGGCATACACGGTCGGGAAGCGGGCGGCGAAGCCGGGGATCGCGGTGGCGTCGAGCCACACGCACTCGGTGCCGGCTTCGGAGAGCTGACGGGTGATCGCGGCCGCGACGATGTCGCGCGGGGCGAGCTCGGCCATCGGGTGCACCCCGGGCATGAACCGGTGCCCGGTCCGGTCGAGCAACACCGCACCCTCCCCGCGGACGGCCTCGGTGACCAGCGGCCTGCGCCCGAACGGTGCCCTGCTGATGCCCGACCCCGCAAGCGGGTCTGCCCTGCCGATGCTCGACCCCGCAAGCGGGTCTGCCCTGCCGTTGCTCGACCCCGCAAGCGGGTCTTCGGTCCACAGCACCGTCGGATGGAACTGCACGAACTCCAGGTCGGCGGCCGTCGCCCCGGCTCGCAACGCGAGCGCGACACCGTCGCCGGTCGCCGTCGCCGGGTTCGTGGTGCTCGCGAAAAGCTGTCCGTAACCACCGCTGGCCAACAGCACCGCCGGGGCGCGCAACACGCCGAGTCGGTCCAGGTCGTCGAGCACCGCAAGGCCGACCACCGCGCCCGCCTCGTCGCGCAGGGCGTTCACCGCGATGTGCCCGGTGAGCAGCGGCAGCCGCCGGTCGGTCGCCGCGGCGACCAGCGTTCGTTCGACCTCGGCCCCCGTCGCATCCCCACCGGCGTGCACCACCCGGAACGCCGAGTGCCCACCCTCGCGGGTGCGGGCCAATGTTGCGCGTGTCATGTCGAACACCGCGCCACGGGCCCGCAACCGCGCCACGGCGGCCGGGCCGTCGGCGAGGATCGAGGCCACCGCGACCTCGTCGCAGAGCCCCGCCCCGGCCGTCACCGTGTCGGCCATGTGCGCCGCGATGCTGTCGCCCACAACATCTCCGATGACGACCGCCACCCCGCCCTGGGCCCACCGGGTGCACCCGGCGTCAGCGGCGTCCTTGGTGATGACGACGACCCGCAGGCCGAGCTCGGCCGCGTCGAGCGCTGCGGTGAGCCCGGCGACCCCGGAGCCGACGACGATCAGGTCGGCGCTCGCCTCCCAGCTGTTCGTTCGGGGAATACGGAGCTCCCTGTGGGTGCTCACTCCCCTCCTCCCGAGCAACCGATCTCGATCATGCGCTGGACTGCGGTGCGGCCACGGGCGGCCAGCTCGGAGTCGACGTGCACCTCATCGGTGCCCTCGCGCACCGACCGCAGCAACGCTTCCGGTGTGATCATCTTCATGTACCTGCACAACGCTCGCTCATTCACCGCGCGGAAGTCGATCTCGGGCGCCACCTTGCGCAGCTGATGCAGCATGCCGACCTCGGTGGCCACGAGCACCGTGTCCGCAGTCGAGGCACGGGCCGCGTCGAGCATGTGGCCGGTGGACAGGATCTGGACCCGGTTCGCGGGCACCGCCCCGGCGCCGGCGAGGTACAGCGCGGAGGTGGCGCAGCCGCACTCCGGGTGCACGTAGAGCTCGGCGTCGGGGTGGGCGTCGACCTGCGCGATGAGCGCAGGCCCGCTGATCCCCGCGTGCACGTGGCACTCCCCCGCCCAGACGTGCATGTTCTGCCTACCGGTGATCCGCCGGACGTACGCGCCCAGGAACTGGTCGGGCAGGAACAGCACCTCGCGGTCGGCCGGGATCGACTTGACCACCTCGACGGCGTTGGACGACGTGCAGCAGACGTCGGTCTCGGCCTTCACCGCGGCGGTGGTGTTGACGTAGGAGACAACGGCCGCCCCGGGATGCTCGGACTTCCATGCGCGCAACTGGTCGGCATCGATCGAATCGGCCAACGAGCAACCGGCACGGGCGTCCGGGATGAGCACCGTCTTGTGCGGGCTGAGGATCTTCGCGGTTTCAGCCATGAAGTGCACACCGCAGAACACGATCGTCGACGCGTCGGACGCCGCGGCGATGCGGGAGAGCGCCAGCGAGTCGCCGGTGTGGTCGGCGACGTCCTGGATGGCCGGGAGCTGGTAGTTGTGCGCCAGCAACACGGCGTCCCGGCGGTGTGCGAGCTCTCGGACCTCATCGGCCCAGGCGGCGTCAAGGGCCACGTCGGACATCGTCGAGAGAACCTCGGACAAGCTCATGGTCGACCTCCTCACGTTTTCGCCCTACAGTCGAAAACTAGGATCAATGGTAGCAGCGCCCGCACGCCCCATGCATCCTTCGCGTGACCTGGACCTCGTCGCCGCGTCATACGGTTGACACGGTCCGCCACCCGCTACCCTGACGGTGATCATCAGTTCGGAACGCGCAGCCGGGCGCGGTGCGGCTTCCAGTTCCCGTGCGTTGATCATGGCTCCGCAGTATTGCTCATGGCGCCGCTGGGGAAGCGTGACCGCACCGTGTGACGCTGTGGGGGGCGGGACGCACCGTGTGACGCTGTGGGCCGCGGTCGCACCGATACCCGGGCCCGCGGCCTACGATCCATCCATGCCTCGCCCCGCCCGGCTCACCGGGCACGAGGTGCTGGCCGCGGTGCTGCAGATCCGGGACGGTGCCGCGCAGGTGCTCATCTGGCAGCGAGCTCAGGCTCCCGACGCCGGTAGATGGGCGCTGCCGGGCGGGCGGCTCGGCGATGACGAGGACGTCGAGGCGTCGGTACTGCGCCAGCTTGCCGAGAAGGTCGACCTGCGCGAGGTTGCCCACATCGAGCAGCTCGCCGTGTTCAGTGCGCCCTACCGGGTGCCCGGGGCACGGCTCGTGGCGACGGCGTTCCTCGGTCTCGTCCCCGCCGACGCCGATCCGGTCGTGCCTGCCGACACTGCCTGGCAGCCGGTCGCAGCCCTGCCCCCGACCGCGTTCGACCACGCCGAGATCGTTGCCGCCGCGAGTGACCGGCTCCGGGCCAAGCTCTCCTACACCAACCTCGGGTTCGCGCTCGCCCCGCGCGAGTTCACGATCTCCGCGCTGCGCGATCTCTACGTCGCGGCTCTGGGCCACGCAGTGGCCGCCACCAACCTGCAGCGGGTGCTCACCCGGCGTGCGGTACTCGAACCGACCGGTCGAGTCGCCCCGCCCGGACCGGCCGGTGGGCGCCCTGCGGCGCTGTTCCGGTTCGCCGACCTGGCACTGCGGGTCACCGATGCGTTCGCCGTGCTCCGGCCCCCGGGCGAGCATCCACGCAGCGCCGTACCGTAGACACTGTGGCCGCAACTCTTCCCCTCTTCCCGCTGAGCACAGTGCTCATGCCCGGGGCGTCGCTGCCGCTGCACGTGTTCGAGCCGCGCTACCGCCAGCTGACCGTCGACCTGGTCACCGGCACGGTTCCGGATAAGGAGTTCGGCATCATCGCGGTCCGCGAGGGTTGGACCGCCGATGACGACGGGATGGCCGGAATGCACGACGTCGGCTGCACCGCCGAGCTGCGCGAGGTGCGCCGGCTGCCCGACGGCCACTATGACATCGTCACCCGCGGGGCGCGGCGCTTCCGGCTGGTCGAGCTCGACACCGAGTCCAAGCAGTACCTGATGGGCACGGTGGAGTTCCTCCCCGACACCGACCCTGCTCCCGTCGAGGCTGACCTGACGCGCATGCTCAGCGCCTCCGCCCGCGACGCCCACCGCCGCTACTGCGCCACGGCCTGGAAGCGCGGCGACTGGTCCGAGCCCGACAACGACGTGGAGCTGGCCACCCTGCCTCATGTCCTGGCGGCCGACTGCCTGCTGTCGATGGCCGACCGCCAGACACTGCTCGAGCAGACCTCGCCGACCGAGCGGCTGCGGATGGTGCGGGTCATGCTGGCACGGGAGACTGGGCTGCTCACCCAGCTGCGCGCCGTGCCGGCCCCGATCACTACTTTCGTCGTGGAGCACAGCTTCAACTAGCAGCCATGATCGCCTCTATGGTCCATCGCCCTCCGCGCTACCGCAGATTTTCGACTGTTCCAGACCGAATTCATGCTGCAACGCGCAGGGGTACGGCCGGTCAGCTCCAGCCGAATCGGCCGCGCAGCTCGCCGACAACGCGCTCGAAGCGCTCCCGGTCGAGTATCGCGCCCTCGCGGCGGATGTTGTGCTCATCGACCTCGATCACCCGGTCGAGCCGGACGAACGACGCCCGCCCCGCCGCGTCCCACGCCCCGGATCCGATCGCGACCCACGCCGGGTCCCCGGCGTGGTCACGCTGGCTGGAGAGCATCAACCCGAGGAGGTCGCCGTCACGTCTGCCGACGACGAGCAGGGGGCGATCCTTGCCGCGGCCGTCGTCCTCCTCGTAGGGCACCCACGCCCAGACGATCTCGCCGGGATCCGCGGCACCGTCGAGATCGGGGGCGTAGGCGATCGTGCGGGAACGCTCCGTGGCCGGGGCGGTGCGGGCGGACGCTCGGGGCGCCGCCGGGGTCTTTCCCGGCCACGAGAGCAGATCCATCCCGATCTTCGCTGCCCGTCGGAGCAGGCTCCCCCAGTTCGTCATGCCCCTGAGCATGCCGCACCGTCCACGCGCAGTTCAGCCGGCTCGGTGCACCGCAACCACATCCACGAGCCGCTCGGTGCCCACGAAGTCAGCGGGGTTGCAGGTGAGCAGTGGCAGCCGGGCCGCAGCGGCGGTGGCGGCGATCTGGAGGTCGAGCCGGCGGGGACGGGGGTTGCGGCCAGTTGCCCGCACGAGGGTGGCCAGCACGCCGTAGAGCTTCGCCTCCTCGACGCCGAACGGAAGGACCTCGAAGCTCTCCAGCACCGCACGGAACCGCTCGGCGCGGGCGATGACGATCTCCGACTCAGGCACATCCAGACCGAAAGCGAGCTCACCAACGGTGATCGCGCTGACGACCGTGAGGTTGACCTGCCATTCACCAAGGTCAGCGGTCTCCAGATCGATCACCACCGAGGTGTCGAGCAGGAACGGAGTCGACACGGCGTCAGTCCTCGATGCGATCATCACCGAAGATCAGGTCATCCGCCGCCCGGTCGGCGTACCACCGCTCGAGGTCGATCTTCGGCAATGACCGGAAGCGCTCCTGAAGCTCCCCCAGCGTCAACCGTCGCTTCGTTTGGTCAACCGGCCGGTCGTGCGGGACGAGATCGGCGATCGGGCGACCGTTGCGGGTGATGATGAAGCTCTCCCCCGCCTCGACGCGGCGCATGATCTCAGCGTTGTCGTTGCGCAGTTGGCGCTGGCCGATGGTCTCAGACACGAGCGTACCGTAGCTCATTCGTAGCGCATTCGCGCTACGACTCCAGCAGGTCAGGGCCCGTCCGAGCTTCGCTCACCATGACGGCTGCACCGCGCGGTCCACCCCGTCGGTGTCACCTGCACCACCATCCGCCGCGCGCAGTCCGGGCAGAACCGCGGCGGGTCCACCACGGCCAACCTCCGGTCGCACTGCGCGTGGTCGCCGTCGGCACGGGTGTGCCCACACCAGGGGCAGAACTTCCCCGGCAGGGTCACAGCGTGTCGTTCAGGGCCTTGATCGGCATCCTCAGCTCGCCCAGCATGTCGAGATCGAGATCGGGCGAGCGGCCGAGGTTGGTCAGGTAGTTGCCCACGATGATCGCGTTGATGCCACCCAGTATGCCCTTCTCCGTGCCGAGGTCACCGAAGGTCAGCTCGCGGCCGCCCGCAAACCGCAACACGGTCCGGGGCAGGGCCAGCCGGAATGCGGCGACCGTGCGCAATGCCTCAGGACCCTCGACCACCGGCAGGTCCGCGTAGGGCGTGCCGGGATTGGGGATCAGGAAGTTCAGCGGCACCTCGTCGGGTGTGAGCGACGCGAGCTGCGCTGCGAATTCCGCGCGTTGCTCAAGCGTCTCCCCCATCCCGACGATCCCGCCGCAGCACACCTCCATCCCGGCGGTGCGCACCAGGCGCAAGGTTTCCCAGCGCTCCTCCCAGGTGTGCGTGGTGACCACGCTCGGGAAGTACGAGCGGGCGGTCTCCAGGTTGTGGTTGTACCGGTGCACGCCCATCGCGGCGAGCTCGTCGACCTGCTCGGGGGTGAGCATCCCGAGCGAGCAGGCGATGTTGATGTCGACCTCGTCCTTGATCGCGGCGATGCCCGCTGCGACCTGTGCCATCAGCCGCCTGTCCGGCCCGCGCACCGCGGCGACGATGCAGAACTCGGTGGCCCCGGTTTTCGCCGTCTGCCTGGCCGCCTCGACGAGCATCGGGATGTCCAGCCACGCCGACCGGACCGGCGAGTCGAACAGGCCCGACTGCGAGCAGAAGTGGCAGTCCTCGGGGCATCCGCCGGTCTTCAGCGAGATGATCCCCTCGACCTCCACCTCCGGGCCGCACCAGCGCATCCGTACCTCGTGGGCGAGCTCCAACAACTCGTCCAGAACACCGTCCGGGAGCTGGAGGACCTCCAGCACCTGCCTCTCGGACAGACCCACGCCCTGCTCCAGGACCTGGGTGCGGGCAGTGGCGAGAATGTCGAACTGCGTCGTCGTCACAATCTGGAAGTGTGCCAGGCGCCGCCCAGCGCGGGTGCAAGATTACGACGCGCGACAGCCGCGAACTCCGCAGCGTCGAGACCACCCGCACCGTCGGGCACCGCGCCGAGCAGCGGCACCCCGGTGACCAGCGGAAGGTCGGCCAGGTTGCACCGGGCAGCCAGGTCGGGACTGGCGGGCCAGGCGCCGACGACCACCCCGGGGCACGCCAACCCCCGGGCCCGCACCGCCTCGACGGTGAGAGCGGTGTGGTTGAGGGTGCCGAGCCCGGCAGCGGTGACGACGAGCACCACCGGGAGCCTGTTCCGGCCACCCGCGCGCGGGACGCCTTGCGGTGCCGCGAGCAGCCTGGCCACGTCGGCGAGCGTGCCGGGAGGGTCGTCGCACAGCCTGACCAGCACGCCACCCGCACCCTCGACGAGCACGAGGTCGTGGTCGAGGGCCAGCTGCCGGGCGGCTGCCGCGACGGCTACCGGCGTGACGGCGGGCGCCCCCGACCGTCGAGCCGCGGTGGCCGGCGCCAGCGGATCGGGATACCGGGCGAGTTCACGACCGGTGACCCCCGGGGCGAGCCGCACGACCTCAGCAATGTCCCCGGGCTCGCCGGGTTCGACGCCGGTCTGCACGGGCTTGAGCACAGCGACCCGCTGACCCCACCCGAGCGCCACCGCGGCAACCGCCGCCGTGACGACGGTCTTCCCCACCCCCGTCCCGGTCCCGGTCACGATCACCACACCCGCTGGCCCCCGCGAGCCCAGCACACCCGGTGATCCGCGCGAGCACACCATTATGCAGCTCCCGACCTGCGTGGCCGTGCGTTCACAGCGATCATCGGGCGACGGCGGGCGCGAGGGCGGCGGCCAGGGCCGTCCGGACGTGGGCGAGGTCGGCATCGGTGAGCGTCGCGCGCGCGGTGAGCCGCAGCCGGCTCGTCCCCGCCGGCACCGACGGCGGCCGGAAGCACCCCACCCGCAGCCCGTGCTCGGCACACCGCTGCGCAACGGCGAGCGCCACCACCGGCGAACCCAACACCACCGACACCACAGCTGACGGCGGCGGCGGCACCCCCGCGGCCGCAGCCAACGCGGCCGCCACGCGCAGCACCGCCGCGGGACGGTCGGGTTCGGCGCGCAACACCCGCAGCGCGGCCAGCGCGGCACCCACGCACGCCGGCGCGAGCCCGGTGTCGAAAATGAACGACCGCGCGGTGTCCACCAGGTGCGCGATCACCGCCGCCGGGCCGAGCACCGCGCCGCCATGGCTGCCCAGGGCCTTGGACAAGGTCACCGTGGCGACCAGGTCGTCCGTCCCGGCCAGCCCGACCTCGGCCACGAGCCCCCGCCCACCCGGGCCGCACACCCCAAGCCCGTGCGCCTCGTCGGTCACCAGCAGCGCCCCCCGCGCCCGGCACACCGCGTGCAGCGCCCGCAACGGGGCGAGCCTACCGTCCACACTGTTGACGCTGTCGATGACGACCAGCGCGTGGGCCTCCGCGCGGCCGGCCAGAGCGACATCGACGGCCGCGACATCAGCGGCAGGCACCACCACGACCCGGGCCCGCGAGAGCCGGCATGCGTCGACCAGCGAAGCATGGTTCGCCGCATCGGAGACGATCAGCGAGCCCGGCCCGGACAGCGCCGTGACCACCCCGAGGTTCGCGGCGTACCCGGAGGAGAACACCAGCGCCGCCTCGGCGCCGGAGAACCCGGCGAGCTCGGCCTCCAGCGCCGCGTGCAGTGTCGTGCTCCCGGTGACCAGCCGCGATCCCGTCGAGCCGGTGCCCCATTCCTGGATCGCCGCAACGGCGCCGGCGATCACCCGTTCATCGTGGATGAGGCCCAGATAGTCGTTGCCGGCGAGGTCGAGAAGGGTGTCGTGGGGCGGGCGCGGGCGCAGCTCACGGCGCAGCCCGGCCGCACGCCGCCGCGCGGCGTGCGGTTCGAGCCAGGCCAACGGGTGCTCGGGCGGGGTCGACACGGGCAAACGGTAGGCCACCGTCGTCGGGTGTGGCTCCACGACTGCGGGCTCGTGGCGCGCGATGTCAGACTTCTGACATGACCACACCGCCGGTCGGGCCGATGCTGGTGCCACGCTTCTTCGTCCGCCAGAAGATCACTCTGATGGCCAACCAGTACCAGGTGTTCGGGGCGAACCCGGACGGCACCGAGGGCCGGTTGCTCGCCTACGCCCAGCAGAAGCGGTTCGCGTTCAAGGAGCAGGTCACCTTCTACACCGATGAGTCGAAGTCCAGACCGATCTTCTCCTTCCAGGCCCGCCAGGGCCTGGACGTCCGCGCCGAGCACGACGTGTTCGACGAGTACGGGCAGGTCCTGGGGTACTTTCGCAAGGTCTTCGGCGCGAGCCTCCTGCGTTCCACCTGGCACCTCGCAGGTCCCGGTCTTGAAGCCACGGGACAGGAGCGGCGGCCGGTCATCGCGATCCTGCGGCGGGTCTGGGACTTCATCCCGTACCTGGGCGAGGTGTGGGTGCCGTTCGTGTTCCACTTTGATTTCGTGGACGACGCAACCGGGCGACCGGTGCTGACCAGCGAGCGTCAGAAGACGGTGCGCGACCGCTACACCGTCACCGTCTCCGACCCGCGACTCGACTTCCGGGTCGCGGCGTCGATGGCGGTGGCCCTGGACGCGCTGCAGAGTCGTTGAGCAGCCCGGGTGGCCGGAACACCCGATCGGTCCGCAGCCGTCCGGGCACGACGCGGCGCCAGGTTGCGCCGTCCGGCTGAGATTCCCGGAGACGGGTCTGAGGTCGTAACGGCTCAGCAGACGAAGGCGAGACCAGCCCCGTCAGCGGCACCGATGCCAAGGGGGCTGGGCGATGGCGATCACCGTCGAGTTGAGCGTGAACGGCACCACCGAGCCGGGTGGTCGCTACGTCGGTTGGACGCCGGCACCGGCCACCCTGCGCGTCCTGGACGCCGATGGCGCCGCTGCCCCGATCCGGGTCACGCTCGGCAACCGGACCGGTGCGGGTGGCAAGCTCGTATTCCGGCTGGAACGCAAGGACGCGTCGCTGGACCAGCTCGATCTCGACCTCGCCGTGCACGGGACGCCGAGCGAGTTCTTCGTGGCGGGCCGGTTCGGATCGTCCAGCGTCGCCGACGGGGACGCTCCGCTCATGGTCCGGAGTGCGGTCGCGGCCGGCCCGGAACTGGGGTCGTTCCCGATGATGGTTCGGATTCGCAAGGACGCCAACCAGCTCGGCACCGCCGAGCGCGACCGGTTCCTCAGCGCGCTGGCGCGGCTGAACAACCAGGGCCAGGGCATCTTCCAGAGCTTCCGCAATATCCACCGGGACAGCACCAGCCCGGAGGCCCACGGACGACACGGATTCCTGCCCTGGCACCGGGCGTTCATGCTCGACCTCGAACGGGAACTGCAACGTCTCGACCGGAGCGTCACGTTGCCCTACTGGCGCTTCGACCGACCCGCGCCCCAGCTGTTCACCCCGGACTTCCTCGGAGCCACCGACCCGGGGTCGGGTGTCGCCAGCTTTGCCCCGGCGAACCCGCTGCGGCTGTGGCGGACCGACGGGCAGCTGGGGATCGCCCGGCGACCGCTGTTCGACACCCAGAACTCGCCCGCCCACGACGACAACGGCCAGGGTGTGCTGACCGAGGTGCAGACCGTTGCACTCGGCACGACGTTCGCCCAGCTCGTCGGCCCGCTGGAGAGCAACCCACACGGCACAGCGCACACCAGTTTCGGCGGCGTCGTCAGCGCCATCGACACCGCCGCGCGCGACCCGCTGTTCTTCCTGCTGCATTGCAACGTGGACCGGCTGTGGGCGATCTGGCAGCGACGCCGGGGGCGCTTCGACACCCAGAGCCCGCTGACCTACCGGTTCCAGGGCAGCTCGACCAGCCCCGGCGCCACCCGGATCGGGCACAACCTGCTCGACACCATGTGGCCGTGGAACAACGTCCGTGTCCGGCCGAGGCCGCCGACCGCGCCGCGGACCCCCTTCCCCGACGCCCCGGCCACCACCGCGTCCCCCGGAAACGAACCCACTGTCCGGTCGATGATCGACTTTCAGGGCCATGCCGACGTGGTCGCCCGCCTCGGCTTCGACTACGACGACGTGCCCTTCGAGGCGCCGAACCCCTAACCAGGAGGTCCACCGTGGACGTCGACGAGTATGACCGGACCTACGCGGTCGCGGTCGAAGAGGCCGAGACTGCGCACCTCGCCCAGGGCCTCGGGGCCGACGGGCCCGACGAGGAGCTCCTTGGCACCGTCGCGGCGACGTCCGGGGAGACCGACACCCGCGTCGCGGCCATCGACCAGATCCGGTTCAACGCCGTCGCGTACCCGGCGGTGATCGAGCTCCTGCTCACCGTGCTCGGCGACACCGGCGACGATCCCGTGGTGCGCCGCGCCGCGCTCGGCGCCCTGGCCGAAAGCAGCTTCCGGGTCGTGGACTTCGGTCCGCACGCCACCGACTATCGCGCCATCCTGCGGTCGGTGGCCACCGACGCCGACCTGACGTTGCGCGAGCGGGCGTTGGAGTTCCTCGCGCTGGCCAAGGACGAGTACGCGCAGCGCCTGCTCCTCGACGGGCTGCGGGACCCGAAGAAAGCGTTGGTGGCGGCGCGCCGAGCGCTCCAGATGGTCGGCCACGACCTGCACGCCGAGCACTACGACCTGCTGCGCGACATCGTCGCGTCCTCGGAGCACCAGGGCATTCGCAACGATGCGCTCCGGCTGCTGGCGGCCGACGGCGACTCCAAGGACCTCTTCGCCCGCATCGTCCAGGATGCCTCGCAGGACACCGAGGCGCGCTCGACGAGCGCGATCGCCCTCAGCTCGCTCGCGCCGGAGGAGTTCGCGAGCATCGCCCAGGACATCGTGCTCGACGAGGATGACGACGACGACCTGCGCGCAACCTGCCTGACCACGCTCGCCCACGGGCCGGGGCCCAGTGCTGAGCCCGACCTCGCCGCGCGTGTTCTGGACACCCCGACCGCCAAGTCCGCCGAGCTGACCCGCGCCGCCCACCAGTACACGAGGACGATGGCCCCGGGTAATGGATGAGATCCAGACCGAGGACCAGGTCGCCGGGCTCGTCGCCGAGGTACGCGCCGGGCCCGCGCGGCGCGACGCGCTCGTCGAGCTGCTCCGGGAGGACGCCCCCGTCCACGCCGGGTGCGGCACGAACACCACCGCCCGCATCCGCGCCTGGGTGCTCGCCGCCTTCGCCGATGTCGGGCTCCCGGATGAGGCGCTGCCCTACGTCCTGGAGGAGCTGGAGAGCGGCCGCGAGCCCGTTCTCGTCGCGGCCGCGGCCACCGCGCTGCGCGGCCGGGCATCGATCGACGCCCGCACGGCCGGGTTGTTGGCCCGCGCCCTGTCGAACATGGTCGACATCGACGAGCCGGTGACGTTCGAGTCGCTGCGGCCGAGCTGGCCCGCGCAGCGGCCAACGACGGCGCTGCTGGAGATCCTCGCCTGCCTGCGGGACGCTGATGCCGGGCCGGCGATGCGGGCCGAGCTGGAACAGTTCCGCCGCGACCACGGCGCCCAACTCAGCCAGCAGGTCCGCGAGCGTCTCGACGAAACGATCGCCACCGTGTCGCAGGCATCCCGATCCAACGCCGCGAGTTCGCCAAACCAACACGGCGAGTTCGCCGAATCGACACAGCGAGTTCGCCGAATCAGCACGGCGAGTTCGCCAGCGGCAGCACCATGCTGCGGGTCCGGTGACCGGCCGGTCCAGCAGCAGGACCGCGATGTGCATGCCGGGCCGCTGCCCGACGGTGTCGAGTTCGAGGACCAGGACGGGACGCGGCTCACCTGCGCGGACTTCTTCCCCGGCCGGCCGACCGCCCTCGCCTTCTTCTACACCCGCTGCGCCAACCCGAACAAGTGCTCGCTGACCGTCACCAAGCTCGCGGAGCTGCGGCGTTCGATCGACGAGGACACCCTCCGGGTCGCCGCGGTCACCTACGATCCGGGCTTCGACCTGCCCGACCGGCTGCGTCGCTATGGCAGCGACCGCGGGCTGCGCTTCGGCCCGTCGACCCGGATGTTGCGCGCGGTGGCCGGGCACGACACCTTGCGCGACCACTTCGCGTTGCGGGTGGGCTACGGCGGGTCCGTGGTCAACCGGCACGCCATCGAGCTGTTCCTGCTGGACCACCGGGGGTCGGTGGCGAGCGCCTGGTCCCGCGCGCAATGGGATCCGGCCGACGTCGTCGAGCAGGCGCGTCGGCTCGAACAGCTGGTGCTCCCGGCCGAAGGGTAGGAGGACGGTCATGCTCCGACGGCACGAGACCGCCACCGGCGTGACGGCGACGCCCAGCGAGGCGATCGTCCGCGACTTCCAGGACCCGTACCTGGAGCTGCTCCGGCTGCTCCGGGAGGCGGCCGAGATCGAACACGCCCTGATGGTGCAGTACCCCTACGCGGCGTTCTCAGTGAAACCCAAGTACCGGCGGCTGCGCGGAAACGGTTTCGTCGGATCCGACCGGGACCTCACCGGGGTCGCGATCCAGGAGATGCAGCATCTCAACCAGGTCAACCGGCTGCTCGTCGAACTGGGCGCGACGCCCTGCCTGATCCGCCAGGACTTCCCTGACGAGCCCGATATCTACCCGTTCCCGTTCGAGCTGGAGCGGCTCTCCCCACCCAGCCTGGCCAAGTACACCTGGGCCGAGGCGCCCGCCGACGCCCTCACCGCCGACGACGCCGGTAGCCGAAGCCTGCTGGACCGCCTACGGGCGGTGCTCGGCGAGGACATCCGGCCCAACCATCTCGGCAGCATCTACGGCACGATGATCGAACGGCTGGGTGAGGTGGCCGCCCACCCGTCGCCCCGGTTCCCCGATCTCCGCCACTGGGTCGAGATCCTGAACGAGATCAAGGGCGAGGGTGAGGTCGCCCACTTCACGTTCTTTCGCTCGGTCTTCCTCGGCACCCACGCGGCGTTCCCGACCGGCCTGGACGTATGGAGCCTCGATCCAGCCGATTCCCGTTACCCGTCCTTTGCGGTGCCGACCAATCCCACCGCGATACCCACCGGCGACCCGACCGACCCACGACGGATCAGCAACGAGGGCGCGCGCCGCAAGGCCTGGCTGGGTGACCTCCACTACTGGACGGTGCTGATGCTGCTCGACCTGTCCTACCGCCACGATGTCTCGACGTCCGGGCTCGCCGTGCAGCACATGACCGACGCGCTGCGGGTACTCGGGTTCGATCTCGCTGCGACTGGCCACGGGTTGGCATTCGACCCGTTGAGCATGGGGTACGCGCCGGGAGTCGACCGGGCAGGCTCGCTGGAGGTGGTGCGCCGGCTCGCGGCGGAGGCGGTCGTGGTCGCCGGCAGGCTCGGCACCGAGGGCCTGCTCCCCGCGGACTACGCGGTGGACCTCAACCAGGCGACGGTCGACGAGTTGGCAGCATTGTCGTGACCGGGTCGGCGATGGAATTCTGGTTCGAGTTCGACAACGTGTTCAACCCTGGCTTCGGGCTGGTCACCGACGAAGTCTTCACCGCCTATGACGCGACCGGAGCACCGTTCGGTATCACGGGAGCCTGGCGCCGGCACCGTGGCGCCGGCACCTACCCGGATGGCTTCGGCGCCGAGATGGCCCCGAACTCCGCTGCCCTGCTGTTCCTCGCCGATCAGCAGCTCCTGATCCTCGACCGCCATTTCGGGGGCGACTCCGACGCCGAGCGATCGGCGTTCGAGGAGTTCGGCCAGGGCATTCTCTTCGACAGCCGTCGCCCGGCCGGCGACAAGATCCACAAAATGGACCGCAGGCCGGACGGGGCGACCAACGGCTACCACAACTGGCATGCCTTCATCCGCGCGGCCGTGCTCGTCGGGGCAAACGAGGCTCGCTGGCTCGGCATCGACCGCCTCGTCGGTCTCGGCTGGGCGATCCAGACCGCAGCCATGCCCGTGCAGGACGCGCCGGACAACCCGCCGCTCCCCGCGGCACGGCTACAGACCCTCCGAAACCGGTGGCTCACGTTCGACGTCGACCAGCTCGACGCCGCCTTCGACAGCTCACCGTTCCCGCACCCGGACCTCGTGAACCCGTGACCGCGGCTCGGCCGACCTGCTCCGCACGCTGGCAGGGCAAGGTCGCCGCGGCACACGAGGCCCCATACCTACTCGAACCGTGACGTGTCGCCCGATCCGCGGCGCACGATCTCGGGTTCGGACTCCGACAGGTCGATCACAGTCGTCGGCTCGGTGCCGCAGTCGCCGGAGTCGATCACCGCGTCCACGGCGTGGTCGAGCTGCTCCTTGATGTCCCAGCCCTGGGTCATCGGCTCGTCCTGGTCGGGCAACAGCAACGTGGACGACACCAGTGGCTCTCTCAGCTCGTCGAGCAGGGCGTGTGCGACGGCATGGTCGGGGATCCGGACACCGACCGTCTTCTTCTTCGGATGCAGCAACATCCGCGGCACGTCCTTGGTGGCCGGCAGGATGAACGTGTAGCTGCCCGGCGTCGACGCCTTGATCAACCGGAACACCGCGTTGCTGACGTGCACGAACTGGCCGAGCTGCGCGAACTCCTTGCACACCAGGGTGAAATGGTGTCGGTCATCGAGATGGCGGATCTCCTTGATCCGATCGATCCCCTCCCGGTTGCCGAGCTGACAGCCCAGGGCGAAACAGGAGTCCGTCGGATAGGCGATCACCCCACCGGCACGCACGAGCTCGACGACCTGTCTGATCACCCGTCGCTGTGGATCGACCGGATGCACATCGAAGTACCTCGCCACACCGACAAGCTTAGGGGCAGCACAGCACCGGGTCAGCCGGTACGACACCCTGGATCCATGACCGAACAGCTGTGGCGAGACGTCGACACGTACTTCGGCGGGCTGCTCGTCGGCCCCGATACCGCCCTCGACGCAGCGCGGGAAGCCAACACCGCAGCCGGCCTGCCGGCCATCGACGTCACCCCTGCCCTAGGCAAACTGCTGGGGTTGCTGGCGGGCTCGATCGGGGCCCGCCGGATCCTGGAGATCGGCACGCTCGGTGGGTACTCGACGATCTGGCTGGCCCGCGCGCTCCCCCCGGATGGACGACTGATCACCTGCGAGATCGATCCGACACACGCTGCGGTCGCCCGCGAGAACCTCGCCCGCGCCGGGCTGGACGGCATCGTCGAAGTGCTCGAGGGCCCGGCGGCGCAGACGTTGACCTCGGTGGCCGGCCCGTTCGACCTCGTGTTCATCGACGCCGACAAACCGTCCATCTCCGAGTACTTCACCCACGCCCTGCGGCTCAGCCACCCCGGCACAATGATCATCGTGGACAACGTGGTGCGGCGCGGTAGCGTGATCGACCCCGACAGTGACGACGACGCTGTGCGGGGCACCCGCCGGTTCGCCGAGATGCTGGCCGCCGAGGAGCGCGTCTCGGCGACGGTGATCCAGACGGTGGGGAGCAAGGGGCACGACGGGTTCGCACTGGCGGTGGTGGGGTGAGTCCGGCTACCGCCAGTGTTCGGGACAGCGTAGCTCCAGCTCGCCCTGCACGACGTCGGGCAGGAGGGAGCGGCGGATCTTGTCGGCGCCCACGACGAGCGTCCCAGGCACCAGGCTCTTGATCTCGAAGGAGCGCCGACCGGGCGGAAACGCCACGATCATGCCTCGTGACGGCGCTACGGCTCGTGCCATCCTGATGGCAGGACACAGATCGCTGTCGGCCGATATGACGACCGCGAGATCCGAGGCCTGCGACGCAGCATCGGCCACGAGGGAGACTGCGATGTTGACGTCGGTCTCCTTCTCCTCGTACTGCCTCCACGAGGCGCCGCACTTACGACAGCGGTGGGTCTTCGCCTGGAACCGCCCCTCGACGATGTCCAAGCTGCTACCGCAATGTGCCCGCAGGGCAGCGAGGTAGGTCTGCTGACGGTGCAGCGCCGGAGGATCGTCTTTGACCAGTGCCGTAAAGTAACGCACCACTAGGACGTCGTCACGGGGACGAATGCGACGGACGAGAGCAACGGGATCCATCCACAGGTAGCGTCGCCCGAACGTGGACCGCGCTCCGTGGTACCAGTTGAAGCCATCAAGGTAGGCGATGGTGGTGGTTCGGCCCGGCACCGTCGTTGCCTTCCCTTGAGGTACCATGAGGACACACCCCGCCGACCTCGGTCGGTCCGACGGCCCTCACGATTCGTGAGGGCCGTCTTGCTTGTCGGTCAGCTCAGGTAGTCGCTTGTCGGCATACAGTGAGGCTTATTCAGAACTACCTTTTCGATCTTGAAAAGCTGTCTCTGAGCTGCTGAAACGTGGGCAGCTTGCCGAGTTCTGAATAAGCCTCAACGTGCGTTTTGGCCTTCATGATCTCTAGTGTTGTGCTATGGCGGAGTTGGTGGGGTTCGCGGAGGCGTTCGCGGCGGTGCTGGCCGAGGTGGCCCCGGTGTGGGACGAGCGGGCGCGTCGGTTGTTGATGGGGGCGGGGGCGCGGCAGTTGGGGCGGGGTGGGATCACGCTGATCGC
>Ga0136617_10001039_pt1 | contig 24317 bp, 26 predicted proteins | sample AntDrymUQ3222106_2_FD_129672 | JGI IMG/M metagenome (GOLD analysis project Ga0136617, IMG submission 129672) | Polar desert sand microbial communities from Dry Valleys, Antarctica - metaG UQ322 (21.06) | ecosystem: Environmental > Terrestrial > Soil > Desert | place: Antarctica: Dry Valley...
AAGTTCTCGGCGCTCAACACCTCGGTGTGGAGCGGCGGATCGTTTGTCTACGTGCCCCCCGGGGTCAACGTGGAGATGCCCCTGCAGGCGTATTTCCGCATCAACTCCGAGAACGCCGGCCAGTTCGAGCGCACGCTGATCATCGCCGACGAGGGCTCCCAGGTGCACTACATCGAGGGTTGCTCGGCGCCGGTCTACACCAGCGACTCGCTGCACTCGGCGGTGGTGGAGATCATCGTCAAGCCCAGCGCCCGGGTCACCTACACGACCATCCAAAACTGGAGCCCCAACGTCTACAACCTCGTCACCAAGCGGGCCAAGGTGGAGGCCGAAGGCCACATGGAATGGATCGACGGCAACATCGGATCGAAGCTCACCATGAAGTACCCCAGCGTGTACCTGATGGGCCCCAAGGCCACGGGCGAGGTGTTGTCGGTGGCCTATGCCGGCGCCGGCCAGCACCAGGACGCCGGGGCCAAGATGGTGCACGCGGCGCCCGAGACCACGTCGAAGATCGTTTCCAAGTCGATCTGCAAGGACGGCGGCATCACCGCCTACCGTGGTCTCGTTCGCGTCGACCAGGGGGCGACAGGAAGCAAGTCGCACGTGCAGTGCGACGCGCTGATCCTCGACGACCACAGCGACAGCAGGACGCTCCCGACGATGGAGATCGGCGAGCGCGACGCCCAGATCGGCCACGAGGCGACGGTGTCCAAGGTGGCCGACGAGCAGCTGTTCTACCTGATGAGCCGCGGCCTCTCCGAGGAGCAGGCCATGGGCATGGTGGTCAACGGCTTCATCGAGCCGATCACCCGCACCCTGCCGATGGAGTATGCCGTCGAGTGGAGTCGCCTGATCGAGCTACAGATGGAGGGCTCGGTCGGCTGACCGACGAATGACGGCCAGCACCAGTACGCGTCGACACTGCCCGTGCCCTTCACTTCGCTCAGGCGGGTCGATCGGGCGGGCCGGGCCGGCGGTTCGGCAAATCGCGCGTGGAAACATCGAGCGGATTGTGGTTGACTGATCTCACCAGAGAGGGGAGGTGGTCCAACACATGCACGAAAGTTCTTACGGGACCCTGGAGGTGGTTGGCCGCTAGGCCGTCACGCTGAACCGCTTGGCGAAAATCCGCCAACCTCCGCCGATCGAGCTGCCGGAACTGGTTCCACCGGCGTATCCGGCTCGGGCGGTCAACATCAGTGAAACGACATCGGGGGAGTGCGCGAGCACTCCCCCGATTCTCGTCCCGCTGGCCAGAGCGGGGAGGGCGGCGAGCGGCTCAGGCGACGAGGCCGGCCAGGGCGATGTCGAGGCACGCGGTCACGTACTCCTCGGTGAGCGGTCGGCGGCGGACGACCTTTTGGAACACGATCGGGCCGACGATGACGCCGACCAGCGTTTCGATGTCGAGGTCGACGCGCAGTTCACCGCGCTCCACGGCCTGGGCGACGATGGTTTTCATCACTCGTTCGCGCTCGGAGCCGATGCGTTCGAGCAGCGACGCCATCTCGGGGTCGCGGCCGGCCGCTTCGACGAGGCAGGGGATGATGTGGGCGACGTTGCCGGACAAGTCGCTGCGGATCATGCCGCCGAAAAACGCTTCCAGATCCCCACGGAGACTGCCGGTGTCGGGTGGGCCGACGTGTTCGAGGTTGACGTTGACCGCGTCGACGATGAGCGACGTGCGCTCCGGCCAATGCCGGTAGATGGTGGTCTTGGCCACACCGGAACGGGTCGCGACCTCGTCGATGGTGAGGTGGGCGACGCCGCGCTCGACCAACAGGTCGCTCGCCGCGACGAGTGCCTTGCGCCTCGCGTCCTCACTTCGGGGACGTGCCATCGGTCACCTTTCTTGGATCCTCACACTACGACATCGTAGCGTAACGCCGTGTCGGCCAACGACCGACGAACGAGGGGATTTGCACCCTACGAGCTGCCGAACGGATGACTGAGCGTGACGAACGACATTGAACGAAACGACTACGTAGCGCCCGTCGGCGACCTGGGCGGCCCGAAAGGACTGGACGGCATCGACCCCGCGGTGTACGCCCGGCGGTGGAAGACCCTCGCCGTGCTCTGCGGCGCGCTCATCATCGTCATCGTCGGCAACACGGTGCTCAACGTGGCCCTGCCGACGTTGCAGGAATCACCGAGCAACGGCGGCCTGGGAGCCACCAACACCCAGGTGCAGTGGTTCGTCGATGCCTACGGTCTGGTGTTCGCCGGGCTGCTGTTCACGGCCGCCGCCCTCGGTGACCGCTTCGGGCGCAAAGGCGCCCTGCAGCTCGGTCTGTTGATCTTCGGCCTCGGCTCGGTGGTCGGGGCTCTCGCCGACACGTCCAACGTGCTGATCCTGTCCCGGGGCATCATGGGGGTCGGCGCCGCCTTCGTCATGCCCTCGACCCTGTCCATCCTGAGCAACGTGTTCCCGGCGCGGGAGCGGGCCAAGGCCATCGCCATCTGGGCGGGCATCTCGGGCAGCGGGGCGGCCGTCGGGCCGATCGCCTCGGGCTTCCTGCTCGAGCACTTCTGGTGGGGCTCGGTGTTCCTCGTGAACATCCCGATCATCATCGCCGCCATGGCCGCCGGCTGGTTCCTCGTGCCCCGGTCCAAAGACGCCGGGAGCACGCCACTCGATCCGATGGGCGCCGTGTTGTCGATTATCGGGCTGAGCGCGCTGGTGTACGCCATCATCGAAGGCCCCCACCACGGCTGGATCAGCGCCGAGTCGGCGTTGTGGTTCGGGGTGGCGGCCGCTGGTCTGGTGGCCTTTGGGTTCTGGGAGTGGACCACTCGCCATCCCATGCTCGACCTACGTCTGTTCCAGAACCGCCGCTTCGCGGTGTCGTCGGGCGGCATCACGCTGGTGTTCTTCGCCATGTTCGGCACGTTCTTCATGCTCGCCCAGTACTTCCAGGGTGTCCTGGAGTACTCCCCGCTCGGCGCGGCGGTGCGCATGCTGCCGTTCTCAGCGGTGATGATGGTGGTCGCCCCCAACACCCCCAAGCTGGTCGGCCGCCTCGGCGCCAACCGGGTTGGGGCCTTGGGCCTCGGCCTGGTGTCGCTCGGCATGGTCGGTGCGGTGATGTTCGGCGTGGACACGTCGTACCCGCAACTGGCACTGACGATGTGCGTCCTGGCCGGCGGCATGGCGTTGACCATGACGCCGATGACCACGCAGTTGATGGCGGCCGTGCCCCGCGACCGGGCCGGTATGGGTTCGGCCACCAACGACACCACCCGTGAACTGGGCGGCGCCCTCGGAGTCGCCGTGCTCGGTTCGCTGGTCACCAGCCAGTTCACGGCGGGCGTCGCCCCGGTGGTTGCCGACCTGTCGGCCGACGTGCGGGCCAAGGCCGAAGGCAGCCTCGGCGGGGTGTACGGCGTGATCCGCGACGGCGAGATTCCCCAGAACCTCGTCGGACCCCTGGTGGCGACGGCCAAGAACGCCTTCGTCGACGGGCTGGGCCTGGCGGCCACGGTCTCGGCCGTGGTGGTAGTGGCGGCGGCAGTGGCCGTGTACCGGTTCCTGCCGTCGGACCGCATCACCCCGGCGGTCACCGGTGAAGAGGCCCCCGAAGAACGCGCCCTCGTCGACGTCGTCGCCGGCGAGTGACCCGGCCGGCCCGACCGGCGGGTGCCGGTCCGGCCGGCTGAGCTCTCGCGCGGATAAGCCCACCCGCCTCGCTGCGACACGATTCTGTCGGGCCTGCTACGCAGGCTCCGCAAGCCCGACAAGGCGGCCGTAATGCTTGGTCGCCTCGCCTGTCGGCTCGGCTCCTTCGTCGGCCTAGATTCCATGGGGCGTCGGGAGCCAGGTCGACGATCGAGACGAACGACGTGAAGTGCAGCCACGCCTCCACCGTCGGACCCATCGACCCCGAGCATCGCTTCTACCTAGACCGCCGGGGTCTACCCACCCAGTTAGCCGAGCGCCTGATCGTGCTGGGATTCTTCGACGAGGTGCTCGGCCAGCTGCCGGTGCCGGCCCTGGCGGCGGAGCTGCGCCGCCGGGTGGCCGACAAACTCGATTTGACGGCCTCGCATCCGTACTCACGGTGAAGCGGATCGCAAAACCAGTTGCGGCGCAGGTGCCTGCGGATCGCTCAGGCGAAGCTCATGGGGATGACTTGAAGGTGCTCGGCGGCTGCCGCCACGTGGAGACGGCGATCCCGGGTCGCGAACAGGAGGTCGTCGCTCGGGAGCGCGAGTGCAGCCGCGAGGTGCAATGAGTCGAGGCTGCGCAGGCCGTGAGCGAGAGCAAGGTGTGCCGCATGGTCGGCAAGTCGCTGGTCGACCTCTATGACGCCGAAGGCAGACCACTCGTTCTCCACGGTTCTCATCGCCTTCGCCCCCGCAGCCAGGCCAACCGCGCGCACCGTCTCGACAAACCCGACTCGGCACATGAACCACCCCGCGGCCTCGGCCATCGCACCGGTCACGACATCGCTGCCCGGTTCAGCCACGTACCGCTTGACCAGAGCACTCGCGTCGAGGTAGAGGTTCAGCGCTCGGCGTCCCGTTCGGCGAGCAACAGTGCCGATGCGCTGCGCCGGTCCGGAACCGGTCGAGGCGGCCGCCGGGGGTGAGCGCGCGACGGGGCGACGAGTCGACCTTCCGCGACGAGTTGGCGCACGCGATCGTTCCCGGCTGTGGCGCCGGCGGGAACGATGTCGGCGACCGCACGTCCGCGGATGGTCACCCGCACTTGTTCGCCCCGGCCCACCGCGCGCAGGGTCTCGCTGAGCGACTGCTTCAGCTCTCGGACGCCCATCTGACGCATGTGGACACATTATGACCAAATAGGCCACACGGGCTGGTGTTCGTCGCCAACAGCTGTCACCCGGATCGACGTATCTGGGCGGCGATCGCCTCATTCGGCGATCTGGGCGGCCAAACGCCCGTCTTGCGACCCGCAGGCCGCCCAGACGTTGATGAGCGCGCTGCTGTGCGGTGAGCACCCCGCGCACATGGTGCGCGAACGCTCACCTCGCGGGCTGCGACCTCACGTGTTCGCCCCGGCCTGCTCCGGCTCGGTCGACTCAGGTCCCGACGCCGGGCACGATCACGCCGGCTTCGTATGCGAGCACGATGGCGGCGGCACGGTCACGAGTGCCGAGTTTGGCGAAGATGCTGCCAACGTGACCTTTGACGGTGCGTTCGCCGACGCCCAGCTGGGTAGCGATCATCTCCATGTTGGATGCGCCCTTGGCGACGAGTTCGAGCACCTCCAACTCGCGTTCGGATAGACGGTCGAGCTCGGCCGGACGCTCCCGAGTCGACGACGCGACCGAGCGCAACGCGGCGAGCAGCCGTGGCGTCACCCTCGTGTCGAGCCACGAACCGCCGGCGGCGACCGTACGCACCGCCTTCACGATGTCGTCGGCGGGTGCGACCTTCAACACGAACCCGGCCGCCCCGGCTTGCACCGCGCCCCACAGCACATCGTCGTCGTCGAACGTGGTGAGCACGAGCACGGGCGGGCCGTCAGCCGCCCTGATCCGTCTCGTCGCCTCGAGTCCTTCCATCACCGGCATGCGAACATCCATCATCACCACGTCGGGCCGGTGAGCGAGGGCGGCATGGACGCCGAGTTCGCCATTCTCCGCCTCGGCAACGATATGGAGGCCGGGCTCGGTCATCAAGATGAAGGCCACGCCGGCCCGGACAACCTGCTGATCGTCGACGAGGACGATCCTCAGGTCGTCGCCGCCCATGCTTCCTCGTGGGTGGGGGTCCGGCAGCGTGACCGCCACCCGCCCTCCGCCGTCGGTCCGGCGTCGAACGTCCCGCCGGCAGCCCGCACTCGCTCGGCCATCCCGATGAGACCGAGACCGCTCCGCTGTCGGGTCACGCTGTTCGCCGACCCCGGACCTGTGGGCGTCGGCTCGTTGGCGATCTCCAGCCGCGGGGGTCGCAGGATGACGGTGCAGCTGGCGCCGGGCGAGTGCTGGAGCACATTCGACAGGGACTCCTGCACGACTCGGTAGACGACGAGCTGCTGGGCGCGATCGAACTCGTCGCCGCAAAGGGCGATGTCGGTGTCGACGGCCAGGCCGCCCGAGCGTGAACGTTCGAAGAGCTCGGCGAGGTCGGTGAGACCGGGTGGGGGGCCAGCCGCGGTTGTTGGATCACCGACCGATCCCTCGCGCAGCAGTGCGACCATCTGGCGGATCGAGTCGAGGCTCGACCGACCGGCGGACTCGGCCCGGGCCAGCGCGTCGTTGGCGCCGTGCGGATCCACAGGCAGCGCCCTCCGGGCGCCCGTGAGGTGCAACATCACGACCGTCAACGAGTGGGCGACGATGTCGTGCACCTCTCGTGCGATGTGATTCCGTTCGGCCATCGCGGCATGCTCGCGAGTCAAGGCGTGCATGGCGCGCACCTCGGCGGTGAGCGCTTCCTGGCGGCGCAGCAAGCGGCCGGACAGTAACGAGATCCCGGCACCCGAGACGAAGAACACCGTGCCGTTTTCGTAGGCGGGACCTTCGGCGATCGCGCGCGTGACGACCATGCCCAGGGTCGACGCGACGGCGTGCCGGTCCGGCCGGTGCGTCGTCGGCCTAGATTCCCATCATGGCGATGCGCACCGAGTGCAAGCATTTCGAGAGTCGCACGTATCGCAACGGCGAGACGGTGCGTAAGTGCGATCTCGACCTGGCTCCCGACGCCCCTTGGCGCTGCCCGGAGAACTGCCCAAAGTACGAGCGGCGACTGGCCGACCGGGCTTGGACGTACGGCACGATGGTGACACCGCCGACTCCGGCCGAACCGGCATCGGTCGCCGACGGCACCGCCGCGGCCGTCCTCGACGAAGCCGAGGATTTCCTCAACTCGGTCGGCGACCGGGTCCAGGCCGAGATCGACGCCGAGCGCGCCGCCCGTCGCCCTCGGGGTTGGCGCCGCCTTTTCGGCCGACGAGACTGATCCGCAGCGCTGATTGCGACCGAGTTGCTACGGTCGGATCGTGCGGCCGTCAGCCATCGGCGACCACCTGCTGCGCGCGATGAGGACCTTGCGCAGCGCATCGGGCCGGTCGGTGATGATGCCATCAACGCCCATCGGTCAACGCTCGGCTCACCGCACCGGCGCTTCGGGCGACCCGGCGGCGGATGGTTCCGGGGTCACGTGCTCGTAGCCTGAGGAGTCGTGCAATCGTTCACGCCTGACTTGGCGCGTTCACTCGGGACGTTCGCCGACGAACGGTTCGCCGCCGCCGAGAGGGCCGCCGGCACGCCCTGGCCGAGCCCCACCGAGGAAATCTGGCGCTACAGCCGGATCGGCGAGCTCAGCCTCGATCGTTTCACGCCCGGCGCCCTGGAGACCAGCGTGGTGGGTGACGAGGAGTTGCCGGCGGGGGTCACCGTCGGCCCCGCCGACCCGACCGCCTTCCCGACCGTCATTGACGGTGACGCCCCCGATCTGTTCGCCGACCTCAACGCCGCCTTCGCCGCGGCCCTGGTCGTCACCGTGCCCGCGGGAGTCGTGGTGGGCGTGCCCATCGTCGTCACCCACCACACACCCACCGCCGGAACGGCCACGTTCCCGCGCCTGATCATCGACGCCGGTGAGAACTCCGAGGTCGTGGTCATCGAGCGCTTCACGTCGGTCGATGCCGAGGTGCTGGTGACGCCGGTCGTTCAGGTGCGCACCGGTCAGGCGGCCCGGGTGCGTTACCTGGGCGTCAACGAACTGTCCCATCAGGCGTGGCAGATCGCCCACCAGCAGGCGGTGGGTGCCGGCGACTCGGACACCACCCTGGGCACGGTGGCCCTCGGTGGTTATTACGCCCGGGTGCGCACGGAGGCCCGCCTGCGCGGCCGGGGCGGAAACACCCGTCAGGTCGCCTTGTATTTCGCCGGTGGCCAGCAGATGCACGACTTCCGCACCATCCAGGACCATGATGCGCCCCACACCACCAGCGACCTGTTGTTCAAGGGCGCGGTGCAGGACGTGTCGGCCAGCGTGTACACCGGTCTCATCAAGATCCGTCCGGACGCCCTCGGAACGGTGGCCTACCAGACCAACCGCAACCTGACGCTCGGCGCCGGCTCGTGGGCGAGAAGCGTCCCCAACCTGGAGATCGAGACCAACGACGTGAAGTGCAGTCACGCCTCCACCGTCGGTCCGATCGATCCTGAGCATCGCTTCTACCTGGAGAGCCGGGGTCTACCCACCCAGGTAGCCGAGCGTCTGATCGTGCTGGGATTCTTCGACGAGGTGCTCGGCCAGCTGCCGGTGCCGGCCCTGGCGGCTGAGCTGCGCCGCCGGGTGGCCGACAAGCTCGACCTCACCGCGTTGCCCCACGACGAGGCGACCGAGGACGTGGCCTGATGGCCGAGGTCACGCTGAAGCTCGCCGATCTCGCATCCGGTCAGCCGCATCGGGTGATGGTCGGCGACGTCCCGGTGGCCGTGGTTCGCGTCGACGATCGCGTCTACGCCATCGGCGACACGTGCAGTCACGCCGATGTGTCGCTGTCGGGTGGCGAGGTGTACTGCGATGAGCTGGAGATCGAGTGTCCGCAGCACGGCAGCGTGTTCAGCCTGGTGTCGGGCGAGCCCGACACGTTGCCGGCCACCCAGCCGGTGCCGGTGTTCCACGTCACGGTCGATGGCGACGACGTCACGGTGCGGCCGGGTCGCGGCTCCGAGGACGAGCCCTCGTGAACGCCACGCTGGAGATCGAGGGGCTGTGTGTAGCCGCCGGCGGCGGCAAGGAGATCCTGCACGGCATCGATCTCACCGTGGCCAGCGGCCAGGTGCACGCCGTGATGGGCCCCAACGGCGCCGGTAAGAGCACGCTCTCGGGGGTCGTCATGGGGCGACCGGGCTACGAGGTCCTGGCCGGCTCGGTCACCCTGGACGGCGTCGACGTGCTGAACATGCCGGTGTGGAAGCGAGCCGCGGCCGGGCTGCACCTGGTGATGCAATATCCCACCGAGGTGCCAGGGGTGAGCCTGGAGGCGCTGATGACCGAAGCGCTGGCCGCTCGCGGTCGCACCGGCGGCGATGTCGGAGCGTTGCTGACGGCCGAGGCCGAGCGCATCGGATTCCCGCCTCAGTTGCTGCGCCGGTCGCTCAACGTCGATCTGTCGGGTGGCGAGAAGAAGCGCAACGAGACCCTGCAACTGGCCCTGTTGGCGCCGCGCATCGCCATCCTCGACGAACTCGACTCGGGCCTCGACGTCGACGCACTGCGGGCCTGCGCGGCGCGCATCGAAGAACTCACCCAGCCGTCTGGCGACGATCCCGGCCTCGGAGCCCTCGTCATCACCCACTACAACCGGCTACTCAAGGAATTGCACCCCGACACCATCCACATCCTGGTCAAGGGGCGCATCGTCGCCGCCGGCGGTCCCGAGCTGGCCGACCAGCTGGAAGCCGAGGGTTACGCCGCCTTCAGCGCTGAGGCCGAACCGGAGCCGGCCGCGACCGCCGGCTCGCTCGACGACCTGTTCGCCCCACCGGCGCGCTGACCGCACCATCGGGTCGCGGCTGGGCCGAGCGGGACCCGCGCTTGCCTACGATGCGGTGATGGACAACCCGACCCAGTCAGCCGATTTCAGCGAAGCGTGGACCGAGTCCGAGGGTTCGCTCCGGCGCCGCTTCGAGTTCGCCGACTTCTCCGAGGCGTTTGCGTTCATGACCAGGGTGGCTCTGCTGGCCGAGACCGCCGGTCACCATCCCGACTGGTCGAACTCGTGGAGCGTGGTGGAGATCAGCCTCACGACCCATGCGGCCGACTCCACCGTCACCGACAGCGACCGCGAGCTGGCTGCCGCCATCGACGCCCTCCTTGCGTGAGCCGTCATGGCGTTCCCCGGCCACGCAGGCCGCTGATGGCCGCTCGCTCGCTGGCGCTCGTTCGCTCGCACCGGCGACATGATTGGCGGTTGTCGCGTGGCGTTCCCCGGCCGCAGTCGGCCGCTCGCTCGCTGGCGCTCGTTCGCTCGCACCGACAGCGTGTACCAAGATCTCCGGCGCGATGAGTGAGCCGGGTGGGCACCGCAACGTCGCCAGGGTGATTGAGGCCGGTCGCCAGCGGAGCGTGACGGTGGAGCCGTTCCACTTCGCCGAGCCGGCCAAGACGGCGGCCGACGCGGCGGCGGCCATCGGTGTCGATGTCGGTCAGATCGTCAAGAGCTTGATCTTCGCCGTCGACGGCACGCCGGTGCTCGCCTACGTCAGTGGGGCCAACCAACTGGACGAGTCCAAGTTGGCCGAGGCCGCCGGCGGGTCGAGCTGCTCGCGGGTGGATGCCGACACCGTGCACGCCACCACCGGCTTTCCGATCGGCGGCGTGCCGCCGTTCGGGCACACCACGGCGCTGCGCGTCTTCATCGACTCCGACCTGCTCGCGTGGCCGGAGGTCTGGGCCGCGGCCGGGACGTCGAATGACGTGTTCGCCGTCGAACCGCACAGCTTGGTGAACGCCAGCGACGGCGAGGTGACCGACCTCAAACGCGCCTGACCCCGAAACCCATCGACGCCTACACGCTTGCTATCATGCAGGCATGACCCAGGTCTCATGGCGAGCCGACGACGACCTGGTCGAGCGGGTGAAGGGGGCGGCCGCCCGTAGCGGTCGATCGATGAACGAGTTCGTCACCATGGTGCTCGACGTCGCCACTGATCCCGACCGAGCCGGCACGGAGGCCGAGCGCATTCGCGGCCGGCTTCAAGAGGCCGGTTTGCTCGCCGCACCCCGCCGAAGCATGAGCAACAGGCCGTCGCGAGCGGCTGCGGAGGCAGCCGCTCGACGAGCGGCCAGGGGGTCAGCTCTTGCCGACCTGGTGAGCGACAGTCGTTGACGGTCTTCGCCGACAGCTCGGCGCTGGTGAAGTTGTACGTGGCGGAGGCCCATCACGAGGCGATCCGAGCGATCGCCGAGCCGATCATCATCTCGGCGCTGGCCGAAGTGGAGGTGCCGGCGGCGCTGTGGCGCAAGCACCGCATCGGGGAGATCAGCGGCGCCGATGCCGGAATCCTCAGTGCCGAGTTCGCCGCCGATGTCGACGGCGAAGGACTGGCGATGCCCCGGTTCGCAGTGGTCGCCGTCGGTTCCGCAGTCGTCGCCGGGGCAACCGGGTTGGTCGCACGACACCCGCTGCGCGGGTTCGACGCGGTGCAGCTGGCGACGGCGCTGGCGGCCCGCCAGACGCTCGGCCGCCTCGGCGGATTCGTGGCGTTCGATGTCGTGTTGCGCTCAGCCGCAGCTGCCGAGGGGCTGGCTCTGGTTCCCGAGACGTTCGCCGACGACCCGATCGGACGTCGATGACGTGGCATCGTCACCGAACACGGGTCCTTTGTGCCGACGCGTCACATCTGCCGGGTGAACTAGTCGTCGGGCGGCGGGGCGGGCAGTTGCATCGTCTCGGCGAACACTTGGGGGTTCACGGTGATGAACAGTCCCTCGGCCCGGGCGACGACGGGTTCGCCGGGCGTGGTGGCGTCGATCAGCTCCCCGTCGATGTAGAGCTTGCGACCGTCGCGCCCGACCAGACGCCCGGCGCAGCGCAGCGGACGGTGCAGCGGGGTCGGCGCCTGGTAGCGGATCGTCAGCTCGCCGGTGAAGGCCGGCTCGCCCAGCACCCCGAGCACGAACCCGAACACATCGTCGAACAAGCCGGCCACGATGCCTCCGTGGGCCCGCCCCGGTGCGCCCTCGTGGGCCGCTCGTAGGGTGACGACCGCTTCCACCCCTTGGCCCCGTCGGTGCACGCTCAGGTCGACGCCCCAGGGACTGGCCTGGCCCGAGAACGGGCGGTCGTCGTAGGACTCCACCGCGCCGGTGTCGTGGTGCGGCTCCGGCACGTGATCGGTGAACTCGGCGTGGGCGCGACTGCGGGCCGGGCCATCGTCGATGCGCTCGACCAGAGCGCGCAACGTCTGGCGGAGCTCGTCGAGGGTGGCTTCGTCGATGTCGTTGCCGACCACGGCGTGACCGAGGTCGCGAATCGCCGAACCAACGGCGCGCCGATGGTCGGCTTCGACGGAACGGCGCATCAGGGACTCTAGGAAGCGGTTGGCGCGCTCGATCGGTCGAGGGCCTCCAGCACCGTGTTCCAGGCCAGCGTCGCACACTTGATGCGAACCGGGAACTTGACCACCCCTTGGAGGGCCTCGAGATCACCGAGATCGGGGACCTCGCCACCCGATCCGCTGACGCCCGCATCGTTGCTCTCGCCGTCGGGGTGATCAGCGGCCCCGTCATTCCCGCCAGGGTCAGGGATCGACATCATCGACTTGAACCGGCGCACCAGCGCCTTCACCTCGGTGACCGAATGGCCCTTGATGGCCTGGCTCATCATCGAGGCCGAGCTCTGCGAGATGGAACACCCCTGGCCGCCGACCTTCACATCGGTGACGGCGTCTCCGTCGACCTGGAGGTAGACGGTGATCTCGTCGCCGCAGAGCGGGTTGTGGCCCTGGGCGACTGACGCCGGGGGAGTCGGCAGTTCGCCGCGATTGCGCGGGGTGCGGTAGTGGTCGAGGATGATCTCGCGATAGAGGTCTTCGAGACCGGGCATGTCGTTGCTCCGTTAGGTCCTGGGGGTGGGCAAGCCGAAGATGTCTGACGCGCTGTCGAGGGCATCGGCCATGGCGTCGATGTCGCAACGGTCGTTGTAGAGGTACCAGCTGGCCCGCACCGTGGCCGCCGCCCCGAGCACCCGCATGAGGGGCTTCGCACAATGGTGCCCGGCGCGCACGCACACATTGCGCTGATCGAGCACCTGGGAGACATCGTGCGGGTGCAGGTCACGAAACTCGAAGCTGAGCATCCCACCCCGCTCGGTCGGGTTGGTGGGCCCGTGCACGCGGATCTCGTCGCCGAAGCGATCGGTGAGGGTGTCCAGCGCGTAGGCCGTGAGTTGGCGCTCGTGAGCGTGCACCCGTTCCATGCCCACACCGTTCAGGAAGTCGACGGCGGCTCCAAAACCGATCGCTTCGACGATCGGTGGGGTGCCGGCCTCGAACTTGGCCGGCACCGGGGCCGGTGTGTAGCCGTCGACGCGCACGTCGGCGATCATGTTGCCACCACCCAGGAACGGGGGAGTGGCGTCGAGCAGCTCGGCTCGACCCCACAAAGCACCGATCCCCGACGGTCCGCACATCTTGTGGCTGGAGAACGCGGCGAAGTCGGCATCCCACGCCTGCACGTCGGTGACGTTGTGGGGCACGTACTGGCAGGCGTCGACGACGGCCAGGGCGCCGGCCGTGTGGGCGGCCGCACACAAGTCGGCGACCGGGTTGATGGTGCCGAGCACATTGCTCATGGCGCTGAACGCGAACACCTTGGCGCCGTCGAGCAAGTGGTCGAGGTCGGTGAGGTCGAGTTGGCCGTCCGTGGTCAGCGGTATCCAGCGGAGTTCGATGCCCTGGCGGGTCGCCATGATGTGCCACGGCACGATGTTGGCGTGGTGCTCCATGTGCGTGAGCAGTACCACGTCGCCGGCGCCGAGATGGGCGCCGCCCCACGACTGGGCGACCACGTTGAGCGCTTCGGTGGCGTTCTTGGTGAACACGATCTCGTCGGGGTTACCAGCGTTCACGAACCGGGCAACCCGGGCCCGAGCCGCCTCGAAGGCGTCGGTCGCCTCGGCGGCCAGCCGATAGGCGCTGCGGTTGATCGGCGCGTACGACGTCGTCGTGAAGTGGTCCATGGCCTCGATGACGTCCACCGGCTTCTGGGACGTGTTGGCCGAGTCGAGGTAGTGCAACGGGGCGCCGTCGATTTCCCTGGCCAGCAGCGGGAAGCGCGCCTTCAGGGAGCCGAGGTCGGCCCCGACATCGAGGCGGTGGTCGGCTGGTGGTGCGCTCGGACGGGATGTGCTCGTGGTCATCGGGTGGGGCCAACCGGGTCGAGCTCGTCGGACTCGGCACCGGCCGCCCGGTCGAGTGCGGACTGACGGTAGGCGTCGTAGCCCTCGACCTCCAACTTGCGCACCAGGTCCATGCCGCCCGACTCGACGATGCGGCCGTCGAGCATGATGTGCACGGCGTCGGGCTGCACCTCGTCGAGCAAACGCTGATAGTGGGTGATGAGCACCACCCCCATCTCGGCGCGGTCGTTGCGAACAGCGTGAATGCCGCGGGCGACGATGCGCAGGGCGTCAATGTCGAGCCCGGAGTCGGTCTCGTCGAGAATGGCCAAACGCGGTTCGAGCACCGCCATCTGCATGATCTCGTTGCGCTTCTTCTCGCCGCCCGAGAAGCCCTCGTTCAGGTAGCGGTCGACGAACGAGGAGTCCATGCCGAGGCGCTCCATCCATTCCATCGCCGAGAGGCGCAGTTCGAGCACCGACAAATCGACGCCCTTGCGGGCCGAGAGGGCCTGGCGAAGGAACTGGATGACCGAGACCCCGGGAATCTCCTGCGGGTATTGGAAGGCCAGGAACATCCCGGCCTTGGCCCGCTCGTCGGCCGGCCACTCGGTGACGTCGTCTCCGTCGAGCAGCACCCGGCCCCGAGTGACGGTGTACTCCGGAGAACCCATCAGACTGGAGGCCAGCGTGCTCTTGCCCGAGCCGTTGGGCCCCATGATGGCGTGGACCTCACCTTCGTTCACGGTGAGGTCGAGGCCCTTCAGAATGGCCGGGATCGCCCCGTCGGGCACCGGCGCCGCCGACGCCTCGGCCAACGCCACCGAGGGGGCGGCCCACAGATCGTGAACTTGGAACAGGGCAACCATGTGGAGATAATCCTACGCGCGTGTTGCTAATTCCCCGCGTCCGGACCCGGCGCTCGGTGCGGCGGTGAGTACGTTCAGCCCGGTGAACGTACCGGGCCCGAGCCGTGGCGGTCATGGTCCGGCCGGGGCGGCACCGCTCGTGGTGGCCGCGGCGGCGCTCGTCGCGACGGCGGCGCTGGTCGGTCTGTGGCGGGTGATGGGTGCCGTACTGTCCTCCGATCGGGGGCTCGACTCGACCGACGAGGCGCTGTACCTGCTGGCCGCGTCGCCGCCCAGTCGCACCGCGTCGTGGAACGTCCCATGGGGCTGGCACACCCGTCCGCTGTACCTGCTCGTCGGCGGCGATATCTCCCGCTTCCGCACCGCCGGCGCGGTCATCCTCGTGATCACCAGCGCCTCGGCCGGCGTGCTGGGCTCCCGCGCCGCCCGGGCTCTCGTCGGGCCCGACGCTCCTCACCTCTGGCACGACGTGAATCGCACGCACTTCGCGCACCGCATGACGCTCGATCTGGGCGGCGCCTTGATCGGCGGGGTCGGCGCCATGATGGCCTACGCCGATCTGATCCGGGTACCGGGCTACAACTGGGTCAACCTGGTCGGGGCCACGATCGCCCTGGGCGGCTTCGCCGGCCTGCTCAACGCCCAGCGCCGGTCAGTCGATACCGGCTCGCCCGGGTGCGGGCGGCCCCCGAGCCGGCCGCGATCCTCCCAATTGCCACCGCTGGCCTGGCCGGTGATCGTGACCGTCGGGTTGTTCGTCACCCTACCCGCCAAGCCCAGCACCGCCCCGCTCCTGCTGGTGCTGTTCAGCCTGGCCGCGGCCGTCGAGCTCGGTTGGCGGGGTGGGATTCGTCTGGCGGTTCGACTGTTCGGCCTGACGGTGGCGATGGTCGTGGTGGCCGTCCTCACCGGGTGGTGGCCGCGTCGTCCGGTCCGGACGTTGGCGCGCACGGTCGGGCTCCCGCCGCTGTCGGACGACCAGACGATCGGCGGAGCGGTAGGGGCGTTCGTGACCCTGCCCAACCGGCTCGTCGAGTCGGTGTCGTCGCTCCCGTTCGGCGTCCTCGTCGCCGTCGTCGCCGCGTCGGCGGTCGCCGTCGTCGCCGGACATCCCCGCCTCGCATCGGTGGCGCCCGTACTGCGCCTCGCGGCCCTCGCCGCGATGGTGCTCACCGCCCTGCACGTGGCGTTGGTGCCGGTGCCCGGCCTGGGGAGCCGACGGCCGGTGTCGAGGTTGTTCCTGCCGGAGGTGACCACGGCTGGAATCCTGGTGTTGGTCGGTGGCCTGCTGGTGGCGCTGCCGGGCTGGCCCGACATTGGCGCCGTCACGTCGCTCTGGGCGCGACGCGATCGGCGCTGGGCCAGGGCGTTGCTCGTACCGGCCGTGTTCGCCGCCGGCCCGTTCGTCGTCGGGTTCGGTTCTGCGAACCTGCCCTATGCCGTGGCCGGGCTGGCGATCGGCTTGTTGTTCGTCGGGGCGGCCTCGCTCGCCGCCCTGATGGCCGGCCGGTCCCCGCGGGTCGCCATCTCGGCCACCGGCGTGATCGCCGTGGCGGTGGTGGCGCTGGTTGCGGTGACGCTCGTGGAGAGCCGCGAGCATCCGTATCGGTCCTCTCCCATCAGCGCCATGACCGATCCGGTAGTGATCGGCGCGGGCCGCTCGCGATTGTTCATGGCATCCAACGTGGCGAGCGATGTCGGCATACTCCGCACGGCGGCCGCCGACGCCGGTTGGACGTCAGGCACCCCCATCATCGGGTTGGTCTGGCGCTGGTCGGCGTGGGAGCCACTCGTGCTCGATGCCGAGGTGCCCGATTCGCTGATGCTGACGCTGTTCGGATACGACTCATCGGTCGCCTGGGTGGAGGAAAACGTCGCCAACCTGGCGGTCGATGAGGTCGACGCGGTCGACGACGCAGACGAAGCCGAGGGTCGCACCGGCTGGGCCGACGCCTGGGTGCTCGTGCGGGACCCAGCTCAGCTCCCTGTCGATCAGCAGGCCACCGTCGACCAGACCCTGGAGATCGTTGAGCGACGGGTCGGCCAGTCGTTCCCGCAGAACTACGACCACGTGGTGACGGTGGACGGTGTGCAACTGTGGCGTCCGGCCGGCCGGCCCGGCTGACGGCCGGTGTCAAGGCCACCGAGCGTTACCAACGGCGCCGCACCCACTCGGCGAGGTGGGGGCGCTCGGCGCCGATCGTGGTGTCGCCGCCGTGGCCAGGGAGCACGACCGTCTCGGCGGGGAACGTGAACAGCCGGTTGTCGATGGAGGCGATGATGGTGTCGAAGTCGGCGTCGTCGAACGACGTGTTCCCCGGCCCGCCGGGAAACAGCGTGTCACCCGTGAACAGCAACGGTGTGTCGACCACCTGGAAGGAGATCGAGCCGGGGGTGTGGCCGGGGTTGTGGATGGCCCGGAGGCGCAATCGGCCGACCTCGATCACCTCGGCGTCGTCGAGGAACACGTCGTAGCCGACGTCGGCCAACTTCGGCGCGTCGAGCTTCGTCACCGCCACCTCGTAACCGGCGTTGCGCATGGCGGGCACGGCCTGGATGTGGTCCCAGTGGCCGTGGGTTTCCAGTACCCGCCGGACCCCGAGGCGCTCGCAGAGCGCCAGCAACTGCTCGTGTTCGTTGGCGGCGTCGATCAACACGGCATCACCGGTGTCGCGGCACCGCACGACGAACACGTTGTTGGCGTAGGGCCCGACGACGACCCGGTGCACCTCTACCTCGGCGTTCACCCAGTGCAGGCTGGTGGACGGCCGGCCCGGGGAAGCGGTGTTCGAGATCTCGCCGACTATGCCGACGATGCTACTGCTGTGACCTCGACACCCTCGACCTGGTCTGCGCTCGCCGGTCGGGCACTAGCCCGCCGCGGCGTTGCCCGACTCGGAGGCGGACTGCTGGTCGGGAGCGAACTCTCGCCGGCGCAGCATCACCAACACGTCCGAGGTGGTTTTGCGGTGGGCGGCCTGGATGTCGGCCATGAACCCCAGGATCACGATCTGGGCGGCCATCAACAGACACACGGCGGCGCCCACCAGGCTGGGCACCCGACTGGCGTCGTCGCCGTCGTAGCGCAGGATGAACCAACGGATCACCAGGGCCGCGCCGAGCACGCCGGGCACGACCGCCAGCCACGTGAAGAAGCTGAGTGGTCGGTACCGGGCGTAGCTGCGCAGAATGGTGGGGATCGAGCGGCGGACGTACCCGAACGAGCTCTTGAACAGACGCGACGGCCGGGTCTGGGGGTTGACGCGAATCGGTACGGCCCGCAGCTTGAGTCCTTCGGCGCCGGCCTGGATGATGGTTTCCAGCGTGTACGTGAAGCGGCCGTGCACCTGCAGCCGCAGGGCGGCCTCTCGCGAGAAGGCGCGAAAGCCGCTGGCGGCGTCCTGCACGTCGGTGCCCGAGAGGACGCGCACGGCGCGCGTGCCGACGTGTTGTAGCGCCCGTTTCACGGGTGAGAACGTCTTGATCGAGTTGAGGGGCCGAGTGCCCACCACCAGGTCGGCCGAGCCGTCGAGCACCGGTGCCACCAGCTTGGCGATGTCGGCGCCGACGTACTGGTTGTCGGCGTCGGTGTTGACGATGATGTCGGCGCCGGCGCGCAGGCTGGCCTCGATGCCGGTCATGAAGCCACGGGCGAGTCCACGATTGCCGTCGTGGCTGACGATGTGGTGTACGCCGCAGCGGCGGGCCACCTCGACCGTGTCGTCGGTACTGCCGTCGTCGATGACGAGCAGCTCGATCACGTCGATGCCGGGCAGCTGGCGGGGCAGGTCGGCGACGGTCTCGGGCAGCGTGGATTCCTCGTTGAAGCAGGGGATCTGGATGATCAGCTTGACCGGGCGCTCAGGCACGGATTGAGGCTAAGGGCGAAAGCGGATAGGTTCGCCCACTCGCTGCGCCACGGTTCTGTCGGGCCTGCTCCGCAGGCTCCGCAGTCCCGACAAGGCGGCCGTAATGCTTGGTCGCCTCGCCTATCGGCTCGCCTGCTCTGGGGCTCCCTCACCCCGGTGGGGCGATTCGAGGCTGACCACGTCGAATCCCAGCCCGAGGGCGACCGGGATCTGCACTGGGTCGAACGTCACGTACCGCACCGGGCGGGGGAGGCGGTCGGCCGCGGCCAGGTGGATGGCGTCGGCCAGGCGGATTGGTTGCTCGCGCAGCAGTTCGGACGCCCGGTCCAGGCAGCGTTGGTCGACGGGCACGACGGCGTAGCGATCCCACTGCAGCCGCAGCGCATCTTCGAGGTCGCGCTGGAGCGCCCGCTCGTCGGTGAGCTTGCCGATGACGGCCAGGGCCTCGGTGAGCGACAACGCGCTCACGCAGGCGTTGGACGTCGCGGCGGCGGTGACGGCGCCCAGGGCCACCGCCCGCTCCCGGGTGTCGACGTGCAGGGCCACCACCGCGCTGGTGTCGAAGAACGTCGGCATCCCTAGCCGCGCAACTCGCGCAGGGCCCGGTCGAGACGCACTCCGCTCCAGATTGCGACCGGCGGCACCGGCCGGTAGGGGTCGAACCGGCGCGGGGGCACCAGCAGCCCGCCGGCGACGAGGGCGTCGGAGCTCATGCCGTCGGTCTGGCCGCCGATCGGTCCGAGCAGGGCCGTCGACGTGCCACCCACCGTCACCACGATCTGTTCGCCGCCGGCCGCCCGCCGCACGAGAGCAGCCAGGTCGGCGCGCAGTTCCCTGGTGCCGATGCGTGCCGTCATGGGACGAGCCTACGTCGACGCGACCCGCCTGCGTACGCATGCGTACACCTCCCGAGTTGCCGCCAAGCTCCTCCGGGCGGGACCATGGCACCATGAACTTCGCCTTCACCGAGGAGCAGGACGAACTGCGCAAGACCGTCCGCTCGTTCCTCGACGCCAAGAGTCCCGAGTCCGCCGTGCGCGAGCAGATGGACACCGAGGCCGGCTACGACACGGCGGTGTGGACCCAGATGGCCGAGCAGATGGGACTCCAGGGGCTGCACATCCCCGAAGAGTTCGGCGGTTCCGGCTACAGCTACGTCGAGTTGGGCATCGTGCTCGAGGAGATGGGCCGGTCGTTGCTGTGTTCACCCTTCTTCGCCACCGTGGTGCTGGCGGCCAACACCCTGATCCACAGCGGCGACGACGAGGCCAAGCAGGCCCACCTTCCGGGCATCGCCAGCGGGGCGACCATCGCCACCGTTGCGTTCACCGAACCTTCGGGCAAGTGGGACGAGGGCGGCATAGAGATGACGGCGGAGGCGAGCGGCGAGGGCTACACGCTGAACGGCACCAAGATGTTCGTGCTCGACGGCCACACCGCCAACCTCATCATCGTCGCCGCCCGCACTGATGCCGGCGTCAGCCTCTTCGCGGTCGACAGCGAAGCCACCGGGCTCACCCGTACCGCGCTGTCGACCATGGACCAGACCCGCAAGCAGGCCAGGGTCGAGTTCGCCGACACCCCGGCCACGCTCATCGGCACCGACGGTGAGGGGTGGGGGGTGTTGTCCCAGGTGCTTGACCTGGTGGCGGTCGGTCTGGCCGCCGAACAGGTCGGCGGCGCCCAGATGGTGCTGGACATGGCCGTCGAGTACGCCAAGGTGCGGGTGCAGTGCGGCCGGCCGATCGGTTCGTTCCAGGCCATCAAGCACAAGTGCGCCGACATGTTGCTGGAGGTCGAGTCGGCCAAGTCGGCCGCGTACTACGGCATGTGGTGCGCGAGCGAGCTCAACGACGAGCTGGCCTCGGTGGCGTCGCTCGCCAAGGCCTACTGCTCGGAGGCCTACTTCCACGCCGCCGCCGAGAACATCCAGATCCACGGCGGCATCGGCTTCACGTGGGAACACCCCGCCCACCTGTACTTCAAGCGGGCCAAGAGCTCCGAGCTGCTGTTCGGTGATCCCACCTATCACCGCGAGTTGCTCGCCCAGCGCATCGGCATTTAGGAGCCGAGCCGAACAAGCATCACGGTCGCGTTCGCCGCTACCTTCACCAGTGTGGACGCCATCACGATCGTCTTCGCCGTCGCCGCCGGGGTGGCCACGTTCGTGACCGCGGCCGTCGTCGTCGGCCGGGAGGCCCACCGGCTCGACGCCGTGGCGCCGCGATCGGTATACGTGGTGGACGAGGCCGTCGAGTTCGTCGCCGAGTATCTGCCGACCGACACCCAGGCCCGTGTGACTCCCGAGGAGTTGGAACGACTGCTGACGTTTCACATGCGCTGGTTGCACAGCAAAGGCCTGCAACCGTCCAACGTGGTCGACCGGCGCCAGGACATCGCCACCCCGGTAGTCGTCACCGAGGACAGCCTCACCGCGTACCTGCTTGGCGAGGCCGAGCGCAACGACATCGAGATCCTCGACGACATCGACGTGGTCAACGTGGTCGATGCCCATCTGGCCTATTTCGGCGCCATCGGCGCCGTGGGCCCGCCGGCCGCCGACCCCGACGTTCCTGGGCCAGAGAACCGAGGCGTGGCCAGCGCGGGCAGTGGGGAAGGTTCGGGCCCGGTACACCGTGACCCGAACTGACCGTCAGCAGGGATTTCGGTGTGGAGATGGGTCGGGCTTGGCCGACCCATCGGAGCCCCTAGATCATCATGTTGAGTTGGGCGATCACGCGATCGGCGAGGTCCCGCCCGGTCTCGTCGGCGGCGTCAACGGTGACGCTGGCGGTCGGCGTTGGTGGTCCGACCCGGCCAGTGGCCAGCATGATGAACGCCTCGGTGGGCAACTCGATCGCGCAGAGCGGTGGCTCGGTCGCCTGATCGACGAACACGGCCCGCCCGTCGCGCACCTCGTAGGTGAGATTGCGCTCTACACCGCTGGTGATACGGATCGTCAGCGCGGCGCCCTCCGGACAGCGAGCCCGCTTACCCACCACGATCGGGATGGTGCTCACCAGGCGGTCGACGGTGTGCTCGGCCGCTCCACCGGCCAGGTTGCCCGGTCGGCCCAGGGCGCGGCGCAGATCCTGTTCGTGGAGCCAGCAATCGAGGATCCGGATGCTGAGGAAGTCGGCCATGGTGCCCGGCCCGGTCGGGGTCGCCATCGGCTGGGCGAAGTAGGTGGCGTCGCCCTCGGCCAGGGTCCGCTCACGGCGCCGGCGCAGGTCATTCCACTCGCGCAGCACGACCCTCCCGGGTTGTCGGCGGCGGACCTCGACCTCGTTCTCGTTGAACGAACCGATGGCGTTGCGCACGTGGGGGTGGTCGGCCGTCGTGGGGGGCGCGGACGGCTCCCCCTCCAAGAAGGTTTCGGTGCCGATGAGATGGGAGAAGACATCCTGCACGGTCCAGCCGGGGAGGCCGCTCGGTTGTTTCCACTCTGCTTCGTCCAACGGCTCGCCCAGGTCGCTCACCGCCCGCCACGTGGCCTGCAACACCTCGATCGTGTCGCGCGGGACGGATGGGTCGGTCACTGGCGCGGCGGGTTCGGGCATCTTCGAATCCTGGCATGCCGCTGCTACCTTGACGTCGATGGAGCGTCCGGCGCGATTCGAGCATTCCCGGTTCGTCGGCGTCAAGCGCACCCAACTGGTGTACGACTTGGACCGCTGGGACGATGCCGAGGTTGTGCGCCAGTTCGTCGATCTCGGGGTGGGGGTGGCGTTCGAGCCGGATTCGCTCCCGGAAGCCCGCAACCGCGGCTACACCCTGGCCACGGGGGTTCAGCGACGTGTGCACCGCCGCCCCCGCTCCTGACCCGCAACGGCCGAGACTGAGCCCGCGTCGATGAAGGGCACGTTCCGGTCCGGGTCGTTCACTCTGTCGAGCCATCTCACCGTGCCCGTCGGCGCCAACGACGAGCCGCGTCCGGCCGTCATCCTGTGTCACGGCTTTCCGATCGGGCCCCTTGACGCCCGGCGTTCCGGCGGCACGTTTCCGCAACTGATCGACCGTATCGCCCACGATCTGGGCTACGTCGGCATGACGTTCAACTTCCGCGGCGCCGGGACCAGCGAAGGGGACTTTTCGTTGCAGGGCTGGATCGACGACCTGCGCAGCGCCATCGACCACATCTGTGCGGAGACCGTCCCGACCCAGGTGGTGCTGGTCGGCACGAACACCGGTGGCTCCATCGCGGTCTGTGTGGCGGCCGACGATCCGCGTGTGCGCGCCGCCGCGCTGTTGAGCCCGCGCGCCGACTTCGACGACTGGGCCGACCATCCCCGCCGGTTCCTGGAACATGCGCGCGAGATCGGGGCGGTGAGCACGCCCGGTTTCCCGCGCTCGTTCGAGGAGTGGAGCCGGGCTTTCCGGCGCTTCCGGCCCACCGAAGCGGCCAGGCGCTTCGCCCCCCGCCCACTGCTGGTGATGCACGGCGACGACGACGAGAGCGTTCCCACCAGCGACGCTCGTCAGCTGGTCGGCGCCCACGGGTCGGCCGAGCTGAGCCTGCTGGTCGGCGCCGGACATCGCCTGCGTCACGACCCGCGGGCCATCGCGGTGTTGCTCGGGTGGCTCGACCGCATACGGGCGGTGGACGACGACGTTGCTGCGCGACAGGTCGCGAGCGGCTCGGCTTCGTAGGCGGTCGCCGCGGCTAGAGCACGACCACCTTGGTACCGATACCGGCCCAGTTCCACACCCATTGGGCGTCCGAGCTGGACTGGCGGACGCAGCCGCCCGACAACGGCAGCCCCAGTTGTTCCTTGGTCTGCAGGGGCCGGCCATAGCGATTGGGGATCTCGTGGAAGCCGATCCGGCCCCCTTGGAAGCCATAGGTGAACCGGACCATGTAGCGCCAGCGCACCCGACGGGTCGCTCGCCGAATACGTGTAGAGGGAGCGGGAGTACACCGAGTAGGTACCGCGACTCGGTTCGTAGGTGCGCCCCGACACTCGGTGGGTCTTGACGACGACACCGCTGGAGTCGATAGCCCAGATGCGCTGCTGGGCCCGTGAGTACACGATGCGTCGTCCGCTCCCCGAGTTGGCCGGTACCGGGAAAGGGTTGGGCGGCGGCTTCCAGACCCCGAGAGCGGTCAGCGTGACCTGGCCGGCGATGCCGTCGGCCGCCAGGCCGACGTTGTGCTGGTAGTGACGCAGGGCCTGCACCGAGGTGGCGTTGAAGAATCCGTCGGGGGTCTGGGACGTGAAGCCCAGCTGACGCAGGCGGGTCTCGACGCACGTGGCGCCCACCGTGGAGTTCTGGCGCACCGTCACGCTGACCGTGCACAGCGACGCCGCCGGGGCCCGCCAGATCCCGAGGGCCCCGAGCGTGGCCTGGTCGGCGACGCCCGAAGCCCCAAGACCGACACTGAACTGGAACAGCCGCAGCGCGCTCACCGAGGTGCTGGTGAAATTGGCGTCGGGCGCCTGCCCGGTGAGGCCCAACTGGGCGAGGCGGGATTCGACGCACGCCGAGCCGACGACCGAGTGGAGGCGAACCGGCGCACTGACCACGCAGGTCGGCGCGCCCGGGGCCCGGTACACGCCGAGGCGCGACAGCGTGGTGGCTTCACCGACACCGGTTTGCACCAGTCCCTGGCCGAGCTGAAACTGGGCGAGCGCGGTCACTGATGTCGAGTTGAAGACCCCGTCGGGTGTCTGGCTGGTGTAGCCCATTTGGCGCAACCGGGTTTCTGTTGGCGGGGCCGGCGCCGACGTCGCTCTGGCTCGTTTGTGTCCC